>Ga0056914_10002127_pt1 | contig 12977 bp, 9 predicted proteins | sample TNRBio252014_DNA_FD_55168 | JGI IMG/M metagenome (GOLD analysis project Ga0056914, IMG submission 55168) | Wastewater treatment Type I Accumulibacter community from EBPR Bioreactor in Madison, WI, USA - TNR Reactor_6/25/2014_ DNA | ecosystem: Engineered > Bioreactor > EBPR > Anaerobic-Aerobic >...
AGCGACGGCGGACGTTTACCCGGCCGAGCGCAGCGAGGACGTGGTGGTGGCGGTATGGGCACGGCCGCTGACGGCCCTTAAAGGCTGGCAGCGGCCGTGCCCATGAGAGCGGGACACGTTTACCCGACCGAGTAACACGAGGGCGTGGCGGCGCCGCGCAACATGCCCCCGGAGGTAGATGCTATGCGGCGGGGCCCCCATGGAAATTACATGAGGAATTATAGATACCTGGCCGGGCCCGGCTACAGGCGGAGGCCCGGTTATAAACGACATCGCCCCGAATGCCGGTTGGGTTACCTGCATCCGGGGCGACGTTTATTTCCCGGGGCGATGATGAGGCCGGATTAGCCGTTCATCGAGGCCAGGAATTCTTCGTTGCTGGTGGTATGTTGCATGTGCTTGAGGAGGAACTCCATCGCCTCGTCGGGCTTCATGTCGTTGAGGTGATTGCGGAGTACGAACATGCGCTGGAGGGTTTCGCGATCGAGCAGCAGGTCGTCGCGGCGGGTGCTCGAACGCGTGAGGTCAACGGCCGGGTAGAGGCGCTTGTTGGCCAAGGTACGATCGAGCTGGAGTTCCATGTTGCCGGTGCCTTTGAATTCTTCAAAGATCACCTGGTCCATCTTGGAGCCCGTATCGATGAGGGCTGTGGCGAGGATGGTGAGCGAGCCGCCGCCTTCGATGTTGCGGGCAGCGCCGAAGAACTTTTTGGGCTTTTGCAGGGCATTGGCTTCCACGCCGCCCGAAAGCACTTTCCCGCTGGCGGGCGCTACGGTATTGTAGGCTCGGGCAAGGCGGGTGATGGAGTCGAGGAGGATGCACACGTCATGGCCGCTTTCCACGAGGCGCTTGGCCTTTTCGAGTACGATGCCGGCCACGCGAACGTGGTTGTCGGCGGGTTCGTCGAAGGTAGAGGAGATTACCTCTGCGTTTACGCTGCGCTTCATGTCGGTTACTTCCTCGGGGCGTTCGTCTACGAGCAGTACGATGAGGTAGCACTCGGGGTGATTGCGCGATATGGCGTTGGCCACGTCTTTGAGGAGGAAGGTTTTACCCGACTTGGGTTGGGCTACGATGAGGCCGCGTTGGCCCTTGCCGATGGGCGTAAACAGGTCGATGAGGCGGCTGCCGAAATCGCGGCCCGTAGGCGAAGAGGTGAGGCGGAATTTCTCGGTAGGGAACAGGGGCGTGAGGTAGTCGAAGGGCACCCGGTCGCGTACATCTACGGGGTCGAGGCCATTGATCTTGGAAACCTTCAGCAGTGCGAAGTACTTTTCGCCTTCTTTGGGCGGCCGGATGGCGCCCCGAACGGTATCGCCGGTGCGCAGGCCAAAGAGTTTGATCTGTGAGGGCGACACGTAGATGTCGTCGGGCGAGGTGAGGTAGTTATAGTCGGCTGAGCGGAGGAAGCCGTAGCCGTCGGGCATCATTTCCAGTACGCCTTCGCCCTCAATGATGCCGTCGAGTTCGATATCGAAGCGCTCGGCTTCGGGTATAACGGCCTCGGGCAGTTGTTGATCTTCGGGGCCGAATTCATTTTCAGGGCGGCGTTCCATGCGGTTGGCCGGGCGGTCGCGGCGCTCCATGCGTTCGCCTCGTTCCATGCGATCGGGGCGTTGTTCCATGCGATCGGGGCGGTCGCCGCGCTCGAAGCGCTCGCCGCGATCGCCTCGTTCCATGCGATCGGGGCGTTGTTCCATGCGATCGCCGCGTTCGCCTCGTTCCATGCGATCGGGGCGTTGTTCCATGCGGTCGCCGCGCTCGCCCCGTTCCATGCGGTCGCCGCGATCGCCGCGATCGCCTCGTTCCATGCGATCGGGGCGTTGTTCCATGCGGTCGTTGCGTTCGCCGCGTTCCATGCGGTCGCCGCGTTCGAGGCGCTCAAGACGCTCGGCGCGTTCGGGCGCATCATTGCGTTCGGAACGTTCCGGGCGTTCCGGGCGTTCGGTTTTTTGCTCCGGGCGTTCAGCTTTCTGCTCCGGGCGTTCGGCTTTCTGCTCGTTGCGTTCGCCGCGCTCGGCTCTTTCAGGGCGCTCGGCGCGCATAGCGCGTTGGCGGCGTTCCTGGCGGGCGGCATCTTCGTCGATAGGAGGCGTTGTAGTTGTTTGTTGTTCTTCGCCGCGGTCTTTGTTGTTGTCGTCGGCGGTAGGCAGGATGGCCCGGCGGGCGCGGCGCGGGCGATTGTCGTCGCCTGTGCCCCCTTCGTCAATAGCGCCTGCGCCTTCGTGGCGGCGCATCATTTTCTCTAAGCGAGGTTGTTCCTTGGCGTCGTCTTTGTCGGAGGAGGTTTCTTTGGAGGCAGGAGAAGAAGTAGAGCCGGCAATCGCCTGTTGATCCAGAATTTTGTGAATGAGTTCCTGTTTGTTCATGCGCTTGAAGCCGGAAATGCCAATTTTTTCGGCTACGTCTTTAAGCTCCGGCACCAGCATGTCATTCAACTGCAAAATATCGTACATAAGCTTACTGGAATAGTGTTACGAAGTTCTTTGAAAGAAAGAGGGAAAAATGAAGATGCATAAGTTCCTGCTGAGGCCTGGGCCATTAACGGGCGGCAGACGAGCGACCAATACACCAGTGAAATGTTACCAAAAGGGTTAATTGCGGGCAAAACCCGGTAATCGAAGTAGGCCCTGTTATCTGACGAAAACCTGCTGACGAAATCTGCTTTTGCCGCTTTCGCGGTACTGTTCGCGAACAGTGCCGTTAAGCGAAGAGACATACTGCAAAGGAAATGGGAAAAAAACGTCCTTGCGTGTAATAATAGCAGTGTCAAATACCAGAGAAGCACTAAACAATCATCAGCCCGAAGGCTTTTGCCGCTGCAAAAATAAGCTTTTGTTTTATTGCAAGTATATATCTTTGCAAAAATTCAACCCGCGCCCATCAATTAAGTTCAAAACGGACGCGATTTTAAGTAAATTTTGTCATTAACCTACGCTACTCATGTTGGAAATCAGTTTGCTGCGGGATCAGAAAGAGCGGGTTCTGGCCGGCTTNCGCATCCGAAACTATAGCCCGGAAGCGCTGGAGATCGTCGAAGACATCCTGCGCCACGACGATGCGCGCAAAGCAGCACAAACGGAATTGGACGGCGCCCTGGCCGAGCGCAACCGCTTGTCGAAGGAAATCGGCGACCTGATGAAGCAAGGCCAGAAGGAAGCAGCGGAAGCCTCGCGTCAGCGGGTAAACGACCTTAAGGATACCGCCGCAGTTCTGGAGCAGCGTTTAGAAGATGCTAAAGCAGCCATCGAAAATCTGCTGCTGCGCGTGCCCAACATCCCCCACGCCTCTGTGCCTGCGGGCGCCGGCGCCGATGACAACGAAGTGTTCAAAGCCTGGCCCCAGCCGCTGCCCGAGCTTGTCGGCGATGCTCAGCCCCACTGGGATTTAGCCAAAAAATACAACCTCTTCGATCTGGAACTGGGGGTAAAACTCACCGGCTCCGGCTGGCCGCTGTACCGCGGCAAGGGCGCCCGACTACAAAGGGCCCTGATCAGCTTCTTTCTCGACGAAGCCACCCGTGCCGGCTATGAGGAAATTCTGCCGCCTTTCCTCGTTAATGCCGACTCGGCCCGGGGCACGGGGCAACTCCCCGACAAAGATGGGCAGATGTACCACGCCACGGTAGACGACCTTTATCTGGTGCCTACCGCCGAAGTGCCTGTGACGAATATTTATCGCGACGTCATATTGGAGGAAAGCGACTTCCCCGTCAAGATGACGGGCTATACGCCCTGCTTCAGGCGGGAAGCGGGTTCCTACGGCGCNCATGTCCGGGGCCTCAACCGGGTGCACCAGTTCGATAAAGTGGAATTGGTGCGCATAGAGCACCCCGACCGCTCGTATGCAGCCCTCGAAGAGATGCTGGCTCATGTGGAAATGCTGCTCAATAAACTCGAACTGCCCTTCCGCATCCTGCGGCTCTGTGGCGGCGACATGGGCTTTACGTCTGCCCTGACCTTCGATTTTGAGGTGTACTCGGCAGCGCAGCAGCGGTGGCTCGAAGTGAGCTCGGTGTCAAATTTTGAAACCTTTCAGGCCAACCGAATGAAGTTGCGGTTCAGGGACAAAGACGGCAAAGGCACCCGAATGGCGCACACCCTCAACGGCAGCGCGCTGGCGCTGGCGCGCATTGTGGCGGCTTTGCTCGAAAACAACCAAACCCCTGAGGGGATTGTTATTCCGAAGGTATTGCANAGCTATACCGGATTTACTATTATTGACTAACAACACAACAGCCTTATGGGAGGTTATTTGGGGTATATTGTCATCACGGGCATTTTNTCACTCATTGGCATGGTGCTGAGCCGCCGGCTGAAGTCGAAATTTGCCTACTATAGCCAGGAGCCCCTGCGCAATGGCGCTTCGGGCAGGGAAGTGGCTTTAGCTATGCTTTCGCACTACGGCATCAGGGATGTGCAGATCGTAGAAGGCGAAGGAATGCTCACCGACCACTACAATCCGATGACCAGGACGGTAAGCCTCAGCCCCGAAGTATACCACGGCCGCAACGTAGCGGCGGCAGCCGTAGCGGCCCACGAGTGCGGCCATGCCGTGCAGCATGCCGAGGCTTATGCCTGGTTGCGCATGCGCTCGGCTATGGTGCCCGTTGTGCAATTAGCCGCTCAGGCGCAGCAGTTTTTGCTGCTGTTTGCTTTGGGTATGTTTGGGGTCAATGGCAGCCCTACGGTGTTGCTCATTACGATAGCTGTATTTGGCGTTACAACCCTATTCAGCTTCGTGACCTTGCCCGTAGAGTTTGATGCCAGTCGTCGGGCGCTGGCATGGCTGGATTCCAGCAACTACGCCCGAGGCTCCGAATACGACGGCGCTAAAGATGCCCTTTGGTGGGCCGCCATGACCTACGTCTCCGCCGCCTTGTCGGCATTGGTGGTGTTGCTCTATTTTGTGATGCGCTATATGGCCGCCACACGCGATTAAACTCCGCCTTCCGGCTTTTCAGCCCGGCCTCTGACCAAGGAGCCGGGCTGAAATTTTTGTGGTTCTGAAAAAAAGCGTACCTTTGGCGCGCTAAAGGTATAAANCCCATTTTAAGCGAATCAAGAAGTAAGACAACTATGTCTCTGGAAGAAGTAAATGACTTTATCAACAAGGCATCCGACCTTATGGAACATGCCCTTGGCCATCTTGAGCACGAACTTGGTAAAGTGCGCACAGGTAAGGCGTCGCCCGCTATGCTCGACGGCTTGTTGGTATCTTATTACGGTTCGCCAACCCCGCTCCAGCAAGTAGCTAATGTGGGCACGGCCGACTCGCGCACCATCACCATCAAGCCTTGGGAGCGCAATATGCTCGGCCCTATTGAGAAGGCCATCTTNGAAGCTAACTTAGGTATTACGCCCATGAACGATGGCGAAATGGTTCGGCTCACCATTCCGCCGCTTACTGAAGAGCGCCGCCGCGATCTGGTTAAACGCTCTGCTCATTTGGGGGAAGAGGCTAAAGTGAGCGTGCGCAACGTCCGCCGGGATGCCATGGAACACATCAAAAAGGCCATCAAAAACGGCTTCCCCGAAGATATGGGCAAACGCAAAGAAGAAGAGGTGCAGCAGCTTACCAATAAGTTCACGGCCCGCGTAGATGCCCTGATCGAAGCCAAAGAAAAAGATATTATGACGCTTTGATGCCTGATTATCAGCCTTAAGCGTATGTGTTGTGAATATTTTCGCCGCAAAGGCTTGGCAAATCCATCATTTGCCGTACCTTTGCACGGCTTTTTGAAAAATGAGGCTCCTTTAGGGGCAAAAACGATACAGTAATGAAAAGGACTTATCAACCTTCGAGAAGAAAGCGTGCCAATAAGCACGGCTTCCGCTCGCGCATGAGCACGAAGAACGGCCGCAAGGTTTTGGCTCGCCGCCGCGCCCAAGGCCGTCACAAACTGACGGTAAGCGACGAAAAGCGCCTGAAGTAATCTGCATGTTGGAGCAGAGCTCCTCATGATCCACCTGCTAAAGGTCGACCAGGAAGACATACTTCTTCGTCGACCTTTAGCGTTTGTACTTTATACGGGTGCAAAATATTGTTATTCCTGCCCCGATCGTCTCCCCCCCGGCAATCTCCTCCCCTGAATATCCTGCTGTGTGCAAATCCGCTATGTGTGGAAGTGCGCAGATGAATAAATTTTGTAATTTTGTCCGTTATACTCAGAACGGCCATGACAGAACCTGCTGCGGCTCTTTCCGCAACCGCTACTGAAGGCGAGATTATGTTGGACTTGCATACGCCCGCTACCGGCGACCCTCGCCCCGTGTATGTGGCCGGAAATTTCAACAATTGGCAAGCCGGCGAAGACNGCTACCGCATGAAGGAGCTCGGCCCCGGGCATTATCGCCTGAGTTTTGCGCTCCCGGCAGGCATGGCGCCTCACCTGATGGAGTACAAATATATGCGCGGCGGATGGGAAGCGGCCGAATTAGACGAATACGGCAATGCTACCCCTAACCGACAACTGCCTTTCCGACGTTACCAAGCCAAAGATAAAGTGCCCCGCTGGAACAACAGCGGCGTCTTTTATAATACCGCGCTGCTGCCCACTCCTTTTATCCTCTCCGAACATTTTGAAATCCCGCAACTCATTCGCACCCGGCGCATATCTGTGCTCCTGCCCCACAATTACCACCAAACGACCCAGGCTTATCCGGTACTATATTTACAGGACGGGCAAAATCTTTTTGATGATTATGCCCCCTTCGGCAGTTGGGGCGTAGACAAACGGCTGGCGCTGTTGGCCGAACGCGGCCACGGAGACATCATCATTGTGGCCATCGATCATGCCGAAGAACAACGCATAGCAGANTTTACGCCCTCGTATCGCACCCGATTGGGCCGGGGCGATGGCAAAAAATACGTGCGTTTTTTAGCCGAAACGCTCAAGCCTTACATCGATCAGCGTTTCAGGACGTTGCAAGGGCCCGAGCATACCGGCATTGGCGGCAGCTCTATGGGCGGCCTCATCAGTATCTATGCGGGGCTAATGTTTCCCGCCGTCTATGGCCGGTTGATGATTTTTTCTCCGTCGTTATGGGTGTCGCCCAACATTCCCTTCCATGCCCTCAACTTCAGCGAGGCTTATGAAGGGCGCATCTACCTATACGGCGGCGGTGAAGAAGGCGCAACCATGCTGCCCAACCTCCAGCGCTTTAAAGCAGAAATGGAGCGCAGGGGCGGCCGCATCAATGTTGAATTTGAGTTGTCCTTTGACCCCAAAGGCCGACACAATGAAGCAAGATGGGGGCAGGAGTTTCCACGCGCCGTGGAGTGGCTCTTCTTCCAAGACAGCATGATGCAACAACAAAATTAACCACCGGTCACTTATCTAAATAACGAGACCCCCGGGCCGCCAGCGGCAGGATCGTCCCCCTAAACCATTCGCCATGAAAGTACATGCCACAACCATAACCCCCAACCTGCAAACGTTGATTCTGCCTGTGCCCGGGCGCCAGGAAGCCGTGCTGCGCCAGGCTGCCGCCTTAGTCGGCTTGTCGGCAAACACCCTGATCAGCGACTTCAACGGCGATGCCGCCGATATACTGCCCCTCTACGCCGGAGATCAACGCGTGGTGCTGCTGGGTTTGGGCGAAAAACCTTCCTTTGCAGAAATACAGCGGTGCTTTCGGGTGCTGGCCTATAAATGGGGCAAAGTACTGGGGTCGCAGGTGGCCATCAACTGGCAATGGACGGAAACGGGCTCATCTTTATACAGTTGGGCCGAGGCCGGCGTAAATGGTATGTTGCTGGGCGCTTACCAACCCGGCAGATACAAAACTGAAACTCCGGCTATTCATCCGCTGCTCGCTCCGGATGCCGAGATTCAGCTCGTAGCCGGTTCGGATGCCGAGGCGCCCCTGTTGCAAGCTGCCGCCGAACGGAGTCTGGTAATTGCCCGTACCCAGCGCCGCATCATGGATCTCGTAAATGCGCCTTCTAATTACAAGCGCCCCGCCGAATTGGGTGAATGGGCCGCAGCTTCTGCCGCCGAATACGGCTACCGTGCAACGGTNTGGAACCAAAACGAGATAAAGGCAGCGGGCATGCACGCGCTNCTGGCCGTCAACCAGGGCAGCGCCCATCCCGCTGCTTTTATTGTAGCAGAATATGAACCCAAAGCCCNCGGCAACTACCCTACTGTGGCTTTGGTGGGCAAAGGCGTCACTTTTGATACGGGCGGTATATCCATCAAGGCCTCCGCCAATATGCACTACATGAAAAGCGACATGGGTGGCGCCGCCGCAGTATTGGGCACACTCGAAGCCGCCGCTCAGTTGCAGGTACCCGTCCGATTGCTGGGCTTCATTCCCGCTACCGAAAACAGCGTAGACGCCAATGCCGTTAAACCCGGCGATGTCATCGGCTCTTATGCGGGCAAAACCATAGAAGTTATAGATACCGACGCCGAAGGCCGCCTCATCTTAGCCGACGCGCTCAGCTATGCCGTAAGGCAATACAAACCCGACGTAATCATCGACCTCGCAACCCTCACGGGTAGCGCNGTGCGCACGCTGGGCTACGTAGCCGGCGCGCTCTTCACCCACAACGACAGCTTNGCTAATGCGCTATATCAGGCGGGTTGGAACTGCGGCGAACGCCTCTGGCGGCTTCCCCTATGGGATCTTTACAAAGACGATGTAAAATCAGACGTAGCCGACCTGCGCAACTTCAGCGGCAAACCCACGGCCGGCGCCATCTCCGCCGCTAAGTTTTTGGAGGCATTTGTAGACAATCATACGGCCTGGGCACACCTCGATATTGCCGGCGTAGCCTATACCGACTCCGAAGTTAATGGCGGCAAAACCGCCTCGGCCTATGGCATCCGGCTGCTGCTAACCTACTTGCAGGGCTTGACATAAGCCGGATTATGTCTTATATTTGCAAAGTTGGGCGCATGTGATTCTCCGCTTGGGCACATGCGCCAAAGCGCTCTTTACACTAATTACACCCACTTATGCCTGCCAAAATCTGGCGCTTAGCCCAAGCTGACCCTCATACGGTAAGTATCCTCCAAAACCAACTGGGCATACACCCCGTTTTTTGCCAACTGCTGGCGCAGCGCGGAATCACTTCCTTCGACGAGGCCCGCCGGTTTTTTCGCCCCGATTGGGCGCAGCTCCACGACCCCTTCGATATGGCCGGCATGGACGCAGCAGTTCCCCGCCTCCAACGTGCGCTGGCCGAAGGCGAAGGCATCCTCCTTTATGGCGATTACGATGTGGATGGAACNATGGGGGTTTCCCTGCTCTACGATTTTCTCGCTAANCGAGGCGCCAAACTCGACTACTACCTGCCCGACCGCTACAGCGAAGGCTATGGCCTGTCTATAGAAGGCGTTGAATATGCCCACAGAAAAGGACTTAGCCTTATTGTGGCCATCGACTGCGGCATCCGCGATCTGGCTGCCGCTCGCCACGCCCAACGCCTGGGCCTCGATCTCATTATTTGCGACCACCACCTGCCCGGCAGCGAACTGCCGGAGGCGGNGGCCATACTTGACCCCAAACGGGCAGACTGCTCCTATCCTTACCCCGAGCTCAGCGGCGCNGGCGTAGCCTTTAAGCTGGCGCAAGCCCTGGCNCGCGCAACGCCCGCTGCCGACGAGCGCCAGGAACTGGAACCCCTGCTCGACCTACTCGTCATCAGCATTGCCGCCGACATCGTGCCCCTCACGGGTGAAAATCGGGTGTTGGCCCATTTGGGACTGGAGCGCCTCAATGCCACCGAACGCCCCGGCATCAAAGCGCTGGCAGCCCAAAGCCGACGGCAGTGGCCGCTGCGCATTTCCGATATTGTGTTCGGGTTGGCGCCGCGCATCAATGCTGCCGGCCGCTTAGCCGATGCCGCCCAGGTGGTTAAACTCATGCTGGCTGCCGATAGGGAGGTNGCCTACCACTACGCACAGGTGCTCGACCAGCGCAATCAGTTGCGCCGCGAGTTTGACCGCCGCACCTTTGAAGAGGCTCAGGCCCTCTGGCTCGCCGACCCCGACCACCCCCGCCGGGCTGCCATCGTCCTCTATCAGCCGCATTGGCACAAGGGGGTAGTGGGTATTGTGGCTTCCCGCATGGCCGAAGCCTTCCACAAACCCGCCATCATCCTCACCCAGTCTGACAACCGCATTGTAGGCTCTGGCCGATCGGCAGGTACCTTTGACCTTCACGCAGCCCTATCCCTATGCGAGGATGTGCTCATTAATTACGGCGGCCATACCCATGCCGCCGGCCTTACCCTCTCTAACCACTGGCTGCCGGCCTTTTCTGATCGATTCGAAGGCGCCGCACAGGCCTTGGGCCGCCCCGAAGACAAAGCGCCCGCATTAGACATAAACGCCGAGCTGCCGCTCAGCCAGATNACNCCTGCCTTTTACCGCATACTACGGCAGTTTGGCCCCTTTGGCCCCGGCAATCCAACGCCGGTTTTTCTGGCCCGGGGCGTANCCGATACTGGCGGCGCACGCCGCCTGCAGGGCGACCACCTTAGAATAGTAGTCAANCAAGGGGATTCCGACACCTTTGGCGGCATCGCCTTCAACCGGGGGCACGAACTGGAGCAACTCCTGCGCAGCCCCGCCTTCGACCTCTGCTTTTCCCTCGAAGAAAATCACTGGAAAGACCAGGTCTCCCTCCAACTCATGGTGAAAGATGTACATTTCGACTAAGCAAAACATTTAACCCGCCATCCCGCCTTGAGAATAGCGCTTTTCACTTAACTTTGTTGCTTATCAAATCTTGAAANAAGCATGGATATGCCTCTCCTCTTAGCCATCACCTGGGATGTTTCCCCCGAAATCGTTCAGCTCGGCCCGCTCACCCTGCGTTGGTATGGCCTGCTGTTTGCCCTGGGCTTCCTGCTGGGTTTTTACATCGTCAGACGCATGTTTTTAGCCGAAGGCGCCCCCGAAGCCTGGCTCGACAAATGCTTCATGGCTATGGTGCTGGGCGCTGTACTTGGCGCGCGACTCGGGCACGTATTTTTTTACGACTGGGACTACTACTCCCAACACCCCGGCGAAATTCTTGCTGTATGGGAAGGCGGCCTCGCCAGTCATGGCGGCGCTATCGGCATCATCCTGGCCCTTTGGTGGTACTCGGCGGCCGTCACCAAAAAGCCTATCCTCTGGATACTCGATAAGGTAGTGGTGCCCACCGCCTTAGCCGGTTGTTTCATCCGCTTGGGCAACCTCATGAACTCCGAAATCATCGGTACAGCCAGCGACGCGCCCTGGGCTTTCCTTTTCGTCAACGCCCACCCCGCCAGTTTGGCCGACCTGCCCCGCCATCCGGTGCAGATATACGAGTCTGTTTCCTATCTTTTCTCCTTCGGCCTCCTCTACTGGACGTACTGGTATACCAGCCGACGCCAAAAAACGGGCTACCTCTTTGGCCTCTTTTTGGTGCTCATCTTCGGTTTCCGCATTCTTATGGAGGCCTTCAAAGAAAGCCAGGGCGGTATCGAAAGCGCATTCGGCAGCCTGCTCAGCACCGGCCAACTGCTCAGCATACCCTTTGTGCTCACCGGCTTGTATTTTATGTTCCGCCGCAGCAAGTAAATACCCGTGAGCTTAAACGGGTTTCTTTTTTTGGGCCCCGCCGCATGACATTTTGCATATTGGGCATCTTGCGCGGCGCCGGGTGTTCCGCTACTATGGGCCGGCATAGCGTTTATGTCCAATCCTTAACGCAGGCTCCAGCCGGCCCATACCGCTGCACCCCCTGGTCCGAACCGCAGTAGAGACGCGATGCATCGCGTCTCTACTGCCAATGGGGTACGGACAAGGGGGTGAAGCGGTATGCCCGCCCATCAAAGGCGGGCATAAGAGCGGAACACCCGGCGCCGCGCAGGCAGCCTCCCGGAGGTAGATGCTATGCGGCGTGGCCCCAAAAGAATGGCCTTTTCCGGGCCGAATGCGCCGCAGGTAACCAGCGCCCTGCCCAAGCAGCGCGGCCGCGTTTTTTTGCCCACAAAGCAGCGTTTTGGCCTGTGCGGGCATCTAACCCATTGTACACTTTCCATACAACAGGCTAACCCATCAAATTTTGCTATTTTTGTCATAGCAGGCAGTCCTTTTCACAAAAGGGTATGCCCTGTACTGCAATTTACCATACAATCCCATAAACGTTTGGCTTATGAAACTTCGCCTGTTCGTTTTTTTGCTCGCCTTAGGAAGCTTTTCCACTTTCCTGACGGCCCAGTCGCCGACTAACAACATCTTTATCGAGGGCCCGCAGACGCTCTGCTTAGGCGAGTGTGGTACCTGGGTAGCCACCATCACGGGCGGAGGCCCGCAAGGCGGCGTCTACCAGTGGGTGTTCCAAAGCGGCGGCATCAGCGATCCCAACAGCTTTGTAGACACCATTACCACCAGCAGCGGCATACTCACCTGGTGCCCGCCTTTTGCGGGTCTCTTTCGCATCTCCCTCACCATTATAGGGCCCAACGGTACGACTACCGTCGTCAGCCAGCCTGCCGTAGTGTTCGTGGGCGAAGCGCTGCCTGCCTTTTACACTGCCTCCTATTTGGTAGAGACGGCCTGTGAGCAGGATACAATCACCATCTTCTTCCCCCAGGAAGAGCCTCGTTGTATACCCGTNTGCGAAGGTTCTGAGACCACCGTCACCCTCCTCAGTTTGTTTGGGGGCTTCAGCAACGGAAGTACCTTTGCCTATCAACCCAGCCCCAATGACCCCGATGCGTTGGGCTGGACCGTTAGTCAGGGTACATTGGCATCCGCCTCCGGCCAATCGGCTACCGTCGTCTGGGGGCAGCCGGGCTTCGGTTCTGTACAGGCCAATTGGACTACCCAGGTGCTGGGTGCAGATGTCTTCTGCCAAGTGACCATCAGCCCGTCCTTGTGTTTTGAAATAACGCCCCGGCCGGAAGCCCGCATCGAGACGGCGCCTGAGGCCGATGCCGGCACGGGCGTGCTCACCATCTGCGAAGGGCAGACGGTGCAGTTTGAAGGG
>Ga0056914_10002129_pt1 | contig 12968 bp, 7 predicted proteins | sample TNRBio252014_DNA_FD_55168 | JGI IMG/M metagenome (GOLD analysis project Ga0056914, IMG submission 55168) | Wastewater treatment Type I Accumulibacter community from EBPR Bioreactor in Madison, WI, USA - TNR Reactor_6/25/2014_ DNA | ecosystem: Engineered > Bioreactor > EBPR > Anaerobic-Aerobic >...
GGTGCCGAGCTACATGGGCGGCAAGTTTCCGCTGTCCACCCACCTCGCCGCGCGGGTGCGGGCCATGCTGGCCAGCCCGGACGACTGGCCGCGGCTGCCCGACGATGTGCACGAGTGGCTGGACATCCAGCGGCATGTCTCGCTGTTGCCCGGGCGCGACGACCTGCTGGTCGAGACCTTTCCGCGCGGCGGGCGGCACTATCTGGTCTGCTACCCGTTCGAGGGGCGGCTTGCCCACCAGACGCTGGGCATGCTGCTGACGCGGCGGCTGGAGCGGGCGCGGATGCAGCCGCTGGGCTTCGTTGCCTCGGATTACGCCCTGTGCATCTGGGGGGCGGCCGACATGGGCCGGGAGGCGGACTGGTCGCCGCGCTTTCTCGACGATCTCTTCGCCGAGGACATGCTGGGCGACGACCTGGAGGACTGGCTGGCCGAATCCTCGATCATGAAGCGGACCTTCCGCAACGCGGCGATCATCGCCGGGATGATCGAGCGGCGCTTTCCCGGCATGGAAAAGCGGGCGCGGCAGGTCACGATGTCGTCCGACCTGATCTACGACGTGCTGCGCCGGCACCAGCCNGACCATATCCTGCTGAAAGCGGCGCGCGCCGATGCCGCCACCGGCCTGCTCGACATCCGCCGGCTGGGTGAAATGCTCTGTCGCATCAGGGGGCGAATCGTGCACAAGGCACTCAGCCGCGTCTCGCCGCTGGCCGTGCCCGTGATGCTGGAGATCGGGCGCGAGCATGTCTCCGGCGAGGCGGCGGAAACGCTGCTGGAAGAGGCGGCGGACGAACTGATCGGAGACGCGCTTGCCGATAGTCCCCGCCCGAGCGGACGAGACTGAGACGATGGCGGTGCGCATCGCCGTCAACGGCGTGGAACTGATCGCCGACCGCTCCGGCGCGCTGCTCTGGCCGGCGGAATCGGCGCTGCTGGTGGCCGACCTGCACCTTGAAAAGGGCTCGTCCTTCGCCCGCTCCGGTCAGNTGGTGCCGCCCTACGACACCGCCGCGACGCTTGCCCGGCTGAGCGCGGTGGCGGCACGCCATGCCCCCCGGCGCATCTTCTTTCTCGGCGACGCCTTCCATGATCCCTTCGCCGGCGAGCGCATCGCGCCCGAGGCGCTGGCGGCCATTGCGGCGCTGGGCGCGGGGCGCGACCTGATCTGGATTGCCGGCAACCACGACCCCGCCCCGCCCGATGCGGTGCCCGGCGCGCGGCTGGACGAGTTGCGCGCCGGCGGGCTGGTGTTGCGCCACCTGCCCTCGGCCCGGCCGGTGGCCGGCGAGATCGCCGGGCATCTGCACCCGGTGGCGCGGGTCAGGACGCGCGCGGCCGTGGTGCGGCGCGGCTGTTTCATCGGGGACGGGACGCGGGCGCTGCTGCCGGCCTTCGGCGCCTACACCGGCGGCATCAACGTGCGCGATGCGGCGATCGCCGGGCTGTTCACCCGGCCGCAGGTGCTTGTGCTGGGCGAGCGGCGCGTGCTGCCCATCGCCTACGACCGGCTGGTGTGAGGCTCAATCGCGCCGGAAGATGAGATTGCCGAGAAAGCCGAACAGCGCCGCAAGGCCAGCCGTGGCAAGGCCGTAGAGCCAGGCATTGTCGCGCGCATAGGCCGCGACATAGGCTTCAAACCCGGTCTTGCGCACGACGAACGAGGTGTTGGTCGATTTGAGCGGCACGCCCTCGGCGAGCACGGTGGCGGTGACGACATAGCGCCCGGGCGGCGCCGAGGCCGGCAGCGGAATGGCCGCAGCGAACAGGTTGGGGCGCGGCATCTGCACGCCGCGCGGGTCCTCGATCGACAGGCCGGCGGCGCGGCGCAGGCGTTGCAGCGCCTCGCGGGCCGACTTGTCGGGGTTGATCTCGTCCGGCAGATCGGCCAGCGGCGGCAGAAGATGGCCCAGACCCAGCTTGTACCGCTCGCGCGCCGGCTCGTTGGCGATGGTCGCCACCGGGCCGGTGGAGAGCACGGCGTAGTAATCGGGCACATTGGCGTAGCGGTGGAGGGTGCGGTTGACCCAGAACGGGCCGAACCGCTCCTTGCTGCGCACCTGCAAGGCAGAGGCGACGCCCGAAACGGTGACCACGACCTCATACCGCCCCGAGCGCGAGATCGAGGTCGCATCGCGCTCGATGGCGCCGAAGACCGTGACCTTGGCGCCGGTGTAGTTGGAGGTAATCGCCACATCCTGCGTCGACATCAGCAGGATCAGCTCCTCGGCCCGCGCCGGCAGCGCGACGGCCAGCAGCAGGAGGGCCAGCACCCTCACCGCCGGATCTCCGTGCGGACGATCGAGAAGGGTTCCTCCGGCCTGAGCACCATGTCGGCGGCAAACCGGGCGCCGACGCCGAGGATCAGCAGCGCCAGCATCAGGCGGAATTCCTCGCCCTTGATGCGCTCGCCGGCGCGGGCGCCCATCTGAGCGCCGAAGACGCCGCCGACGATCAGGATCAGCGCCAGAATGATGTCAACCGTGCCGGAGGAGACCGCGTGCATCACGGTCGCGGTCATCATGGTGCACAGAATCTGAAGCTGGCTGGTGCCCACCACCACCCTGATCGGGACGCGGAAGACATAGATCAGCGTCGGAACCAGCAAAAAGCCGCCGCCGATGCCCAGAACCGCGCCGATGAAGCCGAAGATCACCCCTGCAACCGCAAAGGGAATGGCGCTGACATAAAGACCCGACTGGGTGAAGCGCAGCTTCAGCGGCAGGCCCTCGAACCAGCGGTGTGCGCCCGCTCCGGCCCGATGCAGCAGGCGGTTCTCGCCCCGGCGCAGTTTCCGCATGGCGCGCAGGCTTTCGACCAGCATCAGCCCGCCGATGCCGACCAGCAGCACGATGTAGGCCAGGGAAATCACCAGATCGAGCTGGCCGAGGCGGCGCATGGCATTGAAGAAGGCGATGCCGAGCACCGTTCCGGTCAGGCCGCCGCCGACCATGATCAGCCCCAGCTTGCTGTCCACGGCGCGCTTTCGCCAGGCGGTCATGGCGCCGGTGACCGAGGAGGCGGCGATCTGGGCCGAGGCGCTGGCCACCGCCACCGCGGTGGGGATGCCCATGAAGATCAGGAACGGCGTCAGCAGGAAGCCGCCGCCGACGCCGAACATGCCGGCGACAAACCCCACCGCCGCGCCCACCGCCAGCAGCAGCAGCACATTGATCGGCATTTCGGCGATGGGCAGGTAGAACTGCACGGCTCACTCCCTGGCCATCACCGTGAACCACAAGGTCCGCCGGAAGATCAAGACCGGCGCCGGGCCCTTGGCTCGAAACGCGGGCCGGTTACGACTTGCCCTTCTTGTTGAGCGCCGCCGTCGGGAACTTCGACGGACCGTCCCAGCCGCCTTCCGGCACCGTGAGTTCGTTGGCGCGCGGATCAGGCCGTTTGGCCTGGAAGGCGTCGGATATCGCTTTCACCTCGGTCAGCTTTTCCTGTGTCAGGCGCTGGGCGATCTCGTCACGCTTCTTGCCGGCGTCCGCATCCCCCTGCCGGGAGGCGGCGGCGAACCACTTGTAGGCCTCACCCATGTCCTGCGCCACGCCGAGGCCGCGCACGTTGAGGATGGCGATGTTGAACTGGCTGTCCTTGACGCCATGCTCGGCGGCGTTGCGGAACCACTGGGCGGCGGCGGCATAATCGGGGGCGCCGTTGACGCCCTCGGCATAGAGCACGGCGAGGTTGTGCATGGCGAGGATGTTGCCCTGCTGCGCCGCCTTCTGGAACCAGCCGAAGGCTTTCTTGGAGTCCTTGGGCAGGCCGATGCCCTCGCGGTTGAAGCTGCCCATGCGATACTGCGCCGGGGCAAACCCCTGATTGGCGGCGTATTCGATCCACTGCGCCGCCGCCTTGGGTTCGCGCAGGGTGCCACGCCCTTCGGCGAGGCGCGCGCCGATCTCGTAGATGGCCGACAGGTTGCCATTCCCGGCAAGCTGCTTGAGCCGGTCGGGCGCGGTGAAGCTTGTGGTCCGGATCAGCGTGGCCACATCGGCGGCGGGAGCTTCCGGCGCGGCGGGCGCCGCGGGGGGCGCATCCAGCGCCGGGGCGGTGTGGATCGGCGGNGTGCCGACCGAACCGACGTTCGTCACCTCGTTCTGGCCGGCGATGCCCGGCATGGCNGGGATCATCGACTGCTTGGCCGGCAGGGNCGGTTCGGCCGGGGGNGCCTCGGCTGGCGGAGTTGCTTCGGGCACCACGGTCGAAACCTTGGGCATCGGCGGCTTGTCCTGCCCCATGAAGCTGGACACGACCTTGAGGCCGGACACCAGCACCAGAAGAGCCGCCACACCGAGCAGGATCGGCTTGCGGCGCGCGGACAGGGCCTCCTTGAGGCTGTCGANGCGGCCAGCGCCGCCGGCCATGAGCCTGGCTCCGGACTTGGCCTCGACATCGGCGATGGCAGCCGAGGTCTGGGCNGCGGCAGCCTGCGCCGCCCGCCGCGCGGCGGCGATGAAGTTGGCGCGCGGATCATCCCCGGGCGGGGTGCCCTCGACAGCCGGCATGTCCGGCCGGGCGTTGCGGCCGGCACCCGGCTCCAGCGGCAGATCGGCGTCGATATCCATCGGAGCGGCCGCAGCGGCGGCCGTCAGCGGCGTGCGCACGGCCGTGGTGGCGGGCCGAGCCTCGACAACCGGGCGCTCGGCCACGGTATCGACGGTTTTCGCCAGCATCGGCGCGGAACGGCCGACATTGGCGGCGGCGGCCGTGGGGGCGGTGGTGGGCGGCGTCGGCAAGGGCGGCTGGGCTGCCGGCATCGCCAGCTTGGGCGGGGCGAGGCGGCCTGAGGTGATGTCGCCCTCCAGCGAGGACAGCCGGCCGACGATCTTTTCGAGCGTGGTGTTGACGTGCTGCAAGACCTCGCGTGAGCGGCTCTCGGCTTCGGCCTGCGCCGTCTTCATCTCGGTCAGATCGCGCTTGATCAGCACCATGCCTTCGGCGGCAAGCGTGTCCATCGGCGCGCCGGCCATGCCGCCCTGCGCGGTGCTGTCCTGAAGGGCTGAAACCTTCTGGCAGAGATCGGCGATGGTCCGTTCCAGGCCGCCGAGCGCGGGATGGCCCTGTCCGGCACGCTCCAGACGCTCGGCAAGCCGCGCCATCTGCTGCTGAAGATCGTCGAGGGATGCCCCGGTCGCATCAGGGGCGCGGGCGTGTTCGATCTTTTCGGCCAGCTTGCGCAGGATCTGTTCGAGCGACTTGATGTCGGGCTCGCCGGCGCGCTTTTCCAGCGCGCGCTGCATCTCGGAAATCCGCTCCTCGATGGCGGAGAAATCGCCCGGACGCTGTTGGGAGAGCGCCTCACGCACCTCGGCGATGCGGGCTTCGAGCGAGGACAGATCGCCCGGCTTCTGACGGCTGAGGACATCGCGCACCTCGTCGATGCGCTTGACGATCGGGGTCAGGTCCGGCTCGGGCGCCCGCTTGGCCAGTGCCTTGGTCATCGTCTCGATGCGCTGGGTCAGGCCGTCGATGCCGGCCACCGGCGCGGGTTGCGGATCGGCCAGTCGCTCGGTGAGCTTGTCGAGCCGTGCCTCGATGCCTTCAAGGCCGGTGAAGCCGGGAGCCGCGCCGCCCGACTTGATGGCTGTGGCCGCCAGCCGGTCCGTCAGCTTGTCTAGGCGCGCTTCGAGCCCCTCGATGCCCTTGGCCTTGCCGGCATGGCCCTGCCTGGCGAGACGGTCGGCCAGTTGCTCAATGCGGGCTTCGAGACTTTCGAGCCCGACGACCTGCGGCGCGGCCGGGGCGCTGGCCACCTGTTCGGAGAGGCGGTCGATGCGGCTTTCGATGGAATCGAGGCCCGCAAGCCGGCGTTCGAGCCGCTCGGCCACCGCCTCGGGATCGAGCCGGCGCATGTTGTTGCGCACATCCTCGACGGCATCGGTGAGCAGAGCCATGATGCGGGTGTCGCGCGGGCGCTCGGACAGGTCGTCCAGCTTGGCGCCGAGGGCGCGCATCTGCTGGGTGATGCCCTCCAGCGAGGCGCCGGGCAGCGCTTCGGCCATCACCGAGCGCAGATCGGCGAGCTGACGCTGAAGCTCGCCCATGTGACGGGTATCGAGGCTGCGCTCGTCGAGCGTCTCGATGCGGCGGGCGATCTGGCCCAGCGTGGCGTTGACGCTGTCGAGGCCGCGCGGCTGGCGCAGGTCTTCCAGCGTCTGGCGCATCTCGCCCAGCAGCCGTTCGATCGGCGCAAGGCTGCTTTCGCGCACGCCGTCCTGACGCGACTGCTCAACCTTGGCGGAGAGGGTGCGGATGGATTCGCCCAGCGAGGCGACGCTCTGGCGCGGCGCCAGTTCGGCAACGGCGCGCTGCAACTCCTGCAACTCGCTGCGCACTTCGGTTTCGGGCCGCTCTTCCTGCATGCGCCGGGTCTCGCGCACCTGATCGGCCAGCGCGGCGATGGAGCGGCGGATGGCTTCGAGGGCGGCGGTCTCCGGGCCATTGGCCGGCCGCGGGGTGGCGTCCAGCAGGCGCTGGCGCGCCTCGATCTCGGCCACGGCAGCGTTGCCGCCGCTGCGCGGAACGGTGATCCGCGGGCGCAGACCGGCGCGTGGCGCACGACCGGCCTCGTCGCCGCGCCCGGCGCTGTCCACCGCCGCGCCCGAGCGGGCCAGATCGCGGCTGAGCGCTTCCAGCGCCTCGCCGACCCGGTCCTCAAGCTGGCGGGCGGCGGCAAGCGACTCGCCCGGACGCGCCTTGCCGGCGGCGGACATCGACTGTTCCAGCGAATTGAGACGCTCGACCAGCGTGGCCAGAACCGAATTGACCTGGGCCACCGGGCCGCGCTCGACCTCCAGCCCCGGCGCCTGCACCGTGCCGGCGCGCTGGATGTGCTTGTTCAGGTCGCTGGTGCGCTGCTGCTCGATCAGCGTGGTGAGGGCATCGAGCGCGGCGGCGGTCTTCTTCTCGCTCGCCTTGACGCTGTTCTGCATGGCGCCCACAGCGGCGTCGATCACCGAGAGCAGGCGCGGATCGCCGCCCTGCACCGCGCCAACCGCCGTCTCCGCGCCCATCTGGGCATAGTGCCTGAGCCGCGCCTCGATCGGATCGAAGGCGGGGGGCGCGTAGGGCGCGGAATAGCCCGGCCCGAACCCCGGTTGCGGCATCGCATAGGGCGGGGCCACCGGCTGCGCATGCGGGGGAACCGGAGCGTAGGGATAGGGCTGCTGCGCGGGATAAGGCATCATGGTGGGCCGAGCCATTTCTTGCTGAAATGAAGGGTTTGGCGGCACGGGNTGCATCTGNGGGGCGAAANNCCCCTCGTCCGAACGTCCGTACCGCGCGTCGCGCATGGGGCGGCCCATCGCCGCCCGGATATCCACGAGGTTGTCGCGGATCACCCCGTTCAGCCACTGGCCAAGCGTCATGCCTGCCGCATGCGCGGCATGCAGGGCCTCGTCCCGGATTTCCGGCTCGATGCCCCTGACACTCCATGGCTGACCGTCGATCATCCACACCCCTAGACCTGTCGAGAAATGCCGGCGTCCCGGTCTGAACCGGCAGCCGGATGACCGACCGATTCAGCATTCCTCTGCAGGCTCACCTTTTCCCGGTTTTGGTAAACGAGCCGTTAAGGGCTGTGTCTTTTCGGGGCGCATCCGTTCCGCAATTTCAGAATGTAACTTAGAGTTGTATATATTGAGTCCGCAGCGTAAGGTTGTTTTCACGAATCACCCGTTCCCAAACCGGAGCATCCCATGCGCAGTGTGCAATCCTCGCCCGCCTTCGGCGGCCCGCTGGCCGTCGTCTCCCTGCCGCAAGCCACGCCGCAGCCGACGCTGGCGGAAAAGCGGGAATGGACCATTTCCGAGATGGCGCAGGACTTCGGGCTGACCTTGCGGGCGCTGCGGTTTTACGAATCNCGCGGGTTGATTGCCCCTCAGCGGTTTGGCGGCGCGCGCTATTACAGCGCGCGTGACCGGGCNCGGGTCAGCCTGATCCTNGCCGCCAAGCAGCTTGGCTTCACCCTGACCGAAACCGCCGACATGCTTGGCAAGACCTCGGANGGCGANATGACCGANCTGCCGTTGTCGCTCGACACCGTGACGGCGCAGATCGGCTTTCTNGAAAGCCAGCGCACCGCCATCGAGACCGCGCTGCTGGCCCTGCGCCAGCGTCTTGGCCAGATGACTGCCGCCAGCATGTGACNCTCGCTCCCTCCCCTGTCATGCGGCGCTGCCCGGGCTTCGGCCCGGGCTCTTTTTTNTCGGGCGCTTGCAATCCTCCCGATTTAGTTTATATGTGAACTATCAGATGCGAAACCGCCGNAGGGCGGGCAATTCGCACCTTGTCCGAGGAACCGTGGAGGGGACCATGCCCAGCTATAAAGCNCCTGTCGCCGACGTTTCGTTTCTGCTCACCGATGTCTTCGGCATCGAGCAATATGGCAGCCTGCCAGGNTTTTCGGACCTGTCGGGCGAGATGATCGACGCCATCGCCGGCGAAGCCGCCAAGCTGTGCGAGGAGCAACTCCAGCCGATCAACCTCTCAGGCGACCGGGAGGGGTGCGTGCGCCACGCCGATGCCTCGGTGACGACACCGAAGGGCTTCAAACCGGCGTTCAGGAATTATGTCGAGGGTGGCTGGCTGTCGCTGTCGGCCAACCCCGACTACGGCGGACAGGGCCTGCCCTACACGCTGGCGGCGGTGGTGAACGAGTTCGCCTCCTCGGCCAACATGTCGTTTGCGATGTATCCCGGCCTCACCGCCGGCGCGATCGCCGCGATCGACGTGCATGGCTCGGAGGCGATCAAGGCCACCTACCTGCCCAAGATGATCGCCGGCACATGGACCGGCACGATGAACCTGACCGAGCCGCATTGCGGCACCGATCTGGGGCTGATCCGCACGCGGGCCAAGCCGAACGCCGACGGCTCCTTCGCCATCACCGGCACCAAGATCTTCATCTCCGCCGGCGAGCAGGACCTGACCGAGAACATCATCCATCTGGTGCTGGCCCGTGTGGATGGCGCGCCGGAGGGCGTGAAGGGCATCTCGCTGTTTGTCGTGCCGAAGTTCCACGTCAACCCCGATGGGACCCCCGGCGCGCGCAACGGCGTGGCCTGCGGCTCGATCGAGCACAAGATGGGCATCCACGCCAACGCCACCTGCGTGATGAACTTCGACGGCGCCACCGGCTATCTGATCGGCGAGATGAACCGCGGTCTCAACGCGATGTTCGTGATGATGAACGAGGCGCGGCTCGGTGTGGCGATCCAGGGGCTTGCCCAGTCGGAGGTGGCCTATCAGAACGCCGCGGCCTATGCGAAGGACCGCCTTCAGGGCCGCGCCCTGACCGGCACCAAGGCCCCGGACAAGGCGGCCGACCCGATCATCGTCCATCCCGACGTGCGGCGCACGCTGCTGACCATCCGCGCCTTCAACGAGGGCGCGCGGGCGCTGGTGCTGTGGAATGCGCTGAAAAGCGATGTCGCGCATCGCGGCGGCGATGCGGCGGCGCGCGAGATGGCGGACGAGCAGCTTGGCCTGATGACCCCGGTGCTGAAAGGCTTCCTCACCGATCGCGGCTTCGACAACTGCGTGATGGCGCAGCAGATGTTCGGCGGCCACGGCTTCATCGAGGAATGGGGCATGAGCCAGTTCGTGCGCGATGCCCGCATCGCCATGATCTATGAAGGCGCCAACGGCATTCAGGCCCTTGATCTGGTCGGGCGCAAGCTGCCGCGCAACGGCGGCAAGGCGCTGATGGCCTATTTCGGCGAGGTTGGCGGGCTGATCAAGGATGCCTCCGTCGACGAGACGCTGAAACCCTTCGCGGCGGCGCTTCAGACCGGCGTCGGCCACCTCCAGCAGGCTTCGATGTGGCTGATGCAGAACGGCATGGGCAACCCGGACAACGCCGGCGCCGCCTCGGTCGATTACATGCANCTGTTCGGACTGGTGGCGCTCGGCCAGATGTGGCTGATGCAGGCGCGNGTCGCNGCGGAGCGGCTGAAGGCCGGGCCGGACGCGGCGATGTCGACCAAGCTGACGCTGGCGAGGTTCTACTTCGAGCGCATGCTGCCCGAAACGGCGCTGCGGCTGGCGCGCATGCAGGCCGGCGCGGCGACCGTGATGGCGCTGCCGGCCGAAGCCTTCTGATCGACCCTGCGACGGAGCGCCGCTTGAAGCGGCGCCCGACCCGTTCATAACAGGTCACGTGATTCTTGAGTGGTGGCCGGACAGGCTTCGGCTATCCTTCATCACCCATTGGCGCATTCAATCGTCCCCCAAGGCGGAACGGACCGCCGGGGCCAGAAGGGAAGACCAGACCCATGGCTGACGCCTTCATCTACGATCATGTTCGCACCCCGCGCGGCAAGGGCAAGGTCGACGGCGCCTTGCACGAGGTGACCGCGCTCAAGCTGGCGGTGACGCCGCTGGAAGCGCTGAAAGCCCGCAACAACCTCGACACCCGGCTGGTCGAGGACGTGATCCTCGGCTGCGTCGATCCGGTCGGCGAGCAATCCGCCGTCATCGCCCGCTCGGCCGCGATTGCGGCGGGCTATGGCGAGACNGTGCCGGGCATGCAGATCAACCGGTTCTGCGCNTCGGGCCTTGATGCGGTCGCCTTCTCGGCGGCGCAGGTGATGGCCGGCCAGAAGGCCATGGCNATCGGCGGCGGNGTCGAATCGATGAGCCGCATCGGCATGGGCGGCTCGGGCATGCTGCCNGCAGCGGACCCCTCGGTCGCCATCCCCTCGTATTTCTCGCCGCAGGGCGTGGCGGCGGACCTGATCGCCACCAAATACGGCTTCACCCGCGACCAATGCGACCAGCTGGCGGTGGACAGCCACCAGAAGGCCGCCGCCGCCTGGGCCGAGGGCCGGTTCGACAAGTCGGTGATCCCGGTCAGGGATGTCAACGGCGTCACCATTCTGGCAAGGGACGAGACCATCCGCCCCGATGCCAACATGCAGTCGCTCGGCGCGCTCAAGCCCTCGTTCGTGATGATGGGCCAGCAGGGCGGCTTTGACGCCGTGGCCATTCAGGGCCATCCGGATGTCGAGGCGATCGTTCATGTGCACCACGCCGGCAACTCGTCCGGCATCGTCGACGGCGCCTCCGCCGTGCTGGTGGGCAACAAGGAGGCCGGGGCGGCGGCGGGGCTCAAGCCGCGCGCGCGCATCATCGGCTTCTCCTCGGTCGGCTCCGATCTGGCGCTGACGCTGACCGGCCCGACCGACGTGACGCAGCGGCTCTTGAAGAACACCGGCATGACGATGAAGGACATCGACCTCATCGAGATCAACGAAGCCTTCTCCTCGGTCGTGCTGCGCTATCTGCAATCGCTCGACATCGACCCGGCCAGGGTCAACGTCAATGGCGGGGCCATCGCCATGGGCCATCCCCTGGGCGCGACGGGGGGCATGATCCTGGGCATCGTCATCGACGAACTGGAGCGCCGCAACCTGACCACCGGCCTTGTCACCCTCTGCGTCGCCCATGGCATGGGCACCGCGATGATCGTCGAACGCGTCTGAGATCCCGGGAGCACCACCCATGAAACTCCATAACTTCCGCTTCGAGACCGACCCCGAAGGCATCGCNCTTCTGACCTGGGACACGCCCGACCGGTCGATGAACGTCATCACCGAGGAGTGGATGAAGGACCTCGACAAGGTCATCGACCATGTCGTCAAGGATGAGCACNTTCGCGGCTGCGTCATCGTTTCGGGCAAGCCGGACAGCTTCTCNGGCGGGGCCGACCTGACCTTCCTGCAATCGATCGGCGATCACTANGCCCGATATCTGAAGAAGGAAGGCGAGGAGAAGGCCAACGAGCATCTCTTCCACGAGACGGCCAAGCTGTCGCAGCTGTTCCGCAAGCTGGAGACCTGCGGCAAGCCGTTCGTCGCCGCCATTCATGGCGTCTGCCTCGGCGGCGCGTTCGAACTGGCGCTGTCCTGCCATCAGCGCATCGCCTCGGACAGCGAGAAGACCAAGGTGGGCCTGCCGGAGATCAAGGTCGGGCTGTTCCCCGGCGCCGGCGGCACCCAGCGCGTGGCGCGGCTGCTGCAAACCGGCGATGCCTTGCAGATGCTGTTCCGCGGCGACCAGATCAAGGCCACCATGGCGCGCGGCATGGGGCTGATCCATCAGGTTGTGGCGCAGGACAAGCTGGTGGAGGCCGCCAAGGCCTGGATCAAGGGCGGCGGATCGGCCAAGGCGCCGTGGGACATGGAGGCGTTCCGCCTGCCGTCGAACAAGGTGCACTCGCCGCAGGGCATGATGATCTGGCCGCCGGCCAACGCCATCTATCGCCGCGAAACCGCCGACAACTATCCCGCCGCCCGGGCCATCCTTCAGGTGGTCTACGAGGGGCTGCAACTGCCGATGGATCAGGCGCTCAGGGTGGAGAGCCGGCATTTCGCCAGGATCATCCGCTCCCCCGAGGCGAAGGCGATGATCCGCACGCTGTTCATGTCCAAGGGCGAACTGGAAAAGGGCGCGCGCCGTCCGGCCAGCGTGCCGCCGACCGTGCTGAAGAAGATCGGCGTCATCGGCGCCGGCTTCATGGGCGCGGGCATCACCTATGTCTCGGCGCTGGCCGGGCTTGAGGTGGTACTGATCGACCGCGACCAGGAAGCCGCCGACAAGGGCAAGGCCTTTTCGCACAAGCTGATCTCCGATCAGGTGATGAAGGGTCGCGCCACCACCGCGCACCGCGACAAGGTGCTGGCGCGCATCACGCCTTCTGCCGACTATGGCGCGCTCAAGGATGTCGATCTCGTCGTCGAGGCGGTGTTCGAGGATCGCGCCGTCAAGGCGGAGGTGATCGGCAAGGTGGAGGCGGTGATCGGCAAGGACGTGATCTTCGCCTCCAACACCTCGACGCTGCCGATCACCTCGCTGGCCGAGAATTCGGCGCGGCCGGAGCAGTTCGTCGGCATCCACTTCTTCTCCCCCGTGGACAAGATGTTGCTGGTGGAGGTGATCCGCGGCGCCAGGACCGGCGA
>Ga0056914_10002134_pt1 | contig 12957 bp, 8 predicted proteins | sample TNRBio252014_DNA_FD_55168 | JGI IMG/M metagenome (GOLD analysis project Ga0056914, IMG submission 55168) | Wastewater treatment Type I Accumulibacter community from EBPR Bioreactor in Madison, WI, USA - TNR Reactor_6/25/2014_ DNA | ecosystem: Engineered > Bioreactor > EBPR > Anaerobic-Aerobic >...
GATAAGGTAGCCGCCCGTCGCTCAATGCCAAGGCCGCCATCTCCCGCGTCCAGTCCGTACGGCCAAAGAACAACCAGGAGATGACGCGTGTGTGCCTGACTTTTGAGGACTCGCTGGAGTAAGGCAGATTCAACCTTTGCGTTCCGGCAAAAGCCGTCACGCCATCCGCCCAATCGTCCAGCACATCCATCACATAGCGCGGCTTGGTGTAACCCCATGGCGGGGCGATGAACACCGGCAGCTCACCCTTCTCATCCGGCTCAAACCATTCCGGCTTGATCCACTCGCCCGGCCCCGTGGCGATCACATCCGTGTCCAGCTTCAGATACCACGGTGTTCGCACCTCCCGCACCGGGACATGCACAAAGCCCGTCAGCATTTTTTCCCGCTGGTTTCGCGCATGCGGCAGATCCCACGGCACATGCCGCACCTGCGGGTGATCGCTCATGAAGGCCATGTCTTCCGGGCTGACCTGAACGGCGTCATAAAACACCACGCAGGGCATTGCCCGCAGTTCCGGTTTGAATTGCATCCAGCCGGGCCAGACCAGCCGCAGCTCCTCCAGGTGTGCGCCATCCACGCCCAAAATCAGAGTGATGTCTTCGAGTTTCATAGGATCAAACCTGGAACCATCCGCCCGGCCTGACCGTGTCGGATGCGATACACGCCGGGCAGGTCCACCGGACGACCGGCACTGCCCAGCTCCCGTCGGAACGACACATCCTCGTGCGTGCGTTTCCATTCCGCCCTCGGCTGCTGCGCGCGGCGGCTGTTCTTCAGATACCCGTGCTTCCGACAGTACTCTCCGCTGACGATCTGGATGCCGCCAATCGCACGCCGCATCCGCTCCGGCTCAAATTCGGACTCTGCCACGCTCACCAGCCCCTCCGTCTCCCGCGCCCGTTGGATGCAGGCATCCCCCAGATCGTGGGAGCAGTGCCCCTTCACCTCGCGGGGAAAGATCAGCCTCTCGTCGAGGGTGCCAAGCTGTCTGAATGCCTCCCAGCATGCCGGGGTGAACCAGTAGTCCGCGTCGCAGAACCACACCCAGTCCGCCTGCGTCGCCAGCGCCACACGATTCCGGCCGATGGACCGACGGCACAGCTCCGCCCTCGGCAGCGGCAGCCAGTTCCAGGTCACCCCCGGCGTCTCCTGCCGCCCGAACCACGCCAGCGCCCGCGTGGTCTCCTCGTCCTCGGGCGTGTGACACACCGTCATCGTCACCTGCACGCCTGGCGGCGGCGGTCCCAGCACCAGGCTGCTCAATTGATGGCGCAGCAGCGTGGCGTAGCGATAGCAGTGGGTCACCACCTCAATCCTCAGCGGCTCCATCATACACTGCCAGCGGTGGAAGCCGCCGCCTCAGGTTTCGGTTCCGCAGGTGGTGCGGCGGCTCCCTCCGGGCTGCTCGCCGCCGCCTCCGCAGGTCCGGCGGAGGCGGCCTTCTTCTGCTCCGCCGCACGCGTGTACATCCCCTCGGTCTTCTCCCGGGTGTGATCCCCGATCTGCGCCCCCGAGGCCGCCAGTGCCTCATCAAACGGCAGGAAGGGAAAGGCCATCAGCTTGCTCTCCAGGTTGCAGTTGAAGACCTTGAAGCCCGCCTTCTTGAACTGCGGCTGCAACTCTGTGAACCACTGCTGCAGCTTCGCGTAGGTGCTCATGTTTCCCTTCACCGCATGCGGCGTCCGGCCTTCCTCGAAGTGGTAGCGCCTCGTCGCCGACATGTCGAAGTCCACCCCCAGCAGATACACATGGCGGAAGCCCAGCAGGTGCAGGATGCGCAGGGAGGCCAGCAGCACGCTGCGCCCGCCGCCCCACTTGCCATGGTTCCCCCAGTTCACCGTCTCCTCATTCAGCCAGCGCGGCGCATGAAATTTTTCGTTCCGCCGGTAGCCCGCCACGTTCGGGCAGTCCCCCAGCTTCAGCTTGGATGCCTCCCAGCGCTGCACCCAGCCTTGGTCCGTATGCACCAGCCGGTTGTCCCACAGCGACTTCTCAAAATGGGACATCGGTGCAAATTTGAGGATCGTCGGGTCCAGCCACATCGACAGGCTGAAGCGCGAGGGCTCGTCCACCGTGCAGTTCGCGTTCCCACGAAAAGTCCGCGCCCCGTTGTTCAGCGTCATCACCCAGCGCCGGTGCAGCGGGGTCAGGTCCAGCAGCCCCACCGACGGCCCGTTCGCCATCAGAAAGGCATGCCCGCCGCGATAGTGCCCCTCCAGCGGCAGCACCGCTCCGGCCCGCGTGTAGAAGAACGGCACCGGTTCGCCAAGCTGCCGCACCGGCACATCGTTTTCCTCCCGCCATCGCGGCGAGTGCAACGCGGTGAGGTCAGGACCGTCTTTGGCGAGCGAGCGGGAGGGAGTCATGGTTGAAGTTGGGATCAGGAATTCGTGATACGCCCCATTGGCTTATGCGTGGGAAGCCGTTTAAAGTCATTCGTCGCTTGCATGGGTTTCATCTGGCGGTAATCAGGCTGCCACATCGTCAGGTCAGTCGCACGCCTACCGAAGTCGTGGCTCAATTCCTCCCCAACACCTGTGTCTGGAGGCAGAAAGCCGGTGAACCGGGAAAGTGCTCCGAGGAGGGCAAGGCATTGGCGTGTTTAGTAGGAAGTAGGTTAACTTTACTCCACCAACAGCGTCGCAAGTTCTCGGAAGAATCGTCAGTCACGAGGGTGAAAGCGCAGACGAACCTGATTCCAAGAGGGCTTCTTCAACAATAGGAGCGTTCAACACCAAGCTGCGAAGCCCGACGCAGGAGGAACCTCTCCTGACTTCAATTTCTTAAATAGGTTGGCACGTTCAATTCTATTGGTTGGCGCGTGGGTTCATTTTTCATTTGTCTGCACGAGGCAGACCTTTGTTCTTAAACGAGGCGGCTACTTCTTTTGTTATTTCCATTAATAATAATGCGACTTTATTCGATCCGCCATCATTTGCATCCATAGCTAATAGCCGAGAAAGCTCTCTCATTTTGCTTTCATCTCTATTTAGGAGTCTGTGATCCACCAGCACATTGACTGCCACATACCGCAACCGAGCATCTTCATCCCTGAGATAAGCATGCACTGCAAGGAGATCATCCAGATCATTCAAGACTACCATAGACGCGGCCTTTTTCATTTGGCTGTATGTCGAATGAGTTCCACCTCTACCTTCAATGGCAAGTTCTCGATGAAACTCTCTCTCTGGTATGATAGTGCCTTTCGGCGCTGGTTCGATTTCAATATCGGGAAATCGTTCTCTAAATCTTTCCATTAGCATGGGGACATCCAATTTGTCATCAGCTAATAAAAAGTTTACAGCCAGAAACATGGTCAACATTGTCTTATTCATATCTGTAGAGATGCGGTTCGGCTGAAATATTCGAATGGTTTTCCATCCTTAAGCTCCCATGTCACTATTAACATGAAGCTTATTCCATTAGGCAGCACATTTAATTGGTCGGCCAAGGTGCGATAATCCTTGGTTTCTTGGACATTTACTGAATCAGGCGGTCCCACCAGGGTTTGTGACATCGTAAGTTCCATTTTTGAATCATGATACTGGCTCGGATATTTTTTAGCAATTACGTTTGCAAATTTGACATTTCCCGACACTACCCGACCAAGCACACGGAAGACCAGCTTACAGAAATCTTTGTCATTGAGTTTATCTGTCCATGTGTCACGAAGATCTCCGCGTCCATCCTTCGTCCTTCCCTGAACCATCCCCCAAGTCCATCTATCCATGACCGCTACTGTGTTTTCCACATAGCGACCGTCATTGTACCAAACCGCCATAAAATTTGATGTGAGCTGTATAGTGTCCTCACCGAATGGGATCAAGTGCTGTATCGGGATACTAAAGCCCGGCACGTTGTCTTTCATCGTTTTTGTTTCTAATATTCTAATTTCACGTCCAGCCAATCCAAGATAATCCAATTCATTTATAGGATGATTGTCAGTGATTGAAAATAGGTTCCAACCACCATCCTCTTCGATAGGATCTTTGCAGGTCCACCGCCCCAGCTGCGGAGAGTAGTAGCGGTAGCCATAGTTCAGCAGCCCGCTCTCCGCGTCCAGGAACTGCCCTTGGAAGGCGAACTCCATCTCACACTCGCTATTGCTGCGAACGGTAAAGTCCGGATTCAAAATCGTGCGTACTCCGAACGCACTGAACGCATAACGCTCCTTCACCACTCCAATGGCATCTGTGACTGCCGCTGGATTGAAGTAGTCCATCAACACATAGCGCGTTTCGTTGAGCGTCGTGCCGCCCACTGCACGGTCCCGCCGCACTAGGTCGTCCCGATGCCGTGATCCCCAAAGATAGCTGATGTTGGCTGTCGTCTCGCTGTTCTTGCGTTCCTCCACGGGACGCCATGCGTCGTTGTAGTAGCTGTGCAGCGTCTCCTCCTCCACCTCTCGCTTCACACGCCGGTGGCTGCCATCATAAGTGTATTCACCGACGACTTCGCCATTGTTCCTTACCTTCGTGATCCGGCTCCAGGCGTCCCAGGTGATTTCTAGCTTGCCCTCCCAGTCTCCTTGCGCATCGGGTGACATCTGCCGCATTCGGCCCACGCGATCCAAAATCATGTTGTTCGGATTGTCCTCAATCTGTGTCAACCGGTTGCCACGGTCATGCACGCGATGCTGGTCGAGGGTGGGGGTGCCGTTGGCGGCGGTGTGGTAGCCGCGCCAGTTGCCGGTGGGATCGTAGTCCCAGCTCTGCGCACTCACGGGTCGGCTGCTGATCGCAGTCTTGTTCAGATTTAAACTGCCGCGTGCGGCAGCACTGACTTGGCTCAGCGCATCATAGTTGTAGTGCTGGTCCTGGGTGTCGGTCAGCGAACGTCGCTGCCACGTCCGGCGGCTGTCGCGGTCAAAGCCGTATTGAGACTGTTCGAGAGTGGTGGGCATGGCGGAAATTAGTAAATTCAGTGAGGACAGGACTGGGCGACTCGTCAGTCTCTAAAAGAACAATACTTTCTCATCTCCCAATGTGTTATAAATGGTCATTGAGTGAATATCAGACAGTTTGAGTTTGTTTAACTCGGAGCTAAAATCTTGAAGCAACCTGCCTCTTTTTTTATCTTTCTTGGCAGGCTCAAATAGAAGCGCATCAATTTCTGATTGCGTGTAGCTTGGACTGTAGGATTTGAACAAGATTTGAACCCTAACGCCGCTGTGGCTCGAAAGTAAAAATCGCATTCCACTCGGGGTAATTTCATATTGTTCTTGTCCGAACACCAGGTTCACCGCATCAACCAAAGGCGTTCCTCGTGGCATTTTCGCAACACTTGCAAATCTGGATTCCGCCATTTCAATTTTTTTTCTGCTGATGTAACAGCTTTCCAGGCAGCAGCAAGGAAGAGCGAAGGCAAGGATGAGGATGGTTAGCTTGTGTTGCATGATTAAAACCTTGCTGCGGAAATTGACCATTCATTTTCATAAAGTGCACGCACTAGAGTCCCATTTTTGAAGCAGCCCAATCTCACCTTGAACTTCACTGTCACAACTCCAGCCGCCAAGCGTAAGGCATTTTCAGTAATGCCGGGGGTGTCTATGAACATATTTCTGTACTGAACGGCTCCATCGACAGCCGGAAGTTTCTGTTTTTTCTGAGTTGGGTCGTTGTCTGAGATGATCCACTGTTTCCAGCCGATTGAAGCTCCTTCTGGGCAGCAACAACTAGTTCCTGGAGAGTACTCCAATATGAATTGAAATTGTGCCCCGGTTTCCACCCCTCCCTGCTGAGTCAAAACAATGGCGACCGTATCCGAGTGACGCCCCCAAAATTCTGTCAGCTTTACTTTACCACAAGGACCTAGACCCACTTCCTGACCTACATCAGGTGAATTCCATGCTGAAACGGATAGGCCTTTCAGATCATATTTGTTCACAGCTTCATTTCCCACCATTCCGTACAAATTGAAGCCTCCTTCCTCCCCAATCGGATCCTTGCATGTCCACCGCCCCAGACGAGGCGAGTAGTAGCGGTAACCATAGTTCATCAACCCGCTCTCCGAGTCCAGGAACTGCCCTTGGAACGCAAACTCCATCGCGCACTCACTGCTGCTACGCAGCGTGAAGTTCGGGTTCAAGATCGTGCGCTCGCCGAAGGCGTTGAACGCGTAGCGCTCCTTCACCACGCCGCTGGCATCTGTGATCGCCGCCGGATTGAAATAGTCCATCAGCACATAGCGCGTCTCATCAAGCGTCGTGCCGCCCACGGCACGGTCGCGCCGCACGAGATCGTCGCGATGTCGTGCTCCCCACAGGTAACTCATGCTCGCCGTCGTTTCGGCATCCTTACGCTCCTCCACCGGACGCCACTCGTCGTTGTAGTAGCTGTGCAGTGTCTCCCCATCCACCTCATGTGTGATGCGGCGATGGGTTCCGTCATAGGCGTATTCACCGACCACGGCCCCGTTGTTCTTCACACGGGTGATGCGGCTCCACGCGTCCCACGTGATCTCCAACTTCCCGTCCCAGCCCCCACCCGCATCCGGGGCCATCTGACGCATCCGCCCCACGCGATCCAAGATCATGTTGTTGGGGTTGTCCTCAATCTGCGTCAACCGGTTGCCACGGTCATGGACGCGGTGCTGGTCGAGGGTTTGCGTGCCATTGGCGGTGGTGTGGTAGCCGCGCCAGTTGCCGGTGGGATCATAGTCCCAGCTTTGGGTGCTTGCAGGAACACCGCTAATGGCGGTCATGTTCAGATTCAAACTGCCGCGTGCGGCAGCACTGACTTGGCTCAGCGCATCATAGTCGTAGTGCTGGTCCTGCGTCGTGCTTAACGCACGCCGCTGCCACGTTCGGCGGCTGTCGCGGTCAAAACCGTATTGAATCTGCTCGAGGGTCGTTGGCATGGTGGAAAAATGTCAGAGGTTCATGGGCCTACGAAAAACACGGAACAGACGGAAGGAGGAGCCATGGATGAGGATGCCTGATGGAGGATGAGGGCTGTTCAGGTTTCCGCGCCTTCTGTGTGTAGTTGATGTCCACCGTGCGACCGAAACGGTCGTAACCGCAAGTGTCCGAACGCTGGCGGCGAGGACTTCATAGGGCTTCTTCAACGGTGGAGGGTTCAGAATCGACAAACGCCGAAGGATGCAGGCGTTTGAGACAATCCGTCGGACTTGCCCCACAGGGTTGAACCTGCGGGGAGCAGGTGAATCAACAGCTTTCTTGATTTTATTCTCCCAAATAGGTTGGCACGCACAATTCTATTGGTTGGATTGTTGGTTCATTTTAAGCTGGCACGTCCCGCGCTATTAGTTGGCGCTGGTTCATTTGTTTTTTTTATATGCATCGAGACTTGAAATTCATCAGCTAAATTAACACGTCGGTTTCTCGCAATGCTAGATAACTGATCAACAGACACAGGGGGTGTTACTATAATTCCAATTGATGCATCGCTGTCTGAGTTGAAATTCAACTCCAAAAGAAAAATTGTATTTTTTCCAGGCAAGTAACCCCATTCCTCAGGGATTGATCCCATTACTACCGAGTTGATGCAACGGTTATTAACCACTGTGTCAAAACCCCAATCAAATAACCATGTCTTTAGAGTAACCGACTTCGGCATCTGCTCTGCGATAATAATTCCCAAGGCTGCTAACCGCTCACTATCAGAAAGTGCATTTGGCTCAGCCATAATTTTCCGAACTTTGTTCAGATCTAGGCGCAATGCCTCGTTTTGTTTGACCTCTTGACATTGCTTGTTGCATCCAACATCGAGAATTATTAAGACAGTTGTTATTAACACTAAGACAGTCTGTATGTATTTTGCAATCATGGCATTTTTGACCCTGGAGTTAATTGCGTATTTTGGCGCAATCCACCATTCGCATTGTAGGTACAGTCCCATGTAATTTCAATAGAGTGGCGAACTGATTCAGCCTGCCTTTGCCCCATGTTTGGATATGCCCCGCCGGGGGCCATTGGCATTGATGGAATTGAGTTGGCAAGAGTTTGAGGGTGATTTACTAAAAACTGGTTTGTGGGTGGTTTTGGCTTCGAGCCGTCAGGATTTGGACCTGGATACTGGCCAATCGGGATGTTATTAAAAAATGACACTCTTCCTTCCACTTTCATTTTACCTTTCGTACATGCGCCTTGATCACCAAAACCAAATGTATCAATGGGCCATTTACCCTGCCCGGGATATGGAAAACCTTCGAGATAGTGTAAGGTCGATCCGTTGTTTCCCATTACATTGTCCAAATCCCAGCGCGATTTGTCATCACCGCCAGACATCCAGTCGTAACGTCGTCCAAGTGATTTGCGAAGCCTCTGACTAGTGCAAGATTGCCCGCTACAGTTTGTTATTTCCCATTCGATCTGCAAATCTTGAACAAAATACCCCTTGGCTGTAGGATCATCTAGACTAAATTCAACTCCCCACTTAAATTCTCCACACTTGCCTGCTGTGAAAGGTGTTGCCTCACGGAGTTTGATTTGGAGCAGACCCAGATAGTCAACAGCGTTAAATGCGTTGTTTTCAGCCATTTCATAGAGATTAATGCCACCCTGCACTCCAATTGGATCTTTACACGTCCAGCGCCCCAGTTGCGGCGAGTAATACCGGTAGCCGTAGTTCATCAGTCCGCTTTCAACGTCGAGGAACTGCCCCTGGAACGCAAACTCCATCCCGCACTCGCTGCTGCTTCCCACGGTGAAGTCAGGATTGAGGATCGTGCGCACCCCGAAAGCGCTGAACGCATAGCGTTCCTTCACCACCCCCGAGGCATCCGTGATCGCGGCAGGGTTGAAGTAGTCCATCAGCACATAGCGTGTCTCGTTGAGTGTCGTGCCTCCTACCGCACGATCTCTCCGCACCAAGTCATCCCGATGACGCGCTCCCCACAAGTAACTGATGTTGGCTGTCGTCTCCGTGTTCTTCCTCTCCTCTACCGGCCGCCACGCATCATTGTAGTAACTATGCAGGGTTTCGTTATCCACCTCACGAGTGACACGCCGATGGGTTCCATCATAGGTGTATTCGCCGGCCACTTCACCATTGTTCTTCACCCGCGTGATCCGGCTCCACGCATCCCATGTGACTTCTAGTTTCCCATCCCAGTCCCCTTCCGCATCCGGTGCCATCTGCCGCATCCGTCCCACCCGGTCGAGGATCATGTTGTGCGGATTGCCCTCGATCTGCGTCAACCGGTTGCCACGATCATGCACGCGGTGCTGGTCGAGGGTTGACGTGCCAGCGGCGGCGGTATGGTAGCCGCGCCAATTTCCCGTGGGATCGTAATCCCAGGTCTCAGCGCTCGCGGGTCGGCCGCTGATCGCGGTTTTGTTCAGATTCAAACTGCCGCGTGCGGCGGCACTTACCTGCCCCAGTGCATCGTAGTTGTACTGCTGGTCCTGCGTCGTGCTTAATGCACGCCGCTGCCAGGACCGGCGACTGTTGCGGTCAAAACCATATTGAGACTGTTCGAGCGTCGTGGGCATGGCCTAGAAGGGTTGGCCGAAAAAGGGAAAAGAGGTGAAAAATGGCTGAGTTTTTTGAATTCTTTTCTCTATTTCGGCAATGAAGGTCAGGTGATCGGAGTCATCCAGTGGATGTCCACCGTGCGGCCAAAGCGATCATAGCCGTTGTAGGGATCACCGGCGTCACCATCCGGCTGGCCGACCTGCTTGCGGTAGTCGCACATGATGTCCGGCTCGGGATAGGCCAGGCGCACCTGCCAGTTCTGGCCGACGTAACGGTACTCCACCAAGTTCTGGGCCTCGCCGGTCACTTTCTCCGCACTGACGCGGTTGAGGTGGTCGTCCATGGAGTTGGCGCTGCCATAGAGATATTCCACCACGCGCCCGTTCGGGTAGGTCACCGATACTTTGCGCATCTGGTTGCCAGCCCCGCCGGTGAACGCATAAGCCACCTTCGGCGTGCTGCCATCGACGACTCCCGCATGGCTCTGCCAGTCCTTGATCAGGTTGCCAAACGCGTCGTACTCAAAGGCCGACTCATTGACCACCGAACCTCCGCTCGTCGCGTTGTAGCTCGTGACCTTCGCGGTGAGGCCACGCTGATCGTAGGTGGTACCGATGCGCAGCACCGTATCATCCAGCCCCTCAGCCAGCACCGTCACACGATCCGCCGTTGGATTGCCCAGTTTGTCGTAATCGTATTCATGCGTGGTGCCATCCGCGTCTTTGAAGGCCGTCTGCTGGCCTTGGCGGTTGTAGTGGTATTCGAGACGCGAATACACTCCATCGGGACCATCCGCCGCCGGCGCGGGGCGGTCGTCGCTTTCGGGGTAGATCTTCGTGCGCACCAGACCGTTGCTGGCGATGGCGCTGTCAGCCAGCGTGGTGCCGAAGAGCCAGCGCGTGACTTGGTTGCCCGTTTCCGCGTTCACGAGGATGAGTTTGCTCAATTGGCCGCTCGAATGCCAGACAAATTCTGTGATTCTGGGGGTTGGATGGGGTGGGTAGGGGGGATTTGAACACGCTGCACCATTCGCGCCGTTTCCAGACCACGCCCTTGCGGGCGCGGCTACATCAAGTCCTTCGATCAAGCGGATGCGTCTTCCGGCTTGATCGTTGTCCCAGCGGGTTTCGATGCCCATGGGGTCGATGACGGCGTTGGCGTCGCCGCTGTCTTTGTAGCGGTTGGTGGTCACCAGGATGGTGTCGCTCCGCTGCGGTGCCACATCGCGGCGTGTGGGCACGCTGCCGCCATTGGTGCCGTAGTCCGCGCTCACTCGCGGACGCCCGAGCGCATCGGGCCAGGTCATCCCATAGGTGTCGCGCGACTTCGGCTCGGTCTGCGGGCCGTTGAGCACACCGGTGCCCACCGCATCATCGAAGCGCTGCTTGCGCGTCTGCATGATCACGTTGCCGCCGCGATCATAGAGCGTGTTGCTCTGCTCGATCACCGTGTCATCCACCACGCTGTTGTCATCGCCGCTCGGCACACCAGCGACACCTGGGCGGCAGCACAGGTAGGCCACCGTGGGCCGGTTGAGTTCATCATAGACCGTCTTGGTAAAGGCCGTGTTTCCTGCCTGCGACTGCTTGATCACATTGCCGACCAGATCGTACCAGTTTTGGCCGGTCAGCGTGCCGGTGACATCGCCCGTGGCCGGATCCATGCCGTCGATCTCCGTTTTGAACACCCGTCCCAGCGCATCATAGAACGTGCGGCTCTGCGCGATGCGGTTGGCGTTATCGACCGCCGTGTGATAGCGCACGCTGGCCGTCACACGGTCCAGGTTGTCATACGTCGCCTTCGTGATCCAAACCGTCGTGCCGTCGGTCTGCGTCGTGGTGTCGCGCCGGTCGCGGAAGTCGTAAGCGTAGGTCGTGATGCGGTTATTCGTGCTGGTGTCGTCCACCGGCAGGGTTTCCTCGGTGAGGTTGCCGTCGCCGCCCGCCGTGCCGTCATCGTATTCGAGCAGCACCACCGCCTTCATGTTGTTGCCAGCGGCCCCGCCGCCGGTGGGATCACTGTCGGTGGCTCCGGTGTCGTTCGTGCCCACCCACTGGCTGATCACTTGATCCCGCACATCATACACCGTGCGTGTGATGGTGCCTGCGGGGTCGATCATGCGGTTCTGCCGGCCCATGGCGTCGTAGCCGTAGATCGTTTCGAGGTAGTTGGTGATTTCCTCGCCTGCGGAAGCGCCGCACAGAGGACTGTGCGGGCCACTTTGGGGGATCGCGTGATACACCCGCTGCGCATAGAGGCGGCCCCAGGGATCATAGATGCGGTGCGTCCAGCGGCTCCACTGGCTCTGCGGCAGCGCCTCGCCCGGCGTCAGCGGCCCGGTGGGGCAGCAGCGCACCGCCTGGATTTCATCCACCACGCGCCCGTTCGCATCGCTGCGCGTCACCCGTACCGCGCCCACCACCGTGAAGGTCGGCGTCGGATTGTCCCCGGTCAGGTAGCCGCTGGCGCGGCGCACCTCATGCGCTTCATCATCATACGTCGTGAACTCCACCCGGCGGATCGCCGTGGCCGTCGTGTCCCCCTCCCGGAGCTGCACCTCATGCCACGGCCCGCGCTGCTGCACTTCCCGCCCCAGCCCGTCACTCACATAGTCCGTGATCAGATGCTCCCCATACGCCACCCATCCGGTGGGCACACCGCTCATCAGCGTGGTGTTCACATCCTCAATGCGCTGGAGCAGCGCCCCCGTGGCCTCCACATAGCTCATGAAGGTGATCACCCCGCGCGGGTTCATCTCCCAGGTCATCCGGCCAAAGCGGTCGTACACCTGTTTCGTCACCCCTGCCACGCCGTTGCCGTTCTCCGTCGTGGGCACCACGGGCTGCGTGGTGATGAGTTCCTTCACCTGGAAGCTCTCCGCCGAGCCGTCATTGTAATACGTCCGCGCAAAGGTCGTCTTCGGCGCGTCCGCGTCGTCCATGCCCGCCACTGGATAAACAAGGCGCTCCTGGATGGCGTGCAGGCTCACCCCGCCCACCGTCTGCGTGTTATACTTCAGCTTTTCCAGCACCTGCGGCGTGCCGCCGGAACCCTGCTTCACACTGCGGGTGGAGACATAGCCCGCCACCGCGCCCGTGGCAGGATTGTCCGCCGTGTAGTAGTCCGTCAGCTCGATCTTCCCCGCCGCGCTGCGTAGGTTCACGGTCAACGTGGTGCTGCCACCCGCAGGCTCCGTAACCGACGCCACCGCCGAGGGATGCGCATGCGTCAGAGGGCGGCTCTCCGCCGTGTAGGTCCAGGAATCCACCCACTGGTCGGAGCTTCCCGCCTTTTGCAAAATCTTCACCAGCATGAGGTTCCCCCCGTTGGAATACACCCGGTGCTCGCTGCCGTCAGGCAGCGTCTCCACCGTCTTCGTCTTCCAGGTGTTCACATCACTCTCCTCGTCGTGATCTGGATTGGGCGTGTAGGCGAAGGCATACTGCCGCCTCCCGCCCTCCAGGCGCTCCAGCGTCACCCGCCTGTCCGCGTCATACTCGTAGTAGAAGTCGGCGTA
>Ga0056914_10002154_pt1 | contig 12851 bp, 10 predicted proteins | sample TNRBio252014_DNA_FD_55168 | JGI IMG/M metagenome (GOLD analysis project Ga0056914, IMG submission 55168) | Wastewater treatment Type I Accumulibacter community from EBPR Bioreactor in Madison, WI, USA - TNR Reactor_6/25/2014_ DNA | ecosystem: Engineered > Bioreactor > EBPR > Anaerobic-Aerobic >...
GCGGTTCGATAAAACCGTCGCTTTAATGAACCTGCTGGTGGGACGCTTCCATAGGGTGAAAAAGCGGGGTAGTCCTGAAAAATGTAGTGATTCGCCATGCTGTTACGGGTCTGTTCAGGATACGTGTAAAAAGTAGTAACTTCAGAATCACAATTACTCAACTTATTAAATTTCAAGTACTTTTTACCGAATATTTCTTTCGCGCATTGCTGTTGTAGAGATCGTTCACAGGTTAGATATCAGTGTGGGCGGATACCAAAAACATCTGATTTCGGTACCCCACTTGATTGCTTTGCAAGTATCTGAATTTATTACTACTACGGAGTTGGTTTGCGGGATAGTTTTTCGTACCCCCTCAAACTGAAGTGCATGTGGGCCAGACCAAAATACTACTCATTACACGTATCCTGATCAGACCCGTGAATGGGACTTACAGCCAGAGCTTCGAGGGCGAATTGGACGGGGTAAGACGCCCTGCACGTCCCCGCCGCTAAGGCCCGCAGGTAGCGGGGGCTGACCCCGATCCGCCGGGCTGTCTCCCGCTGCATGAGCGGGATGCGGTCTATCAGGCCCCGGATGTAGTCCGGGGCTGGGTTGTAACGCGATGCGTCAGAGGTCATTCGTAGCCCGCCTCTGGGTCGTCCACCACATACGCACTAAATGCCACCGCTTTGACAGCAGCCCAGTATTCCGCTTCTGCGGAAAATCCCCGTTCAGACTGGCCGAAAATTTTTGTTTCTGGCCCCTCGGCGACCCCAGGATCGTCGGGATCAGTGCAACGCCCTTCCTGCACGTCCATTCGCACGGCGCGGGCGAGGCGTTCTTTTCCGCCCAGGACGATGCCGCCGATCAGACCGCCGGCGATGGCGTGTACGTCGCCGTCGTGTTAGGACGCTGCATCGATGCGGCCCAGGTGACTGTGACGCAACGCCTCGTGGTCTGGCGCGGGTTGCTGCCACTACGTTTGCTTTAATTTTCGCTGGCTGGCCTGCTTTCTCGGTGAGGTTAGGGTGAATGCAATCCCACTGAGAGAACCTGCCGATGGCCCAGACCTCTTCCGCCGCTCTGCCGGCCTGTTCCCGCCTCTTGGCCAAACAGTTGCGCCACCCGCGCTGGAGTGAGCATGAACTGTTTTCCTGGCTGCTCGACGATGTGCTGGCCGACCTGACGGGTCAACGCAAAGCTCAGCCGCCACCGGTCGAGGCTATCCCGGACATTCGCGTGCTGGCCGGCGCCTATGCGCGGTGTGTCCACGACGCACCCCCGTTCACCGACATCCTGGGGCCGTGGTACATGGACTGGGTCAGTCGATGTCAGGCGACAGCGTAAATTGACCCTTTAGCGACAGGCAAAATTGACCCCCTGAAGAGAGAGGGTAAATGGCGATGAAGGGTCTCAAACTACTCCTTCCAGAACAACACCTGAGGAAGGAGGATGTGATGCAAACACCAGAAGCCGTGGCAGCGATGCAGCGACTGTACGGGCTGGGGTGGGGACTGCGGCGAATTGCGACGGAGTTGGGCTGCAGCCGCACTACGGTCAAGCACTCTGTCCGGGAAGGCGGTTGGGTGCCGTACCGGGCACCGCGGCGGGTGCGGAAGTGGGGCCATTTGGAGGAATGGTTGGCGACACGGTTTCGTCAGCATCGGAGGAATGCGGATGTGGTGCGTCAGGAACTCCTTGAGACGGCGCCTCACTCGGGCGCGGGTGGACGAACGGGTGGCACGGCGGCGGCGGGTGGCAATTCGACTCGCGCCAGTGTACCCCGGCCCCATTCCGATTCAAAAATCAATCGGCCGCCGTGGGCGCGCACCAGTTCGGAGGAAATCGCCAAGCCCAGACCGGTGCCGCCGCTGCCGCTTTTGGTGGTGAAAAACGGATCGCACAACCGCGCCAAATGTTCCGGGGCGATGCCGGTTCCCTCATCGCGCACGTCCAGAACGACGCGACGCTCGTCCGCCCGCCAGCGGGTGGAAACAAAAATCCCCCGGCTGGAATCGGGCAAAGCTTCCAAAGCGTTCCCGACCAGATTGACGATGACTTGCTCGATCTGTTGCGGGTTGCCTTTCACCGGGGGCAAATCGTCGGCGAGATCGATTTGAAACCGGCTGGTTTTCTTGTTGATCGGGTGGGCGAGCAGGCGCGCGGCGCGGCGAACGGCGTCGTTAAGCGAAAACTCGGTTTGCACGCCCCGCCCGCCCGGCCGGGCAAAATCCTTCAGGTCGCCGACGATGGACTCGATGCGCAGCGCGCCGTCGCGCAGGTCGTCGATCAGAGCGGGGACGGTAGCTTGCATCTCCTGGTAGGGCAGCCCGCCGAGCAAAAACTCGCCCTGCTCCCGCGCGTAGTCGTCCAGAATCGCCGCCGCGTCACTCCACACGTCCGCCAACAACCGGGCGTTCAACAGCACCAGTTGGTTGGGGTTGTTGATCTCGTGCGCGACCCCGGACACCAGGGTTCCCAAGGCGGTCATTTTACTCGCCTGGATGAGCTGTAATTCCTGCTGGCGGGTCTTTTCCTCCAAGTGCTTGCGTTCGGTCAGATCGCGGATGATGCCGGTCACGAAAACGCCCTCCCCCGTGTGCCAGCTCGACAGGGACATCTCCAGCGGAAATTCCTCGCCGTTCTTGCGCACACCGTTCAGCTCGGTCGTAACGCCGTTCAACTGGCAATCGCCATTGGCGGCCCATTCCGCCCGCATCTTGGCATACGCTTCCCGGTGCCGCTCGGCCATCAGACCGACGAACGGGGCGCCGAGCGCCTCTTCGGGCGCATAGCCGAACATGGCCGTGGCTCCGGCGTTCCAAGACACCACCGACCCGGCGCCATCGATGGAAATGATCGCTTCCCTGGCCGATTCGGTGATGGCGCGCAACCGCTCTTCGCTGGCCCGCAAAGCCACTTCCGCCCGCTGGTGCTCCGCCATTTCCCGCCGCAACTCTTCGTTGACACGGCGCAGGTCGCTGGCGTTGCGCTGCAAGCGGGCGAACAGATATCCCAGATAACCCAACAACAGGACGGCGACCGCGTACAGCAGGACCCGGAAGATCTGGGCGCGCACTTCGGCCCGACCGTAATGGCGCATCATCGCGTCCCGCAACGATTGCGCCTGGACCATCGCCGGACCCTGGGTCACCTGCCGCAATTCGGTATCGACTCGCGGCAACACCTGCACGATGAGCCGCCCGTGCGCGGCCAGGGTCCGCAAATCGGGTTGAAATTGGGGAATGTCGGGCAAGCGGCCGAGCAGCGCTTCGATGGCCTTGCCCAGCTCCGGCTCCGGTCTTTGGATGAATCGCAGCAACAAAGTGGTCAGCGCACCGACCTCGGCCGCCACCGTTTGCTCCTCGGCGACCGTGGCCTTGGCGCGGAGCGCTTGCGCGGCCTGGACGACGTAGGCGAGCGAGTTGCGCAGCAAGGCGTTGTCGGACTTGAAATACTCGACCACGGTCTTTTTTTGCCGCGCCGCTTCGGCCAGAGCGTCGGCTTGCGGGCCGAGCGAGCGAGCGGCTTCGGCGGAGGCGGTTTGGATTCCCCGCTGCAAGTCGGTGGCCGCGCGCAACACGTCACGACTGGCGATAGCCAGAGAATCGTAATACGTCAGCAACCCGGCGCGCACCAGCAGCACGTCGCGGTCGAGCGCGGTGTCGTGCAACTCGAACGCATCGAGCGCCTGATTCAGCCGCGCCCGCAGCACCAGATCGGGGCTTTCACCCTGAAACAAAAAATACGTCAGCAACAGCAACAATCCCGCGATGATCGAGACCGATGGCCATCGGGACCTCATTGCGGTTCACCCGGCGCGGGTACTGCCAGCGGTCGGCCCCGATATTCCCCGGTCAGGGTATGGAGAAAGCGAACGATCAAGCCGACCTCTTCGGACGTGAGCGTCTTGCCCAACTGGACCTGAGCCATGGTATCCACGGCCGATTCCAGGGTGGCGGCCTGCCCGTTGTGGAAATACGGGGCGGTCAGCGCGACGTTGCGCAAACTGGGTACCCGAAAGACGTGGCGGTCCCGCTCGACCTGGGTGACTTGAAAGCGTCCGAAATCGACTTGACCTCCCGGCTTGTCGCCATCGGCCGGCGCACGCGAATACGGGAAGATTCCGAACCGCTGAAACATGTTCCCACCGATGTTCATGCCCTGATGGCAGGCGACACAACCGTAGGACTTGAACAGCCGGTAGCCGCGCCGCTCCTCCTCGGTGAGGGCTTCGCGCCGGCCACGCAGATATTGATCGAAGCGGGAGTTGGGCGTGACGAGGGAACGCTCGTAGGTCGCCATGGCGTCCAGCACGCTGGCCTTGGTGAGTCCGTCGGGATACGCCGCCCCAAAAGCCGCGATGTAGGACGAGTCACCCTTCAAGCGTTCGAGCAGATCGGGCCAATCCGAATCCATCAAATTGAGCATCAGCCTTTCGGCGTGGGCTTCCAATGTCTCCGTCGATCCATCCCAGTTGAAAAAATAATTGAATCCGGCGTTGAAGACCGTTGGCGTATTGCGCGATAGCAACGTGCCGTCGGCTCGTCTGGCCACGGGTAAGCCGTCCGCGCCACCCCGGTCGAACAGGTGGCAGGTAGCGCAGGACATCGACCGATCCCGCGAGAGACGGACATCGCCGAACAGGCGCTCACCTAGCGTCACCTTGGCCGGATTTTCGGAGCTGGCCAGCGGCAGGGGCGCGATGGGTTCCGAAATGGAGATATCCGCTTCAGTGTGTGGGACCGACGGAAGAGCGGACCAGGCCGAGCTTGCGCCACCGGCGAGCAGCCCAATCGCGCCGAGCAGGCCGGGGAACCATAAGGCGAGCCGCCAACGACCACCCGAGGGACGCGGTTCCACCACCCTTCGCGAGTTCATTGAAACAGAAAATTCTGATTGTGAAGTCAGAAAATTCCCGCTCTTTAGGGCGGGGAAGATGTCAATAAGCATCAATTTAAATACAACCCGATGCCAGAAGAGCCCCTAGTACGGTCTTCCGGAATGCCTACAGATAAGCTGCGCCATTCGTTGCGCCTGCCACTTTAGTCGCTATCGTACTAACCGGATGATCTTAATAAATATTTAATTTCAACAGTCCCGTCTTGTCAACTTTTGTCGCAGCCGACGGATGATCCCTCTTGTTGGAATTATGATTTAACTTCTTTTTTTATTTATATTTTTTAGTCTGAGAAAAACGGCACGGCGCTTGCGATACTGGACACCGAAAGCCGCTGATCTAGGCGGCGCCAAGTCCTGAAACCAACCAAACCTTTTTTCAATAGTTTTCCAATCGGTATGGAGAGTGCTGTTATGACTATGATGAGAGTTGATGAGTGGAAAAAATCGGTCCAGCAAGCCCTGGCGAATTCGCCCAAGGTTCAGCCGCAATGGCTTCTGCTCACAGATCGGGTGCAATGGCTGCTGATGAGCCTTCACCAGCAACACGGCACAGCGACCAGTGAACGGTTGCGGATTCTTAACGATTTAGCCAATGAAGTCGGTTCAAATCTCAAAAATATCGGGCTAGCCCATCCCCTGCATCCAGCATTTTTCGATGTCTCTTCGCAAGCGAACAAGCAAATATTGAAGATTAAAAGTCAATCCGCTTGGGGTCAAGCGCGAAAAATTTTTGGACCGAGCGCCAGCAAAGGCAATAGCACGCAGGGATCTACGCGCACCATACAGCATCACAATATCCACAAGGGAAACCCGACTAGTGAGAAAAATTACTGGCTTGAAGCATTGGACCCGAAGCACCGCTCTTGGGGACACGAGGATGTCAAGGGCTATTTTAACGATTGGCTAAACGATTCAACAGATTTATCTTTCTGGGATTGGCTCGAGAAAAGAAATTTAGCTAAGGATCTTAAGACAGTAGCGTATTTAGACCCGAAGGAGCGTTGGAAATACATGTGTATATTTGAAAATAACAAGAGCATTTCCCGGTATCGGCCCGGAGGGACACGAAGCCAAGGAGAAGTTCCGCTGGAGCGTTTTTCCACCCAAGGAATGAGCACTCTTGCGGCCGGACAGGGATACGCTATATGGGTGTGCAGTCCAGGGGGAATTTTTTATACCCATAACCACGCAGAAAGCCAATTTCATCACTCCTCGTTTCTGGGAGGAACACGCATTTTAGCGGCTGGCGAGTGGAAAGTTCTCGATGGTCAATTGCGTTTCATCAATAATAAAACAGGCCACTATAGATCCACGCCGCAGGAGCTGCTCAAAGCACTCAGGCTTCTGGACAGTCGCGTTGACCTGAGCATTACGATTGTAGGCGTCCTCGATTTCAGCACCAGTAAGGAAGAGATGAAGGCCGTCCCGGCTAAGGAGTTCCTAAAATACGGTGACTGGAAGCAGTGTTGTGAAGTTAGCTTAACTGTTAAGCAAGGGCATTATAATAAGAGCGTGTTTGACTTGCCACCAGTGAATGCTGCCTACGCACGCTAATGCTGCGTACACACATATCGGTGGGAGCCCTCAATAACCGCAAGACGGTGAACGAAAAGGACTGCTATAGTCGAGTCTCATGAGTGGGGTGCGCCAGTGGGCAAACGCCCTGAAAGTGATGCAGGAACGTCCCCGGCGTCGCCCACTCCAAACCGTACCCGCACGGGTGCGCCAGCCAATCGCCGACTGTCAAGGACAAGGACTCCATCATATCTGAGAGTGAGGGCTTAAGTTGCCGCGTATGCCCCGAAAGATCGCCCGACCGAACGCTGACTGAGCGAACCCGGCGACCGTTCGGCTCCGCACACAGGTGGAAGCGCACGAGCGCTTCCGGCGGCAACTTCACCCATTCTTGAATGTGCTGCGCCACAACGACCCAGCGCGCGACAGTATCCGCCGTTCCCTACATGCGTGGGGATGAACCGGGGCTGGTTATGAAGGGTGCAAAAATAGATCACCGTTCCCTACATGCGTGGGGATGAACCGAATATTGTCAAGCGACATCAGAAATTGACCCGTTGGCGACATTGAAAATTGACCCTGCTGGTTGACTCAGTTATTGAATCGACGCGACCGGGGCTAGCTTGATTAAGCCGGACCGGCGTTTTTCCCGCAGGCGATCACTTTCGCCGCGGATGGTCAAGACTTGGCTGTGGTGCAGGAGGCGATCCAGGATCGCCGTCGCCACCACCGGATCCCCAAAGACCTGATCCCATTCACCCACACTACGGTTGCTGGTCATCAGCAGACTCCCGCGCTTGTAGCGGTGAGCGACGAGCTGGAAGAACAGATGGGCGGCATTGGGTGCCAAGGGTAGATAGCCCAATTCATCGATCATCAGGAGCTTGGGCTTGCTCCAGTGGATCAGGCGTTCCTCCAGACGCCCCTCGCTGTGGGCCTTCACCCAGCCGGTGACCAGGGCGGTCGCGGTGGTGAACAAGACTGAATAGCCCTGCTGGATGGCCGCACGCCCCAAGGCGACGGCCAGATGGGTTTTCCCCACCCCGGGCGGGCCGAGCAGGAGATAAAAACTGTTGCTTTATTTTTACTTAAAGTTATTTATACTTACTCGCTATGAGTAAGATATATCGAATCCACGAATTTGCACAACGGGTCGGACGCGCGACCTCCACCATCCGTCGGTGGGAACAAGAAGGCCGTTTGCAAAGCAAGCGACTTCCATCGGGTCATCGTTATTTTGACGAAGCCGATGTTCAGCGCATCTTGGGTCGTTTGCCTGAAAAACGCTTGACCGTGGTGTATTGCCGCGTGTCCAGCGCCGGGCAAAAAGACGATCTCGCTTCACAGGTGCAAGCGATGGAACAGTATGCTCTCGCCAGCGGCATCGCTGTGGATGAATGGATACAGGAAGTCGGCGGCGGCATGAACTTCAAACGCAAAAAGTTCCAAGCCTTACNGGATCGACTGATGTGCGGCGAAATCGCGCGCCTGTTGATCGCCCATAAAGATCGATTAATGCGCTTTGGATTTGACTTGTTTGAACATCTGGCGACGCATTACGGGTGTGAAATCATCGTGGTCAATCAGGAATCCTTATCGCCGCAGCAGGAAATGGTGGAAGATTTGATGACGATTGTGCATACCTTTTCGTGTCGGTTGTACGGAATGCGTNAGTACAAAAAGCAGATTCAACAGGATTACCCGGACGCTAAAATCGGCAAGCCGGAGCTTTGCGAATGATCGTTACCCGCATCGTTTTTAGCCATCGGCTGAATCCCGGCAAGTACGCGGCGCTGGAAGAACAAGCGGCGCGACTCGGTGTGATCCGGTCGGAGGTCTGGCAACGCTATGGTTCCATCCACGGCGTCGGGCTGACGGATCGGATGATCCGCGACGGCTGGTTGCGGGAACAGCGGGTGTTCCCTGTCTCGGCGAACGCATGGAAGGAAACCCTGCGCGATGCCAAGGCCGACATCGCCATGACGGTGGAAGCGGCGAAGGTCAAGGCGCGTCAAGCCCTTCGCCGCCACACCGACGATGCGCAGGAACGCCAGCGGTTGTATACCGCACTCAAGGCCAACCGCTTCGCGCAGGATCGTTATCTGGCGCGCATCATGCGGAAATACGGGGTGCGCGGCCACAATCATACCCATAACCNAATCATCGTCCGTTCCGACACCCACACGACCTTTCACCTCGGCGGACGCGCCTGGATCAAGATTCCGGGTCTGGAACGCGGACGGCGCATCGCGATTCCGTTGAATACGACCGTGGAGCCGACCGGTACCCTGCGCTTGATTCTGCGCGAAGGTCGGGTGGAAGTGCATTTCGCGGTCGATGGGGGGACGGCGCACACCTGTGGAANCCGCACCCTTGGCGTGGATAAAGGCTATTCCGAGGTGCTGGTGGATTCGGACGGNGATCACCACGGTGTGAACCTGGGCGACCTCCTGACGGGGGAATCCGATGCGCTTAAGATCAAAAACCAGCGACGCGCGAAACTGCGCGCACGGGCGAAGAACACCCGCAATCCGCGCAAGCGGCGGAATATTGAAAAGCACAATTTAGGGTGCAAGAAAAAGCAGCGACGGGCCAGAAAAATTCAGGCTCGCCTTCGCACCACGGTTTACTCGGCAGTTCATGCGGTCGTGGATAAAGCCGCCGTGATTGCGGCGGAAGATTTAACCGCGCCGATGAACCGCAAAAACTTCGGAAAAAATGTCAATCGCCGGCTATCGGGCTGGACGAAAGGCGTGATTGCCGAAGCCTTGGAAAACGTTTCTCAGCGTCGAGGTTCGACGCTCGTTCTCGTCAATCCCGCCTACACCTCACAAATGGATTCCCGTAACGGTTGCCTGTTGGGCAAGCGCCAAGGGGATGCATTTTACTGTTTCGACGGGGTGGTGTTGCCGGCGGACGAGAACGCCGCGCGAAACGTCCTGGCAAGACTTCACGATCCCGAGATGGATCGTTGGACGCCGTATCAACAGGTCNAGTCCATCTTGCAGGCACGGACTGAGCGCCATCGGTTGGGACTGCTCAACCTGGACTCCAGTTGCTCGTCGGAAACGGCGCTATCAACGGAGAGCGAAATGCCTAAACAACTTTGGTTAAGTTTTTAGGAACAGGTCGATAGCCATGGCCTATATCACGTCGCATCAATTGCCGGTCCTGCTGGTCGATGACGAACCGCCCTTGCTGCGCAGCGCCAGCGTGCTGTTGCGCGCATCGGGAATCGCTGATGTGCTGACCCTGGAGGACAGCCGCGCCGTGTTGCCGCTGCTGGCGGAGCGGCCGGTCGGCGTGCTGGTGCTCGATCTGACCATGCCTCACCTCTCCGGGCAGGCGTTGCTGGAGCAGGTCACGGCCGATTACCCCGACGTTCCGGCCATCGTGATGACGGCGACCAACGATCTGGATACCGCCGTGCAGTGCATGAGGATGGGCGCCATCGATTATCTGGTCAAACCGGTCGAGAGCAACCGGCTGGTTTCGTCGGTGCGGCGGGCGCTGGAAATCCGCGCCTTGCGAGCGGAAGTGCTTTCCCTGAAAAACAGCCTGCTGACGGCGACGCCCCACGACCGGGAAGCGTTCGCGGACATCATCACTCAAAGCAAGACGATGGCGGCGATATTCCGCTATGTGGAAGCGGTGGCGCCCTCGCCGCAGCCGGTGCTGGTCACCGGCGAAACCGGCGCCGGCAAGGAACTGATCGCCCGGGCGCTGCACCGGCTGTCGGGCCGGACCGGCGAATGCGTGGCGGTCAACGTGGCCGGCCTGGACGATACCGTGTTCGCCGATACCCTGTTCGGCCACGCCCGAGGAGCGTTCACCGGCGCGGACCGGGCGCGAGACGGGCTGATCACCAGTGCGGCCGATGGCACTCTGTTCCTCGACGAAATCGGTGATTTGTCCGCGCCCTCGCAGGTCAAGCTGCTGCGGTTGCTCCAGGAAGGGACCTACTATCCGCTGGGGGTGGATCGGCCGCGCCAGTGCCGCGCCCGCATCGTGGTGGCGACCAATTACGAGGTCGCCGAGCGGGTCAAGGCCGGGTTGTTCCGCAAAGATTTGTACTACCGGCTGCGAACCCATCACCTGCATCTGACACCGTTGCGTGAGCGGTTGGAAGATATCCCGCTGCTGGTCAACCATCTGGTTGACAAAGCCGCCAGCGCATTGCACAAGTCGCCGCCGACCCCGCCGCTGGAACTCTACCGATTGCTGAAAACCTACAGCTTCCCCGGCAACGTGCGCGAGCTGGAAGCGATGATCTTCGACGCGGTTGCCCTCCACCANGGCGGTACTCTGTCCCTGCACAGCTTCAAGGCCGCGATGGGCGCCGGGCCGCTGCTGGCCGAGGAGATGAATCGGCCGGCCGATTTGATGGCGCTGCTGGCCGTCGAGCGGCTGCCCACGCTGGACGAGGCCGAGGAGGCGCTGGTCCAGGAGGCGTTGCGGCGTGCGGACGGCNATCAGGGCATGGCGGCCGGACTGCTGGGCCTGTCGCGCCAGGCGTTGAACAAGCGGCTGATGCGGCGCAAGGAGCGCGATGCATCCACTAGCGAGGATGTTTGACGCTTCCGCTATCGCTTCTCCAAGGGGAATCGCGCTATGGGGTCGCTGGGCTGGGTTAGCCGAAGAGTAAACGCAACCGATCATCATCGTTGATGAGCGGCACGGAGTTTACGACGGCGGATACTGTCGCGTGAGGGGCCGTTGTGGCGCAGCACATTCAAGGCCACCCGGCGGATCAAGGTCAGGTTTTCCGCCGATTGATCTGTGCGGGTCCGGCAACATGCGGGCGCGGGTCGATCAGGTGGGGCGACATCAGTTCTCTCCAGCCGATTAATTCCGTCCCGCCACCCTGGCGATCCGCANCCTGTCAACCCTCCATTAAACCGGAATTTTGTTAATCATACCCATCGCGCCGGGGTCACGCGCCCATACGGGTAGGGCAGCCAGCGCCTCCGCGCGCTTCAGGGCTTTCGGGCTGGCGGTGAATTTGAACTCGCCGACCCGGTNAGCGGGCGGCGGATTCGGGGTGAAATTAGGCATGATCACCGTATGATGAGGAATCTTGGGGAACTGCCGCACGAAGGTGCGCATGTTCTCGACCGTGGGGACGTAATGTCCGCTTTTCGCGGTGACAAACTTCACCACTCCGTGGTCCGCTACCAGTTCACCCGCCGCTATGACGGCGCTACCGCTCAAAAAGGTGGAGTGGTGGTATTTACCCACGACATGCTTATGGGCGTACATCTTTCCTTCCGGTGAAACGACGAAGATAGCCCAGCCATGACCAGAGGCAGCAGTTTCGAGTAGTTGGGTGTGGAACAGTGTATCGTCGGTGGCACGATAGAGTCTGCCGTCCTCCTTGAATATGACGCGCCGCTTCTCGGCCTTGGCGGTTGCGCCGTAATACTTCACCAGGCTCGCACCATACGGCGCCGCTATATTAACGTATTCCCAAAAGGTCTGGTTGGCCGCGCCATGGGTCCGCCAGCGCTCGAAAAGGGGCGAAAGTTCAAAACCAACCCTATGCTGGGGCGAGAGGTATTCCAGCCAGTAGCTCCGGTTGGCGTGGTTATTGTTGATCGCCTTCCAATTGGTGGGGCCGGTTAGGAAGCGGGCGTCGAGCTTCGCGCCCTCGTCGATCACCTGTTTGGCAAGATCATCCATGGCGGCCCAGCGCGCCTGATTGGTGGCAGTGGTCGTTGGCGGGTGGCTGGTCAACCATTCTCCCGCGCCGACCAGAATGCGTTCGAGAATACAGACTTTCTCGATTTTCGGCAGATTAGCGGTGGTGTTGTACACATTCACCATTCCCCACAGAGTTTTCAGTGTGTCGTTGTGCTGGGTAGTGTCGATTTTTGCGCTTTTCAGTTTCGCGGTGTTGATCATGGGTTTTCTCCTCGACTCTTGAATTTCAGGAAAATAATTTTCAGTTTCGGATACCGCCGTCGGCGGGGTGAGGGTTCGCGTCATCTCTTCAATCGCAGGAAACATGCCACGCTGATNGAATTCGACAAGTGGCTGTTTTATAATATTTTTTAATTGGATTTTACCGGCAACGGCGATGGTCAGCAGATGCGACAGAAAGTGACGGGGCCAGGGCCGAATTGTTGGCAGTTAACTGAAAATAAAAAATTTATTCGACAGTGCCACTATCGGAGCTGCCTGCAACGTTCATTGCGGCCATCAGGTCGNAACGACGCAAGGNGCGGGCGCGTATCCGATGCCGGGACCGTTTGAGGGTGACTGGGGTTACAGGGCAGGCTGCGCGTTGTAGTCACGAGATATTGAGCCAGAGCGCGAGGCAGCGGATGTGGACGGCGGCGTAGCTAGCCTGAAGCGTTCGGGCGTCGATCAGGCCCGCCGCAAAAGCGTTCTCGCCGGCGCGAGGCTCATCGAAAGGCTACCGTTTAGCCGCATCCAGCAACGTTCGGCGCAAG
>Ga0056914_10002157_pt1 | contig 12842 bp, 11 predicted proteins | sample TNRBio252014_DNA_FD_55168 | JGI IMG/M metagenome (GOLD analysis project Ga0056914, IMG submission 55168) | Wastewater treatment Type I Accumulibacter community from EBPR Bioreactor in Madison, WI, USA - TNR Reactor_6/25/2014_ DNA | ecosystem: Engineered > Bioreactor > EBPR > Anaerobic-Aerobic >...
TACGTCCTCGGTATCCTGCAGGCATCGATGAACTGCGTGACCACCACGCGCCGCCAGCTGCATTTCGGACTCCTCGTCTCGGCGGTCATGGTCATGTTCGCGGCCGCGCATTTCCGCGCCGACTGGACGATGCTCTTCTATCTCGTCCCCTACATCGTCGCCGTCGTCTTCACGCTGGTTTCCGAGCAGATCAGCCGGCGTGCCCGCGACCTCCGGCAAGCCAGCCTGGGCGCCCCCGATCCGGCCGGGCAGGGCCTTGCCATCGCCGCCGCGACCGCGCTCATCCTCGCCCTCGCCGGTTTCCTCTACATGCTCACGCCGCAGCCGGGCTGGCCCCACCTGTCCTGGATCCGGGGACAACCGACCAACATCGGGTTCACGAACGACCCCGGCGAATCCGGGCGGGCCGGCCGCCGGTCCGGCGGCGACGTCGGCCAGGGCGAAGGCGGGCAAGGCGGCGTCGGCGGAAGCGGCGAGGGTTCTGGCGGCGGTCGGCCCGAGGAAGCCGATGCCGGGCTGGAACTGATGCCGCAGTGGAGNTGGCCGGACGCACGGAAGATGCGCGAGGCGGCGCGGCGCCCGGGGATGCCGGGCTGGCAGTCNGGCCTGATCGGGCAATTGGCCGACGCCGAGGAATGGGTCGGCAAGACCTGCTCGCCGCTCCTGGCTGAAATCAGGGAACTGCTGCAGAAGCTGGCCGAATGGTTGCGCGAGCACCGGGCCGCGATCGCCGACGTCCTGCTCGCCCTCCTTGCGCTCGCCTTGCTCGCCGCGCTCTACTACTGGTTGCTGCGCGAGGTCCGCGCAGTCACCTGGGTGCGCACCCGGTTCGACTACCTGCGGCTGGTCGCCTTCGACGCCGGCGCGCCGGGCGCATCCGGGGCCGGCCAGTTTTACCGCGCGATGGAACGCCTGTTCGCCCTGCGCGAGACACCGCGCCGCGCCAACGCCAACACCCGCGAGTTCCTGCGCGAGGCCACCGAGTTCCGTGAGGATTTGCACCCGCCGGCCGCCGAACTCACCGGGCTGTTCGAACGCTGCCGCTACGGGGAGAAGGCGCCGACCGCGCCCGAGCGCCAGCGCATGCGCGACCTCTACCGCGCGCTCTTCCGCGCGCTGGGCTGAGGCCGTGAAGACGTACCGGGAGGGAGGCGAACCTGGATTCCGTTCTCCTCGGGCGCGCCGAATCAGGCCATCGGGACGGTGCGTTCGGCCGACTGCTGCGGTCGACGGCCAAAAATGGGCGAAAATCGCGATTTGTCCTCGCCGGGCCCGACGCGTGTCCACAATCGTCCTCTTCAACAAGCCCTACGGCGTCCTCAGCCAGTTCACGCCGCAAGGCAGGTGGCGGGGGCTGGGCGAGTTCATTCCGGTCAAGGGCGTCTATGTCGCCGGCCGGCTCGATGCCGACAGCGAGGGCCTGCTGATCCTCACTGGCGACGGCCGCCTGCAGGCGCGGATCGCCGATCCGAAGCACAAACTGGAGAAGACCTACTGGGCGCAGGTCGAGGGCATGCCCGACGAGGCGGCGCTCGACCGCCTGCGTGACGGGATCGCGTTGTCCGATTTCACCGCGCGGCCAGCCAGGGTGCGGTCGATCGCCGAACCGGCCGGGCTATGGCCGCGCGACCCGCCGATCCGCTACCGTGCGGCGATTCCGGCCGCGTGGCTGGAAATCCGCATTGCGGAGGGCAAGAACCGCCAGGTCCGGCGGATGACGGCGGCGATCGGTTATCCTGTGCTCCGCCTGATTCGCGCCGCGGTCGGGTCGGCGACGCTGGACGATCTGGCGCCGGGACAGTGGCGGCGGATCGACGCCGGTTACAGGGAGTTGCAAGGGAGTTTCGATGAGTAGGAAGACATGGGGCGCACTCGCCGGCCTGCTGCTCGCGGCGGCGGCGCCGGCGCAGGAATCGATGCCGGTGATGGAGCTGACCGCCGGCATGCATCGCATCGAGGCCGAAGTCGCCGCCAACGACCGGAATCGCCAGGTCGGGCTGATGAATCGCCGGGTCATGCCGCCGCAGCGCGGCATGCTCTTCGTCTTCAGCCGCGAGAACACGCACTGCATGTGGATGCGCAATACCTACATCCCGCTGTCGGTGGCCTTCATCGATGCCGACGGCGTCATCATCAACATCGAGGACATGCAGCCGCAGAGCGAATCGAACCATTGCGCCCGCAAGCCGGCGCGCTATGCGCTGGAGATGAACCAGGGCTGGTTCGCCCAGCGCGGCATCCAGCCCGGCGCCCGGCTGAACGGCATCGACAAGGCGCCTGGGCCGCAATAATGACTTCCCGCAAGTGGCGTTCCAGTCTTGCTGGCGGCTGGCCGGACCCGGTCCTGCGTTCGTGGCTGACCGAACCGGGTTCGCTGACGGCGCGCTGCCAGCGCGCGTGTCGCGACTTTCGCGTGCGCCTTCTCGAATACGGCAGGGATCTGCCGCATGCCGACGAAATGCCGCGCCGCCGCCTGGCCCGGGTGCGCGAGGTCGTTCTCGAATGCGACGGGGCGCCGGTGATTTTCGCCCATAGCGTACTGTCGACCGCAACCAGCGGCCGTCTGACGCGCTGGCTGGCGGGCCTCGGCAGCCGCTCGCTGGGTTCGCTGCTCTTNTCGTATCCCGGGTTCAGCCGCGGAGCGATCGAGTNCCGGCGGCTCGACGCCCGGCATCCGCTCTATCGGCGCGCCGCGGGTCTCGGGGCGGCCGGGTCCTGCCTCTGGGCGCGGCGCTCGCTGCACCGGCTGGACGGGCAGCAGGTGCTGGTGACCGAGGTCTTTCTGCCGGCGATCGCCAACCTCGGGTAGCGGCCGGGCCGCGGCCCGGGCAACGCCGTGCTGCCGGTCAGGGCCGCATTGCGGCAGCGGGCACGATCACCAGGGCAGGCGCTGCGCCAGCCAGGTATCGAGCGCTTCCGGCAGGGCGCGCAGCAGCAGCTCGTGGCGGCCGGCGATCCAGCCGTGAACCGGTCCGGGGGTGCGCCCTTCCAGCGTCTGTTCGACGAGTGTCCGGGCGGTGACCTGGTCATTGATCAGCCCGAGTTCGTCCTGAAGCTGGGTGAGCGCCAGGAGGTTGGGCCGCAAGCGCTTGGGCGAAAGCAGCGGGGTGAAGAACTCGATCGCGTAGCGCAGCTTCTTGAAGCAGATGCGCATGCGGTGGCGATCCTCGGGGGTCAGTTCGGCCACGCGCTCGGCAAGCAGACGAGCCTGGCGGTCGCGGCTGCGCAGGCGTTTGCGCGCGAACTTCGTCAGGTCCTGCCGCTGCTGATCCTGCAATCCGTAGACCGCGGCGGTGAACTCGACGATCAGGCGCGAGTAGTCGGGCAACCCGACGACGTGGGCCGAGGCGGCGCGCGCCCGCTTGGCGCGACGCATTCCCTCGGTCAGCAGGCGGCGGGTGTTGCGATCGTTCGGGAAGTCGGCCAGGATCGGCGGCATCGTCTCGCTGACGAAAACGTCCCAGTTGCGGCTTTCGCCGAGCGCCGTGCCCAGGTTCTGCCAGGCAAGGTTGTAGGTGGCGACGAAATCGGCGGGCAGCACCGGTGCGAAGAGCTTGATGGCCGAACGCAGCCGGCGCAGCGCGATGCGGGCCTGATGAACGTATTCGGGATCCTCGCTTGCGGATACCAGGCCGTTCTCGTTGCGCTGGAACTGCTCGAGACAGCCCAGGGCGATCGCGCGGAAGGCCTCGACCGGCGACATTCCGGCGTCGAGAACGGCCGCCTTGGCGCGGAACGGCTTTTCCTGCGCGTTGTTGAACAGGGCGTAGCCGCGCTCGGCCTTGCTCGCGACGGCGGGACGCAGATCCAGCGTTTCCTGCAACTGGCGGGCGACGGCGAAAACGTCGCCGACGTCGCCGCTGATCAATTCGAGTTCGATCTCGCAGATCGGCGTCGTGCGTCCGTCGCTCTCGATCTTGCCGCGGTCCAGCACCAGCTCGATCCGCGACCTCCCGAACGGCACCTGCCAGGCCAGGCGGCGGAAGTCGGTGGTGAAGATCGCCTGCAGTCGAGGCAGCGCCTCGTCGAGGATGGCCCGGAATTTCGGTGCGTCGACATGGCTGAAGTCGAACTGACCGGGTTTGGCCCGGGCTTCCCACTCGTCGCGCAGCGCCAGGCCGCCGCTGACGGTGGCCGCCGACTTGACGGTGAGCAGCCACTGGCGGCCCTTCTTGCGGAAGCGCAGGCCGATCCGGCGTGCATTCAGGTCGAGCGCCGGAGTGTCGTAATAGGTGTTGAGCAAGTGCTGGCCCTGCGGCTGGATGCCGGCCAGGAGCGGGTGGGCGGATAGCCGCTGCGCCGTCTGCGGGGTCAGCTGAAGCTTCAGTTCGATTTCGGTTGCCATGGATTTGCCGGATGAAAATGAAGGGACGATCTGCGAATGATGCCTGCCAGACGCTGCCGCCGAACCGGCAGGCAGATCCCGCAGGCCGCGAATTTACCGAAAAAATGTTGCGGCGAGGTGACCGGGTAGCGTCGATTGTGCAACGTTATCAATGATCCGTGCCAACTTTTTCACATGTGGCGGGACGGCCTCTCGCTATAATCCGCCGAAATCCATTCACCAAGCGCCCGCCAATGAGAACCAAGAGAATCCTGTCCACCCTGCTGTTGGCCGCCTTTCCGCTCACCGGACTGGCCGCCGGGCCCGCTGCGCCGGAAGGTGACGCGAGCTTCGTGCAACTGCGTGATGTCGCCCAGAAGGCGATCGTCAATAACCCCGAAGTCAATGCCAAGTACCACAACTTCAGGGCTTCGGTCGAGGAGGTCGGCGTCGCCTTCGGCGGCTACCTGCCGCGCGTCGATGTGGTGGCCGGGGCCGGCCGCGAATACATCAAGGAGCCGGTGTTCAGCGGTTCGAAAACCTACAACGAGGGTTACTACAATCGCACCGGCTGGCTGGTCAGCCTCAACCAGATGCTGTTCGACGGCTTCGCCACGCGCAACGAAGTCAAGCGCCTGAACAAGGCNCAGCTGGTGCGCTACTACGAGCTGCTCGAGGCGATCGACAATGTCGCCCTCGAAGCGGGCCGCGCCTACCTCGACGTGCTGCGCTACCGCTTCCTCGTCGATCTCGCCGAAGACAACTACGTCCAGCACCGCGCCACCTTTGAACAGCTGCTGCGCCGCACCCAGTCCGGCGTCGGCCGCCGCGTCGATCTCGAACAGGCGGCCAGCCGCCTGGCGCTCGCCGAGGTCAACCTGACCATCGAGACGGCCAACCTGCATGACGTCACCGCGCGTCACCAGCGCATCGTGAACGAGGCTCCCCAGCGCGTCGCTTTCCCGCCGGCGCTGATCGGCCGGGCGATGCCGGCCAGCCAGAAGGCGGCGCTGGAAAAGATGTTCAAGGAGAACCCGGCCGTCCTGGCCGCCCAGGAGAACATCGAGGCGGCCGAATACGACATCGCCGTGCGCCGCGCCGCCTACTTTCCCCGCGTCGATTTCCGGGCGCGCGCCGACAACTCCGAGAACACGCTGAACGTCATCGGCGACCGCGTCAACAACGTGGCCGAGGTGGTGGTGACCTACAACCTGTTCAACGGCGGTTCGGACCGCGCCCGCGAACGGCAATACACGGAGCGCCGCAACCTCGCCGTCGACCTGCGCGAAAAGGCCTGCCGCGACACCCGGCAGACGCTTTCGATCGCCTACAACGACGCCCAGCGCCTGCGCGACCAGGTATCGTTTCTCAACCTCCAGGTCAGCCTCGTCGAAAAGACCCGCGACGCTTACCGCGACCAGTTCAACGTCGGCCAGCGCACCCTGCTCGACCTCCTCGATACCGAGAACGAACTCCTCTCCGCCAGGCGCGCGGCGGTCAATGCCGACACCGACCTGACCCTGGCCTATCTCCGCACCTATGCCGGCATGGGCGTTCTCAGCGATGTCCTCGGGCTCAAGCGGAGCGAGCTCGAAGCACCCGATCCGGACGATCTGTCGACGGTCGCGGCCAGCGAATCCTGCGTGGCCGAACCGGTCAGGGCGACCGCCATCGACCGCGATGCGCTCAATGCGCGGGCGCTTGCCCTGCTCGACAGCAACCGCCCCGGCTTCGCGGCATCGGGCCCGTCCGTCGTGACGCCGCAGGTTGCGCCGATCCCGCAAAGCGGCCTCGATGCCGCGAGCGGCCCGCAGGCCGAGGTTGCCAACCAGATCAAGATCTGGGCGGCACTCGTCGCCCGCAAGGACTTTGCCGGCTACGAGAAGCTCTACGCACCCGACTTCGCGCCGGACGGCGGCATCAGCCGCGGCGAATGGGCGGCGCGCCAGAAGGAACGCTTCGCGCAGGCCGGCAACGTGCCGGCCGGCGTGCACAACCTGAAGGTTCGCGTCACCGGGCTCGATCGGGCGACGGCGGAATTCACGCAGGACGCCAATGACGACCTGCACCGCGAGACGACCCGCAAGACGCTCGATTTCGTCAAGGTCGGCGCCGGCTGGCTGATCAGCCGCGAAAAGTCGGCGCCGACGGTCAAGAAATGAAAAGGCCGATCATGACTACCTTACGCCAGATCATGCACAGACTTTCCGCGGCCACGCCGTTGCTCGCGGCCTTGCTGTTCGCGGCCAACCCGGCGGCGGCGCAGGCCGGCGCGGGCGCCGGCCAGACGCTGGGCCGGATCGCCGGCGAGCGGGTGATCTACCTCGGGCATCGCGAAGCCGCCAGGCCCTTCTCCTATGTCATTCCCGCCGCCGAGGTCAACGGGCGCGACTCCTTTGCCGGGTATTCCTGGGATATCTGCCTGAAAGTCGTCGACGCCCTGGAAAAAAGGATCGGCCAGAAGATCGAGGTGCGGCCGGTGACGATGCCGGCCAATACGCGGATCATGATGGTCAAGGTCGGCATCGCCACGATGGACTGCGGGTCGACGACCAACACCGTCGCCCGTCAGAAGCTGGCGGCGTTCAGCAATACCTTCTACGTTGCCGACGTCAGGATCATGGTCAACAAGGACAAGGGCATCCGCTCGCTCGGCGACCTCAACGGCAGGCGCGTGGTCACCACGCTGGGGACCACCGCCGACCGCCTGATCAAGCAGCAGGCCTTTGCCCGCAACCTCAATATCGATTACGTGGCCGGGAACAGCCATGCCGAATCGATGGCGCTGATGAACGCGGGCAAGGCGGACGCCTATGTCGGCGACGATGCGATCATCGCGGCGCAACGCGCGGGGTCTCCGCTCAGGGACAGATTTGCGTTCCTCGACGAGACGCTGGCGAGCGAGCCCTACGGACTGGTCCTGCCGCGCGACGATCCGCAGTTCAAGAAGTTCGTCGACGAAGTGCTGGTTGACCTGATGCGGAGTGGCGAACTGGCCAGGCTCTACGACAAGTGGTTCATGAACCCGATTCCGCCGGATGGCATCAACCTGCAGATGCCGATGTCGGAAAAGCTCAAGGCGGCGATCGCCAACCCGAACGACAAGCCGGTGAACTAGCGGAAGTTGCGCAAGAAGAAAAGGCCATGCGGCGGTGCATGGCCTTTTTTCTGGCGGGGGAACGCTTCAGGCGCCGAGTTTCGGGTTGAGCGTGTAGGTGCCGGTCAGGCTCGCCTCGGCCAGCACATGGCCGGCGATCGCGGCGCGCACTTCCGGGCCGCCGAACCTGCCGGCGAGCGGCAGCTGCTCGACGTCCAGCGCGTAGACGGTGAATACGTAGCGGTGAATGATCTCGTCGTTCCACGGCGGGCAGGGGCCGTCGTAGCCGTGGTAGTCGCCGCGCATGTCGTTGTCGCCGGCGAACCAGTCGGTGAAGTTGTTGACGCCCTGGCGCGCGCCGTGGGCGGCCTGCGGGCCGGGCTTGCCGCGCGGGGTCACGTCGTCCGAGAATTCGCCCTCGTGGACGGCGTTGACCGCGGCAGGCAGGTCGATCAGCACCCAGTGGAAGAAATCGACGCGCGGCAGCGAGGCGGGAACGCTGCGCCCCTCCTGATTGACGTCGTCGCCCTTGCTCGGCACGTCGGGATCGTGGCAGATGATCGCGAACGAGCGGGTGCCGGCGGGGACGTCGGACCATGCCAGTTGCGGGTTGAGGTTCTTGCCCAGGCAGACGTGGTGATCGGCGTCGGGAATGCAGAAGGCGAGGGCGCCGGGGATTTTCTGCCCGTCGGCAAGGCTGGTGCTGGTCAGTTTCATCGAATGGTTCTCCTCCGGTTAGGCGGCGCGCCGCTTGAAGTCGCTCAGGCGAAAGCCGAGAACCCATAGTGTAGCGAAATAGGCGATCACGCCAAGCCCCACCAGCAGACCGAGGCGGATCAGCCGCTCGGGCAGCGGATAGGCGAGCCACGCCGCGTCGCCGCCGCTGGCCAGCCACAGCGCGCCGCCCATGATCGCGAGCGCCGCCAGCAGCTTGAGCGAGAAGGCCATCCAGCCGGGTTGCGGANGATAGACGTCGTGCCGGCGCAGGCCGCGATAGAGCAGNGCGGCGTTGAGGCAGGCGGCCAGGCCGATCGACAGCGCCAGCCCGGCGTGCTGCAGCCAGCCGATGAAGGCGAGGTTCATCGCCTGCGTGGCGACGAGCGTGATCAACCCGATCTTTACCGGGGTCCTGACGTTCTGGCGGGCGTAGAAGCCCGGCGCCAGCACCTTGACCAGGATCAGTCCGACCAGGCCGATGCTGTAGGCGACCAGCGCCTGGCGAGTCTGGAAGACGTCGTCGCCGGTAAAGGCGCCGTGGTGGAACAGCGTCGCGATCAGGGGCACGGCGAGTACGGCGAGCGCCAGCGCGGCCGGGGCGGCGAGCAGCAGGGTCAGGCGCAGGCCCCAGTCGAGCAGGTTCGAGTATTCACGCTGGTTGGCGCTGGCGTGGTACCTCGAGAGCGACGGCAGCAGGATGGTGCCGAGGGCGGCGCCGAGCATGCCGGAGGGAAATTCCATCAGGCGGTCGGCGTAGTAGAGCCAGGAGACGCTGCCGGTCTTCAGGAACGAGGCGAAGATGGTGTTGATCAACAGGCTGATCTGCGACACCGAAACGCCGAGCACTGCCGGCCCCATCAGGGTCAGGATGCGGCGCACGCCGGGATCCTGCCAGGCGGCCCGCCAGTTCAGCGACGGGCGCGGCAGCATGGCGACGCGGCGCAGCGCCGGAATCTGGACCGCCAGTTGAACCACGCCGCCGAGGAAGACCGCCCAGGCCAGCGCGAGAACGGGCGGGTCGAAGTACGGCGCGGCGAACAGCGCCATGACGATGAAGACGACGTTGAGCAACACCGGCGTNAACGCNGGCAGCGCNAAGCGGCTCATCGTGTTNAGGATGCCGCCGGCNAGCGCGACCAGCGACATGAAGAANATGTAGGGAAAGGTGATGCGGGTCAGCTGGATGGTCAGTTCGAACTTGCCGGCATCGGCGGCGAAGCCCGGCGCCGANATCCAGACGAGCAGCGGCGCCGCGGCGACGCCGATGGCGGTAACCGCGAACAGGACCAGGGCGAGAATGCTGGTGACATGGTCGATCAGCAGCAGCGTTTCCCGCTCGCCGCGCTGGTTCTTGTATTCGCCAAGAATCGGCACGAAGGCTTGCGAAAAGGCCCCTTCGGCGAACATCCGGCGCAGCAGGTTGGGCAGCTTGAAGGCGACGAAGAAGGCATCGGTGGCTAGGCCGGCGCCAAAGGTGCGGGCGACGACGAAATCGCGAACGAACCCGAGAATTCGCGAGAGCAGCGTCATGCTGCTGACCGTCGCCAGGGCGCGGAGAAGATTCATGGATTGCCGGCGTTGCCTGAAAGCGCTTGCGAAAGATATAATTCTACGCTGAGCCGCTGCAGTAGCTCAGTTGGTAGAGCAACTGATTCGTAATCAGTAGGTCGGAGGTTCGATTCCTCTCTGCAGCACCACCCCAATTTCTCCTGTCTTTTGTTGAAGTCCCGGATTGCAGTCATTCCTGACGTTCCGGGATTTTTTTCGCCGGCGGATTGCAGGGTGGCGGATGGGCGGCGGGCGGGCAAGGATCGTTGCCTGCGGAGGGGATCGGCAAATGAACGGGAACTACGAGGAGAACCAGCCCGCCCGCGGCGAAATCGATGCGCTTGCCGCACCGCTGGTGATCGAATTCGGGACGGCGTGGTGCGGCCACTGCATGGCGGCGCAGCCGCTGATCGAAAGGGCCTTGAACGATTATCCGGCGCTGCGCCACCTCAAGGTCGAGGACGGGCCGGGACGTCCGTTGGGCCGTTCGTTTCGCGTCAAGCTGTGGCCGACGCTGATCTTCATGGCGCACGGCCGTGAAGTGGCGCGCCTGGTCCGGCCGGGAGACGCGGGGGAAATCCGCGCTGCGCTGCGGCAGATCGCCGGTGCGTGAGGATGCGCCGCGGCGAATGACCAGCGAATCGATGCAGGAAAGCCGCCAGGCGCTGCCGGCCGCTCGCGGTGGTGGTCGGGAATCGGCGGCGGCGCTCAGCGTTCCTGCCACTTCATCGCCGCCATCGAACCGGCAACGATGCCGGCGACGCTGATGCACGAACCCAGGGAGAGTGTCGAGATGCCGCTCAGGCCCTGGCCGATCGTGCAGCCCATGGCCAGCACGCCGCCGCAGCCCATGAGGATGCCGCCCAGGAGTTGATTGCGCAGATCATCGAGAGAGGCGAATCCCTCCCAATGGAACCGGCGGGAGGTGACGGCATGGATGAACGAACCGAGGACGACGCCGGCCGCGGTGGCGATGCCGAAGGTCATGCGCAGCGACTGGTCGGTCCACAGCATCAGCAACTCCAGGCTGTAGGCGGCCGGCGCGACAAAGCTCAGGGACTCGATGGTCCGGGAGTTGGTTGCGAAATAGGTCATCTCCAGCGTGTCGGCATCCTCGGCAAAGCCGATGTGACCCGAAAGATACCAGCCGGCCGTGACCAGCAAACCGAGAATCGCGCCGCCGGCCATTTGTTCGCCACTGACGCGGAAATCCTTGTCCTTGAGCACGAAGATCAGCAGCGCGACGACCACGGCGCCGGTTGCGGCAAGCAATGCCGAATTTGCCGGCATTCCGGTGAGCCTGGACAGGAGTTCGGCGAGACTCTGGCTGCGCAGGCCGAGGCTCGCGAGGTCGAGGGCGACGGGGTCGAGGTAGCTTGCGCGCCACTGGCCGAACAGGCCCTTGATCGTCATGTAGGCCGAGATGGCGAGGAAGACCAGCACGACGAGCGAGCGCACGCTGCCGCCGCCCAGGCGCAGCAGATTCTTGTTGGCGCAGCCGCCGGCGATGGTCATGCCGATACCAAACAGCGTGCCGCCGAGCAGCATCGACAGCCAGGGCAGCAGCGGCCGCTGGTAGAACGACCTGGTCAGGTCGATCAGGTCGAAGTAGTGGAGCAGGTTGGCGCCGGTCATGGCGACGGCCATGGCCAGCAGCCACATGCGCGCGCGGCCCCAGTGCTCCATGTTGATCACGTCGGAAATGGCGCCCATGATGCAGAAATTGGTCCTCGCGGCGACAAAGCCGAGAACCAGCCCCAACGCGAAGCCGCCCCAGACGACCCGGGCGGCCAGATTTACGGACTCATCCATGCCACCCCCCTTGCGAACCTGGATCGGAAGTTGAAGTCGAGTTCGGCAAGTATCTCCGGGGAATGGATGGACAGTCAATCGTCATCGTCCGCCGGGACACTCCGCCGGCGGGATGGCATGAGAGCCCGTGGCGCGGGCGCCGTCAGGCGTTGCCGGTGATCGCGTGCAGCTTGGCGAAGGCGAACAGCTCGAGGCGGCTGGACAGGCCGAGCTTGCCGTAGATCGAGTTGAGGTGATTGCGCAGCGTGTTTTCGCTGATGTTGAGGCGTTCGGCGATCAGCCTGCCGCCGGCCGAGGCATCCCGGGTGATCTCGGCGATCGTCTGTCGCTCGCGCCTGGTCAGGCTGGCAATCCGGATCTGGTCGGGGGTCTCGTACTCGGCCTTCCGCCGTTGGGCGAGATGGAAGAAGATCCGGCCGGTTGCGGCGCCGTCGATCCAGAATTCGCCCTCATCGATCTTTTCGATGGCCGTGAGCAGCGCTGCGACCGGCTCGCCCTTGGTCAGCACCCCACGCGCGCCGGCCAGGATCGCCCCGTCGTGCACCGAGACGTCGCGCGAAGCGGTCAGCACGAGCACGCGCGCCGGCGACAGGGAGCACAGTTCGGCGATCGCATCGATCCCGATCTCGCCATCGAGGTCGACCACGATGACATTGACCGGCGTCTCGTAGATGATCCGCGCGGCGTCACCGCAGTTGACCGCCGTACCGGCCAGTTCGATTTCCGGACCCGTGCCCTGCACGAGTTTTTCGAGTCCCCAGAGTTCGATCGGGAGATCGCTGACCAGCATGACGCGGATCGGCCTGTCTTGATGATTTGTCATGATTGATTGCTGAAAGCATCCTGGATTTGAAAAGTGGTATATTTATACTATGATCCGTTTCGGAAATCTAGTAGATACTAAAAAAATGGGTGCTCGACATTCACCACGCGTTTCCGAACCGCGGGCTCCGGGTTAGAATTCCGGCGTGCGCCGCACAAGGGTGCGCCGCAGAGGGCGACGGGCGAGGCGCCGAGCCAAAATCGAACCGAACATTGGGAGAGCAGGGATGGAGATCGCGGGCAAGGTATTTCTGGTGACGGGTGCGGGTTCCGGCCTGGGGGCGGCGACGGCGCGGGCTCTGGCCGCGGCGGGCGCGCAGGTGGTTCTGGCCGACGTGAACCGCGAGGCGGGCGAGAATCTGGCGGCCGAACTCGGCGCCAGCGCCTGCTTCGTCGCAACCGATGTGGCGGACGAGGCGAGCGCGGTCAACGCCGTGAATACGGCAAATTCCGTTTTCGGCGGCCTGCACGGACTGGTCAACTGCGCCGGCGTGGCGCCGGGCGAAAAGGTGGTCGGTCGCG
>Ga0056914_10002158_pt1 | contig 12833 bp, 15 predicted proteins | sample TNRBio252014_DNA_FD_55168 | JGI IMG/M metagenome (GOLD analysis project Ga0056914, IMG submission 55168) | Wastewater treatment Type I Accumulibacter community from EBPR Bioreactor in Madison, WI, USA - TNR Reactor_6/25/2014_ DNA | ecosystem: Engineered > Bioreactor > EBPR > Anaerobic-Aerobic >...
CACCATCACGCCCATGACTGAGGCCGGCGCCGTCGACGACCTGACGCGCCAGCAGCTGGTGCTGATGGCGTGGTTCTCCCCCGCCTTCCCAATCGGCGGCTTTGCCTTCAGCCACGGGCTGGAATGGGCGCAGGAAATCGGCGCGGTGAGCGGCCGCGCCGGCCTCGAAGACTGGCTGGGCGATGTCCTCGCGCTCGGCTCGGGGCGGACGGATGCGGTGTTGCTGGCCCTGGCCTATCGCGCGGCGGCGGCGGGCGACCGGGCCGGCCTGCGCGAGACGGCCGAGCTTGGCGCGGCGCTCCAGCCCTCGCGCGAGCGGCATCTGGAAGCGACGGTGCAGGGCGCGGCCTTCCTCACGCTGGTGCGGGCGGCCTATCCGTCGGTGGCACTGGGCGAGGGGGAGGTCGACCACATCACCCTGCCGGTGGCTGCCGGCCTCTGTGGCGCGGCGCATGGCCTCGCCCTTCCGGGCCTGCTGACGGCCTACCTCGCCGGCTTTGCCGCCAACCTCGTCTCCGCCGCCGTGCGGCTCGGCATTGTCGGCCAGACCGACGGCCAGCGCGTCCTTGCCGCGCTGCACCCGGTGCTCGCCCGCGTCGCGGAGGCGGCGGCAGACGCCACCGTGGATGATCTTGGCAGCGCGGCGCTGCGCTCCGACCTGTTCTCCCTGCAACACGAAACCCAGTATTCGAGGCTGTTCCGCTCATGAGCAACGACAACGGTCCCCTCATCGTCGGCATCGGCGGCCCGGTCGGCTCCGGCAAGACCGCGCTGATGGAGGCGCTGTGCAAGCGCTTCCGCGATCGCTACGACCTCTGCGCCATCACCAACGACATCTACACCAAGGAGGATGCGCGGCTGCTGCTGGTGGCCGACGCACTGCCGGTGGAGCGGATTCTGGGCGTGGAAACCGGCGGCTGTCCGCACACCGCGATCCGCGAGGACTGTTCGATCAACCTCGCCGCCATCGCCGAGATGCGGCGCAAGTTCCCCGATCTCGACCTGATCCTGCTGGAATCGGGCGGCGACAACCTTGCCGCCACCTTCTCGCCGGAACTGGTCGATCTGGCCATCCATGTCATCGACGTGGCGGGGGGCGAGAAAATTCCGCGCAAGGGCGGGCCGGGCATCACCAAATCCGACATGCTGGTGATCAACAAGACCGACCTTGCGCCGCTGGTGGGCGCCGATCTTGCCATCATGGAGGCGGATACCCGGCGCCAGCGCCCGGTGAAGCCCTATGTGATGGCCTCGATCCGCAACGGCGTCGGCGTCGAGGCCGTCGCGACCTTCATCGAGACGATGGGCGGGCTGGCACGGCGCTGATCGTCAGGCTCCGCGCCTCAGGCCAGACAGCGGGCGTTCCAGGTGCCGTCGGCGACAGCCTTGCGAATGAGCTTCAGGATCAGATCGCGCACGGCCTCGGCGGCGAAACTCGGCCGGCGGTTTTCCAGTTCGCAGAGCACCAGCGTGCGGTAAAGCTGCGGCGCAATGATCGGGCGGGTGTGCAACAGGCCAGCCTCCACCTGTGCCCGGACGAACAGAGGGTTGATGATGGCGCAGCCGAGGCCGTCGAGCAGCGCGTCGGCGATGAAGGCCGCCGAATTGAGTTCGAACTGCGCGCTCTTTTCCAGTTGTTCCAGCAGGCTCCGGTCCTCGATGATGCCCCGGGCCGAAATGCCCTGACGCAACGAGATCACCGGCAGGCGCAGAACATCGTCGAAGGTGATCGGTGCATCGGTATCGCCGATCACGGCGCGCGTTCCCATGCAGAGCAGCGGCTCCTCAAGGATCGGCGTGATGCGCACGCCGGCGGTTACCGGCGGGTTGTAGAACACGGCCAACTCGATCTCGCCAGCCAGGAGATTGGCAAGATGGCCGCCCGACAGGCTCTCGCTGATCGCCAGCCGCAGCTTGGGATGGTGCAGGTTGATGTGGCGGACCAGGGCGACCCCGATGGCCTTGATGGTGGTGTGGCCGAGTCCGATGGCGACATGCCCGGTGATGTCCTGTCGGGCGGCGGTGATGTCGCGTTCGGCCACCTCAAGCGCGTGCAGGATGGACTTTGCGTGGCCGTAGAGCCGCTCGCCCGCGGCGGTGGGGGTGAGCCCGCGCGCCTTGCGCTCAAACAGCGGCGTGCCGAGTTCGCCCTCCAGATTGGCGAGATGATAGCTCAGGGCCGAGGCGGCGATGCGCAGATGGTCGGCCGCGCCGGACAAGGTCTTCTGGTCGAAGATCGAGATGAAATAGCGGAGCTGGCGCGAGTCCATGNCTTGTTTCGATAAAATAGAATGACGCTCTCTATTTTCTCTAATTTTTCTTCTCCTGTCACCTTGCTAGCCTTNTGTCGGGAAGCCTGAAAACAGGCACGGGAGGAACAGCCGATGCAGGGGGGGACCGGACATCGCTGGGTTCGCTTCGCGGAAGAACGGATCGTCGGCCAGTTCTGCGCCGTCCTGGTGATTGCCCTGATGGTCCTGATCAACATCCAGGTTCTGTTCGGNCTGCTCAGGCTGGGTCAGGTCGTTGATTTCGGTCGTGATCTCTGGCTGCTCGGGCGAGGCATCACCACCAACACGCTGATCGACCTGCAATGGCACCTGATGGTGCTGATCTCGTTTCTTCCCATGGGCCTGCTGGTGCTGTCGAACGGGCATGTCCGCGTCGACTTTTTCTATGCCGGCCTGTCTGAGCGCAACCGCGCGGCTATCGACACCGCCGGCCACCTGATCCTGACCCTGCCCTTCCTGCTGCTGCTGATCCCGGCATCCTGGCGGTTCATGCTGCATGCCTGGACCAGCGGCGACGGCTCCAGCCTCGGCGGCCTGCGCGATTATTATGTCATCCGCGCAGTGGTGCTTGCCGGCATGATGCTGCTCACCGCGCTGGTGCTGGTGGACCTGACGCGACAGGCGCGCGTCCTGATCCGGGGGCGCGGCTGATGGATCTTGTCCTGCCCNCGCTGATGGCGGCCGGCACGCTGGCAGCGATCATGGCCGGCTATCCCGTGGCGCTGGTGATGGCGGGCACCTCTGCGCTGTTCATCCTGCTGGCGGGGCTGCCCGTCTCGTTCTTCGGCCTTCTGGTCACGCGCATCTTTTCGAACGCGCTGTCGAACTGGCTGCTGGTCTCGGTGCCGATGTTCATCTTCATGGGGCTGATCCTCGAAAAATCGGGCGTGGCCGAGCGGGCGATGCGGGCCGCACAGGGGGCTCTGGGCGGCTCGCCCTCCTCCATGGCCATCTCGATCCTGCTGATCGGCGGCCTGCTGGCCGCCTCGTCGGGGATCGTCGGCGCCTCGGTCATCCTGCTGACGCTGATGGGGCTGCCGCGACTGGTCGAGGCCGGGTATTCGAAAAGCCTCGCGGCCGGGCTGGTCGGCGCGTCGGGCACGCTGGCGATCCTGATTCCCCCCTCACTGATGCTGATCATCCTGGGCGATCAGATGCAGGCCTCGATCCCGCGCCTGTTCACCGGCGCCGTCGGGCCTGGCCTGCTGCTGATGCTGCTCTACGGCGGCTTCATGATCCTGATGTCGCCCCGGCGGGCCACCGCCACCCCGCAACCGCCGGTATCGATGGCCCGGTACGCCGGGTTCGTGCGCGAGATCACGCCGATGATGCTGCTGATGGTGGTCGTGCTCGGTTCGATCCTCGCCGGCGTGGCAACCCCGACCGAGGCCAGCGGCGTCGGAGCACTGGGCGCCCTCCTGCTCGCCGCCATCAACGGCAAGGCCAGCCGGGACCTGATCATGCGCGCGGCGCGGGAAACCGCCACGGCCACCAGCATGGTGATGGCCATTGTCATCGGCGCCACCTGCTTTGCCGCGGTCTTCCGGCGCATCGGCGGCGAGNATCTGATCCATTCCGGCCTCAGCCTGATCGGCGGCGGGCCGTGGATGGTGCTGTTCGCCATGATGGTGGTGATCTTCCTGCTCGGATTTTTTCTCGACTGGCTGGAAATCACCCTGATCCTGATCCCGATCTTCGTGCCAATCGTGCAGGCCCTCGATTTCGGCAACGGACTGAAGGGCGCCGACCTCATCGTCTGGTTCGGCATTCTGGTGGCCGTCAACCTGCAAACCTCGTTCCTGACGCCGCCCTTCGGACCATCGCTGTTCTTCATTCGCGGCACGCAGACGATCGGGCTGACGACGCCGGAACTCTATCGCGGCGTGGCTCCCTTCGTGCTGTTGCAGGCGCTGGGGCTGCTGCTGGTCGCGCTGTTTCCTAAAGTTGTGTTTCTGTTCAGCTAATCAAACCCTTGGAGGACTCATGAGACGGAACGCTTTGATCGCAGGCTGCCTGACTCTCCTGGCGGCCCCCGCCGCAGCCCAGCAGCTCAGCCTGCAAAACGCCTTTCCTGCCGGCCTGCCGGTGGTCGGCCCCGGTGCGCCGCGCTTTGCCGAGACGGTGCAGCGCCTGACAGGCGGCCAGCTCCGCTTCAAGGTGCACGGGCCGGGAGAGTTGTCGCCGCTGCCGGCGATCCTCGAAAACGTCGGCTCCGGCGCGATCGACGCCGGCTGGAGCTATGCCGGGTTCTGGGAGGGCAAGGCGCCGGTGGCNGGCCTGTTTGGGGCCATCCCNTTCGGCCCCGACGCGATGAAGTACCTGTCGTGGACGATGCACGGCGGCGGGCTCGAAATCTGGCGCGAGGCCTATGCGAAATTCAATGTGGTGCCGCTGCCCTGCGGCGTGATCATCTCGGAGGCCGGGGGCTGGTATACGCGCAAGATCGAGAAGCCCGAGGATATCAAGGGCCTGAAATTCCGCATCGGCGGCCTTGGCGGACGCATCCTCGCCAAGCTTGGCGCCAGCCCGGTGCTGCTGCCGATCGGCGAGGTGCAGACCGCGCTGGAAACCGGGCGGCTCGACGGGGTCGAGGTGTCCATGCCGCTCGCCGACCGGCCACTGGGCTATTACAAGAACGCCAAGAATTACTATTTCCCCGGCTGGCACCAGCCGTCAGGCTTTACCGAGCTGATCATCAACAAGGGCGTCTGGGACAAGATGGGGCCGGAAAAGCAGAAGGCGGTCGAGACGGCCTGTGCCGAGGTCAATGTCTGGGCCATCGGCTCGACCTCCGCAGCCCAGTCCGAACCGCTCAAGTTCATCCGCGAACAGGGGGTGAATGTCGCCCGCTTCCCCGAGCCGGTACTGGCCGCGCTGAAGAAGGCCACAGACGAGGTGCTGGCCGAGCAATCAGCGGCCGATCCGCTGTTCAAGAAGGCGCTCGACAGCTACCGCGCCTATTCGGCGGCCTATGATGAATACCGGGCGCTGACCAGGCTCGACTGACGATCGCGCAGCCGGCGCGCCGCCGGCTGCTCCCTCCTTCCAGAGATGCACCATGCTCAGGTCCTTCGGCTCCTATTATTGCGGGGGCGACGTGCTTGCCATGTCCGGCCGCGCGCCGCGCACGGTCCAGGTCACCAGTTATCTGCGGCAGACCTTCGACGAGAACGGCGACTATGCGGTTGGCCACGCCTATGTGCAGTATTTCGTGCCGGAACGCCGCAATCTGTCGCCACCTCTGGTGCTGATCCACGGCGGCGGGCTCTGCGGCACGATCTTCGAACAGACGCCGGATGGCCGCAGCGGCTGGCTGCATCGCCTGCTCGACCTCGGCTACGAGGTGCATGTTCTCGACAGCGTCGAACGCGGGCGGGCCGGCTGGTCCCCCTACACCGTCGACCAGCCGCCCCTGACGCGCACCTTGCAGGACGCCTGGACGCTGTTCCGCTTCGGCCCGGCAGAGGGCTACGCGACGCGCAGCGGCTTTGCCGGGCAGCTGTTTCCGGTCGGGCACATGGAACAGTTCGGGCGGTTTTTCGTGCCGCGCTGGGTATCGCAGGCGCGCGCCCAGATCACGGCTCTGGCCGCCGTGGTCCGCCGCATCGGGCCGTGCATCCTGCTCTGCCATAGCCAGGGCGGGGAAACTGCCTTTGGCGCCGCGGACCTGGTGCCCGATCTCGTCCGCGGCATCATCGCCGTCGAGCCCTCCGGCTTTCCCGACGATGAGGCGCCGGCCACGCGCATTCCGTTGCTGCTGGTGCATGGCGACCATCTCGACTGCAACGCCTTCTGGCAGGATGCCCGGCAGCGCTGGCGCGCCCTTGTCAGCCATTGCGCGGCGGCAAGCGGGCGTGCCGCGCTGCTGGATCTGAACGGGCTTCAGCCTGGGGCGAGCCACATGCCGATGCATGATCGCAACTCGGACGAGGCCATCGCCTTTGTCATGACAGCCTATGNGCGGCTGACGNGTCNGCAGCCCTGAGGCAACCGCCGGCGCCTACCAGGCCAGCAGGCGCCGCCCGACGAGCCTGCCGGCCAGCGCGGTGATCAGCGCGGCCAGCGAATACCAGGCCAGAATGAACAGCGGGCTGTCATCCGGACAATGCAGCGCATAGAGCGCAGCGCCCAGCCCCGCCGCGGCCAGCCCCGCCATCAGCCCGGTCCGGGCCGGATCGAGCGGGGCGCCGCTGCGCAGGGCGTAAAGCACCGCCGCCAGGGGCGCCAGCGAGAACGACGGGATGGCGATCAGGCAATGGCCGTAATTGCGGCCGAACAGACGCAGCGCAAAACCATCAAGCCCCTGCCGGCTCAGATCGGCGGCCAGCGCCGCGATGAGGACGCCAACGGGCAGCGCGAACAGCCATGCCACCCGCCCGAGCGGACGGCCGGGTTGGGCCAGCCGCCAGGCACAGGCGGCCGCCGCACCGGCCAGCGGCAGGGTGACGGCCAGCTTGGTCAGCACGGCCAGCATCACCGGAGGCGCGGCGATATCCCGGCGCACCCCCATGACCAGGGCAAACAGCACGCCGCTGACGACAAGGGCGAGGGGCAGCAACCAGACCAGCCGCGCCATCACGCTCTCGCCGCTCTGGCGATCCTCGGACAGGGTCCGGATCAATTCGCTGGTCTTCATCGCTGATCCTCCCGATAGAGNCGCGCCAGAACCTTGAGCGCCCGATGCAGGGCCACACGCACCGCGCCTTCGCTCATGCCCAGCCCGCGCGCCACCTCGCCCGTCGTCTGGCCCTTCAGCGAGATCGCCTCGACAATGGCGCGCGGCCGCTCGTCCAGCCGGGCGACCAGACGGGCGACATCGCGGCTCTCGCTCCCCTCCGGCTCGGGCGCGGGCAGCACATCGGCGACATCCTCGATCGGCAGGCTGACATGGCGGCCGCTGCGGCGCAGCGCGTCGATGATCTTGTGACGCATCACCGCGTGCAGCCAGGGCGAGACGGGCAGATCCGGGTTCCAGCTTGCGCGCTTGAGATGAACGGCCAGAAGTGCTTCCTGCACGATATCCTCCACCTCGCCGTTGCCCTGTCCGGCGCGCGACAGGGCCTGTCGCGCCAGCCGCCGCGCCACGCCGGCTAACTCGCCAAGCAGGGCCCGATAGGCGAGGCCATCGCCCTGCCTTTCGGCGAGCATCAGAGCCGCCCAGCGCTCTTCATTGGTTGGTTTCACGTGCCGCACAATCCGTCATTCGCGCCGGCAGGGCGGATCGTTACAGCCGCGCGCAAAAAGTTCCGCCCCGATCACAGACGCGTGAAACTGTAACACGGAGCCCTTGCCCGCCGAAAGACCCGGTACAGGGCCGCTGACGGCCTTGCCCAAAACGGAGAAGTTACATGGATCGCCGCACCCTCAGCCTCGCCCTGGCCACGTCGCTGGCCTCCGCCCTGACCCTGGGCGCCGCCCCTGCCCAGGCGCAGGACGCCAAGGAAAAGTGCTACGGCATCGCTCTCAAGGGCCAGAACGATTGCGCTGCCGGGCCGGGCACCACCTGTGCCGGCACCTCCAAGGTCGACTATCAGGGCAATGCCTGGAAGTCCGTTCCCGCCGGAACCTGCGGCAAGACCGCCTCGAAAACCTCGTCGAACGGTTTTGGCCAGCTCGCCGCGTTCAAGGAAAAGATGTGATCAAGCCCGCGCCGGCAAGGAGACAGACCATGGACCAGCCCCTGAGCTCCGCCGCCGGCGCGCCGCTTCCCGNCCTGCCGGCCCGCGCCGGCATCGGCTTCAANCCGCAGCATTTCGAGGATCTGATGGCCGCNCCGTCGTCGGTCGGCTTCATCGAGGTGCACGCCGAAAACTACATGGGCGCCGGCGGCCCGCCNTTGCGGCAACTCAGCGCGCTGCGCGAGCGGTTCAGCCTGTCGCTGCACGGCGTCGGCCTGTCCATCGGCGGGGAGGCGGCGCTGGACGAGGCACACCTCGACCGGCTGGCCGGGCTCTGCGCCCGCTTTGAACCGGCGAGTTTTTCGGAGCATCTGGCCTGGTCGAGCCACGACGATGCCTATCTCAACGATCTGCTGCCGGTCGCCTATGACCTGCCGACCCTGCACCGGGTGGTCGAGCATGTCGAGCGGGTGCAGGAGCGNCTGGGGCGCACCATGCTTCTGGAAAACCCNTCGACCTATGTCGCCTTCAGCCAGTCGAGCTTTGACGAAATCACCTTCATCCGCGAGGTGGCGCGGCGCAGCGGCTGCGGACTGCTGCTGGACGTGAACAACGTCATGGTCAGCTGCACCAACCATGGCCGCGATCCGCTGGCCTATCTCGATGCCTTTCCGGTCGAACTGGTGGGTGAAATCCATCTGGGCGGCTATGCCGAGGATCGCGACAGCCTTGGCGCGCGCCTGCTGATCGATGCGCACGGCACGCCTGTGGCCGACGATGTCTGGCCGCTGTACCGGCGGGCGCTGGACCGCATCGGGCCGATCGCCACGCTGATCGAATGGGACAACGACGTGCCGGATTTCGCCACGCTCGCCCATGAGGCGGCGCGGGCCGAGGCGGCGATGCGGGCACTGACTCGCGGAGCCGCCGCATGAGCCTGAACGCGCTCTTTCGCACCGCCCTGCTCGACCCCGAGGCGCCGCTGCCGCCCGGCCTGACAAGCTGGAACGGCTCGGACCCGGCCCAGCGTTTCGCGGTCTACCGCAACAACGTCACCGTTTCGCTGATCGAGGCGCTCGGCGCCGGGTTCCCGGTGGTGCGGGCCATGGTTGGCGAAGCGTTCTTTCGTGACATGGCACGGGTTTTCCTGCGCACCTGCCCGCCCCGCTCGCCGATGCTGATGGGCTATGGCGCGGCGTTCCCCGCGTTTCTCGCGCGCTTCGAGCCGGTTGAGGCACTGCCCTACCTGCCGGATCTGGCCCGGCTGGAACTGGCGCGCCGGCAGTCCTTCCACGCCACCGATGCCGAGCCGCTGGCGCCGGAGGCCTTCGCCGCGCTCGACCCCGAGGCGCTGGCCGACCTCAGCCTGAAGCTGCACCCCAGCCTGATCGCCCTGGCCTCGCCCCATGCCATCGTCTCGNTGTGGGCCGCGCATCAGGGGCACGGCNCTCTCGAGACGGTGGAGCCGTGCGCGCCCGAGGAGGCACTGATCCTGCGGCCGCACGATGAGGTTGTGGTGCNGCGCCTGCCGCCCGGCGGGGCACTCTTTTTTGCGCGGCTGGCGGCCGGGCAGACGCTGGGCGCCGCCACGCTGGCCGCCTCTGCCACGCCCGGTTTTTCGGTGAGCGAGTGCCTGCACACCATCGTGGCGCAGGGTGCGGCCACGGCCTTCGCGATCACCGGGGACGGACGATGATGTGGGTTCTTGCACGCTTTCATGCCGCCTGCGCCGCGTTGCCGCTGGCACTGATCCAGCTTCTGGCGCGGATCGCCATGGCCGCCACCTTCTGGCGCTCGGGCCAGACCAAGGTGCAGGGCTTTGCGCTCGATCTGGTCGAAGGGCGCATCGAGCTGGGCTGGCCGCGCTTTTCCGACAGCGCGATCGACCTGTTCCGCGACGAATACCGGCTGCCGCTGCTCTCGCCCGAGGCGGCGGCCCTGATGGCCACGATCGCCGAGCATGTCTTTCCGCTGCTGCTGCTGGTGGGGCTTGCAACCCGCGCCTCTGCGTTGGCCCTGCTGGTGATGACCGCGGTGATCCAGATTTTCGTCTACCCCGGGGCATGGCCGCTGCATGGCAGCTGGGCGGTGGCGCTCCTGGTTCTCGTCCGCTTCGGCGCGGGGGCGGTGTCGCTTGATGCCCTGCTGTGCCGTTTCAGCCGTAAAACTTCGGCAGCGGCGACAGGNTGCGGGCCAGAAACAGCGTGAGGCAGGCCCAGAGCGTGCCGAACAGCCAGCCCGCCAGCACATCNGAGGGCCAGTGCACGCCCAGATAGATGCGCGACAGGCCGACCAGCGTGGTCAGCAGGATCGCAGCGATGCCGATCACCCAGCTTTCGCCGGTGCGCCGGGCCGCAAAGGCGAGCAGGCCGCCGTTGGTCAGCAGGATGGCGGCGGAGAGCAGGGAATGGCCTGAGGGAAAGGACGAGGTGAAGGTTGCCATCTGGTGGGCAACGATATCCGGCCGCGGCCGGTCGAACAGCAGCTTGAGCCCGGTGCTGTAGGCGGTGGCGGCGAGCGAACTGCCCAGCAGCAGGGCGGCCAGCCGGTAGCGCCCGGAGGCGAGCATCAGCGCCGTGGCGACGACCACGACCATCGACAACACCAGCATGGAGCCGAGCGCGGTGAGATCGCGCACCGCCTCGCGGAACCAGCCCGGCCCCCAGGGCGGCAGATCGGCCGGNGCGCCGCGCAGGACCAGGAGCAGCGCGGCATCAAGCTCGNGCGTCCAGCCGCGCGCCACGGCCAGCGTCACCAGCGAGCCGGCCAGCGCCGCCAGCACGGCGAACGCCAGCAGGATGCGGCCCGAGGGGAAGGCATGCGGAGGATAGGACGGTGCGAGCATCGGCAAACCGGTGAGGACCTCGCCGCCCGACGCGGGCGGCACTCCATTGAACCGATCCGGCGGACGCCATCAACGGCTAAGTTGCGCAGGCGAGGGTCACTCCTCGTCCTTGGGCGGCTTTTCGCCGCTCACCCTCAGTTTCGGCAGCGCCGCCTCGACGCTCGCGGCCACTGCCGCCGGAACGGGGGCGAAGACATCGACATACTGCGGGCCGCCCTTGGTCCAGTAGCTGTAGGTCAGCTTGAGGATGCCGGGGCTGCCATCGTGATAGTCGACGGCGGCGAGTTTGGACCCCGGGATGCCCCAGCCCTGATANGCGCCGTTGACGATGATGCCGTCGTTGCTGAAGGCAACCGCGCCGCCGCGATAGGTGAGGTTTCGCTTGGCCTGGCGCGTGCCCAGCCAGTGGCCGAGCAGGCCGATGAGCATGATGCCGAGGCCGATCCAGGCGAAGATGTGGTAGTCCTTGCCGATCATCAGCGCCATGCCGCCGGGAATGACGATGGCGAAGAAGACGATCAGGCCGAGCGTCATCCTGAAGTTGCTAGCGATTTCGGGGAAGACCTTGCGCACGAAGACCAGCCAGTCCTGCGGGCCGACGGTCCAGCGCGCCAGCACCCCCTCGCCCCTGACCAGCCGACGGCGGATGGCGGCGTGGCGCCGAAACATGAAGGCGATGATGATCGCCGAGATCCCGATGACCAGCGAGACGAACATCAGGGCAAAGGCCGCATCGCCGATCACCCGCATGACTGCGTCATTGAACAGNATGAAAGTTGCCAGCCAGACGAAGCAGGCGATGGCGATGCCGAAACTCCAGCGCAGCAGGACGACCGGATCGGTCAGCATGATGGAACTCCCAGAATGGAACGGGGAACGGTGCCAGACCGGCGAGCGTTATTCGCCGCTCTGGCTGGCGCCGCACTTGGCGAGGAAATCGCCCACCGCCGCCCTGGCACCCTTGGTGGGCAGCGGCCGCATGTCGTTGCCAACGCCGAAGCTGATGCGCTGGGCGCCGGCAAGGGCGGCGATCACCGGATCGGACATGGTGGAATGGACGATGACGCGGGTCTGGTCATCCATTTCCGAAAGTTCCGCCTTGCCGTTCAGNACGGTGCGCTCCGCATCGGCGGTGATGGTGATGCTCGCCCGGGCGCCCTTGCGCATCGGCTTGGCNCTGTCGACGCTGATCATCACCGTGCTGGTGCCCGGCGTGCACAGGAACATCAGCCCGGCAAAGTCGTTGGGCGAGAATTCGGGGAAGATGACCCCGAGCTTGATGCCGTCCGGCGCGGTATTGACCGCCCAGTAGCCATAGGGCTCGGCGCCCGCAGCCGGCAGGGCAACCGCTGCGGCCAGCATGGCGCCGGCAACCCCTGTACGTTTCAGATCACTCAGCATCGCGGCCTCCTCTCCGGGGCTCTGCCGCGTCGCGACGGGGCCAGCCGGGTCGCTTCAATGCTGCAACTATAGCGCGAAGCTCTCCGGTGCGCCCTGCGGCAGGTCAAGCCGCCGCATCATCGTATCGGGGAAAGATCGATGCCGAGGCCCCGGAAGCCGGCTTCGGGCAGAACCAGCACGCTTTCCACGCCCTCCAGCAGCAGGCAATCGCGCGGGCCGAGCCGGTGGCCGCCCACCTCGGCCNCGCCGTNCACCACGACCAGAACCGCCACCCCNCGCACCGCCGCAAGCGTGAAGGGAAGGGCGCCCTGTGCCGTCACCTCCGCCTGCCAGCGCCCGCGCCGCGCCATGACGTTGAGATCGGTGATCGGACCGTCGATCAGCGCGGCATCGCACGGAACATCCCCGGCAAAGGCGTGCGGCGGGGAGGCGGGCGTGAGCGTCACCGGCGCATCGGCGCCGAGGCGCAAGCGGATGCCGGCGCCGTCGAGCACGGTCAACACCCGGTCGATGCCGGCAAAGACCGAGAACGGCCCATCCTGCGCCACGCGCGCCATGCTGATGCGCCAGTCGAAGCGGTCGAACCCGGCGCCTTCGGGATGCACGGCGATTTCGGTGGTGGTGCCGCCGCCATTTTTCCACGGCATGGCGCGACAGTCCGAGGCGCGGATCACACGC
>Ga0056914_10002161_pt1 | contig 12816 bp, 10 predicted proteins | sample TNRBio252014_DNA_FD_55168 | JGI IMG/M metagenome (GOLD analysis project Ga0056914, IMG submission 55168) | Wastewater treatment Type I Accumulibacter community from EBPR Bioreactor in Madison, WI, USA - TNR Reactor_6/25/2014_ DNA | ecosystem: Engineered > Bioreactor > EBPR > Anaerobic-Aerobic >...
CCGGCCCAGCGTCTCGGCGGCGTTGACCTTGACCATGGCAATCAGGTCGCGACCGTCGCGGCCCTGATCCAGTTCGAACGCGGCGCGATGCAGCAGCAGGCGGGCGCAGGTGATCTCGATCACCGAATCGGCGATCATCTGCTGCACCATCTGGAAAGTGCCGATGGGCTGGCCGAACTGCTTGCGCTCGTTGGCATAGGCCACCGCCATCTCCAGCACATGCGTCGCCTTGCCGATGGCGCGCGCCCCCACCTGTGACAGCCGCACCCGGCCAAGGGTGGTCAGCGCCAGGCGCAGGCCCTGTCCCTCCGCGCCCAGCAGGGTGACCGGCTCCAGCGGCACATTGTCGAAGAACAGTTCGACATGCGAGGTGCCGCGCAGCCCCATCATCTTCTGGTCCTTGCCGATGGTCAGGCCGGGCAGGGACTTGTCGACCAGAAACATCGAGATGCCGCGCGCCCCGGCGGCGGGGTCGGTGACGGCGGTAACGAGGAAGAAATCGGAGACGAGCCCGTCCGAGATGAAGTGCTTCGAGCCCGACAGTCTCCAGCCGTCGCCATCCTTCACCGCGCGCGTCTTGATGCCGGCGGCGTCCGAGCCGGCGGCCGGCTCGGTGATGGCGATGGAGCAGACCCGATCGCCGGTGACGCACGGGCGCAGCCAGCGCTCCACCTGTGCGCCCCGGCATTCCAGCAGCATCTCGTAGACATTGCCGAAGGCGCGGCGAATCAGGATGTCGGTGGTGTGGCCGAACTGCTCCTCCACCAGCATGCTGTCGATGGCCGACAAGCCGCCGCCGCCGTGTTCCTCGGGGATGTTCATGGCATAAAGGCCCAGCGCCTTTGCCTTGGCGTGGATCGCCGCCGCAAGCTCGGGCCGAAGCACGCCGGTTTCCTCGATCTCGTCCTCCAGCGGCTTCAGTTCCGTCTGGATGAACGAGCGGACGGTGTCGATCAGCATGCGCTGTTCGTCGGTGAGGGCAAAGTCCATGAGCAAATCCCGCCGTGAATGATGCGGCGCATGGTGGAGGGCAGGGCGACAACGTCAATTGCCGATTCGGCAATTGCCCGTGCCTTCAGGTTAAGGTCACACGGCGGCGCGGGTGTTGACGAACAGCGAGTAGAGCGAGGTCTGGCCGCAGATGTAGAGCCGGTTGCGCTTCTGCCCGCCAAAACAGACATTGCCGACGATCTCGCCGATCTCAATGCTGGCGATCAGCCCGCCGTCCGGTCGGTAGCACAGCACGGAGGTGCCCGCCGAGGTCCAGACATTGCCGCCCGAATCGACGCGGAAGCCGTCGAACAGCCCGGCCGGACAGGTGGCGAAGGTGCGCGCCGCACCAACCGATACGCCGTCCGCGCCGACCGGATAGACCTCGATCGTCGGCTTGAGATCCGGCCTGTGCGTCACGCCGGTGTCGGCGACATAGAGCAGCGTCTCATCCGGCGAGAAGGCAAGGCCGTTGGGCTGCACCCGGTCGGTGATCAGGCAGGTCACCGTGCCGTCCGGATCGATGCGGTAGACGTTCGAGGCACCGATCTCGCTCGCCGCCTTGTCCCCTTCATAGTCGCCGTCGATGCCATAGGTCGGGTCGGTGAACCAGACCGAGCCGTCGGATTTCACCACGGCATCGTTGGGGGAATTGAAGCGCTTGCCCTCGAACCGGTCGGCCAGCACGCTGATGCTGCCGTCATGCTCGGTGCGGGTGACGCGCCGGCTCAGGTGCTCGCAGGAGATCAGCCGGCCCTGCCGGTCGGTCGTGTTGCCGTTCGAATGGTTGGCGGGCGCGCGGAACACCGAGACCGAGTCGTCGGTCTCGTCGAAACGCATCATCCGGTTGTTGGGTATATCCGACCAGACCAGATAGCGCCCGGCCGGGAAATAGGCCGGCCCCTCGGCCCAGCGACAGCCGGTCCACAGCTTTTCGAGCTTGGCGTGGCCGATGAACATCCGCCGGTAGGCGGGATCGTGGATGGTGATCGTGCCCGTGGCCATAGCCCTTGCTCCCATGATGTCTGACAACAGCATAGGGAGCAGGGTACGGAAGGCAAGTTCAGGCGGCGCTGCGCCGGCCGCTGCGGGCCATCCAGTCGGGCAGGAAGGTGAACGCCTTGTCGAGCAGGTGCGGGGTATGCTTGCCCGGCGCGGTCTTCACCGCCAGGCGGTAATATTCCATCAGCGCCGGACGGAAGGCCGGATGGGCGCAGCGGGCGATGATCGCCTCGGCCCGCCGCTTGGGCGACAGGCCGCGCAGGTCCGCCAGCCCCTGTTCGGTAACGACGATCTGCACGTCATGCTCGGTGTGGTCGACATGGGTGACCATCGGCACGATGCAGGAGATCGAGCCGTTCTTGCGCGTCGAGGGCGTCATGAAGATCGAGTGATAGGCGTTGCGGGCAAAATCGCCCGAGCCGCCGATGCCGTTCATGATCGACGATCCGGCGATGTGGGTCGAGTTGACGTTGCCATAGATGTCGGCCTCGATCATGCCGTTCATGGCGATGACGCCGAGCCGGCGGATCAGCTCGGGATGGTTGGAGATTTCCTGCGGCCGCAGGATGATGCGGTCGTGGTAGAGCGCCATGTTGCGGTTGAGGTCGTCCGCCGCCTCCGCCGACAGCGACAGCGCGGTGGACGAGGCAAACGACAGCTTGCCCGATTTGAGAAGGTGCAGCATGCCGTCCTGCAACACCTCGGTGAAGGCGGTGAGATTCTCGAACGGCCCGGCTTCCAGCCCGGCCATCACCGCATTGGCAATGTTGCCGACGCCCGACTGAAGCGGCAGCAGTTCGGGCGGCAGCCGCCCCTTCTTCACCTCATGCGCGAAGAAGTCGAGGATATGGCCGGCGATCTGCTTCGANGTNTCGTCGGGNGCGGCAAAGCTGTTGTCGCGGTCGGGCGCGTTGGTTTCAACGACNCCGATCACCTTGGCCGGATCGCAGCGGAAATAGCGCTCCCCGATCCGGTCCTGCACGGCGACCAGCGGGATCGGCTTGCGGTGAGGCGGCAGGTCGGTGCCGTAATAGATGTCGTGCATGCCCTCCATGGCCGGGTTCTGCCAGGCGTTGACCTCAAGGATCACCTTGTCGGCAAGATCCAGCCAGGTCTTGTTGTTGCCCACCGACGAGGAGGGAATCAGCCGCCCGTCCTCAAGGACGCCGGCCACCTCGACCACCGCCACGTCGAGCTTGCCGAAAAAGCCGAACCAGACGTACTGCGCCACATGCGAGAGGTGGATGTCCATGTAATCGACCTCGCCGGCATTGATCTGCCGCCGGCATTCGGGGTCGGACTGATAGGGCATGCGCGTCTCGATGGCGTGGGCGCGGGCCAGCGCCCCGTCGAGTTCGGGCGCGGTCGAGGCGCCGGTCCAGACGCCGACCTTGTAGGCCTCGCCGCGGTGATGNGCCGCATCGATCCGGCTGGCAAGCGCCTGCGGCACCAGCTTGGGATAGCCAGAGCCGGTAAAACCGCTCATGCCGACATGCGCGCCCGAGGGAATCAGCGACGCTGCCTCGTCGGGAGACATGATCTTGCTGCGATAGACGGAATTGAGAATGCGGGAACCAGTCGACATGAGTCTGGGACAGTCCGGGACATGAGTGTACGTCATCTGCCCGCGCCGGTCGTCGTCTCCCCAGGGGTTTCTGGTTATTGGCGATGGCGACCCATCGCGGGATCGGCGTGCAGCTTAGGGCGGGAAGGTGACGGATTGATTGCCGCTGATCCCCGTCCGCCGCGCGCCGGCCAACATCGGCTGGAATATTGAACCAACCGTAAAATCAGCATGCGAAACCCGAATACCAACATCCGGCAATCTGCGCAATTGTCATATGTCAATGGTGCTGACCCTGGTGCCAGACCGGACTCGCGCCACGCCGGCGCCGGCGATAGACTGACACTTCGCCAGAGCCCGGAGCCACCATGACTGCATCCCCGCGCATCGTCTATCTCAACGGCGCATTCCTGCCGCTCGACAAGGCCAGAATACCGGTCATGGATCGCGGCTTTCTGTTCGGCGACGGCATTTATGAGGTCACGGCGGTGATCAACGGCCGGCTGATCGACACCGCGCCGCATCTGGCCCGGCTCGACCGGTCGTTGCGCGAGATCGGCATCGTCAATCCCCATGCTCCCGACGGCTGGACCGCGATCCAGCGTGAACTGGTCGCCCGCAACGCCTTCAAGGAAGGGCTGATCTACATTGAGGTGACGCGCGGGGTATTCGAACGCGATTTTCTCTGCCCGGAAGACCTGCCGCCGACCGTGGTGATGTTCACCCAGCCCAAATCCATCCTCGCCAATGCCGCCGCCGACTCTGGCGTCGGCGTGATCACCCTGCCGGACCTGCGCTGGGAGCGGCGCGACATCAAGTCCGTGTCGCTGCTGGCGCAGGTTCTGGCCAAGCAGGCGGCACGCAGGGCCGGCGTCGCCGAGGCCTGGATGGTCGAGGACGGGGCGGTGACCGAGGGCGCCTCCTCGACCGCCTTCATCGTCACGGCGAACCGCGAGATCGTCACCCGCCCNCTCTCCCANGCGGTGCTGCCCGGCATCACCCGCCAGNCCATCCTNNGNGTNGCNCGCGAGCACGGCTACGCNCTGNTCGAGCGCACCTTCTCGGTTGCCGAGGCGCAGGGCGCGGCGGANGCCTTCTTCACCTCCGCTTCCTCGATCGCCATGCCGGTGGTCTCCATCGACGGTGCGATGGTCGGTGACGGCCGGCCCGGCCCGGTGGTCAAGGCGCTGCGGCAATACTATTTCGAGGCCGTGCTGGCCTGAAACGACAACGGGCCCCGACAGGGCCCGTTGCATCGCTCATCAGGTGTGGACCGCTCAGAGCGCGACGGTGAACGCGGCCTCGGTCTTGGCCTTGATCTCATCGAGCGTGACACCGGTGGCCAGTTCGATCAGGATCATGCCGCCGCTGCCCTTCTTGTCGATCGAGAAGACGCCGAGATCGGTGATCACCATGTCGACGACATTGGCGCCGGTCAGCGGCAGGTTGCAGGCCTTCAGCAGCTTGGATTCGCCCTTGGCCTCGTGCTCCATCACCACCACGACCTTCTGCACGCCGGCGACGAGATCCATCGCGCCGCCCATGCCCTTGACCATCTTGCCCGGGATCATCCAGTTGGCGAGATCGCCGTTCTGGGCCACCTGCATGGCGCCGAGGATGGACAGGTTGATGTGCCCGCCNCGGATCATGGCGAAGCTGTCGGCCGAGGAGAAGTAGCTCGTCGTCGGCAGTTCCGAGACGGTCTGCTTGCCGGCGTTGATCAGGTCGGCGTCCTCCTCGCCCTCATAGGGGAAGGGACCCATGCCCATCATGCCGTTCTCGGACTGGAGCTGCACGCTCATCCCCTCGGGGATGTAGTTCGAGACCAGCGTCGGAATGCCGATGCCCAGNTTCACATAGAAGCCGTCACGCAGTTCCCTGGCAGCGCGGGCGGCCATCTCATCACGGGTCCAGGCCATCAGATGTCTCCTCCGGTGCCGGCAGCGGCAGACGTGCGTTTGCGGGTGGTGCGGTTCTCGATCCGCTTGGGCGCATCCGGCACATGCACGATGCGGTGCACGAAGATGCCGGGGGTGTGGATGTGGTCGGGGTTGATGTCGCCGGCGCGCACCAGATGCTCGCACTGCACCACCGTCACCTTGCCGGCGGTGGCCATCATCGGGTTGAAGTTGCGCGCGGTCTTGCGGAAGACGAGGTTGCCCTCGGTGTCGGCCATGTAGGCATGCACGAGGCTGAGATCGGCGCGCAGCCAGCGCTCCTGCACGTATTTCTCGCCGTCGAACTCCTGCACCGGCTTGCCCTCGGCGATCACCGTGCCGACGCCGGTCTTGGTGTAGAAGGCCGGNATGCCGGCGCCGCCGGCCCGGATGCGTTCGGCCANNGTGCCCTGCGGNTTGAATTCAAGTTCGAGCTGGCCCGACAGATACAGTTCGGCGAACAGCTTGTTCTCGCCCACATAGGACGACACCATCTTCCTGATCTGACGGGTTTCCAGAAGGCGCGACAGGCCGACGCCGTCGATGCCGGCGTTGTTGGAAATCGCCGTCAGNCCCTTGACCCCGGTATCGCGNAGCGCGTTGATCAGCGCTTCCGGCAGCCCGCAGATGCCGAAGCCCCCGGCCATGATCGTCATGCCGTCCTTGCAGACCCCTTCCAACGCGGATGTGGCGTCGGGATATACCTTCCTCATGAAGACACGCGCTCCTCTAGCGAAAACCCGGGCAGTTTCGTAGCGCATGCCGCCGGCAAAGGCCAGCGCCGAAACCGGCGACGCGGACTGGACGAAAGCCGGGGCCCCGGCGCACAATCGCCGCCCGAACCCCGCCTGACGGCCTCCTCAACCGCCTTATGGAAAGACCCTGCAATGAACGTCTTCGATGCCGCTGCCGTGCGCGCCGCCCTGCCCTGGCCGGAGCTGATCGCCGCCATCGAGGCGCTGTTCGTCTCGGGCGCCGAGGTGCCGCAGCGTCAGGCGCTGACCATCGCCAACCCCCACGGCCCCGATGGCACGCTGCTGGTGATGCCCGCCTGGATCGGCGGCGATTCCATCGGGATCAAGGCCGTCACCTTCTTCCCCGGCAATTCGGCGCTGGGGCTGTCGACCATTTCCGCCGCCTACCTGCTGTTCGACGGCCGCACGGGGGCCATCCGCGCCGCCTGCGACGGTGACGAGATCACCGTGCGGCGAACCGCCGCAACCTCCGCCGCCGCCGCAAAGCGGCTGGCCCGGCCGGATGCGCGCCGCCTGCTCGTGGTGGGTGCCGGCCAGCTCTCGGCCAACATGGCCGAGGCCCATGCCTCGGTGCGGACCTACACCACCATCGAGATTTACGCCCGCAAGGCGGACAAGGCGGCGGAGGTGGTGGCCCGCCTCGCGGCCGCGGGCATCGCGGCTCAGGTCTGCCCCGATCTGGAGGCCGGCGTCCGCGCCGCCGATGTCGTGTCCTGCTGCACCAGCGCCACCGAGCCGGTGATCCGCGGCGCCTGGCTCAGTCCCGGCACGCATCTCGATCTGGTCGGTGCCTTCAAGGCGGATATGCGCGAATGCGACGACGACACGGTGCGCCGCGCCGCGATCTTCGTTGATGCGGCGCCCGGAGCCCTGCTCGCCGGCGANCTGTCGCAGCCGATCGCCGCCGGCGTGATCAGCGCGGCGGACATCCGCGCCGACCTGCGCGCCCTCGCCAGCGGCAGCCATCCTGGCCGGAGTTGCGATGCTGAGATCACGCTGTTCAAATCGGTCGGCAATGCCATCGAGGATCTGGCCGCCGGGCGGCTGATCGGTGCTGTAAAGGCCTGATCGTCGTCGATGCGGCAAATTTGATCCAGGTGCGCCATGGGGCGCCCAACTTGAGAACAATTTTCTCCGCGCGGCCATTTACAAGCTATTGCCGACGCGCTTGTATCGATTCAGAGCCGCGCAGGCGCGGCACTAACGGGAGAAAATCCAATGAAATTGCGTTACACCCTCGCCTTCGGCGTTGCGGCGGTTCTTGCGACGGCCGTACCGGCCCTGTCGAAAACCCTCGTCTACTGCTCGGAAGGCAGCCCCGAGAACTTCACGCCGGCGCTCAACACCACCGGCACCTCGTTCGATGCCGCCCGCCCGGTGCATGACCAGCTCGTGATCTTCGAGCGCGGCACCACCAAGGTGATTCCCGGCCTCGCCGAGAGCTGGGAGGTGACCGATGGCGGCAAGACCATCACCTTCAAGCTCAGGAAGGGCGTGAAGTTCCATTCCGGCGTCAACGGCTTCAAGCCGACGCGCGACTTCAACGCCGACGACGTGATCTGGACCTTCGAGCGCCAGTGGAAGCCGGAGCATCCCTATCACAAGGTCTCGGGCGGCAAGTANGACTACTTCGCCGACATGGACATGGCCAAGCTGCTCGACAGCCTGACCAAGACCGACGACTACACCGTGGTGATGAAGCTCAAGGAGCCGACCGCCCCGATCATGGCCAACCTTGCGATGGATTTCGCCACGATCCAGTCCAGGGAATACGCCGACATGCTGGAAAAGGCCGGCAAGAAGGAACAGTTCGACCAGATCCCGGTCGGCACCGGCCCGTTCTCCTTCGTGATGTACCAGAAGGACGCGGTGATCCGCTACAAGAAGAACCCGGACTACTGGGGCGAAAAAGCGCTGGTCGATGATCTGGTCTATGCCATCACGCCCGATCCGACCGCCCGCTATTCCAAGCTGAAGGCNGGCGAGTGCCACTACGCCATCGCCCCGCGCCCGGCGGACCTGCCGGAAATCCGCAAGGACCCCAAGCTTCAGGTCATCTCGCAGTCGGGCCTGAACATCGCCTACTGGGCCTTCAACGCCCAGAAGCCGCCGTTCGACAAGAAGGAGGTGCGCCAGGCGCTGAACTACGCCATCGACAAGGATGCGATCATCCGCGACGTCTACCTCGGCGCCGGACAGGCGGCCAAGAACTTCATCCCGCCGACGCTCTGGTCCTACAACGAGAAGACCGTCGACTATAAGTACGATGTCGCCAAGGCCAAGGAACTGCTGGCCAAGGGCGGCGTCACCGGGACGCTCGACATCGACCTCTGGTACATGCCGGTGCAGCGCCCCTACAACCCCAACGCCAAGCGCATCGCCGAGATGATGCAGGCCGATCTGGCCAAGGTCGGCATCAACGCCAAGCTCGTCACCTACGAGTGGGGCGAATATCGCAAGCGCGCCCAGAACGGCGACCACCAGACCGCCCAGCTCGGCTGGACCGGCGACAACGGCGATCCCGACAACTTCTTCTTCCTGCGCGGCTGCTCGGATGGCAAGCCGCTCAACCAGAACATCACCAAGTGGTGCAACAAGGAGTTCGACGATCTGCTGGTTGCCGCCCGCAAGGAGCCGGATGTCGCCAAGCGCACCGCCGCCTANGAGAAGATGCAGCTGATCCTGAAGGACGANGCGCCCGACCTGACGATCGCCCATTCGATCGTCAATGACGCCGCCTCGGCCAATGTCACCGGCTACAAGATGGCGCCGCTCGGCTCGCACCACTTCAAGGGCGTCGACCTGAAGTAAGCGCGCCGCGCCAACCCTCGTCATGGCCGGGCCTGTCCCGGCCATCCACGATCTGGCCTGAGCCGGAACAGCCCGCCGCNGCCTTCGCCTCGAAGGCCGCGGCAGCGTTCAGGCGGGCTGTCAGGGTCACCCCCTCATGTTTCTCTACATCCTCAAGCGTCTCGCCCTGACGGTTCCGACCTTCATCGCGCTGATGTTCCTCACCTTCATCGCCATCCGCCTCGTGCCCGGCGACCCGGTCGAGGTGCGCGTCGGCGAACGCGGCATCTCGCCCGAGCGTCTCGCCCAGTTCCGCGCCGAGCTTGGCCTTGACCAGCCGGTCTGGAAGCAGTTCATCGACTATGCTTGGAACCTCGTGCGCGGCGATTTCGGCACCTCGATCGTTACCAACGAGAAGGTGCTGACCGAATTCTTCACCCTCTTTCCGGCAACGGTCGAACTGGCCTTCGCCGCGATGCTGTTTGCCGTCTGCATCGGCGTTCCGGCGGGCACCATTGCCGCGGTCAAGCGCGGCTCGTGGTATGATCAGACGCTGATGGGCCTCTCCGTCACCGGCTTTTCGATGCCGATCTTCTGGTGGGGCCTCCTGCTGATCATGCTGGTGGCCGAGCGCTGGGGCCTGACGCCGGTGTCGGGCCGGGTCGACCTGATCAAGTATTTTTACGACGCCAAGACCGGCTTCATGCTGATCGATTCGCTGCTCTCGGGCCAGAAGGGCGCCTTCTGGGATGCGGTGCATCACCTGATCCTGCCGATGATCGTGCTCGGCACCGTGCCGCTCGCCACCATCGCCCGCATGACGCGCTCCTCCATGCTGGAGGTGCTGAGCGAGGATTACGTGCGCACCGCCCGCGCCAAGGGGCTCTCGCCCTTCCGCGTCATCGGCCTGCACGCCCTCAGGAACGCGCTGATCCCGGTGGTCACCGTCATCGGCCTGTCGGTCGGCTCGATGATGGCCGGCGCCGTGCTCACCGAGACGATCTTTTCCTGGCCCGGGGTGGGCAAATGGCTGATCGAATCGATCGGGCGGCGCGATTATCCGGCCCTTCAGGGCGGGGTGATGCTGATCTCGGCGATCATCATTCTGGTCAACCTCGCCGTCGACGTGCTCTACGGCGTCATCAACCCGAGGATCCGCCATGACGGCTGAGACCGCATCCACGGCCTCCGCCGTTCCCGCCGCGCCCTCGCCGCTGCGCCAGCTCTGGGCCTCGTTTTCCGAGAACAAGGGCGCGGTCGGCGGGCTGGCCGTGCTCAGCCTGATCGCGCTGGTGGCGCTGTTCGCCGAACTGGTCGCGCCGCATTCGCCGCTGGAACAGTTCCGCGAGGCGGTCAAGGCGCCTCCGGTCTGGGAGGACGGCGGCACCTGGAAGTTCGTGCTCGGCACCGACGGGCTCGGGCGCGACATGCTCTCGCGCCTGATCTACGGCGCCCGCGTCTCGCTGTTCATCGGCCTGACCGTGATGTGCGTCTCCTTCGTCCTTGGCGTCGTGCTCGGGCTGACGGCGGCCTTCTCCTCGACGCTGGTCGACACGCTGATCACCCGCACCATGGATCTGCTGATGGCGGTTCCCGGCCTCGTGCTCGCCATCCTCATCGTCGCCGTTCTGGGGCCGAGCCTGACCAACACCATCGTCGCGGTCACCGTCGTCTTCCTGCCGCGCTATGTCCGGCTGGTGCGCGCCTCGGCCATGGCCGAACTGAGCAAGGACTATGTCACCGCCGCCCGGGTCATCGGCGTGTCGAAGCTGCGGCTGATGTTCATCACCGTGCTGCCCAACTGCCTCGCGCCGCTGATCGTGCAATCCGCGCTCGGCGTCTCCGAGGCGATCCTCGAAGCGGCGGCGCTCGGCTTTCTCGGCCTTGGCGCCCAGCCGCCGGTGCCCGAGTGGGGCGCCATGCTGGCGGACGCGCGCGAGTTCATCCGCTCCAACCCGTGGATCGTCACCCTGCCGGGTCTGGCCATTCTGGTCACGGTGGTCTCGATCAACCTGATGGGCGACGGCCTGCGCGACGCGCTCGACCCCAAGATGCAGAGGAGCTGAGCGATGAGCGGCCCCCTGCTCGACATCCGCAATCTCTCGGTCGATTTCCGCACCCGCTCCGGGCTGTTCCGGGCGGTGGACGGCGTCACCGTTCAGGTCAGTGCCAACGAAGTCCTCGCCATCGTCGGCGAATCGGGCTCGGGCAAATCGGTGGCGATGCTTGCCGTCATGGGGCTTCTGCCCTGGACGGCGGTGATCAGCGCCGATTCGATGACCTTCGACGGCCATGACCTGCGCAGCCTCAGCGCCCGGCAGCGGCGCGCGATCATCGGCAAGGACATGGCGATGATCTTCCAGGAGCCGATGTCCTCGCTCAACCCCTGCTTCACCGTCGGCTATCAGATCGGCGAGGCGCTCAAGACCCATCTCGGNCTCGACAAGGCGGCCCGCCGGCTGCGCAGCATCGAACTGCTCAATCAGGTCGGCATCACCGATCCCGAGCGCCGGCTGTCCGCCTTTCCGCATCAGCTCTCCGGCGGCATGAGCCAGCGCGTGATGATCGCCATGGCGCTGGCCTGCAAGCCCAAGCTGCTGATCGCCGATGAGCCGTCCACCGCGCTCGACGTCACCATTCAGGCCCAGATCCTCGACCTTCTGCTGACCTTGAGGTCCGAAACCGGCATGGGCCTCGTGCTCATCACCCACGACATGGGCGTGGTGGCCGAGACCGCCGACCGGGTGATCGTGCAATACGCCGGGCGGCAGGTGGAGGAAAACCTGACCGCGCCGCTGTTTGCCGATCCGCATCACCCCTACACCTCGGGCCTGCTCGCCGCCCTGCCGGAGCGGGCAACCTCGGAGCGCCTGCCGACCATTCCNGGCATGGTGCCGGGCCAGTTCGACCGGCCGGCCGGCTGCCTGTTCGCGCCGCGCTGTGCCTTTGCCACGGAGCGCTGCCAGCGCGAGGCGCCGCCCCGGGCCGAGGCCGCGCTCGGCCGCGCCCTGTGCTGGACGCCGCTTGTCGCCGGCCAGCCGCTCAGAAACGGGAGCGCCGCATGAGCGCGATACTCGACGCCCGCGGGTTGACCCGCCACTACACCCTCAAGCGCGGCATGTTCTCCGAGACGGCCACGGTCAAGGCGCTCGAAAACGTCTCGTTCTCGCTCGAATCGGGCAAGACGCTGGCGGTGGTCGGCGAATCGGGATCGGGCAAGTCGACCCTCGCCCGGCTGATCACCCTGATCGAGGAGCCCACCGCCGGCTCGCTGCTGATCGACGGCAAGGATGTCGCCGGCGCCGATGCCGAGACGCGCGCCGCCCTGCGCCGGGAAATCCAGATCGTCTTCCAGAACCCCTACGGCTCGCTCAACCCGCGCCAGAAGATCGGCAAGGCGCTGGAGGAGCCGCTGCTGGTCAACACCGCGATGAGCGCCGCCGAGCGGACCGAGGCGGCGCGCCAGATGATGCTGAAGGTCGGGCTGCGGCCGGAGTTCTACGACCGCTATCCGCACATGTTCTCCGGCGGCCAGCGCCAGCGCATCGCCATCGCCCGTGCCCTGATGCTCAAGCCGAAGATTCTCGTGCTCGACGAGCCGGTCTCNGCGCTCGATGTCTCGATCCGCGCCCAGGTGCTCAACCTGCTGGCCGATCTGCAACAGGAATTCCGCCTCGCCTATCTGTTCATCTCGCACGATCTGTCGGTGGTGAAGCACATTTCCAGCGATGTGATGGTGATCTATCTCGGCAATGCTGTCGAAATCGGCACGCGCGAT
>Ga0056914_10002164_pt1 | contig 12812 bp, 7 predicted proteins | sample TNRBio252014_DNA_FD_55168 | JGI IMG/M metagenome (GOLD analysis project Ga0056914, IMG submission 55168) | Wastewater treatment Type I Accumulibacter community from EBPR Bioreactor in Madison, WI, USA - TNR Reactor_6/25/2014_ DNA | ecosystem: Engineered > Bioreactor > EBPR > Anaerobic-Aerobic >...
TGGCCGGCGGGGTGATCTCGCCATAGGTCCAGATCGGCCAGTCGCGGTCGTAGAGGTCGAGTTCCGGCACCACGTCGGTCAGGTCGATGTTGGCGGCCCAATAGGCGTCCACCGTGCCGACATCGCGCCAGTAGGCGCGCTTTTCCTCGCGCGAGCGGACGCAGGACTGGCTGAAGTGATGGGCGATCGCCTTGCCGTGCTTGACGATGTAGGGGATGATGTCCTTGCCGAAATCGTGGCTGGAGGCGAGATCATCGGCATCGCGCCGCAACTGCTCGGCCAAAAACTTGGTGTCGAAGACATAGATGCCCATCGAGGCAAGGCAGCGGGTCGGCTGGCCCGGCATGGTCGGCGGGTTCTTCGGCTTTTCGACGAAATCGACGATGCGGCTGTGCTCGTCCACCTTCATCACGCCGAAGCCGGTCGCTTCCTTCTTCGAGACCTCAAGACAGCCGACGGTCACGTCCGCGCCCTGCTCGACATGCTGCTGGAGCATGCGCTCGTAGTCCATCTTGTAGATGTGGTCGCCGGCCAGCACCACGATGTGGCGCGGCTGGTAGTCCTGCACGATGTCGAGGTTCTGGAACACCGCATCGGCGGTGCCGATGTACCAGCGGTCTTCCGAGACGCGCTGGGAGGCGGGCAGGATGTCGAAACTCTCGTTGCGCTCGGTGCGGAAGAAGTTCCAGCCCTGCTGACAGTGGCGGATCAGGCTGTGCGCCTTGTACTGCGTCGCGATCGCGATGCGGCGGATGCCGGAATTGACCGCGTTGGACAGGGCAAAGTCGATGATGCGCGACTTGCCGCCGAAGTAGACCGCGGGCTTGGCGCGCCGGTCGGTCAATTCCATCAGCCGCGAGCCGCGGCCTCCTGCCAGAACATAGGCCATCGCGGTACGCGACAGCGGCGCGCTCGGCGGTAAACTCGTGGACATCACAGATTCTCCGGTCCCTGACGCAGCAACCCTCTGACGCTAGCGACTCTCATGCCACAATAGAGCCAGAGTGGCCTTGGGGAAACACAATTTGCCTTGCACTCCGCCGGCACGCCGGGCGACGCCCAAAACCGGCGCAGCCTGGACGTTTTCCATGACAGGCTGATGACACGGCCAGTGGCGCCGCGCGGCGGGCCGCCGCCCGTCTGCCGGGCAGAGTGTCGCCCGGGAGGCAGGCGGCGCGGGCCGTGCGGTCAGCGCGTCTCGGCCTTCCAGATGTCGCGGGCGTATTCGGCGATGGTGCGGTCGGAGGAGAACCAGCCCATCCTGGCGGTGTTGATGATCGACATGCGCCACCAGACCTCGGGCGTCATCCAGGTCTCGTCGACGGCGCGCTGGGTCTTGTAATAGCTGTCGAAATCATGCGTCAGCATGTAGTGGTCGTGGTGGCGCAGGATATCGACGAGCTGGGTATAGCGGCCGGGATCATCGGGCGAGAACACGCCCGAGGCGATGGCGTCCAGCACCTCCTTGAGCCANGGCGAGGCGGCGATCGCCTCGGTGCCGGAAATGCCCTTGGCGCGGGCCGCCTCCACNTCCTCGGTCTTCAGACCGAAGATGAAGAAGTTTTCCGCCCCGACATGCTCGCGGATCTCGACGTTGGCGCCGTCCAGCGTGCCGATGGTCAGGGCGCCGTTGAGCGCCAGCTTCATGTTGCCGGTGCCCGAGGCTTCGGTGCCGGCGGTGGAAATCTGCTCGGAGAGGTCGGCGGCGGGGATGATCCGCTCGGCCAGCGAGACGTTGTAGTTGGGCAGGAAGGCGACCTTCAGCATGCCGCGCACGGTGGGGTCGGAATTGACCACGCGGGCGATGTCGTTGGCCAGTTTGATGATCATCTTGGCGGTGTGGTAGCTGGGTGCCGCCTTGCCGCCGAAGATCTTCACGCGCGGCACGAAATCCTGCGAGGGATTGGCGCGGATGGCGTTGTAGAGGGCCACGGTCTCCAACAGGTTGAGCAACTGGCGCTTGTATTCGTGGATGCGCTTGATCTGCACGTCGAACAGCGCCTTGGGGTCGACCTTGGTGCCGAGCTTGTCGTGGATCAACCCGGCCAGCCGGACCTTGTTGGCATAGCGGATCTTGCGAAAGCGCTCCTGCACCGCCGTGTCGGTGGCGTGGGGCAGCAGCAGCGCCAGCTTTTCGGGATCGTCGAGCGGGGCGGGGCCGACAAGGTCGACGATGGCGCGGGTCAGCTCCGGGTTGGCCTCCATCAGCCAGCGGCGGAAGGTGACGCCGTTGGTCTTGTTCTGGATGCGGCCGGTGTAGACGCCGTTGAGATCGCGGAACACCGTCTTCTTCATCAGGTCCGAATGCAGCGCCGAAACGCCGTTGACCGCGTGCGAGCCGACGAAGGCGAGATGGCCCATGCGGACGCGGCGGCCGTTGTGCTCGTCGATCAGCGAGACCGAGGACAGCAGCCCGGCATCGCTGACGCCGGCCTTGCGCAGGGCGCCGAGATGATCGGCGTTGATCAGGTAGATGATCTGCATGTGGCGCGGCAGCAGCCGCTCCATCAGCGGCACCGGCCAGCTTTCCAGCGCCTCGGGCATCAGCGTGTGGTTGGTGTAGCTGAGCGTGGCGACGGTGATCTTCCAGGCGTCGGTCCAGGCGACATGATAGAGGTCGACGAGGATGCGCATCAGCTCGGCCACCGCGATGGCGGGATGCGTGTCGTTCATCTGGATCGCCACCTTCTCGGGCAGAAGGTGGATGTCGTTGAACTGGTCCATGTGGCGGCGCACAAGGTCCTGCAACGAGGCGGAGACGAAGAAATACTCCTGCCTCAGGCGCAGTTCCTGGCCGGCGGGGGTGGCATCCGAGGGGTAGAGCACCGAGGAAATCGCCTCGGCGTTGACGCGGCTGGCCAGCGCCCGGCCATAATCGCCCTGGTTGAAGACGTCGAGCTTCAGCGGCTCCGGCGTGCGGGCGCGCCACAGGCGCAGGGTGTTGAAATGCTGGCCGCGCCAGCCGACCACCGGGGTGTCATAGGCGATGGCCTTGATGATGTCGGCGGGCTTCCAGTCCTTGTGCGTCAGTTCGTCGCCGTTGCCGTTGTCCACCGTGCCGCCGAAGCCGATGGCATATTGCGATTCGGGCCGCACGAACTCCCACGGGTTGCCGTACCACAGCCATTCCTCGGGATATTCCTCCTGCCAGCCGTTCTTGATCTGCTGGCGGAAGAAGCCGTGATCGTAGCGGATGCCGTAGCCGTAGGCGGCGACCGAGAGCGTCGCCATCGATTCCATGAAGCAGGCGGCGAGCCGGCCCAGACCGCCGTTGCCGAGGGCCGCGTCGGGCTCGATCTCCTTGAGGATCTCGATATCGACGCCCAGTTCGCCGAGCGCCGAGGTGACGATCTCGGTCAGGCCGAGGTTGTTGAGCGCATCGGTGAGCAGGCGCCCGATCAGGAATTCCATCGACAGGTAATAGACGCGCTTCTTGCCGGCGCGGCGGATCTGGCGGGTCGAGGCCATCCAGCCGTCGACGATGTCGTCGCGCACCGCCAGGGTGGTGGCCATGAACCAGTCGCGTTCCGAGGCGACGGTGGCGTCCTTGCCGACGACATAGTGCAGCTTGTCCTCGATCGCCTGCTTGAAGGCGGCGATCTGCTCGGGATCGACGCCGGCGGGGGCGATGTATTCTTCGATATGGGTGTCGTCGGTCATGGGCCTTACAGTCGGAAAAAAGGAAACNGNGNGGGGCGCGGCGCCTTATGTGCCGCGCAGGGTCTTCGAGGTTTTCTGAAGATGCGCGATCAGCCCGGCGGTGGAGGNATCGAGCCCGTCCGCCGGCTTTTCGCCGCCAACCACGGGCATCAGCCGGGCGCAGAGTTCCTTGCCCAGTTCGACGCCCCACTGGTCATAGGAGTTGAGGTTCCAGATCGCGCCCTGCACGAACACCTTGTGCTCGTAGAGGGCGATCAGCTTGCCCAGCGTCGCCGGGTCGAGCCGGCGATAGACGAGGGTGCTGGTCGGCCGGTTGCCGGGAAACACCTTGTGCGGGGCCAGCGCGGCGGCGGCGGCCGCGTCCAAGCCGGCGGCCCTGAGCTGTGCCGTCGCCTCGGCCAGCGTGCGGCCGCGCATCAGCGCCTCGGTCTGGGCGAGGCAGTTGGCAACCAGCGCGCGGTGATGGGCGGGGTCCGCCTTCACCGGGTCGGCCCCGACCAGGAAATCGCAGGGGATGACGTCGGTGCCCTGATGGATGAGCTGGAAGAAGGCGTGCTGGCCGTTGGTGCCCGGCTCGCCCCAGACGGTGGGGCCGGAGGCGCGGGCAAGCGGCGCGCCGTCGATGGCGACGCCCTTGCCGTTCGATTCCATGTCAAGCTGCTGGAGATAGGCGGGAAAGCGCGCCAGCCGCTGCTCGTAGGGCAGCACGGCGTGGGAGGAAAAGCCCCAGATGTTGCGATTCCAGAGGCCGATCAGCGCCATCAGCGCCGGCATGTTCTTCTGCCAGGGGGCGGTGACGAAGTGGCGGTCGATGGCGTGGGCGCCCTTGAGAAACGCCTCGAACTGCTGTGCGCCGATCGAGATCATCACCGGCAGGCCGATGGCCGACCAGACCGAATAGCGCCCGCCGACCCAATCCCAGAAGCGGAAGACGCGCGAGGCATCGATGCCGAATGCCGCGGTGCCGGGCATGTTGGTGGAAATCGCGGCGAACTGCGCGCCCACCGCCGCCTCGCCCAGCGCGGCGGCAATCCAGCCGCGGGCCGAGCGGGCGTTCATCATCGTTTCCTGCGTGGTGAAGGTTTTCGAGGANACGAGGACGAGGGTGGTGGCGGGGTCGAGCCGGGCCAGCGTNTCGGCGATGTCGGCGCCGTCGACGTTGGAGACGAAATGGCTGCGGATGCGCTTGTGGGCATAGGGGGAGAGGGCGCGGGCGACCATGGCGGGGCCGAGATCCGAGCCGCCGATGCCGATGTTGACGACATCGGTGAACGGCTTGCCGTTGGCGGCGGCAATGGCGCCGGAGCGCACCCCTTCGGCGAAGGCGGCGCAGCGGGCGCGCTCGGCCAGCACCTCGGGCATCACGTCGCGGCCGTCGACCAGAACCGGCGTGCCGGAGACATTGCGCAGCGCGGTGTGCAGCACGGCGCGTTTTTCGGTGCTGTTGATGGCCGCGCCGGAAAACATCGCGGCGCGCTTGTCCGCCACGGCGCAGGCATCGGCCAGATCGGCCAGCAGCCTGAGCGTGCGGCGGGTCAGCCGCTGTTTCGAAAAATCGAGCAGCAGGCCCTCGGCCTTCAGCGACAGCGCGGAAAAGCGCCGGGCATCGGCGGCGAACAGGCCGCGCAGGTCGGTCTTTTCAATCTGCTTGCGATGACGCGCCAGCGCGCGCCAGGCGGCTTCCCCGTGTTCCATGTCCCACCCAATGCTTGACCCTCCGGACGGGACCCCTCCCGACCGGATACGCGCGAGGACTGTGCACGAGGCTTCTTACAAAAAGGATACCAACCGGCGTTGACGAGCCAATGCATGGCTGCAATCCGCAAGGCTCATGCCGGAGCGGCGGTCACGATTGCGTCAGCACGCCGGCGATGAAGCTTTCCAGCCGTGCCGCCTCTTCGCTGGTGAGGCGCAGGCCGAGCTTGGAGCGCCGCCAGAGCACGTCGGCGGCGGATTTGGCCCATTCGTGCTCGATCAGGTAGCGCACCTCGCGCTCGTAGAGATCGGCGCCGAAGCATGCGCCCATCTCCTCGATGGAGCGCACGCCATCGAGAAAGACATGAACGCGCGTGCCATAGGCGCGCACCAGCCGCTGGCAGGTGAGGCGCGGCAGGAACGGGTATTTCTCGTGCAGCGCCCAGGCGATGCCCTGGAACGCGGTGATCTGGGGAAAATCGCCGCCGGGCAGATGGACATGCGCGGTCCAGCCGGCACGGGCGTTCTGCTCAGCGCTGAAGTGATGGCCAAGTTTGGCCAGCACCGCCTCGGCAAGGCGGCGATAGGTGGTGATCTTGCCGCCGAAGATCGAAAGCAGCGGCGCCGTGCCGTTGTCCTCGTCAAGGTGCAGCACATAGTCGCGGGTCGCCTCCTGGGCCTTGCTGGCGCCATCGTCATAAAGCGGGCGCACGCCCGAATAGCTCCAGACCACATCCGAGCGCTTGACCGGCTGGACGAAATATTCGCTTGCGGCGGCGCAAAGATAGGCGATCTCCTCCTCGCTGGCCGCGACATCCTGCGGATCGCCGGTGTAGTCGCGGTCGGTGGTGCCGATCAGGGTGAAATCGCGCTCGTAGGGGATGGCGAAAATGATGCGGTTGTCGCGGTTCTGGAAGATGTAGGCGCGCTTGTGCTCGAACATCCTGGGCACGACGATGTGGCTGCCCTGCACCATGCGCACCCCGGCGGGGGTCTTCACCGGCACGATGTCGCGCAGCACCTCGCCGATCCACGGGCCGGCGGCGTTGATCAGCACGCGGGCGGCGACCGTCTCCTCGCGGCCGTCGGCGTGGCGCACGCTCACCTGCCACAGGCCGTTCTCGCGCCGGGCGGCGACGACCTTGGCCCGTGTCTCGATGCGCGCGCCAAGCTCGGCGGCGGCGCGGGCGTTGAGGGTGACGAGGCGGGAATCGTCGACCCAGCAGTCGGAATATTCGAAGCCCGTCTTGAAGCCGCGCTTCAACGGCTTGCCGGACGATACGGTGTCGAGGTTGACCGTGCGGGTGGCGCGCAGCAGCTTGCGCCCGCCGATATGATCATAGAGGAAGAGCCCCAGACGGATGAGCCAGGCGGGGCGCAGCCCCTTCTGATAGGGCAGCACGAAGCGCAGCGGCCAGACGATGTGCGGGGCCAGCGCCCAGATCACCTCGCGCTCGGTCAGCGCCTCGCGCACGAGGCGGAACTCATAGTACTCAAGATACCTGAGGCCGCCGTGGATCAGCTTGGTCGAGGCCGAGGAGGTGCCGTTGGCCAGATCGTGCTGCTCGAACAGCGCCACCGACAGCCCGCGCCCGGCCGCATCGCGGGCGATGCCGCAGCCGTTGACGCCGCCGCCGATGATCGCGAGGTCGTGGATGGGGGCCGGATTCGATACGCTCATGGCTCGATGTTCTCGTAATCCACCTCAGGGTCGAGCGCGGGGTCGGAGGTGCCGGCGACCATCTGGTCGAAATCGATGTTGGCGCCGGTGAGCAGGCCCGATTCGGCGCTGGCGAGATAGGCGCAGGCCCGCGCCACCTCCTTCGGGTCCACCAGACGGCCGAAGGGGCGGGTTTTCACCGCCTCGTCCAGCCAGCCGTCCTTGGCGCCGTGATAGGTCTTCATGATCCGGTCTTCGCCCGGGGTGTTCATCCAGCCGATGTTGAGGCCGTTGACGCGGATGCGGTGGCGCAGCAGGGCGTTGGCGGTGTTCTTGGTCAGCGTGGCCAGCGCGCCCTTCGAGGCGCAGTAGGCGGCGATGAAGGCCTGGCCGCCATGAGCCGACATCGACTGGATGTTGATGATCGAGCCCTCGATGGCCTCGCGCTTCATGATCTTCACCGCGGCCTGCATCAGGAAGAACGGCGCACGCACGTTGATGGCGAACATCCGGTCGAACAAGTCGGGGGTGGTGTCGAAGATGTTGCCCCGGTCGGTGATGCCGGCGGCGTTGACCAGAATGTCGACCCGGCGGAAGACGTCGTCGCAGGCGCGCACAACATATTGCGCCTCCTCCACCTTGGCGAGGTCGGCGATGACGAACAGGGTCTTGCAGCCCAGGGCCGAGAGCTGCTCGGCCACCTCGGCGCCCTTGTCCATCTGGCGGCCGCAGATCACCAGACCTTTCAGGCCGCGCGCCGCGAACTCGCGGGCGATGGCTTCCCCGACACCCTGTGTGCCGCCGGTGACGATCGCGACCTTGCCTTCAAGGCTGGACAGGGCGGGAGTTGGGCTGGTCATGCAGGCAGTCTCCGATGCTGCGAATCACGGGGTGTTGTCGGCGCCGAGGATGACATCGACAAGGCTGTTCGCCGGACGCTCGCCACCGAGGACGGGGCGTTTGTCGCGGATTTCGACGATGAAAGAGAGAATCCCGCCTTGCGTCAACGGGGTCCCCGGTCCAGATTCGAGCATAAACCTTTTCAGGCGGGACGACAGCATGTTGAACATCGGGTTACTTGGCGCCGGCCGGATCGGGCGCATCCACGGGGCGAATGTGGCGGCCCATCCCGGCGCACGGCTGGTGGCGGTGGCAGATGCGAGCGAGGCCGCGGCGCAGGCGATTTCGGCCCAGACCGGCGCGAAAGTCGCGGGAATCGAGGCGATTCTCGCCGACACGGCGATTCAGGCGGTGGTGATCTGCACGCCCACCGACATGCATGCCGACCTGATCGAGGCGGCGGCGAAGGCCGACAAGGCGGTGTTCTGCGAAAAGCCGGTGGACCTCAGCGCCGGGCGAATCAGGACCTGCCTGAAGAGCGTGGAAGCGGCCGGCGTGCCGCTGATGATCGGCTTCAACCGCCGCTTCGACCCGAACTTTGCTTCGGTAAAACAACGGGTTATGAACGGGGAAGCTGGGAATGTCGAACTGGTGACGATTCTCTCTCGCGACCCCAGTCCGCCGCCGGCGGAGTATGTGGCGCGCTCGGGCGGGCTGTTCCGCGACATGATGATCCACGACCTCGACATGGCGCGCTTCCTGCTGGGCGAGGAGCCGGTGGAGGTGCATGCGGTCGGTTCCAGCCTCGTCGATCCGGCCATCGGGGTGGCGGGCGATGTCGATACCGCAGCCGTGCTGCTGAAGACCGCTTCAGGCCGGATTGCGCAGATTTCCTGTTCGCGCAGAGCCACTTACGGCTACGACCAGCGCATCGAGGTGCACGGTTCGAAGGGCATGATCCGGGCCGGCAACGTGCACACCACCACCGTTGAGGTGGCGACCGGCGCCGGCGTCGTCGCCGATCCGGTGCAGAACTTCTTCCTTGAACGCTACGCCGCCGCTTACCGGATCGAGTTGCAGAGCTTCCTCGACGCGGTCGCCAAGGGCCTGCCGCCGAGCCCGTCGGGCGAAGATGGCCTGCGCGCCCAAGTGCTGGCCGATGCCGCCACCGAAGCCTGCTTCAGTGGTAAGCCCGTGCGGCTTTAAGCCTTGATTTCAAGGGCTTGAACGAAAAAGGGGATCGCAGCCACAGCGCGATCCCCCGGACTGTCCTGATCGGCCCGAGGGCTGGAGTGTCAGCGCACCGTCGCGGCGGCTTCATGGGCGACATGCTCGATGTCGCAGCGCGAGATGCCGAGATCGTGCAGATCGTGGTCGGTCAGATGCGACAGTTCGGACACGGTCTGGCGATACAGGCGCCAACGGCGGATGACGGCGAAGAGGTGCGAGAGGAACATGATTTTTCTCCTGCGAGACAAAGGCATCGGCTCTGCCCGATGCTGCGTTGCGATATAAATAGGTGCATTGCAGCATTTCTACAAACGCATATCTTTCATATTAGATATGCAAAAATGCCGAGATTCATTCACGAACCGTCAAGAGCCGCCCCTCGCCTTCCGATCTTGACGGGGCGCGGCGTTGAGCCATCTTGGCGGCTGATCGCTAGGGAAACACCATGGTCCGCACGGCCGCACGCTATCTCAGGGGCGGACAGATCGTCAGCCTGAAGGGGGCAGACCCCGATTTGACGCTGCTTGACCATCTGAGGCTGGAGCAGGGCGTCACCGGCGTCAAGGAAGGCTGCAACGAGGGCGATTGCGGCGCCTGCACGGTGATTCTGGCGCGGATGCGCGATGGCAGGCTGGTGCATGAGGCGGTCAACAGCTGCGTCCTGCTGGCCGGGCAGGCGGACGGCGCCGAGGTGATCACGGTCGAGGACCTGGCGCCGGGCGGCGTGCTGCACCCTGTGCAACAGGCGCTGGTGCGCCACCACGGTTCGCAATGCGGGTTCTGCACGCCGGGCATCGTGATGAGCCTGTTTGCGCTCTATCACGAGGGGGCGCGGCCGCCGACCCGGGCGGCGGTGACCGATCAGCTTGCCGGCAACCTGTGCCGCTGCACCGGCTACCGGCCGATCATCGAGGCGGCGCTCGAGGTTTGCGGCGGGGCTGCGCAGGACCGGTTCGGCTCCGAGGTGGCGGAACGCAGCGCGGCGCTGGAGCATCTGGCCGACGGTGCCGATCTCTTCTCGGGCGACGAGGACCGGTTTTTTGCGGCGCCGGCCGGGGTGGACAGTCTGGCGCGGCTCTATGAGCGGCATCCCGATGCGGTGCTGATCGGCGGGGCGACCGATGTCGGGCTGTGGATCACCAAGAAACTCAAGGAGTTGCCCAAGGTCATCTGGCTCGGCCGCGTCAACGGGCTCGCCGGCATCGAGGATCGCGGCGGCACCCTGCGCATCGGCGCGGGCACGACGCTGGCGCAGGCGGCGCCGGCGCTGGCGGGCATCGACCCTGACCTTGGCGAGGTGATGCGGCGGTTCGGCTCGGCCCAGGTGCGCGCCTCGGGCACGGTGGGCGGCAACATCGCCAACGGCTCGCCGATCGGCGATCTCGCCCCCTGCCTGATCGCGCTTGGGGCGACGCTGTGCTGCAAAAGGGCGCGGACGCGCGCTCGATGCCGCTCGACTCCTTCTTCCTCGGCTATGGCCGGCAGGATCGCGAAGCGGGCGAATTCGTGCGCGCGCTGGAGGTGCCGAAACTGGCGGCGGGACAGAAATTCCGCGCCTTCAAGCTGTCAAAACGCTTCGACGAGGATATTTCGACCGTTCTGGGAGCCTTTCGCTTCGATTGTCTGGGCCGGCAGGTGCGCGGTGCGCGCATCGCCTTTGGCGGGATGGCGGCAACGCCCAGGCGGGCGGCCGAGACGGAAGCCGCGCTGGCTGGCGCCTCGCTCGACAGCCGGAAAGCTGGGAACGGGCGCTGGCGGCGCTGGGCGCCGATTACCAGCCGATCGACGACATGCGGGCGAGCGCCGGCTATCGCCTCGCCAGCGCGCGGGCGCTGCTTCAGAAAGCGCTGTTCGAAATCGCCTCTGCCCAGCGAGGTGACGCGGATTCGCGGCCAGCGCGAGGTGCAGCCATGAGCCGGGCGGTTCACAAGCCCCTGCCGCATGAAAGCGCCGCCCTGCATGTGCGCGGCGCCGCGCCCTACATCGACGATCTGGTCGAGCCGACGGGCACCCTGCACTGCGCCCCGGTGCTGGCGCCGGCGGCGCGCGGGGCGATCACCGGGCTTGATCTTGCAGCCGTTTCGGCGGCGCCGGGGGTGAGGCGGGTGCTGGTCGCGGCCGATATTCCCGGCGCCAACGAGTGTTCCCCCTCCAGCGGCGGCGACCCCATCCTGGCCGATGCGGCGGTGATCTTTCACAGCCAGGTGCTGGCGCTGGTGGTGGCGGATACGCGGGCGGCGGCGCGGCGGGCGGCGCGGCTGGCGCGTGTGACGCTGGCCGAGGAGNCGCCGCTGGTNGATGTCAGCGAGGCGATGCGGGCCGATGCCACGCTGCTCGACGACTATGCCTTCCGGCGTGGCGAGGCGGAGCGGGCGGTGAGCGCNGCGCCGCAGTGGATTGAAGGCACGCTGAGGATCGGNGGGCAGGAGCACTTCTACCTCGAAGGGCAGGCGGCGCTGGCCATCCCCGGCGAGAATGGCGAGATGCTGGTGCATTCCTCGACGCAATATCCGAACGAGGTGCAGCATATCCTCGCCCGCATGCTGGCCGTGCCGCAGCATCAGGTGACGGTGATCTGCCGGCGCATGGGCGGCGGGTTTGGCGGCAAGGAGAGCCAGGCCAGCCAGTGGGCCGCGCTGGCGGCGCTGGCGGCGCATTGCACCGGGCGGGCCTGCAAGCTGCGGCTCGACCGCGACGACGATTTCGCCCTGACCGGCAAGCGCCACGATTTCCTGGCGACCTATGCCACGGGGTTCGATGACACCGGCCGGATTTCCGGGCATTTCATCACCTACAACGCGCGCTGCGGCTGTTCGGCGGATCTGTCGCAAGGGGTGATCGACCGGACGATGTTCCATGCCGACAACGCCTATTATCTGCCCGAGGTGGCGATCCGCACGCGGCGGCTGATGACCAACACCGTCTCCAACACGGCGTTTCGTGGCTTTGGCGGACCACAGGGCATGCTGGCGATGGAGCGGGCGATCGACCACATCGCGCAGGTGCTGGGCAAAGACCCGCTCGACGTGCGCAAGGCCAATTTCTATGCGCCGGGGCGGGATGTGACGCCCTATGGCCAGACGGTGACGGATTTTACGACGCTGCTGCCGCTGGTCGAGCGGCTGGAGCGGACCAGCGACTATCGGGCGCGGCGGGCGGAGATCGCCGCGTTCAACCGGACCTCGCCGATCCTGAAAAAGGGGATTGCGCTGACGCCGGTGAAGTTCGGCATTTCCTTCACGCTGATGCATCTCAATCAGGCCGGGGCGCTGGTGCATGTCTATGCCGACGGCTCGGTCAATCTCAACCACTCCGGCACGGAGATGGGGCAGGGGCTGAACCAGAAGGTGATTCAGGTCGTCGCCAGTGCCTTCGGCCTGCCGGTGGAGCGGGTGCGGATTACCGCCGCCGCCACCGACAAGGTTCCGAACGGCGGGCCGACCGCCGCGTCCTCGGGCTCGGACCTGAACGGCATGGCGGCCGAGGATGCCTGTCGCCAGATCAAGGCGCGGATGGCGGCGGTGGCTGCCGAAAAGCTCGGGCTGGCGGCCGAGGATGTGCTGTTCTTCGACGGCAAGGTGGGCATGGGCGCGACAACGCTGCCCTTCGAGGACCTTGCCAAAGCCTGCTGGATCAGCCGCGTCCCTGTCCTCCACCGGGTTTTACCGCACGCCCGACATCCACTGGGACAGGGCGAAGGCGAGCGGCCGGCCGTTCTTCTATTTCT
>Ga0056914_10002173_pt1 | contig 12756 bp, 9 predicted proteins | sample TNRBio252014_DNA_FD_55168 | JGI IMG/M metagenome (GOLD analysis project Ga0056914, IMG submission 55168) | Wastewater treatment Type I Accumulibacter community from EBPR Bioreactor in Madison, WI, USA - TNR Reactor_6/25/2014_ DNA | ecosystem: Engineered > Bioreactor > EBPR > Anaerobic-Aerobic >...
CTGCCCGCCCGTCTTCATCGACCCGGAAGGAGTGCGCCTCCATGGCTGAGCAGGCAAGGCACGCCTGGGTTTCCAGGAGCGGCTGGGACGGCATCGTCGAGGCCGGCAGCTTTGGTGCGCCGAGCCCGTCCGGCCTCAGCGTCCGCCGGCTGGAGGGGCTCGGCCTCGCCAGCCTGATCGCGGCACCCGGCGGCGGGCTGGAGCGGCGCTTGCGCGACCTGACCGGGCTCGACCTGCCGCGAACGCCGGTGATCGTCCGCACCGACAGGCATGCCGTCGTCTGGTCCGGGCCGGGGCGCTGGCTGCTGCTGGCCCGGCAGCGCGAGGGGTTCGCCGCGCTGTGCGCGGCTCTCGCCGATGTCGCGGCGGTGAGCGAGCAGAGCGACGCCCGCCTCGCCCTGCGCCTCTCCGGACCGCAGCTGCGCGCCGTGCTGGCCAAGGGCGTGATGCTCGATCTTCACCCCGCCGCCTTCGCGGTCGATGCCGCGGCACAGACCAGCATCGCCCATGTCGGCGTCCAGATCTGGCGTGAGCCGGACGACGCCGGGGGCAGTGTTTTCGAACTGCTGGTGCCGCGCAGCATGGCCGGCAGCCTCTGGTCGTGGCTGTCCGCCTCGGCGGCGGAGTTCGGCTGCACGGTCACGGCCGACCGGGGCTGACCCCCGCCCGGCCGGAGGCCGCGCCTCAGATCTGGCGAACGCTGACCGCCACGCCCGCGGCCGTGCCGGACACGACCCTGTGCCAGAGCCTGCCCTCGCGCACGCCCGCTTCGAGGATCAGGAGGCCTTGCGGCCCCTGCCAGTCGGGGTTGGCGCCGTCATCGAGATAGACCGAGCCGCTCGCCCGATCCGGGCTGCCGGCCATCAGGAACACGATGGACCCCTCTGCCCCGCTGGTCGCGATCAGCGCGCCGGCCCGCGCGAACAGCGGCAGGCGTCCGAGCGGCGCGGCAACGCGGTGGCGACGCCCCCCCTCCAGCGGCGTACCGTCATGCACATCGAACCAGCCGCCGGGATGCTCGGGCAGGTAGACCNCGCGCGCGCCCGCACCCTCCTCCAGCACCGGCGCCACCAGCAGATCAGGCCCGAGCAGGAAGCAGTCGTCCTGCACCCGNGCCTCNGGGTCCTGCCCGAACTCCCAGAGCAGCGGCCGCACCGCCGGCTCGTCGGTCACCGCCGCCCGCCACATCAGCGTGTAGAGCGTCGGCATCAGCCGCTCGCGCAGCTGCATCGCCGCCCGAATCTGCGGCAGCACCTCGGGATAGAGCCACGGCACGGTGGTGATGCCGTCATCGTTCCAGGAATTCATCACGAAGCGCGGCCAGAGGCAGCAGAACTCGACGAAGCGCGTCAGCAGCTCCGGCCCGGGGCGCGGCCCGTGGAAGCCGCCGGCATCGTGACCGGTGTTGAACATGCCGCTCAGCACCATGGTGAGCCCCTGCGACAGGTTGAANCGCAGGGTCTTCCAGGCGGTGGCGTTGTCGCCCGACCAGGTCTGGCCATAGCGCCAGAGGCCGGCCGCGCCGCCGCGCGTGATCGCATAGGGGCGCCGTCCGGGCTCGTTGGCCACCTGCGCCTCATGCGCCAGCTTGGTCATCAACAGCGCCTGCGCCGGCCGCGCCAGCGCCTGGGGGAACGGGCGACCATCGCCGTCGCAGAGCGCATCCTCGTCCCAGATCTCGAATTCGTTGTTGTCGTTCCACAAGGTCGCCACGCCCTTGTCGAGGAGCGTCGTCTCGATCCCCTTGCGCCACCAGTCNCGGCCGGCGGGNTCGGTGAANTCGAGGTGATAGCCGAGGCCATCCCAGAACTGGGCGAGCGAGGGCTTGCCGGTCTCGGCGTCGCGCACCAGTCCACGCCCATTGAGTTCGGCCAGACCGGGGTGATCGTCGAGCAGGCAGGGCTTGAAGTTGGTGACGGCGCGCATGCCGGCAGCCTCGATGCGGGCCACGGTGGCGGCGGGATCGGGAAACTTCTCGAAGTTCCAGCAGAAGGCATAGCGCCGGCCGTTGTGCATGGAATAGCCCGAGCCGAAATGGAAACTGCGGCAGGGAATGGCGTGCAGGCGGCACTTGTCCAGAAAATCGGCGATCTGCGCATCCGCGTCGGCGGCATCGGCGATCGCCATCGAGGTCATCGCAAAACCGAGCGACCAGCGGGGCGGAAAAGCCTGTCCGCCGGTCATCCACGACCAGCGGCGCACCACGTCGGGCACCGTCGGGCCGGCGAGGACATAATAGTCGAGGTCGCCGTCATCGGCCTGATAGGAGCGGAACAGGCCGTGGTAATTATCGAGGGTCGCGCCGAAATCGACGGTGGCGGTGGCAAGAGTGTCGTAGAACAGCCCATGCGCACCGGCAGGCCCGTCGACGATGTAGAACGGNATCATCTTGTAGAGCGGATCGGAGGTCTCGGCATCGAAGCCGCAGGGGTCGACCGCATCGATGCGGAAGGCGCGCCCGGTCTTGTCGAGCCGGCCGGACTTGTCGCCGAGACCATAGTGCCGGTCGGCCTTGTCGCGCGCGACAAAGTGGCGGAAGGCCCCCGTCTTGCGCGAAAAGAGATAGGCCTGCGTGCCCCGGTCGCTGAGAAAGGGGCGCGCCTCGCCGGCCCGCGTCCAGTCGATGCCGAACGGCGAAAGGCGGACGCTGGCACAAAGCCCGCCGGCCTCGATGCGCACGCAGCCCGGCTCCTCGCAGATGCGCAGCGCCGGCAGCGCAAAGCCCGAGAGGTCGTCGCGCAGCCGGCCCTCGAAGGGCGGTTCCGAGCGGTTGGGCGCCACCGACCAGCCGCGATCCAGCCGGTAGCCCCCGGCGCGGCGGAAGACGACGCGGCCGATGTCGGGTTCGACGATGCACAGCCGGGCTTCGAGACCATAATCGAGGGAAAACCGGACCCAGGGTCCCTCCTGGCCGGCATAACGGGCGTCAAACAGCGCTTTCATGGGAATGCTCCGAGATCAGGGACCTTCAGCGGGTGAGTGCCGCGCCGGCGGCGTCGAACAGATGCAGGCGCGTGCGCTGGAAGCGGACGAAAACGGTTTCGCCGCGCCGCACCGGGCTCTCGTTGGCACAGCGCAGGGTCAGCGCCGTGCCGTCGGGCAGGAGCCCGTAGAGGTAGGATTCGCCGCCGAGCTGCTCGACAATCTGCACGCTCACGGAGGAATCGGCCTGCCGGTCAGGCACGATCTCGACATGCTCGGGCCTGATTCCGATGCTGATTTCGGCGCCGGCCGGCGCCGCGCCGGTGTCCACCCCGGACAGGGGCGTCGCCGCCGCACCATGGCCGATCGTGCCGTCCGCGCCGATGCGGCCGGGGATGAAGTTCATCCGCGGCGACCCGATGAAGCCGGCGACAAAACGGTTGGCCGGGCGGTTGTACAGCTCCAGCGGCGTGCCCACCTGCTCGATCCGGCCGGCGTTCAGCACCACGATCCGGTTGGCCAGCGTCATCGCCTCCACCTGGTCGTGGGTGACATAGATCATCGTGCCGCCGATCTCGGCATGCAGGCTCGCCAGTTCCTTGCGGGTGGCGACGCGCAGTTCCGCATCGAGGTTGGACAGCGGCTCGTCGAACAGGAAGATTCGGGGATCGCGCACCACGGCGCGGCCGATGGCGACCCGCTGGCGCTGGCCGCCCGACAGCGCACCGGGCTTGCGGTCGAGATAGTCGGTCAGGCGCAGCATGGTTGCGGCGCGCATCACCCGCGCCTCGATCTCCGCCCTCGGCAGCCCCATGTTCTCCAGCGCAAAGGCGATGTTCCGGTAGACGCTCATGTGCGGATAGAGCGCATAGGACTGGAACACCATGGCCAGCCCCCGGTCGGAGGCGCGCATCGCCGTCACATCGACACCGTCGATGGCGATCGTGCCGGCGCTCGCCTGTTCCAGCCCGGCGATGACGCGCAGCAGGGTGGANTTGCCGCAGCCCGACGGACCGACGAAGACGATGAACTCGCCGTCGGCGACATCGAGGTCGATGCCCTTGAGCACCTCGACCGGGCCGAAGGCCTTGCGAATCCCGCTCAGAGTCAATCCGGCCATGCTATTTCATCCCCGTGTTGGCGATGCCGGTGGTGATGAACCGTTGCAGGAAGACAAAGACCANCGCCACCGGCAGCAGCGTCATCACCGTCATCGCCAGNAGGTAGTGCCACTGGGTCTGCAATTCGCCCTGGAAGGCGTTGAGCCCGATCTGCAAGGTGTAGCTNTCGCTCTTGGTCAGCACCGCCAGCGGCCAGAGAAACTCGTTCCAGCGCCACATGATCGAGAAGATCGCCAGCACCGCCAGCGCCGGCAGGGTCAGCGGCATGACGATCCGGGCATAGATCTGCCACTCCGAGGCCTTGTCCATGCGCGCCGCCTCGATCAGGTCGCGCGGCAGGGTCAGCATGTACTGGCGCAGCAGGAACACGCCGGTCGGCGTCGCCGCGCCGGGCAGGATCACCGCCCACAGCGAGTTGTTGAGCCCCAGCTTGGTGACGACCAGGAACACCGGCGCCAGAATGATGGTGATCGGGATCATCAACGTGCCGATCACCATCAGCAGCGCCGCCTTCTTGCCGGGGAATTCGTAGATCGACAGGGCATAGGCGGCCATCGAGTTGATCAGCAGGGTGACCAGCGTGGCGAGAATCGTGACGAACAGCGAATTGCCGAAAAAGCGCGCAAAATTGAACTGCGCCAGCGGTTCGGAATAATTGCTCCAGGCAAATGCCACCTCGCGGATCGGCTCGCGCCGGTCGATCGGCACGCGGATGATCGTCTGCGGCGCGGCCGGGTCGACCATCTGCGCCTGAATGCCGATGCGCCGGACCTGCGCCAGCTCCTTCACCGAGCCGTCGTCGAGCCGGACGCGGTACAGCTCCAGCGGCTTGTCGTGCCCCGGCACGGCAACGGTCTTCTGCGACAGCGGCAGGAAGGAGGGCGGAAATTCCAGAAGCGCGGCCGGCGTCTTCAGCGAGGACAGCGCCAGCCAGAGCACGGGGCCGAACATCAGCACCACCCCCAGCCCCAGGTAGGCATAGGCGAGCATGTCGGTCCAGCCAAGCCGTCCCCGAACCTTCGTCGCCGTCAGCAGCGTCGCAGCCTTGCCCATGCTCACACCGCCTTTCTGCGCGCCGCGACCAGCTGCAACAGGGTCAGCACGATCAGCAGGCCGCCGAGCAGGACCGAGGCCGCCGCCGCGAGCCCGAAGTTCTGCACCTGATTGGCAAAGGCGGTCTCGTAGATGTACTGCACCACCATCAGCGTCGCCGTGCCCGGCCCGCCGCCGGTCAGCACGAACACCTCGTCGAAGGTCTGCACGGCGCGGATCAGCACCAGCACCAGCACGACGACGAGGTTGGGCCAGAGCAGCGGCAGGGTGATCCGCCCGAGCACGCGCAAGGGGGGCGTGCCGTCCATCTCCGCCGCCTCATAGACATCGGCGGGAATGGCCTGAAGCCCGGCCAGCAGGATCAGCGTGTAAAACCCCATGTGCGCCCAGACCGAGACGAACACCGCCCAGAACATCGCCCAGCCCGGCTCGACGAAGAACAGGATCTTCTGCCCGCCCGAGAGCGTCAGCGCCGCATTCAGCAGGCCGTCGCGTTGCAATATCCATTTCCAGATCAGCGCCACCACCACCGGCGAGAGCAGCACGGGGAAGAAATAGACGGCGCGAAAGAAGCCCCGCGCCCGGATTTTCATGTTCAGCACCAGCGCGGTGACCAGCGCCGTGCCGACCATCGCCACCATCTGGAAGGCGGTGAACACCAGCGTGTTGCGCACCCCGCGCCAGAAATGATCCTCGCGGCAGGAAGCGGGGTCGAGATAGGAGCCGCAGTCGGCCAGCGCCCGGTAGTGCTGGGCGCCGACGTAAGGGCGCTCGGACGGGAACAGCAGCGTCCCCCCGGTGACCGAGAAGACCAGGGTGATGCCGATCGGCAGGAAGACGAACAGGCCGAAGAACAGCAGATTGGGCGCGAGGAAGACGTAAGCCATGCGCTCGCCGCCGATCAGGCGTTGCAGCGCCGCCATCGGCCTGTCGAGCAGGCCGGTTGCGACCCGCACGGCCCGCGCGGCAAACCCCTCCCGCCCCGGCGCGGGCCGGCTGCTGTCCGTCATGGCCAATGATCCCTCGCTGGCCGGACGCGGGTTGCCGCGCCCGGCGCCCTGCTGCCGCTTACTTCTTGTTGCGCTCGGCGACCTGCTGGGCGACATCGGTCTCGATGCGCTTGTAGGCCTCGGCCAGCGTGCCCTCGCCGGCAATCGCCTGGCCCAGACGGCTGATCGCCGCGTTGAAGACAATGCGGCTGTAGGTGTAGCCCTGAATCCGGTAGGCGGCGGGATCGAGCGCCGAGACCTGATCGCCGAACACCTTGAGCGCGGCTGCGGCCTGCGGCGAGGCCCCCTTGTAGGCGACCCCCTTCCTGGCGATGCCGATATGGCCCGGCACGAACAGGGCGCGGCCATAGAACTCGGACAGCACCTCCTCGCTGGCGAGATAATCCATGACGCGGGCGACTTGTGCCGGAGACTTGGTGGTCTTGATGCCGATCAGCGCGGCGCCGCCGGGCATGCCGGAACAGTTGGCCGGGCCGCAGGGCGTCGGCGCGGCGATCCAGTCAAAGGCGTTGCCCACGGTCTTGTCGAACTGGGCGATCTGCCACGAGCCGGAGAGATAGAACGGCACCTGCGCGTTCTTGAATTCCTCGTTGGCGCCGCGATAGGCGGTGCCCGAGACCGAGCCCCACAGTTCCTTCGACATCACGCCCGAGCTGTGCCAGTCGGCGATCATCTGCGCCGCGCGCTTGAAGCCGTCGTCGATCGGCGCGGGATTGCCGTCGGCCCCGATCATCTTCGAGCCCTGCGACACGGCAAGGCCATAGAACCGGTGGCCCGAGCGGTCGAACGCCACCGGATAGGGCGCCTTCACCTTGTCGGCGACGGTCTTGGCCGCCTTGGCCCAGTCCTCCCACGTCGCCTTGGCGCCGGGCAGAGGCACGCCCGCCTGCTCGAACAGCGTCTTGTTGACCAGCGGCCCGGTGACGGTCAGCTGGGTCATGAAACCGGGAATGGCGCTGGTGTTGCCGGGCTGGCGCATCCAGTCGAGGAAGGGGCCGAAGTTCTCTTCCCAGTAGGCGGCGTTCTTCAGGTGCGGCCTGAGATCGAGCGCAAACCCCGACAGGCCGCCAAGATCGACGACGCGGGCAATGTCCGGCCCCTGTCCGGCGGCAAGCTGCACCGGCAGGTTCTCGTTGATCGCCTTGAACGGCACCGTGTCGAGCACGACCTTGATGTCGGGGTTCTTCGCCTCGAAGCGGGCGAGAAGGTCCTTCATCACCTCGCCCTCGTTGCCGTCCGAATACCAGGTCATGCGCAGCGTCGTCTGCGCCATGGCCGGCAGGGCCGTCATCAGGGCAGCCAGGCATGCGCCCGCGATCCAGTGCCTGCGATTCATCGTCGTCCTCCCAAGGGTGCCGCCGGTTCGTCCGGGGTGTCCACGCATACCGGCCGCAGCCGGTCAAAACAGCAGTATTTTCAACTTGGCAAACGTTTGCCAAAAGGTCAATATCGTTTTCGTGGCTGGACGCGGAACCGGCATGCCTGCGACGGCATGTCAATCGGCCGAGCGGAGGATGACCGACATGAGCGATTGGCGCCGCAGCGACACGCCGCCCTCGCTGGCCACGATCGCACGTGCGGCCGGGGTTTCGGCGGCGACGGTCTCGCGCATCGTCAACGGCGATCTCGGCCGCGCCTCGGCCGACACGGTGGCGCGTGTACGCCGCCTCGTCACCGAGCTTGGCTACCGGCCCAACCATGCCGGCCGCAGCCTGCGCCGGCAGGAGAGCCAGATCGTCGCCATGCTTTCGCCCAACCTCGACAACCCGGCNATGGCGGCCATCGCCACCTCGACCGAGAANGCCCTGCGCGCCGCCGGCTATGTGATGATCCTGTGCGACACGCACGACCGGCCGGAATTGCAGGACGAGTATCTCGACGCCATGCGGGCGCAGCTGGCGCGCGGCTATATCCTGGTCAGCGCCGTGCCGAGCCCGGGACTTGCCGCGGCGCTGGAGCGCGACGACCCGCTGGTCTTCGTCAACCGCCGCAATCCGTTCGGCGGCGGCGCCTTCGTCGGCATCGACAACCGGGCGGCNGGCGCCGCGGTCGCCGACCATCTGATCGATGCCGGGCTGAACGATCTGGCCTGCGTCGGCCCGGAACAGCCTTCGGCGACGATCCGCGAGCGCATCGAGGGGTTCATCGCCCGCGCGGCCGAACGCGGCATCGCGCCGGAACGCATCCGCCGCGCCACCGGCACCGGGCCGACGCATCTCGACGTCGGCCATGCCGCGGTGACGGCGNTGGTGGCCGGCGGCGGCTGGCCGCAGGCGCTGATGTGCCCCAGCGATCTCATCGCCTACGCCGCCTACCGGGTGGCCAGCGAGGATGGCATCGCCGTGCCGCAGGACTGCCGCATCGTCGGCATCGACGGCAACCTGTTCAACGCCTGGATCGCGCCCTGGCTGGCCTCGGTCGCCATTCCCTATCGCGATTTCGGCCCGGTCGTGGTCGAGCAGCTTCTGGCCCGCTGGGCCGGCGCTCCGGCCGGCGATCGCATCCTGCCGCACCGGCTGGTTGCGGCGGCACTGCCGCGCCGCTGAGCCCGCCGGCTCCTCGCTCGGCACGGTCCGTGAGCCGGTGATGCAGCGCGGCGAAACCACGCTGGCGACAAGACGGTGGCCGACAGGCCCCCGGCCATAGCCGGCGCCATCCCGGGGCTGGAAAGCGGCGCCGCCGTCGCCGGCTAGCGCTCAGGGCTCGCAGGCAAACGCCGCGCCACCGAAAACCACGCCCGCTGCCGCAAGCCGCTGGCTGCCGACAAGGCGCTCGCCGACCGAATCGACAAAGTCGAAGGCTCCNGTCTCGTGCCGCAGCAGCGAGGCATCGCCCGCCGCGCCCGGGCGGAACGTGCCCAGTTCGGNCCGCTGGATGGCCTGCGCCGGCGCGAGCGTGGCGGCGCGGATGACCTGAGCCAGCGGCATGCCGATCGACAAGAACTTCGACATCGTGGTCAGAAGGTCGAAGGCCGGCCCCTGAATGCACAGGGCGTGCACGTCAGAGGAGATGCAGTCGGGTTCGAAGCCGTTGGCCAGCATCGTGCGGGCCACGGCGAAGGAGAACGAGCCCATGCCATGGCCGATGTCGAAGATGACCCCGCGGCGCCGCGCATCAAGCACATAGTCGTGAACCCCGCCCTCCGCCGTCACCGGCGTGTTGGGGAAGGGGCGGAAGCAGTGGGTCAGCACATCGCCCTTGCGCAGCAGCGCCAGCACCTCGCTGAGCAGCGGCGGCGGCTCGTCGATATGCACCATCAGCGGCACGCCGGCCTCGTCCGCCGCCTGCCGGCCGATCTGCAACGGCACCAGCCCGGAAAAGCCGCTGGCGTTGCGCCCGACGCGCACCTTGATGCCGCAGATCGTCGCGCGGTTGGCGCGCACCGTCTCGACCGTATCGATCGGCGCCATCAGCCTCAGATCGCCCGATTCGCCCACCATCACCCGCTTTGAAAAACCGTAGATGCCGGCAAAGGAAATGTTGAGGTAGGCAACGATGCGCACCGGGACGCGGGCGATGACATGATCGCGGAAGCCGGCATAGTTGCCCGGCCCGGCGCTGCCGGTGTCGACCAGCGTGGTCACCGCCCCGCGCCGGAACAGCCCGACCGGATCGACGCTGAGCGAGGTGCCCCCGTCGTAGACATGGGTGTGCAGATCGATCAGCCCGGGGGTGACGACCAGCCCGGCCGCCTCGACGATGCGCGCGCCCGCGCCGTCCAGGCCGCTGCCGAGCGCCGCCACCTTGCCGTCCTTGAAAGCGACATCCAGCACCGCATCGATGGACTGGGACGGGTCGATGACGCGCCCGCCGCGCACCACGAGATCGAACGACACGAGACGGCCTCCCCTACAGGCGAAATGGACGTGCAGAGTAGCGCGCCGACCTCAAAACGCAACCCGGCAATGAAACCAAATTACATTCCTGCTGCATCCCCTTGGCGAGATGCGTGGGTATTCCGCCTAAGCGCCGCCAGTTGAGAGAAAAAATGTCATTTCCGCATAACTACCTGCGCAGTCATGCCAAATCCGGCCCGCTTGACAGCAGGCAGGAGCGGAATAAAGTTTCCGAACTGGATTTGGCAGAGCGTGTTCACACAGCCCCGGGAGGCAGATGATGACTGGCACGACGTTCCCGCATTCCCACCCCAAGGCCAAGGGCTGGTCCCGCCGCGATCTCGCCCGCATGCTCGGCGCAGCCGGCGCTCTGTCCGTCCTGCCGTTCGGCGGCCGCGCGCTGGCCCAGGGCGCGGCCAGCGCCAATCTGGCGATGATCGGCGAGCCGCAGACACTCGATCCGATGGCCTCGACCGCCGACCTGCCGTCGCTGATCATGATGCATGTCTATGAATCGCTCTACACCTTCGATACCGACCTGAACGCCAGGCCGATGCTGGCGGTCGACATGCCGAAGATCGGCAACAACGGCCTGAGCTACGAGATCGAGATCCGCAAAGGCGTGAAGCTGCATTCGGGCCGCGATCTCGACATCGAGGACGTGATCGCCTCGCTCAAGCGCTGGTTTGAAATGACCCCGCGCGGCAAGTCGATCAACGCCAATGTCGAGAAGATGGAGGCCAGGGGCAGCCACGGCCTCGTCATCAGCCTGAAAGCGCCGGTGCCGGCGTTTGCCACCCACATGGCCCTGCCCTCGGGCTATGCGGCGATCATGGCGAAGGAATCGATCGCCACCCCGCTCGTCAGCTTCGTCGGCACGGGGCCTTACAAGTTCCAGGAACGCAAGCCCGACCAGTTCGTCATCCTGACGAAGTTCGACGGCTATTCCGCCCGCTCCGAGGCGCCGAGCGGCTATGCCGGCAAGCGCGAGGCCAAGATCGCCGAACTGCGGTTCATCCCGGTGCCGAACGCCAACACCCGCGTCGAGGGCGTGGTCGCCGGCCAGTATCACTTTGCCGATCAGCTGCCGGTGGAAAGCTTCAAGCGGATTTCCTCGACCCCCTCGGTCAAGCCCAATCTGGTGATGCCCTACGGCTTCCCCTATTTCGTGCTCAACACCAAGCAGGGCCCCTTCGCCGACAAGAAAGTGCGCCAGGCCTATCAGCTGGCGCTTTCCAACAGCGAGATGCTGCTGGCCGCCTTCGGCGACGACAAGTTCTTCAAGGCCACCGCAGCCCACTTCCCCAAGGCCTCGCCCTTCCATTCGACGGCCGGCGAGAAGGTCTATGACAAGGCGGACGTGGCCGCGGCCAAGAAGCTGCTGGCCGAGGCCAAATACGACGGCGCGCCGATCCGCATCCTCAACTCCAAGCAGTACGAGTTCCATCACCGCATGGCGCTGGTGATGGCCGAGAACCTCAAGGCCGCCGGCTTCAAGGTACAGCTCGACGTGGTCGACTGGGCAACGCTGGTGCAGCGTCGCGCCGATCCGGCGGTCTACGATGTCTACATCACCCATTCCGGCTTCTTCCCCGAGCCGATGCTCTCGCCGCCGCAGCTTGGCTCGGGCGCGCCGGGCTGGTGGGATTCGCCGGCCAAGACCGCCGCGCTCGCCGCCTTCAACGCCGAGAGCGACCCCGCCAAGCGCGGCGCCCTCTGGGGCAAGGTGCAGGAGGTGGTCTATGACGAGGTGCCGTATATCCGCGCCGGCGAATTTGCGGCGCTGAGCGCGAGTTCGGCAAAGATGACCGGCTTTGTGCCGATGCCGATGCCGGCCTTCTGGAACGTCGGCCTCTAAGGCCCCGGATGGCCGGCCCCGCGCCGGCCTTCCGCCGCTTCCCCGTCCCTGCAACCCCGGAGGCTCGGTCCCGCGATGCTGACGGCGCTGGCGCGCAAACTCGGCGGCATGCTCACGGTCATGTTTCTGGTCGCGACCATGGTGTTCTTCCTGACGCGGCTGGCGCCGGGTGACCCTGCCGCGCTGATGCTGGGCGATCAGGCGAGCGAGGCCGACATCGCGCAGCTGCGCCGCACCTACGGCCTCGACCAGCCGGTGGTCGTGCAATACGGGCTGTGGCTGAAGGAGGTGCTGTCGGGCAACCTCGGCCAGTCGATCTTCCTCCAGCGCCCGGTTCTGACNGCCATCGCCGAGCGGGCCGAGCCGACGTTTTTCCTGGCGCTGTTCTCCATCCTGATCGCATCGCTGATCGGCATTCCCGCCGGCATCGTCTCGGCCGTCTGGCGCGGCGGGCGCTCGGATCAGGCCGTCAGCGCCGGAGCGATGCTGGCGGCGAGCATCCCCAGTTTCTGGCTCGGCCTGCTGTTCATCCAGTTCTTTTCCGTCCGCCTCGGCTGGTTTCCGGTGGCCGGCTACGGCGACCCCGGTGCCGGGCTGGGCCAGCGGCTCTATCACCTGATCCTGCCGGCGACGGTGCTGGGCATCGTCAATTCAGCCCTGATCACCCGCTTCACCCGGGCCAGCATGCTCGATGTGCTGAGCGAGGACTACGTGCGCACCGCCCGCGCCAAGGGCCTGTCGGAAGCGCGGATCGTGCTGCGNCATGCGCTGGGCAATGCCCTGGTGCCGATCATCACCGTGGTCGGGCTGACNGCGGCGCTTCTGGTCGGCGGCGCCATCATCACCGAGACNGTNTTCGGCCTGCCCGGCATCGGCAACCTCGTCGTCTCCGCCGTGCTGCGGCGCGATTATCCGGTCATTCAGGGCGCGCTGATCGTCATCGCCGGCATCTACGT
>Ga0056914_10002174_pt1 | contig 12755 bp, 6 predicted proteins | sample TNRBio252014_DNA_FD_55168 | JGI IMG/M metagenome (GOLD analysis project Ga0056914, IMG submission 55168) | Wastewater treatment Type I Accumulibacter community from EBPR Bioreactor in Madison, WI, USA - TNR Reactor_6/25/2014_ DNA | ecosystem: Engineered > Bioreactor > EBPR > Anaerobic-Aerobic >...
TTGTCGCTTTGAGGGCGCATTCCAGAAATTGCAACAAATCGGGGTGGCTGGATGAGGCCAGGTTGAAGCGCAACCGCGATGACGGTTGCTGGCTGGGCGAAAACAGGCTGCCCGGAGCCAGCAGCAGCCGTTGCTCGTAGGCGTGGGCGGCGAGGACATTACTGTCTCGGCCCGCATCCAGCCAGGCAAACATTCCGCCCTGGGGATCGACGACCGCTCGCAGGCCCAATTGCTCCAGTTGCGCCAGCACAGGTTCGCGCCGCGCCGCCAGCCGGGTGCGCAGGCGCTCGACATGCTTGCGGTAATGGCCCTCGACCAACACCTGATGGATCACCCGCTCGCCCAGTTCCGGGGTGGTCAGTGCCGCCAGCAGCTTGCGGTCGGTTAATTCCCGCGCCAGTTCCCGCTCGCAGGCGATGAAACCGACCCGCAGATTAGCCGCCACCGTTTTGGAGAAGCTGCCGACGTAAATCACCCGGCGCAACTGATCCAGCGCCGCCAGCCGCACGGTGGGCATTCCGCAAAAGTCGGCGTAAATATCGTCTTCAACGATGGTTACCCCGTACTGTTCGGCCAGCCGCAGCACCTGAAACGCCTTGGCTGCGGTCAGTGATGAACCGGTCGGGTTGTGCAACACCGAGGTAATGACGTACAGCGGCGGGCGGTGTTCCTGCAACAACTGTTCGAGCGAAGCCAAATCCGGGCCATCGGCNAGGCGCGGCACGCCGATGGGTCGAGCGCCCAGCGCCGCGAACATGCCAAACATCAAAAACCAGCCGGGATCGTCCACCAGCACCGCCGCGCCGGGCCGCAAAAACTGCCGGGCGATCATGTCCAGAGCTTGAGTCACGCCAGCGGTCAGGACAATCTGTTCCGGNGCGGCGGCGATCTCGATTTCGGCCAGCTTGACCTGCAACTGTGCGCGCAGCGGCGGATAGCCCTGCGGTTGCCCGTAATTGAGCAAGGGCGCCGCGCCGCTGCGGGTCACTGCTCGCACCCCGCGCCCCAGCAGATCGCTGTCCAGCCAGTCCGGCGGCAACAATCCCGATCCCGGCATCCGTTCCGGCGGCAAATCCTGAAACATGGCCCGCACCAGCCACACCACATCCAGAACCGGNGGCGCAGCATCAGCGCCCACTGGCGCNGTGAGCGGGCGGCGGTCGCGGACATAGAAGCCGGAGCCGCGCCGCGATTCCAGATAGCCTTGCGCCACCAGCCGCTCATACGCCTCGACCACGGTGAAGCGGGAGACGCCATGCCGTTCGGCGAATTGACGGATCGAAGGCAGACGGCTGCCGGGCCGCAGCAACCGCTGATCCATCCGACTGCGCAGCCAGCCCGTAATCCGTTCAACCAGGGTCGTGCCGGAATTATCGGCTCGCGCCAAGCTATTGAGCGACGGTTCCTCACTCAGGCTATCAGTCGCCACCGCAACATCAAGTGTCATGGTTATCATCCCAGGCCAATAGGGTTTTATCCGCCAATACAGAATGATAAATGATATTAAAATTGTATATGTACTGTATTGGTCAGGCTGCGTAGAGTACACCCGTGCGGATTCACCCGTCCAACTCTGCTGAGGAGTCATTGCCATGCTGCCAGAACCCGGTTCATTTGCGCCCTGGATCGCGCTCGCCGTGTTTGCCTTTACCACGACCATCACGCCGGGGCCGAATAATCTGATGCTGACNGTGACCGGGGCGCAGTTTGGCCTGCGCGCCGCCGTGCCGGCGATAGCCGGAATTTTAATGGGTATGTCGCTGCTGATTGGNNTGGCCAGCGCCGGAGCCGCTTCGCTGCTGCTGGCGTTTCCGGGGCTGGAATGGGCCTTGCGCGGGGTCGGTCTGACCTATCTGCTGTGGCTGTCATGGAAGCTGTGTGCGCCTGGCGCTGGCCTGAACGGACGCGAAATGCGACGGCCATTGACCACCGGCGAGGCAGTGCTGTTCCAGTTCGCCAATCCCAAAGCCTGGATGATGGCAGTCACTGCGGCTGCGGCTTTTCTGCCCGGTTTGTTGCCGCTGGCGGCGAATATCGGCGATCAGATTTGGGTGACGCTGGCGATGGCGTTGTGTTTCGTGCTGGTGGGCGGCCCTTGCATCACCAGTTGGGCGGTGTTGGGCGCGGCGCTGCAACGCTATCTGCAACAGGGATCACGGCTGCGCCAGTTCAATATCATCATGGGCGGCTTGCTGGCAGTGACGGCGTTGGGGATGATGTGGGTCTGAAACCGATGTCATTTTGCAAATGAGAGAGAGATAGTCTTTCCGCTTGAGATGCGGGCATCCCGAACCACCCTGGCGCTNCGCGCCACCCCTCCTTAGCCAAGGAGGGGAACCGGGATGTCCGGCTATTATCGGGAAAGACAATAGCTATGCAATTCTCGGCCAATCAAGGTGTGGGCGAGGGCGACGGGCGANGGGGTTGGCCGCNGTACCGTTGAGACCAGCGATCCCGGCGTTCGACTTGCGTTTCGCGACTGCGGGTCCAGCGGGTCACCGTCTGATCAGCTTCATGCAGACCTCGTTGGACTTCCGCACCCACCGAAGCGCCAGTGCGGCCTATCCAATTCGTGAGATCTTCAACATTACGGCGGATGTTTGATGAAGCACGCACGGCGTCTCCCTGAAGTTGGGTGACTGGGTCGGTAGAGCGCGGTGTGGGTTTTTTGGGGGCGGCGCGAGCTGGGGAATCAGGCGCACTCGTTGGCCGCGCTTGGCGAGCGGGTGGAGGGGTCAGCGGAGGAGGATCGGTGCGACTGATCAGATTGATCGGCGGCAGAGCCGGCGGCGGTTGGCGAGATTCCAACCGAATGGGCGGTAGAGGCGCCGCCGCCGATCGCGGGCGTTGCTCAGCGCGGGCGACGGAACGGGTCGGTGCATTAATGGTAGGTCGAGTCGTNGCTGGGGGTGACGAAGGTATCNCTCTAACNGTGCGTTGGGTGCGAACCGGCGTTCTGGGTTTGTCCCGGACCGGCGCAGGCGTATTTTTAACCNTGCGTGGCGGCAGGCTGCGCGTGATTTCTGGCGCTGGCGCAACCGGCGNTTTCGGCTCGGGGATTGCCACTGCGGGCGTGGGTCGAGACGGCGGCTCTGTGGCTTCGGCAGGTGTCCGGGCTGGTTTGCTACGGGCAACCGCTTTAGAGCGAGCAGGTGGGGTGCGCTCGACAGCGGTGGGGGTCACGATTGCAGGAATTGTGGGGGGTACGGCAACCGGGGTTGGTTGGTCCAGTACCTCGTCATTCGATTGGGTAGGCATAGCGGCATCGACGACTGGCTCCGGAAGGGAGGTGGGTTCGTCGACCGGTACAGCTTGTGGCTCAGGAGGGGAGGCGGGTCCAGCGACCGGTTCAGTCGCCGCTTCGGTAGCGGGTTCGGTCGTGGAATGAGCGACTGGCTCCGCAGAGTCGTCAGGCGCTTCCGGTGCGGCGGGCGATGCAGGCGCTGGAACAGACGACGCGGCGGGCGATGCAGGCGCTGGAACAGATAGAGCAGCGACTGGAGCGGGTGGAATCGGTTCCGGGACGGGCGCCGTGGTGATCACCGCATCCGGGATCAACTCGCTTTGGGGGGGGTGATTTATCGGCCGGATGACGATGGCCCAGGCCAGCGCACCAGCTAATCCCATCACACCAACCAGCGCGGCGGCTCGCCGTGACCAAGGTGAATGACGCACAGCGCCAGCGCGTCGACGACGCCGGTTGGGCGGCAGGGACGGTGGTGATGGCAAATCCCGGTCTGGGCCGAGGATCAGTGCATCTGATGAGGCTGGCGCGAGAGTGGGCGGTTCAAACTGTCCAAGACGCACCGCGTTAAAAACGGTGTAAATTTCAGCGCTGTGCTGAGGCCGTTCAGCCGGATCGCGGGCCAGCAGACGGTCGATGAGTCCGGTCAGTTGTGCCGCTATGCTACTGTCGGGCGGGGTCAACACCGGAACTGTCCAGAATTCGATAGACTGGCGCAGCAANTCNCGTTCGGCGTCGTCTAATCCGCCGAGTTGCTCGCCATAACGGGCCGCGCCTTCCTGGCCGTGTTGCGCCAGTAACTGGCCGAGTCGGCGCTGGGCGGCGGTAGCGGGTTGGCGGGTCAGCAGGCTGAACAGCAGCAAGCCCAGGGCATAATAGTCAGCGCGGTAATCCACTGCGTATTCGCCGCCTTCGGGGCTAAAATGCACGGGCAACGCCTGCTCCGGGGCCATGGTGGCCGGGGTGCCGATAAATGAGCGGGTGCTGTCGCCATTTTCGCGCTTGAGCGAGCCAAAATCGGCCAGCTTGAGTTGTTCGCCGCGTTCGTCGACCAGAATGTTGCTGAATTTCAGGTCGCGGTAAATAAATCCTGCGTTATGAATAACATCCAGGCCGGTCAGGATTTGCCTGGCCCAGTCAAGAATCTGCTCCAGATCGGGCAGTGGCTTGTTATCCCGCCGCCGCTGCGCCAGCCACTGGCCAAGGTTAGCCGCCAGCCGTTCCAGGACCAGTACCGGCTGTCCGTCCACTTGGCCATCATGGAGTAGAGTGACGATATGACGGGATTGGTCAGCGTCGAGGTCGCGCAGGAAGTTGATCTCCCGTTCCAGATGCTCTCGCCAGTGGCCGTGTAAACTGGGATCGGCCTGAGTCATGATTTCGGTGTTGATAAACTTGATGGCGACTGCACGGCCGGCTTCGTCCGTCGCCGCCCAGACTTGACCATAACTGCCAGCGCCGGTGGAAAGCACAGCGCCCAGTTGGTATGTCTGGCTGTCAATGACCATCCATTCGCCGCTTTGCATGAGATTCTCCAGACTCTTGGACTCAGGGCGAGTCAAATGCATTCATTAAACTGACTGACTTTTGATCAATCAAGATACTCCACTTTCCAATATTTCGCATGGAACCCAAATCCAGACTGAATCAATCCGGTCGCAGTGGGATATTTTTACTTTTTTTAGTCGCTTTGAGCACCGGACTATTGTACGGGCGGCTGGTGGCGCTATACACGCCNGCGGTCACTTTGCCAGTGACTCAGCCGCGATCGAAAATTGCTGATGCAACCGGGCCAGTCAAATTCTCCAAGCGGCGCGAGGATGCTGAATTGTTTGAGCAGGCCCTGATGGCGGGGCTGCTGCGACTGGACAGCACGGGNCGGATTGCTGTGGCGCCGGCTGATTTACCCTTGCGCCAACGTTGGGCGAATGATCATCCCGATCTGCTCGCGCCGCAGGGGGGTGAGCCGGACTGGTTAAGGGGCTCCTGGAATGATGACGTGAGCCGCCTGCATCGGGCGTTGCATTTCAGCGCNGCCGGTCGGTATGTGAGTCAGCAGATTGATCTGTTCAACGCCCGACAACCAAAATTCCTGCATCTTCAGTGGCGGGAGGGACGACTGATCTGGCGCGATCGACCCTANAAAGGCGGAGCGGATGCGGTTATCATCGATCAATCATCAAGTTTGGCTAGGACTGATCTGGCTGCTGCCGATTCTAGGGGCAGGCTGGACAGTGGCGCACGCACCGGCCTGGCTGGAGCCGCACCGTTTGACCGTGGCGCTGGAACCGGGCCAAAGCATCGTATTGGGCCGGGAGACGTTAGCCGCCTTGCAGGCAGACGGCGAACATGTGCGAGTGAACCGTGAGCGAGGGGGGAGCTGGCGGCTGGCGAATCTCTCCCCCAGCAAGCAGGTGGTATGGCAACCGGGCGGCGGTCGGGATGACCGGTTAACCCGGGAATGGTNGCTGACGTCCGGCGCGATGTGGANCATCGGTGCGCATACCTTCACGGTATCGATGGCGAAACCGGACCGGCTGATCCTGCAAAGCGGCGGCCAGCGCTGGGAATACGATGGATTTAATCTGCATTGGGAGGGGCGGCGGCTCCCGGAATGCCATGAGCATTGGCGCACCCATTTTCGCGAGTACCTGGGTCATTTGCCCGGTTTACATCGAGGGCTCCAGCGTCCGTTGCGACTGGGCGGCGGGGTGTATTGCGCTGACCGGCTGGGTTTGGCGGGTGTCCCNATTGATACCGCNCTGCTGGTTTCCGACCAGGCCGGTTTTGTATTACGTTCAGGCGCTGCCGGGCGGCCAGATAGCCCACCGGTCATCGTAGCGGCGGGTACGCCAGAGGCAGAGTCGTTGTGGCAGCGTTCTGTGCCGCTCGCCGTAGGTGACCAATTGATTATTGGCCGCACTTGGTATCGGGTGGCGCGGACGACGCCGGCGCTGGAATTGACCGTGTTGACCCGCGCTTGGCGTTGGCTGGCTGGTTCGGAACCACCGGCGGCGTCGCCCAACGTGTCAGTGCAGTGGCGGGCGATGGCGTGGCTGTGGCCGTCGGACGCTGAAAGTTTGGGATGGCCGCTGGGCTTGGGATTGGTGACGCTCACGTTGGGGCGAGTGGTTTTGCGTGGAAATTGGCGGATAGCTACAGCGCTGGGGCTGGCCGGAGCCTGCCTGGGTTTGTATGTGAGCCGGCTGGTTGCGCCGATCCTGTGGCCCTATCTGCTGGCTTGGCCGGTTCTGGGCATTGGGTTGATGACCGTGCGTTCACTGTGGAGCGCCAGGCTATTAGCGACGTTGACTGTGTTGCTCGGCATTGGGTGGATTGCCTTGTTGCAATTGGCAACCGGTGCGGGTGAATCGGGCTGGTCGCGTTACGGTGGCAGCAGCGCAGCGCTGGCCGGAATGTGTGGCTGGCTGGTCTGGGTCGGGTGGAACGATGAGCGACAACGACCGTTACTGCGCTGGCCGGGTCGGTGCTGGGCGCGATGGGGCCTGCGCCTGCTCAGCGGGGCGGCGGTTGGGTTGCTGTTCGCGCAGGTGGTGTGGGGCGATGAGAACGGCTGGTGCGGGTTTCAGCCTTTTGAGTTGACTAAGCTGGCGTTGGTCATCGCCGCTGCTTACGGGTTAGCAGCCGGCGGACTTGGGTGGAGATCATCTAAAGGCATTGTTACGTTCTTGCAGGGGCTGCATTATCTGAGTCCTGTTGTGCTATTAGCGATGGTCAGCAGTTTTGCTCTGACCTTCTTGCGCGATTTTTCGCCCTTGGTGTTGCTGGCGTTCTGGATGATAGCGTTGGGTTGGGCCGTTGCGCGTGTTCATTNCCGCCCNGTCTGGCGTAGGCTGGGCCAGTTAACCATATTGGCTCTGGTTTTGTTCGCTGTGGCGGGGCTAGCGTGGCTGCGTGAACGGCCTGAAAAATTTCCATTGGATTTTCAGGCGGATCGCATTCGGGTGTGGGCGGCGCCGGCGCAATATCCGCATGTTGGCTATCAGTTGCGACGAGCGCTGGAGGCGATCCACGCTGGTGGTTGGCAGGGGACGATCTGGAAAGAACCAGTGAATGGTCAAATTATGACGGTTCCAGCGGTGGAGGACGATTTCATGCCGGCCTTTTTTATGAGCCGCTATGGTGGGTGGGCGGCGTTGGCGCTAGTCGGGATTCAGGCGATGTTTATTGGGATTCTGCTCATTATTGCCGATCGCGCCGCTCGCCAGGGCAGGCTGGACAGCGACCGCTGGGCGACNCCGGAGCCGTTGTTCATTTATTTCACCCTGTACGGTGGCGCGGGGCTGCTGATTGCGCACTTTGTGGTTTCATGGGGCACTAATCTGGGGTTTCTGCCGGTGATGGGTCAGCCGATGTCGCTGCTGTCGGCGGCTGGCAGTCATCTAATATTGTTGGTAATGCCGATTGTGGCGTTGGCCGTTGCGGTTGAGGAAAAAAACGATGACAACCCACCCTGATGCGCTGATCGCATCTGATTATGTGGTGTGCGCGACCTTGCGCAAAGTCCCGGATCTTTTTAACGTCGAACTGCTTTGGGAGCGGGTCCGGGGCGGTCAGGAAGGCGTGTTTTTGCTGGAGGCGCTCAAACGGCATCCCCGTGCGTCCCGCGCCCATCAACATCGGGAGACGTATTACAGCCAAGTCATTGTGCGCATTCCGGAGCGGGATTACGTCCGCGATGATCGGTTAGAGGATGGTCTGGGACGACGCACCCTAATCCGGGAATTACAACGCCTGCATGAACAGGAATTGGGCCGCTTTATTGCCGACAGTACCGGGATTCGCTATCGGGTGGAGCCGGATTCGGCCCTGCGGTCGGGCGAGGCGCAGTTTCTTTTTGGCCGGGCGATTTATGTTCCGGCTGAGCACGAAACCTCAATGTTCCGGATCGAAGCAGCGGCGGATGGACGCGATGAATGGCGGGATTTGGGGCCGATCTATTCTGGCCAGCGGCTGACGCTGTTGAACAGCGACCGGCGAGCCAGCAGTTTTGCAGTGATGGCCTGGCCATTTCTCAACGGTGAATCGGTGTTGCTAGTGCTGCGCTCTGGCCCGTCGGTGGACGTGGTCGCCGAGCCGCCGGGTTGCTTGACTTTGATCAGTGATGGGGCCGGCGGGTTTCTGGCGCGCGATCGCCGGAGTCGGGGACTGCGGCTGCGCATAATGGCGCCGGCAGTCATTGAGGAACTGTCATCAGCGCAGGAACCGTCGGTAGAGATTGCCGCCCCTGTTGACTTGCCGACAGTCAGGGAATCTGTTGCTGTCAACGCAGGGACGCCGGGGTCAGCGCGGGAGTCGGCGCCGCCGCTGACGGTCGATGAGGATTGCCCACTGGTTGATCCTTGGGGCCGACGCGAGCCGGTGCTGGGTATTTCTGTTGATTTTGATTTTAATGATCCGTCGCCGCTCCCCGAGCTCGCTTCACTGGCCTCCAGGCCAGCGCCTGAAAGGCCGGTCTCTCTGTCTCCTCTCCCACTGGCCGAGGAGAGTATGCGACTGGAATCGCCTACGCCGTCGCCCGTGCCGTCGGCAATGGAAATGGATCAGCAAACCTGGATTCCCCGGCGATCAGCGGCTGGCTTGCAGGTCATCGGGGTGGCCCTGCAACGATTGTCAACTTATGCAGCGGCGGGCATCAGTGACTGGCGGCTGAGTTTCAATCGCGCCGGAGGATTGGTGCTGGACGCGCATCCTGATGCGGTCGCCTGGTTGCGTATCGATAGTGCGGATCAAATCTTTGGTGAAGTGGCTGGGTTATCCGCGCCTTTGGAATTGCCGGGTGTGTGGCGACCGTTTCCGGAACTGGAACTGGAGCTTTATTCAGTCCCCCGGCCTATGGCGGGGCATTATCTAGGCTGGATGCGCTTGCCGACGCCGCTGGAATTGCCCGTGCCGCGTGGGCGGACGGTGAGTTTTGGGCGCGGTGCAGAGGCAGATATCGCGCCGCGATTGCTGGCGGATCCTCGTTCGCTGCGCTGGGAAGGCAACCTGAGCAAAACGGTGGGCATCAGTGCGGAGTACCTGGGTCTATCACGCCGCCATCTCTGCTTGCAGGTGCGCCGTGATGACTGGTGGGTGCAGTTGGAGAGTCAGAATATGCCCGTCTATCGGTTGACGCCGTCCGGGGATCTACAGGATGTGCTGACGCCGGGAGTGAATACCGCGACCGAGGCTAAGCCAGGAGAATTGCTGGTGGTGGGCGGTTACGTGCTGGCGCTTGGCGTGGTGGGTTAAAGTCCTTTTCTAAAAAAATCAATCTGCTAGTAGCGTCAACAGTGTTAGTTGAGCGCTCCGGCTGGGGAATGCGAGAGAATCTATCAGGCTCATTCCGGTTGTACTGTGACCAGTCCGCTGGGCTGGCTGGCGAACCAGGCCGACAGGTCGGCGATATCCTGGGCGGACAACGGGGCAGCCATGCCCTTCATGATGAGATTCTGGCGTGCGCCAGTTTGATAATCCGTCAACGCCTTGCGCAGATAGTCTTCGTACTGGCCAGCTAGACGCGGATAGAGCGGAAGGGGACTGTTGCCGTCGGGGCCATGGCACGCGATGCAGGTCGTGCTTTTAGCTTTACCGGCAGCAGCGTCGCCGCGAATGGGCTGGGGTTGAGCGGCGGGCTTGAAACTGGCGACGTAAGCCGCGATGTCGTGTCGGTCCTGTTCACCGAGCGGAAAGGCGTTGGCGTGCATGGTCGGATGCTGGCGCCCGCCTGCCTGATAGTCTTGCAACGCTGCGGCCACATAGTCGGGATGTTGGCCACCCAGCCGGGGGACATGGTAGGTCGGATAGGCGTTGGTGTAGCCGGGGATAGCATGGCAACCGGCGCAGGTGGCGAATTTAATCTTGCCAGCGACCGGATCGCCAGCAGCCAGGACGGTGTGGGCCAGAATGGCGCCCATGATCAGGGCCACGCATGACCACGGTAAGGATCGGCTCATGTCAGGTTCTCGTGCAACGTCTCAGGTTCAAGGATTTTCTAAAACTAGCCGACTGACTAGCGAGTATCAATCATTAATGCAGGAATCTCCGCTAGATTGATTCCACGAGTGCTGAAAATTGCCGTAGAATTTCCCACAAGCCGGATTTTCTTTCCCAGTGCGCCGACCCTGCTTCCAGCCCTTCGTGGAGTTTTTCTTATGCCCGATTATCGTTCCCGCACCACTACCCACGGCCGCAACATGGCGGGTGCTCGCGCCCTGTGGCGGGCTACCGGCGTCAAGGAGGGCGATTTCGGCAAGCCGATCATCGCAATCGCTAATTCCTTCACCCAGTTTGTTCCTGGCCATGTCCATCTCAAGGATTTGGGGCAACTGGTCGCGCGCGAGGTTGAGCAATCGGGCGGCATCGCCAAGGAATTTAATACGATTGCGGTCGATGATGGCATCGCTATGGGCCACGGCGGGATGCTGTACTCGCTGCCCTCGCGCGAATTGATCGCCGACGCGGTGGAGTACATGGTCAACGCCCATTGCGCCGATGCTCTGGTGTGCATTTCCAACTGCGACAAAATCACCCCCGGCATGTTGATGGCCGCTATGCGCCTCAATCTTCCGGCGATCTTCGTTTCAGGCGGGCCGATGGAGGCGGGTAAAACTCGGTTGGCCGGGCAAGAGGTGAAATTGGACCTGGTGGACGCCATGGTGACCGCCGCTGATGACCGGGTGAGCGATGAAGATGTGGCTCAGGTCGAGCGCTCGGCCTGTCCAACCTGCGGTTCCTGCTCAGGCATGTTCACCGCTAATTCCATGAACTGCCTGACCGAAGCGCTGGGGCTGAGCCTGCCCGGCAATGGTTCGCTGCTGGCGACCCACGCCGACCGCCGGGAACTGTTCCTGGAAGCGGGTCGGCGGATCGTGGCATTGACCCGGCGTTACTATGAGCAGGGCGATGAGTCAGCGACGCCACGCGGCGTCGCCACTTTTGAAGCGTTCGAGAATGCGATGCGCCTCGACATCGCCATGGGCGGTTCCACCAATACCGTGCTGCATCTGCTGGCGGCGGCGCAGGAAGGGGGAGTGAACTTCGCGATGCGCGACATCGACCGGCTGTCGCGGCAAACGCCCAATCTGTGCAAGGTCGCCCCCGCGACGCAGAAATACCATATGGAAGACGTGCATCGGGCAGGTGGTGTAATCGCCATTCTCGGCGAGCTGGATCGAGCGGGGTTGTTGCATCGCCAGGCGCGCACCGTCCACAGCGAGACGCTGGGCGCGGCGCTGGAGTGTTGGGACATTGCCCGGTCTACCTCGTGGGACGAGGCGCGATTGCGCTATTCGGCGGGTCCGGCGGGCATTCCTACTCAGGAAGCGTTCAGCCAGAACACACGCTGGCCCAGCCTGGATCTGGATCGGGAAACGGGCTGTATCCGCGCCCAGCGCCACGCCTACTCCCAGGATGGCGGCCTGGCGGTGCTCTACGGCAACCTGGCTGAAGAAGGTTGTATCGTCAAGACGGCGGGCGTCGATGAAGCCCATCTGGTGTTTCAGGGTCCAGCGCGGATCATGGAAAGTCAGGAAGAAGCCGTCAGTGCGATTCTTACTGGACGCATTCAGGCCGGCGATGTGGTGCTCATTCGCTATGAGGGACCGCGTGGCGGACCGGGGATGCAGGAAATGCTCTATCCGACTAGCTATCTTAAATCCAAAGGTTTGGGCAAAGCCTGCGCCCTGATCACGGATGGACGCTTCTCTGGCGGTACTTCCGGATTGTCGATTGGCCACGTTTCACCGGAAGCGGCGGAGGGCGGCGTGATTGCTCTGGTGGAGGAGGGGGACCTCATCGAAATTGATATTCCCCAACGCCGCATCCATCTGGCCGTGAGCGATGATGCGTTGCAACAGCGACGGGCAGCCATGGCGGCGCGGGGAGCCGCCGCCTGGAAGCCGGTCGGCCGGCAACGTCCCGTTTCCGCCGCACTGCGGGCTTACGCCGCGATGACGACCAGTGCTGCCCGTGGCGCAGTGCGCGATGTGAGTCAAATCGAACGTTAGTTAACCGATTTCACCAGAAAATTAATCAGGAGACAGGCCATGAGCGAGGCCAAAGGTCAGGATAGCCAGCGCCTCAGGTTAGCTAACCACCTGAAGCTAATCGAGGACTTGTGGCAGAAACTGTATTACGTTAAGTGGAACTCCAGGTCATTTGCCATGCTGGCCCGTTTGGCGCAAGACATGGTGCAAAACGCTCAAGGCCAAGATAGCAAGCGCTTGACCGAACTGGTGGTGCAACTGGAGCAGCATGTCAAGAACTGTGCGGCGGTCGGCAAGATGCCGTCCGAAGCTGAACGGCAGCGGTTGATGGCGCTGATTGATGGGTTACGCTTCATCCTGACGACAAGCGACGGCGTAGATGAAGAACCCAGAACCCGCCCACTGCTGGTGGCTCAGCCGGAAATCTTTCTCATCTCTGCCGATCAGAACCCGTCATTGCTGACCAAGCTCGAAGATTCCGGGTACCGAGTACGACATCTCGCCAACCTGACCGAGGCGGA
>Ga0056914_10002185_pt1 | contig 12709 bp, 10 predicted proteins | sample TNRBio252014_DNA_FD_55168 | JGI IMG/M metagenome (GOLD analysis project Ga0056914, IMG submission 55168) | Wastewater treatment Type I Accumulibacter community from EBPR Bioreactor in Madison, WI, USA - TNR Reactor_6/25/2014_ DNA | ecosystem: Engineered > Bioreactor > EBPR > Anaerobic-Aerobic >...
CGTACCCGGTCCGGCGATCGAGGTCGCGCTTCCGTTAGTGGATCGGACCCTTGCCGACCTGCGCCTGTTGGAGGCGGAGCGCATCTGGCAACGAGGCGACCACAAGCTTTACCAATCGCGCCTCACCGACCTACTGCGCGGTTATATCGAGGAACGCTACGGTGTACACGCGATGGAGAGCACCACCGACGAACTGTTGCGGGAACTGCGCGTGAGCCCGTTGAGCACGGACCAACGTGGCCGATTGGAGAACATGCTACGCTTGGCGGATATGGTGAAGTTCGCCAAGACGCTTCCATCGCCGCAGGAGAACGAACAGATGATGATCGGTGCCGTACGCTTCGTGCAGGAGACCGCACCTCGGCCCGCAACCATGNCACATGCGTAACCACCGCGATCTCATAGTGGGCCTGGTNTGGTGTGCGCTCGCACTGGTCGGCGTGGTGCTGGCCATGCTGTATGCGTTGAAGCGGTACGAAGTGGCCAACCCCTGGTGGTGCTGGTCTCTCCTATTGCTCCTGCCCTTGATCGCGTTGTACGCCCTTCGTTCGATCCGCAGGCGATCCATGGTGCGACTGAGCACCCTGCACACCGTGACCGGTGGTCCTGTGGACATCCTCGCTTACCTCCGGCACCTGCCCATGGCCNCCGGTATCCTGGGCCTGGGTCTATTGATCATCGCCATGGCACGCCCACAGAGCGAGGACAAGTGGCAGGACGTGGAGCACGAGGGCATCGACATCGTGATCGCCATGGACATCTCGGCCAGTATGCTGGCCAAGGACCTCAAGCCGGACCGGTTGGAGGCCTCTAAACGCATGGCCATGGAATTCGTGGACGACCGCCCCAACGACNGGATCGGCCTGGTGGTCTATGAAGGTGAGGCATTCACGCAGTGTCCCATCACCACCGATCATCGCGTATTGAAGGAATTGTTCCTGGAGGCCGAGTCCGGATTGATCGAAGGCGGTACCGCGGTGGGCAGCGGACTGGCAACGGCGCTGAACCGGTTGCGCGAGAGCGAGGCCAAGAGCAAGGTGGTGATCCTGCTCACCGATGGGGTGAGCAATGCGGGCACCATCCAACCGCTCGACGCGGCTCGGATCGCCGAACAATTGGGGATCCGCGTGTATACCATCGGCGTGGGCACCCGTGGCAAGGCCCTCTCTCCTGTCGCACGCTATTCCACCGGGCAGTACCGCTACGAGTACGTGGATGTGGATCTCGACGAACCGACCATGCAGCGGATCGCGGACCTCACCGGAGGCAAGTACTTCCGCGCTACCGACGAAAAACGACTGAAGGAGATCTACACGGAGATCGACCAGTTGGAGAAGACGCGTATCAAGGTGACCGAACACCGCGCGAAGAATGAGGAGTACGCCCCCTTTGTCTGGATCGGTGCCTCTTTGCTATTCACCTCGTTGTTCCTCGACCGCACCCTGCTTCGCACCATGGCATGAGGACTCCCGGCACATACCATTTCGGGCTGGCCACGGCGGTGGTGCTCGGCATCGAGGTCCTCAGCGCGATCGCCTGGGTGGCGTGCTGGTGGTTCCTTGATCAGGAGGTGCCCGCATTCCGGATGGAACGACCGCAAGCACTCTATGCTATGCTGGGNGGTCCCCTCCTCGCNATACTTTTCCTGGTGGACCTGGCCTGGCGTACACGGGCCCAAGGACGATTCGCTGGTGCTGCGACACTCGCCCGGATGATCCCCGGGAATTCAGATACCCGGNTGATCCTGCGTTTCCTGTTGCTCCGCCATGCGCTCTCCTTCGCTGTGGTGGCACTGGCAGGTCCGCAGTTCGGTACGCGGCTCAGCGAAGTGCGCACCAANGGCGTGGACGTGGTGGTGGCGATGGATGTGAGCAACAGCATGGCCTGTGAGGACATCCGACCCAGCCGCATGGAGGCCGCCCGTCGCGCCTTGTCCCAATTGCTCGACAAGATGCGTGGTGATCGCCTTGGCATCGTGGTCTTCGCCGGTGAGGCTTTCGTGCAGCTGCCCATCACCACCGACCGGTCCGCTGCGAAACTCTTCCTCGANGCCGTGGACATGCGGTCCGTGGGCACACAAGGTACCGCCATCGGGGCCGCGATCGACCTGGCCCGTGAGAGTTTCGAACCGGACTCACCCGGAGGCAAGGCGATCATCGTGATCACCGATGGCGAGAACCACGAAGATGATGCCGAGGGTGCCGCGCGNGGCGCNGCGGAGGCCGGTATCGTCGTCCATACGATCGGTATGGGAACCCCCGAAGGTGGACCACTGCCCATCCGCCGCAACGACCAGGTGATCGGATTCCGCAAGGACCGTGGAGGCAACACCGTGGTGAGCCGACTGAACGAACCCATGCTGGAGCGGATCGCTGCCGAGGGCAAAGGTCTGTACGTAAGGGCCACCGCCTCCTCGAGCGGCCTGGAACAGCTCGTGGCCGACCTGCGCGACCTCGGTTCGGCGGAGACCACCTCTTACCAGTACACGGCCCACGAAGATCAATACCAGTATCCACTCGCCATCGGTATCGGCATGGTGCTGATCGGCCTGGCCATGGGCGAACGTCGCCATTGGCGCGCACGTTGGCCCGCGCTGCACCCATGAGATCGCTGCTCCATATCACCCTGGCCATGTTGCTCGCCGGCTGTGGCGATGCGGCACAACACGCTGCGGAAAAAGCCCTGCACCAAGGCGCCGCACCATACCACGACCAACGGTATNCCGAAGCGGCCGCCATCTATGCCAGTGCGACGTATGATCCACGCGTGGCCTACAACCTGGGCAATGCCCTGTACCGGATGNACCTTCCCGATAGCGCGACGAAGACCTTCGGCATGGTGCCACCATCCGATGCCGACACTGCCCTGCTCGTCGCCACCCGATACAACATGGCCAATGCCTGGACAACCATCGCCTTGGAAGCCGACAGCGCGATCGCCAAGTGCCAGGAGCAACTCGAACACAGCTTGATCGAAGGGGAGGATATCGCCCGGAAAGTGCGTATGGCCGTGACCCGCGATTCCCTGATACACGCCCGACAGCGGTTGGACCATCTGGTGGACAGTGCGCTGATCCAAGGGGCCAACGCCTACAAGGGGTCATTGCGCATGGCTCCCGCCGATGAGGATGCCCGCTATAACCTGGCTTTCGTACAACGATGGATCGCCCAACGGCGCAAGGAGGCCGAGCAGCGGCGGCAGGATCAGGAGAAGAACGAGGAGAAGACCCTTACTGAAAAGGCACTCCTGTTGATGAAGAAAGCAGATGAGCTCGTGGATCTGTATAAGTTCACCGAAGCATTGNAGCTGTTGCAGGAAGGATTGAAGGCGGAGCCGAGCTTGCAACAGAAGCAGGAGTACATGAACAAACTCGATGTGGTGACCAAGGCCGCAAAAGCACAATGACCCGCCAACACATCATCCTACCCCTGATCGCCTTGCTGTTCACCACCGATCTGGTGGCCCAGCAGATGAACGCGGATACCTATTTCAACCAGGCCAGCCGGGAATATGTGAAGCAGGACAAGATGACCGCCTTGCGCACACTTGACCGCGGTCTACAAGCCCATCCCGGTGATCCAAAACTGCTTAAACTGGCTGAGGAACTGCTGAAGGAAGAGGAGAAGAAACAGCAACAACAACAGCAACAACAGCAGCAGGACAAACAGGACGAACAGGAGCAGCAGGAACAGCAGGATCAACCGAAGCAGCAAGAAAAGGGCGACGAGAAGAAGGAGCAGCAGGGCCAGCAAGAGCAGCAGAAGAACGAACCGGAACAGGCTGACAAGCAACCTGGCAAGGACCAGAGACCAGGTGAGCAGGCTGGCAACATCGCCCCACAGGACGCCATGCGTATGCTGGATGCGTTAGAGCGATCCGAGAAGGACATCCAGGAGAAAGTCCGTCTGCAGCGTAGACCAGCCGCGCAACACAACATCGAAAAGGATTGGTGATGCCCCTACGACCTCATCTCATTCCTTCGGTCCTCCTGGCCTGGTGCATCACGATCGGTGCCGTAGCCCAGGAGATCCAGTTCAACGCACAGGTGGATCGGACCTCCATCTCCACCGGCGAGTATGTGAAATGCACCATCAGTCTGACCAACTCGCGGGATCGGTTCGAGGCACCATCCTTCGGGGGGCTCGTCGTGGTGCAAGGTCCGTTCGATAACAGCAGCTTCACCATCGTGAACGGCAGGATGAGCGGTTCGACAAGCCGCACCTGGGTGCTCACCGCCACGGCACCAGGTAAGTACACCATCGGGGCCGCCCGAACGCGTGTCGGGAATGGGATCATTGAAACGGAACCCATCACCATCGAGGTGACCAAAGGCGCTGGCCAACACACCGATCCCAGTGCATCGCAGGGCCAGAGCCGCGACCCCAATCTCTTCATCACCATATCCGTGAGCAAGAACAAGGCCTATGTGGGTGAGCAGATCGTGGCGACCTATATGCTCTATTCGCGCTACAACAGTTTGGAGACCACCAAGAGCGACATGCCGAAGCTTGAAGGCTTCTGGGCGGAGAACGTGGAACTCGGTGAGACCAACTGGGACCCGCAACTGAGCACGGTGAACGGATTGCAGTACCGCACCGCCACACTGAAGAAGCAGGTGCTCCTCCCCCAACGACCAGGCAAACTCCGGATCGCACCCTTCACCATGGAATGTGTGGTGAACCGGTCCTTCTTCAACCGCGGGTCGGAGGTCTCCATCCGAAGCAACCCGGTGGAGATCACCGTGAGCGCCTTACCACCGGGCGCACCTCCGGACTTTAACGGTGCGGTGGGCGAACTGGACATGACCGTGGCCGTGGACCGCACCCAGGTGAAGGCGAACGAAGCGATCGAGCTCACCGTGATGTACAGTGGCAAGGGCAACCTGAAACTGATGGAGGCTCCGGCCCTCAACCTGCCGGGTGACCTGGAGATGTACGACCCCAAGCTGACCGACAAACTCAATTTGAGCGGTGGGGGCATGAGCGGTTCACGGACATACCAGTTCCTGATCATTCCAAGGCACGAGGGCGACTTCCCGCTTCCCCCGATCACCTTCAGCTACTTCGACACGCGAAGCAACGGTTATCGTACCATCACGGGTCCATCGGTCACCCTCGAAGTGAGTCCCGGTGATGGAAGCACTGCCGCAGTGCAACGACCGAACCGTTCGGATGTGCAGGTCCTGGGTAAGGACATCCGCTACCTCCGCACCGGCGATCTGGAACTTCGACCGAAAGGCGCTCATCTTTTCGGCTCGGCGATCTGGCTGACGGGCATGGGCGCTCCGCTGCTCGGTTTCCTGCTGTTCCTGGGGTGGCGGCGCAGGCGTGAGGCGGCACTGAACGACACGGCCGGCACACGCCGGAAGCAAGCCGACCGCGTGGCCCGTGAACACCTCAACGAAGCAGCGCAGGCACTGAAGAACAGCGACCGCAACACCTTCTATACCGCATTGGGCCGATCGATCCATGGCTACCTCGGCGACAAATTCGGCTGGGGGCCCGCCGAGATCACAGCGGTGAATATCCGCAGCCGACTGGGCGCGTTCCCCCAAGGTGCTTCCTTGGCGGACGAACTGGTGGACCTGCTGGAGGCTTGCGATATGGCGCGTTATGCCCCAGTGGAGGACCGGCCACGCCAGCAACTCTACGATAGCGCCGCCGCCTTGATCGGTCGCACCGAACAGATCGTTCGCGCATGAGAACACTCCTTTCACTGGCGCTCCTGGCCACCACGATCCATGTATCCTCCATGACGGTGATGGAGGCCGACTCCCTGGTGGCACAAGGTACCCGTGCGTATGCCGCGGGCGATCATGCCACCGCGCTGGCACGCTTCGACTCGGCGCTGACCGCATACAGCTCTCCCGCTCTCCTGTACAACATCGCGAACTGCCACTACAAGTTGGGCGATATCCCTCATGCCGTGCTCTACTATGAACGTGCGGCGCGCCTATCACCCGGCGATCCCGACATCCGCACCAACCTGGAGATCGCCCGCCAGAGCGTAGTGGATCGTGTGAACGAACTGCCCGGATTCAGCCTCGGTTCCACCTGGGGGCGCATTCGGGGCGGGCGCGATGGCGACCAATGGGCGCGAAGGTCCTTGTGGATCTGCCTGGCCTTCTTCGTCGTACTGGCCATTGCCGTGGTGGTGCGGCAACGCATCCTGCGCCGCGGTTTGTTCGTCGGAAGTGCGTTGCTTTTCTGCGCCACCCTGCTTGCCGTGGCCTTCGCTGCGGCGCGTCACCACGAATTGACCGATACCAGCGAGGCGATCATCATGAGCGCGAAGGTGGATGTGCGCAGCGAGCCGAAGGGAAGTGGTACCGTGCTCTTCGTGCTCCACAAGGGGACCAAGGTCACCATCCTGCAACAACAGCAGGGCTGGAGCGAGGTGCAACTGGCCAACGGCAACGTGGGCTGGATGCCCCCCGCCACCCTGGAGCGGATCTGATCAAGGGAGTTGCTCGGCGCGCACCGTGGTGGGTACCGCCCCCCCGATCACCTCCAGCACGATGTCGCGATCATTCGCATCGCCCGCATACTTCGCCACGCCATCGAGGTTCACGTCGCTTCTTGAATACCCGTTGAACAGGTTGGTCGGCACCACGCCACCAATGGTGGCAAGCACCCGATCCCGGTCGTTCGCCGCTCCGGTGTACAATACCGCACCGTCCGAGTTCACGTCTCCCGGCCACAGGCCCCGATAGCTGCCGACCACCTTCTGTGCATTTGTTCCATACAAACCGGTGGTGGCCACCGTGAAGTCGACCACTTGGCCGCTACCCGTGATCGCCGCCGATGTCATCACTCCGAGATGGTTCCGGTGACGGATGACAAGACGTTTGCCGACCGGTGATGTATTGAATGCGATCTGTGTCTCACCGCTGGTGCTCACTACCTCGCCATTGGCACGCACCAGTGCCGCACGCCGTGCCGCCACCGTATTACCCGCATCGTTGTTGCGCAACTCAAGCACCACCCAGTCCACGACGGCCTGGGCGCCTGTCGCATTCAACACAGCCGCGCTCACGGCCGCACCCGCGTTCTCCAGCGTGTATCCCAGCANCGAGGTGTATGGTTCCGTTGCCGGGATCAACCCTGCGGCGCGCAGGTCATCGCGCATCAGGCCGGTGGTCCAGTTCATGGCCCCTCCAAGACGCACCTTGGCCCCGATGGTGGTGGCCGTGGGCACCGAGCAACCTGTNCCCGGNACGTTGTAGATGATCTTCGAACCGAATGCCGCCACGGTCTGCGGGCCGCTGAGCAGGGTCCCGTTCATGTCGTACCAGCAGCCTGTCGGCAGACTGAAGGTCTGCTCCACCGCTGTTTCGTTGGCCAACAACTTATGCTCATTACTGGCCGGTCGGGGCTGCACGGTCACCCGGTGCAGTTGCACATTGTCCAACCAATAGGTATTCTCCGGGAAGAAGTGCGAGAACATGGCCACACCCTGCTCCGTGAGGTTGCTTTGGAAATAGACCTCCATGTCGCGGCGTTCCGTATCGAAGGGCATCTGGAACATGTGGATCGCATACCCGCTGGCCATCTGACTCACGCCCTTCACGCTGGCCTGAAGGATGCCAGGCATGCTTGACTGTACGCTGAACCTGAACCGGTACCACTGGCCGTTCTGCATGCTGAACTGGTCCGGGTTCCACAGGTTGTACTGGGCGCTCTGGCTGGCGTTCGGCAGCACCACCTTGAGCGCCCCACCATCCAGATAGGTCAGGTCGCGGGTGACCACGGCGTTGGTGGGCCAACCTCCCCATCCCGTCACATTGCTGGTGAAGTTGCCGTTGAGCACCAGGTTGGTGCTCAGCTCGGAAACCGTGCTATGAAGCGCCGACCGCAGGGGGCTGCGCGTGCTACCCGTCTCCTCGTTCCGCTCGTTGCGCCACCGCTCCAACGAATAGGTCTTGCTATTGCCCGCACCCAGGTTCCAATTCCTGATGCTCATCTCGTTGTACGGGTTGTACAACTTGTTGTTCGTGAAGGTGCCGAAGTCCACATTGCCTTGCAGGTAGTGGTTCCACACCTGCATGCAGAGCTGATCCGGTGCCAGCGCGTAGAGTTGGTTGCCGCTGTACACCGTGTTGTACGCTGCCACGAAGTAGGGTGCCACCGCGTTCGGGCCGTACGAGTTGGACTGGTCGGTGATGTTGAGCTGCACCCCGTTGTTGAACAGGATATTGTCCTTCACCTGCACACCGCTGGTCACCATGGTATGATCCACGTGGATCCCGATGGAACAGTTGCTCACCGTGTTCCGGCGCACGATGCAGTTCTGGATCACCGCATTGCCGAAGTAGAGGCCAGGCAGGATCCTCCCATTGACCGAATAATTCGTAGCGGCGCTTTCGATGTTGCCCACCGCATCGCGTATGATGTTGTCCTGGATCACCGATCCGGTACCGTTGTCCCAGTANATCCCTCCCCCATCATTGAGCGTGACACAGAAGTTGGAGATCACATTCCTCTCCACCGTGGTGGTCTCCCCTGCGAAGATCCCGGAGTTGCCCGTGTTGTGTACCCGATTCCCGCGCACCACATTCACCCCGCCACCCACACGCATTCCGTGGTACCCGAAGGCCGATTCTCCGAGACCGGCGACAAGGGCGATGTCCGTCAGGTTGTTGTTGGATACCGTGGTGCCATTGTCGAGTACCGCGAGTGCCGCTGCGTATGTGTTCTGGAAAGTGTTGCCCGTGTAGAGGTTGTTGCCGCCGTAGCTCTGGATGCCATGGTAGCACTTCTCGAAACTGCAATTGGATACGGTGTTGTTGCTGCCGGTATTGTACACGGCGGATACCCGCTGCCCTTTGAAGGCCAGGTCCTGCACGGTCACGCGGGTGCGTTGCCATTCGATCTTCACCCCATGATCATGCACCGAGGCCTCCACCAACAGGGTGTTCGGGTTCACGCCACCCGGTGCCCACAGGTAGAGCATCCCGGTCGTGGCATCGTGGAACCATTCCCCGGGAGCGTCGAGTTCGCTCAGCTTGTTGCATAGGAAGAAGCCCCAGTTGTAATTGCCGGTGCTGTAGGTGATGGTCGGATAGGTGATGGTGGTGCCGCTCTGGCTGCTGATCACCCGGTTCTCGTAACACCAGTTCGTGCTACGGATCACGAGGGAGGCCCCGTTCCAATAGCCGCTGCCCTGGCTGATACCGGAACTGGTGAGTGAGGTGTTGGTGGATGTGTTCACGCGCAGCCAACCCGTGTTCGGATAACGGGCCAAGGTCTGCAATGCCCCGTTGACGAAGACGAATTTCACCGAGGAAGGGACCGAGGCCTTGTAGATGCTTCCGCTATGTACGGTCCAGCCGGTCACNGTGGTNGCACCATTGATGAGCGGTGCCGCTCCGCTGCCATACGCACCGATCACGATGTTGGCGGCCGCTGATCCTGAACCATACCAGATGAGCTGTCCCACGAAGGTCGCACCGCGTTGGAACAGGACTTGATCGCCGGCCGCGGCAGAGCTGGAATACTGCTGTACACGTGCGATCGTGCGCCACGGCGTTGATGGGGATGTCCCGTTGTTCGCATCGTTGCCCGTGGGGGACACGTAGTACACAGCACCTTGTAGTGCCGTGGCGATCAGGGTCAGGGAGAGAAGGAGGATCCGCATGGTGCAACAAGGCCCCGGTCAGGAACCGGCCGCGAAATTGAGTGCTGCCACACCCGCCCAACCACCTGAGGATCAACAGATCTTGAACAATTCGACCAGTTGGGCCATGGATCCGATGGAACGAACGACCGGCTCCGCCACCGGCCGATCAGGCCTTTGGAGTACCCTGAAATCGGCGAAATTGATCGTGGATAACCCGGCTCAATGCCAACTGGCTATATTTGCCGCCCCGCCGACCGTGGCGGGACACCTTGGAGAGGTGGGTGAGTGGCTTAAACCAGTAGTTTGCTAAACTGCCGTACGGGTTAAACTGTACCGGGGGTTCGAATCCCCCCCTCTCCGCCAAGGCCCGGTCATCGGGCCTTTTCTTCGGGGCGTAGCGTAGCCCGGTATCGCGCCTGCTTTGGGAGCAGGAGGTCGTCAGTTCGAATCTGGCCGCCCCGACGAAAGAGCCGTCCCGAATGGGGGACGGCTCTTTGCTTTCACCATCCTCCACCTTCATATCCTGTACTCCGAGGGTGCTGGCAAGCCCTGCTAAGGCCAACCGNCCGATCCCGAACAGCGCATGGTCAGGCATAACGCCGGAAGATCAGTCGCCACCAAGCACGCGACCCCATGGTCCTTCGTGGCATCAAGCGCATACGCTTCAACGGGTGAGGCCAGGGCTCTTGAGATCGCCCTTTGGGGTGCAAGGATCCGGTCAGGACATTGGCCTGATCGCCGCAGGAACGGAACGACCTGCGCCCCTATCGCGCCCCGCCCTTGAGGCGGGACGGCCGTCAGTTCGTCCGGCAAGGTGGCGACCGGATCTCTTCTTTTCGCACCACAGCCGCCATTTCCACGCGCTTGTTGACCTTTGCGGACCTGATCCCGTAGCTCAGCTGGATAGAGCAGCAGCCTTCTAAGCTGCCGGTCGTTGGTTCGAATCCAACCGGGATCGCTTCCATAAGGACGTTTAACCGCTACCGGTGGGGCTATTTTTGCGCCGCCTTAACCAACAAAAGGATCTCCATCATGGCCCGTGAAGTCGTCATCGTTTCCGCAGTACGCACACCCATTGGAAGCTTCGGTGGAAGCCTCTCCGAGGTCGGTGCCACCCAGCTTGGTGCCACCGCCGTGAAAGCCGCGGTGGAGAGAGCCGGGATCGCCCCGGAGGCGGTCCAGGAGGTGATCATGGGCAGTGTGCTCCAGGGCAATCTGGGGCAGGCTCCCGCTCGCCAAGCCTCCAAATTCGCCGGATTGCCTGATACCGTTCAGGCAACGACCGTGAACAAGGTGTGCGCCAGTGGCATGAAAGCGATCATGATGGGCACGCAGGACATCCTGCTCGGCGATGCCGATGTGGTGGTGGCCGGTGGCATGGAGAACATGAGCCGCACGCCCTTCTACCTGGAACAGGCCCGCTACGGATACCGCTTCGGCAATGGCAACTTGATCGATGGCATCGGCAAGGATGGCCTCACCGATGTGTACCACCAGACCGCCATGGGGGTGAGCGCGGACAACACCGCCAAGGAGCACGGCATCTCCCGTGAAGAACAGGACGCCTTCGCCATTGAGAGTTACAAGCGAAGTGCCGCCGCCTGGGCCGCCGGGAAGTTCAAGGATGAGGTGGTGCCCGTGACCGTGAAGACCCGTAAAGGCGACGTGGTGGTGGACCACGATGAGGAGTACAAGAACGTGAGCTTCGAGAAGATCCCCGGACTGAAGGCCGTGTTCAGCAAGGATGGCACCGTGACGGCCGCCAATGCGAGCACGATCAACGACGGTGCCGCAGCCTTGGTGCTGATGAGCGCCGACAAGGCGAAGGAACTCGGACTGAAGCCGATCGCGAAAGTGGTGAGTTATGCCGATGCCGAACAGGCGCCGGAATGGTTCACCACCACGCCCGCCAAGGCCGTGCCTCGTGCGGTGGAGAAGGCCGGTCTACAGATGAGCGACATCAGCTTCTTCGAACTGAACGAAGCGTTCTCCGTGGTGGGCATCGCCAACACCAAGCTCATGGGCCTGGACCCCGCCAAGGTGAACGTGAACGGTGGCGCGGTGAGTCTCGGCCATCCGTTGGGATGCAGCGGTGCGCGCATCATCGTCACGCTGATCAACGTATTGAAGCAGAATGGCGCGAAATACGGCGCTGCGGGTATCTGCAACGGTGGTGGTGGGGCCAGCGCGATGGTGATCGAAGCGCTCTGACCCACCCACTGGCTCGCGCACGTTGCGTGTTGAGGCGTCACGTGTTCCGAGCTGAATACCGCAACACCTAACGCGCAACCCACCACTCGCAACGCCCATGCCTTCCGTCATCTGCCCGCTCTCCCTCGTTCCGGTGCGCAAGGAACCGGACCACCGCGCCGAAATGGTGACCCAGTGGCTCTTCGGGGAGACCGCCGAAGTACTGGAACGCACGGACAAATGGAGCCGGTTGGCATTCGACCACGACGGTTACGAAGGATGGGTGGACAATAAGCAGGTGGTGCCCTGCCTCACACCGAACCTGGATCCGGACCTGCGCGTGATCGATCAGGCCACGGTGGTGGACCTCGGTGACCGCCAAGTGTTCCTCCCCTATGGTGCCGTGGTGCCGTTCTACCGCGATGGCACCATCCTGTGGCAGGACCGCCGGGTGCCCGTGAGCGCCGTGACCAACCACAAGCCGGATCTGGAACGTGCGGACCTGCTTGAACTCTATCTACATACATACATGGGGGCCCCCTACCTCTGGGGCGGACGCACACCCTCCGGCGTGGATTGCAGCGGCCTCACCCAGATGCTCTTCATCCTCATGGGCATCTACCTGCCGCGCGATGCGTCGGAGCAAGCAATGGAAGGCGACCCGGTGGAGTTGCTGGATCTCTGCGAACCGGGCGACCTGGCCTTCTTCGAGAACGAGGAGGGCCGGATCATCCATGTGGGCCTCATCCTGACCCGCAATGACGAAGGCGACCTGCGCATTGCCCATGCCAGCGGCCGGGTGCGGATCGACCGGCTGGACCAACAGGGCATCTTCGATGTCGAGGCCGGACGGTATTCGCACAAACTGCGGATGGTGCGGCGAGTGGCGTAGGCGCAACCC
>Ga0056914_10002191_pt1 | contig 12688 bp, 12 predicted proteins | sample TNRBio252014_DNA_FD_55168 | JGI IMG/M metagenome (GOLD analysis project Ga0056914, IMG submission 55168) | Wastewater treatment Type I Accumulibacter community from EBPR Bioreactor in Madison, WI, USA - TNR Reactor_6/25/2014_ DNA | ecosystem: Engineered > Bioreactor > EBPR > Anaerobic-Aerobic >...
GGCGGAGGGGATGAGCGGTGAAGCAGACGGTCGTGAACGCCGGCGTGGCCGTCGCCGATGAGGTCTATTTTCTGCCCGGCGCGCTGGTTCCGGGCGAGAAGCATCGTGCTGCCAATGTGTTGCGGGTGATTGGCGGTAACGGGGCGAATGCCGCGCTGGCCATCGCCCGGCTGGGAGGCGATGCCCGGCTGCTGACGCGCACCGGGGCGGATGCTGCGGGGGAGGTGTTGCGCGCTGGCCTTGCCGCCGAATCGGTCGATTTTTCGCTGTCGCCGCCGATTTCGGGCCGAACAACCTCGACTTCGACGATTATCGTCGAACCCGACGGTGCACGCACCATTGTCAACCACTTCGACCGTGATTTTCCCGACCGGCCGGAGTGGCTGCCCACCGCCCTGCCAGCTGGGACCGGGGCGGTGCTGGGCGATGTGCGCTGGGAAACCGGGACGCGTCAACTCTTTGAACTTGCTCATCAAAAGAAGATGATCGCGGTTTTCGACGGGGATCGGAACCGATTGACAGTATGCTGATTACCCTGTCGACGCACCGGGTGTTCTCGGCCCAGGCGCTCCGGGAAATGACCCGTACCAGCGATCTTGCGGTGGCGCTGGAGTGCTTCGCCAAGGGACGCGACGGCTACTTCGGCGTGACCGACGGTGGCCATGGCGTGTACTCCTATGAGAACGGAAACGTCGTTCATTATCAAGCATTTGCGGTTGATGTCGTTGACACCCTCGGGGCCGGGGATGTGTGGCATGGCGCCTTTGCCCTGGCGCTGGCCGAGCGCCAGCCGCTGCCGGAGGCCATCCGGTTTGCCTCTGCCGCCGCAGCGTTGAAATGTGCGCGGCGCGGAGGGGGCATGGGTGCGCCGTCGCGGGCCGAGGTTGAGCGGATGCTTGGCCGACCTGTGACGGGGTCTTGATGTGAGTATATTGATTTCATTGAGTAAATTCCTGCGCGCCACGGGCCCCGGCGTGGCACTGGCGGCGCTGGTCGGGTTGGCCGCAAGCCTGCTGGAGAGCTGGCTGCGGCCGCGCGGGGTGGCCCTGCCGGCCATCGTGCTGGCGCTCGGTCTCGGAGTGCTGCTGCACACCCCCGCCACACAGCCGATCTATCAGAAAGGATTGACGTTTTCAGTCAAGAGGCTGTTGCGCGTGGCGATTGCGCTGATGGGTCTGCGCATTGCGCTGTCCGACATCGCCGCGCTGGGCGCCGGCGTCGTGATGCTGACGCTGGCGGTGATGGCGACAACGGTGGTGTCCGGGTTCCTGATCGCTCGGCTGGTCGGGCTGGCAGCCGGTTACGGCGCCTTGGCGGGGGCGGCCTGCGGCGTCTGCGGCGCTTCCGCCGCACTGGCGACCTCGACCGTCACCCCTGAGAGCCGCGACAAGTCGGCGGACCTCGTGTTCGTCGTCGTCGCTGCCAACGCGGTCGCGACCCTGCAAATGCTGGTCTATCCAACGCTTTGTCTGCAAATGGGATTTTCCGATCAGGCGAGCGGTGTGCTGCTTGGCCTGGCGATCCANGACATGGCNCAGGTGGCGGGCGCCGGCTATGCGGTGTCGCTGGCGGTGGGCAATGTCGCGGTCATCGTCAAACTGCTGCGCGTGTTCCTGTTGCTGCCGGTGGTCGTCGGGATCGGCCAGTGGTTTGCGCGGGATGGCGGGCAGGGCGCCGGGCGGGCCGAGGTGCAGATGCCGTGGTTCGCCGTGGTTTTCGTGCTGCTGGCCGGGGTCAATTCGCTGGCGCCACACACAGCGCTGGAGGACCTGTATCGACCGGTGCGCGGAGCCCTGCTCAGCCTGTCGCAATGGGGCTTGCTGCTGGCCATTGCCGCGCTTGGGCTGAACACCTCGATCAAGGGGCTGCTGGCGTCGGGCTGGCGGCGGGGCGCNGTGTTCCTCGGCGCAACGGCGGTCAATCTGGCGGTTGCGCTGGTCGGAATCCTNTTGCTGATGCGCTGAAACGCCGGACTTACCCGTTCCTTGCCGTTATTGCAGGCGGATCAGGACGAGGCCTGAGACGATCAGCAGCGCGGCGACGATGCGGTTGAGGCGCAGCGGTTCNTTCAGCACCACGACGGCGATGACGGCGCCGAACAGCACGGAGGTTTCACGCACGGCGGCCACCAGCGCGATCGGCGCCTGCGCCATGGCCCAGATCGCGATGGTGTAGGAGCCGAACGACATCAGCCCGCCGGCAAGGCCGAGCGGCAGATGCGGCCCGAGGGCGGAAAAGGGCTTCCAACCCCGGATGGCCACAGCCAGCGCCACAGGAACGATGCCGTTGAGGACAAAGAGCAGGGCGGAATACGCGATGGCATCACCCGAGGCGCGGGCGCCGGTGCCATCCGAGAGCGTGTAGGCCGAGATGATCACGGCAGTCAGGCCGGCATAGAATAAGCCCATCGGATCAATGGGCTGACCGCCTTTCGGGCGCATGGTCATGATGATGATGCCAAAGCCGAGCAGGGCGATGCCGAGCGTGCCGCCAAGGCTGATGGGCTCGCTGAGCAGCATGAGCGACAGGCAGGCGGTGAGCATCGGCGCCGAGCCGCGTGCGATCGGATAGACCACGCTCATGTCGGCGCGGCGATAGGCCTCGGTCAGGGTGAGAAAATAGATGCAATGCACGGTGATCGACACGGCGGCCCAGGGCCAGCTTTCGCGCGCCGGAAGGCCGGTCCAGACCAGCAGCGGCAGTGCGAACAGCCCGCAGGTGACGTTGATCAGCGTCATCGCCACGAACGGATCGAGGCGAATCTTGAGCATGGCGTTCCAGCCGGCATGCAACGACGCGCCGAGCAGAACCGCGAGGAAAACTGTGAGGGAAATGGCCGAATCCTGCCAATGCGAACAATGAGCCAACTAGGGTAGCCGGCAAAATGGCGCATGCAAGGGGCAGTTCAGGCGTAGGCGGCGGCCTTTTTTGCGAACACCGCGGCCAGCCGGCCGGTCTGACCGGCGTTGGCGTCATTGGCGGTTCCGGCCCGGGCGCGGGCGGCGATGCCTTCGAAGATCAGTGACCAGCGGAACAGCGCAAACGCACGGTGAAACGGCGCCAGCCGCAGGCCATGGCTGGCATGGGCATAATAGGCAGCCTCAAACACATCCCGGGGCGGAATGCCGAGGGCGTCGAGATCGAGCCCTTCGATGCCGCCATACTCATCGGGCGCCGACTCCCAGGCCATGCAGCAATGGGCAAGATCAGCCAGCGGGTGGCCGAGGGTCGAGAGTTCCCAGTCGAGAATGGCAATGACCTGCGGATCTTCCGCATGCAGCATCAGGTTCCCCAGCCGATAGTCGCCATGGACAATGCCGTGCGCATCATCGGCAGGGATGTTGGCCGGCAGCCAGCCGATCAGATGCTCGATATGCGCGTCCTCACGCGTGCGCTGGGTCTGCCACTGCTGGCTCCAGCGCCTGATCTGGCGCTCGAAATAGCCGCCACGGCGGCCGAAATCGCTCAACCCCACCGCATCGGGCNCAACCGAATGCAGTTTTGCCAGCGTTTCGGCCATCGAGCGATAGGCNGCGCCCCGCTCCGGCGGCGTCAGGCCCGGCAGGGTNCAGTCATGGAAAACCCGACCGTCCAGCCGNTGCATCACATAAAACGGCGTGCCGATCACCGCGCGATCGGCCTCGTAGAACAGGGTCGGCGGCACCGGTACGCCGGTTGTCGTCAGTGCACTGATGACCTTGAATTCGCGGTCGATGGCGTGGGCCGATGGCAGGAGATCGCCGTCGGGCTGTTTGCGCAGGACCAGCCGATGGCTGGGCGATGTGACAAAGAAGGTCGGGTTCGACTGGCCTCCGGAAATCCGTTCGAGCGTGATCGGGCCGGAAAATCCGGGGACAGCTGTTGCTAGACAGGAGGCAAGCCGGTCGGAATCGAGGCCGACTGCGCTCATCGCCGCGCCGCCTCGCCGGCCACCGGCCAGCGCCAGAAGTCGCGCCCCTCGGTGGTCAGGAACCGGTTCAGCACCATGCGGTGCACCTCGTCGGCGCCGTCCACCAGCCGGGCCTGACGGGCATAGCGATAGATCCATTCGAGCACGGTATCCTTGGAATAGCCGCGCGCGCCGTTGATCTGGATGGCGACATCGGCGGCCTTGTGCAGGGTGTTGGCGGCCTGCACCTTGGCCATCGAGACTTCCTTGCGGGCAAAACCGCCGCGATCCAGTTCCCACGCCGCTTTCATCACCAGAAGACGGCCGATTTCGATGTTCATCGCCAGTTCGCCGAGCATCAACTGCACGCTCTCGCGATCGGCGAGGCGCACGCCGAAGCCTTCGCGGCGGGCGGCGTATTCCTGCGCGATCTCGACGCAGCGCCGGGCAAGGCCGAGCCAGCGCATGCAATGGGTGAGACGGGCCGGGCCGAGCCTGATCTGGGTGATCTTCATGCCGTCGCCGGCACTCATCAGCAGGTTTTCGGCCGGGATGTGCAGGCCGTCGAACGACAGTTCGCAATGGCCGCCGTGCTCTTCCGGCCCCATGATCGGGATGCGCCGCTCGATCCGCCAGCCGGGCTGGTCGCGGTGATACAGAAAGGCGCTGAGTTCGCGTTTCGGCGTATCGCTGGTGCGGGCGATGATGAGGAAATGCGCCGCATCCTCCGCGCCGGTGATGAACCACTTGCGGCCGTAGAGCTTCCACGATCCATCCGGCTGGCGCTCGGCGCGGGTCTGGATCATCATCGGGTCCGAGCCGCCGCCGGGGTGCGGCTCTGTCATCACGAATGCCGAGCGGACTTTGCCATCGACGATGGGTTTCAGCCAGCGCTCCTTCTGCGCCGGGGTGCCGATCTTTTCGAGCACCATCATGTTGCCATCGTCCGGCGCGGCGGAATTGAACACGACCGGGCCGAAGATCGAGCGGTTCATCTCCTCATAGCAGACCGCCATGCCCATGCGCCTGACGCCGAGACCGCCGGTCTCCGGCTTCAGTTGCAGGCACCATAGGCCCTCGGCGCGGGCTTTGGCGCGCAGGTCCGCCAGCAGGTCGAGCCGGATGTTTTCATGCGCGTCATAGGAGGTTTCCCGCGCTTCCAGCGGCAGAATCTCGGTTTCGACGAAAGCGGCGATGCGCTGGCGCAGGGTGTTCAGTTCGGGAGAAATGCTGAAATCCATGACAGCCTCACATCGAGGAAATGGTGTGGCCGCCATCCACCGGCAGGGCGACGCCGGTGAGATAGGCGCCCGCATCGGAAGCGAGCAGCAGCAGCGGGCCGTCCAGATCCTCCGGTGTGGCGATGCGGCGCATCGGGACGCGCTTGATGATGGCCTGCCCGGCCTCGGTGGCCATGAAATCGCGGTTGATGTCGGTCAGCACATAGCCGGGGCAGAGGGCGTTGACGCGAATCTTGTAGCGCGCCCATTCGAGCGCCATCGACCGGGTGAGCTGGACCAGCCCGGCCTTGGAGGCGGCATAGGCGCCGACATGGCTCATGATCCTGAGGCCGAGGATCGAGGCGATGTTGATGATCGAGCCGCCGGAGCCTTTCATGTGGCGGGCGGCACTGCGGGCCACGCGGAACGCGCCGGTCAGGTTGGTGTCGAGCACGCGGCTCCATTCCTCCTCGCCCTGATCGAGCAGGGCGGCGGTGGCGGCGATTCCGGCGTTGTTGATCACGATGTCGAGGCCGCCGAACTGTGCGACAACGGCGTCTACGGCGCTGTCAACCGATGTCGCTGCGCCGACATCCAGTTCGACCGCAACAGCGCTGCCGCCGGCGGCAACGATGTCGGCGGCGGTGTGCTGGCAGGAGGAGACCCGGCGGGCGGCGAGGGCAACGCTGGCGCCATTGGCGGCCAGCAGCCGGGCGAAATGCGCCCCCAGCCCGCCGGAAGCGCCGGTCACCAGCGCACGCTTGCCGTGAAGTGAAAACCGCATGTCCATGCCTGCCGCCCCTGTCGCATCGTCGGGCCCGCAGGCCGGACTTTCCGCGCCTGTTGTGCCGGCTTTCGCGCCGGTCAGCAACCGCTGAACGCGGTCCTGAGATTGCTCATCAGGTGGTCAGATCCTCGACCATATAGACGATGAAGGGCTGCAATTCGCCGTCCTCGTCCTTCAGGGAGACGTATTCGCCTTCGGCAAACCGGTGCGACTGGAAGCGATACCCGGCTTCGTCGTCATCGTCGCCGACGACATCGTAATGAAACGCCCAGGAGCCGCCCGGCTTGCGCACGAGATGGCCGACCTCTTCGGGCTCCTTGCCCCAGAAGCGCTTGACCTGGCACTGCTCGCGCAGCTTCCACGCCTCGGCGTCGATGTGATCGTCGCCATCCAGCGGTGCAACCATCTCGTAGCCGTGATGCGGCGAGCCGTTGGGAAACTCCTTGGTCCGCGCCAGATGCATCGTCACGCGCTTCAGGGTCGACTTGCTCATGCGTTCCTCTCAACAGGCGATTTCAGATGAAAGCTGGCGGTTTTCCGAGGTTTCCGCCTTGTTTTGGATCAAGATAGCGGCGTTTTCAGGCGTTGGTGGCGGCAATCGCCCGATCCAGCACCGTGCGCACCCTGCCGCTGTCGAGCGCGGCCATGGCCATGGCGGCGCCCTCCTTCAGGTCTTTGGCCTTGCCGGCGACGATCAGGCCGCCGGCCGCGTTCAGCACGGCGATGTCGCGATAGGCGGTTCTGGCGCCATTGACCACGGCGCGCAGCGCCTCGGCGTTGTGTCCGGGCTCACCGCCCTTGAGGTCGGCGGGGTTGGCGCGGGGCAGGCCGGCATCCTCCGGGGTGACTACAAACTCGACAATCTGTCCGTTGTCGAGGCTGACACCCTCCGTAGGACCGGTTGTCGTCAGTTCGTCGAGGCCGTCGGAACCGTGAATCACCCAGGCGCGCTCGCAGCCCAGGCCATGCAGCGTNTCGGCGATCGGGCGCAGCCAGGCCGGCGAGAACACGCCNATCAGGATGCGCTTGACNCCGGCCGGATTGGCGACCGGGCCGAGGATGTTGAAGATGGTGCGGGTGCCCATTTCGACGCGCACCGGGCCGACGTTGCGCATCGAGGGATGATGCGCCGGGGCGAGCATGAAGCCGAAGCCGGAGGCGGCGATCGAGGCAGAGACCACTTCGGGCGCCACGCCCACCTTGAGACCGAGGGCGGCGAGCACATCGGCCGCGCCGGACTTGGAGGAGGCGGCCCGGTTGCCGTGCTTGGCGACGGGCACGCCGCAGCCAGCGATGATGAGGCCGGCGAGGGTGGAGACGTTCCAGCTGCCCGAGGCGTCGCCGCCGGTGCCGACGATGTCGATGGCATCCGCGGGAGCGGCCACCGGCACCATCTTCGCCCGCATGGCCGACACGGCGCCGTGGATCTCGTCCACCGTTTCGCCGCGTACCCTGAGCGCCATCAGGAAGGCGCCCATCTGCGCCGGGGTGGCGCCGCCCGAGAGCAACTGGTCGAAGGCGTGGGCTGCTTCGGCGCGGCTCAGCGTGGCGCCGGTGGCAACCTTGGCGATCAGAGGCTTGAAACTGTCCACGGCGTCAGGCTCCCGGCGTTGAGGTCAGGCGGTGGCGGCGGGGCGCTGGGCCCAATCCGCCGCCATGTCGAGAAAATTCCGGCAGATGATGGCGCCATGCTCGGAAGCGATGCTTTCGGGATGGAACTGCACGCCATGGATCGGCAGGCTGCGGTGGGAGGCGGCCATGATCAGCCCGTCCGCTTCCGCCATGATGTCGAAATCGGGGTTGAGGCTGGCGCGCTCGACCACCAGAGAATGGTAGCGTGCCGCCTGAAACGGCCCGTTGAGGCCGCGAAACAGGCCACGTCCGGTGTGGCTGATGCTGGACACCTTGCCGTGCATCGGGGTGGCGCGCACCACGTTGGCGCCAAAGGCCTGGCCGATGGCCTGATGGCCGAGGCAAACGCCGAACATGGGGGTGTTGCCCGCTGCGGCGGCGATCAGGTCGAGCATGATGCCGGCCTCGTCCGGCGTGCAGGGGCCGGGAGAGAGGACGATGGCATCGGCCTTGCGCGCCATCGCCTCGGCCACGCTGATGCGGTCGTTGCGCACCACCTCGATCTTCGGGCCAAGGCTGCCGAAGAGGTGGACGAGGTTGAAGGTGAAGCTGTCGTAGTTGTCGATCAGGAGGATGTTCATCACTGTCCCCTCCGGGCCTCGGAGGCGAAGCGCAACGCCGCCTCGGCGGCGCGGAACTGGGCTTTCGCCTTGTTCTCGCACTCGGTCTGCTCCGATTGCGGATCGGAATCGTGGACGATGCCGGCGCCGGCCTGCACGTGCATCACCCCGTCCTTGACCACGGCGGTGCGCAAAACGATGCAGGAATCGAAGGTGCCGTCGGCGCCGAAATAGCCGATGCAGCCGGCATAGGGGCCGCGCTTGTCCTTTTCCAGTTCGTCGATGATCTCCATGGCCCGCACCTTGGGCGCGCCCGAGACCGTGCCGGCCGGGAAGCCGGCGGAGAGGCAATCGATGGCGTCGACATCCTCCGACACCTCGCCCTCGACGTTCGAGACGATGTGCATCACCTGGCTGTAGCGCTCGACGAAGAAGCTGTCGGTCACCTTGACCGTGCCGATCTTCGAGACGCGGCCGGCATCGTTGCGGCCAAGATCGAGCAGCATCAGGTGCTCGGCCCGCTCCTTGGGGTCGGCCAGAAGCTCGGCCTCCAGCGCCCGGTCGAGGGCCGGGGTCTCGCCGCGCCGCCGCGTGCCGGCGATGGGGCGGACGGTGACCTTGCCGTCGCGCACTTTCACCAGGATTTCCGGCGAGGAGCAGACGATCTGGAAGTCGCGATAGTCGAGGTAGCACAGATAGGGCGAGGGATTGACCCGCCGAAGCGCGCGATAGAGCGAGAAGGCCGGCAGGTCGAACTTTTGCGAAAAGCGCTGCGAGAGCACGACCTGAAAGATGTCGCCGGCGAGGATGTACTCCTTGGCCNNNGCCACCATCGCCTTGTAATCCTCCGGCGTGNTGTTGGAGGCGGGGGCGCCGGCCGGGCAGGAGGTGAGCGTGGCCAGCCGGGCGGCATCCTCGGCGCGCGCCTCGTGGTGCAGCGGGCCTTCGAGCGCGGCCAGCGCGCGGTCNAGNTGGTCGGCCGCGGCTTCATAGGCGGCGCGGGCGGCCTGTCCGGCNTGCGGGCGCACCGGGGTGACCACCACCAGTTCGTCCTTCACCGAATCGAAGACAACGACGAGGCGCGGGCGGATCAGCAGCGCATCGGGCACGCCGATCGGGTCGGGCCTGGCGGCGGGCAGGCGCTCCATCAGGCGCACCATGTCATAGCCGAGATAGCCGAAGACGCCGCAGGCCATCGGCGGAAGGCTCTCCTCNAGCGGCAGGGACGAGGCCTTGAGCAGGCGCCGCAGGCTGTCGAACGGATGCCCGNCCTCGGGCATGAAGCTCTTGCCGTCGGTCGAGAGCGCGGCCTTGCCGTCNGTGCAGCGCCAGGTCAGGTCCGGCGCCAGCCCGATGATCGAATAGCGGCCGCGCACGGCGCCGCCCTCAACCGATTCGAGCAGGATCGACGGGCCGGGGAAGGCTGCGCGCAGCTTCATGTAGGCGGAGACGGGGGTTTCGAGGTCCGCCACCAGCCGCGCGGTCAGGCACTGGCTTTCGCCGCGGGCAAACACCGCGGCGAAGGAGTCATACGGCGGTTCAAAACCCATCTCAGTTGGTTCCGCCGCCCAGCGCGGTCTGCACCATGCGCTGGTTGATGCTGGCGCCAAGGCTGGTCTGCACCCGCTGGACATACTGGGTCAGGATGTCCTCGCCGAGCTGGTTGCCCAGTTCCTTGCGCAGCTGGAGGGCAACGCCGGAGGCCGGATCGAGCGGGGCAAGCTTGCTTTCGGCAACTTTCAGCACGGCGCGGCCGGCATCGCCGGANAGCGCGGCGGTCGCGCCCTTGCCGACGCTGACGGCATANGCCTGNGCGGCGCCNGTGCTGCCCAGCGCGCCGCCGGTGTTGCGGTTGATGGTCAGTTCGGCCACCGGCGCCCCGGCATCCCGGGCNACGGCGTCGATGTCCTCGCCGGCGTCGATGCGCTTGACGTAGTCCGCCGCCTTCGCCGTGAGGCGCTTTGCCGTCTCGTCNGCCTTCCACTTCACCAGAAGCTCGGGCTTGACCTCGTCATAGGCGCGATCGCGCGGGGCTTCCACGCCGGCGATCTCGAACCAGATGATTCCCCCGTCGCGCGGGCGCAGGGCCTCGTTGTCGAGGCCGATGTCGGACTGGAACACCGCCTTCAGCGTCTCCTCGCCNCCGGGCATGCCGACGCCCTGGCCGGCCTTGTCCTTGCCGGTGGCATCGACCGCATCGATGGTGCGCACNCTCATCCCGGCCAGCGGCGCCGCCTCGGCCAGCGACTTGCCGGCGACGCGGGCGTCCTCGATCTTCTTGCTGATGTCGTCGAGACGGGCGCCGATGCGCGGATCGCTGCGCTGCTTTTCCTGCATCGCGGTGGGGGCAAGGCTGTCCTTGACCGTTTCGAACGGCGTCTGAGAGCCGGCCTCGATCCTGGTCAGGCGGATCAGGGCATGGCCGAAGCCGGTCTTCACCGGGGTCGAGACATCGCCCTCGTTCAGCCCGAAGGCGACGGCGGCGATGGCCGGATCGGCGAAGGTCGCCTTGGTCTTCAGGCCAAGATCGGCATCTTCCGGCTTGATCTTGCGCTCGGCCAGCAGGTCGTCGAAGCTGGCGCCGCCCTTCAGCTTGTCGAGGGCGGCGGTCGCCTCGGCCTCGCTGGCATAGAGAATCTGCGCAACCTGCCGCTTTTCGGGCGCGCCCCACTGGCCGGAGGCGACGCCGCGGTCGTAGATGCGGCGCAGATCGTCATCGGTCAGCGTCAGGTCGATGCCCAGATCGCGGGGCAGGGCGGTGATCAGGGTCACCTTGCGGTATTCGGGGGCGCGAAACTCGGTCTTGCGCGCCTCGTAGAAGGCCTTCAGCGCCGCCTCGTCCGGCAGCGGCAATTCACCCAGCGCGGCGGGGGCGAGGACGAAATACTTCACCACGCGCTGTTCGGCGATGTAGCGGTGGGCGGCATCGACCATGGCGTTGGGCGGCAGCACCTCGGAGCCGATCGCGGTGGCCACCTGACGGCGCAGCAGCGAGCGCTTCTGGTCGGCGAAGAACCCGGCCTCGGACAGGCCGGCCTGACGCAGAGCCTCGTAGAAGCGGGCGCGGTCGAACTGGCCGTTGGCGCCCTTGAAGCCCGGCTCGTCCATCACCGCCTTGACCACCTGCTCGTCGGCGAGGTTGAGGCCCATGGCCTTGACGCGCTGGTCGAGTGCCGCCTCGCTGATCAGCCGGCCGAGCACCTGCCGGTCGAGGCCGAAGGTGCGCGCCTCGTCGTTGGTGATGCGGCGGCGCAGGCGCTGCGACACATCTTCGAGCGAGGTGTTGTAGGCGTTGCGGAACTGGTCCATCGAAATGTCGGTGCTGCCGACCTGCGCCACCGAGGTGCCGCCGCTGACGCGCAGCATGTCGCCGATGCCCCAGATGGCGAAGGAGAGGATGAGAACGCCCATGATCAGGCTCAGCACGACACGGCCGAGCCAGTTGTTGGCAGCTTTGCGAATTCCGTCGAGCATGGCGGGCGGTCTGTCCCCGTGTGAGAATCGAATGTCCGATGCCTGAAATTCACCGGAGATGAAAGAGCGGGCGAGCATAAAGTTCCCGCCGCTGCGGCGCAACACGGGATTTGCCGGCGCATTTGCCGCAGAGATTGGTCAACCTTGACCTTTGGGCGCGATGGACGGCCCGCCCGCCCCTGTGCTAGCGCGATCAAGACCTCAGAATGTCCGTCGTTGGAGAGTGATCAATGGCCAATGCCCGCCCGCGCCCGCTTGTTGCCGGCAACTGGAAGATGAACGGCCTGCGCCCGTCGCTGGAGGAGATCAAGAAGATCGCCGACGGCTACGATGTCGCGCTCCAGAACAAGGCGGCTCTGCTGATCTGTCCGCCGGCGACGCTGGTGCTGACGGCGGCGGCGACCTCGTTCGGCTCGCGCCTGCAAATCGGCGGTCAGGACTGCCACGCCAAGGCTTCCGGCGCGCATACGGGTGACATTTCGGCCGAGATGCTGGCCGATTCCGGCGCGACCTATGTCATCGTCGGCCATTCCGAGCGCCGCACCGACCATGGCGAGAGCAACGAGACGGTGAAGGCCAAGGCGGCGGCGGCCTATCGCGCCGGCCTGCGCGCCATCATCTGCGTCGGCGAGACGCGGGCCGAGCGCGAAGCCGGCAAGGCGCTGGCCGTGGTGCGCAGGCAGGTGAAGAACTCGATTCCCGAGGGCGCCAACGCCTACAACACGGTGATCGCCTACGAGCCGGTGTGGGCCATCGGCACCGGCCTGGTGCCGACCGTCGAGGACGTGCGCGAGATGCACGCCGACATCCGCAAGACGCTGAAGGGCATGGTGGGCGCTGACGCAGCCGGTGTGCGCATCCTCTATGGCGGTTCGGTGAAGCCGGACAACGCCAAGGTGCTGCTGGCGGTCGAGAACGTCGACGGCGCGCTGATCGGCGGCGCCAGCCTGAAGGCGGCGGATTTCCTGGCCATCGCCGCCGCCTATCGCTGAGACCGGACGGCACCGTGACTGGTCAAGGCCGCCTATGGGCGGCCTGTCGCTGAGACCGGACGGCACACTGACGGGTCCTGGCCGCCTTCGGGCGGCCTTGTATTTCTGCTCATCCTTTTGACGCAGGGCAAATC
>Ga0056914_10002201_pt1 | contig 12641 bp, 14 predicted proteins | sample TNRBio252014_DNA_FD_55168 | JGI IMG/M metagenome (GOLD analysis project Ga0056914, IMG submission 55168) | Wastewater treatment Type I Accumulibacter community from EBPR Bioreactor in Madison, WI, USA - TNR Reactor_6/25/2014_ DNA | ecosystem: Engineered > Bioreactor > EBPR > Anaerobic-Aerobic >...
TTTTCCGGGTTGATCGAAGTCGGGCCGGTTGAGCCTTTGCAGCCGCCCAGGTTGTTACAACACACCACGAAGAATTCGCGGGTGTCGATGGGTTTGCCGGGGCCGATGCAATTGTCCCACCAGCCCGGTTTGTTCAGATCTGCCGCTTCGTGATAGCCAGCGACATGATGATCACCCGACAAGGCGTGGCAGATCAGCACAGCGTTGCTGTGGTCCGCGTTGAGCGTTCCATAGGTTTCGTAGACGATCTCATAATCCGCCAGCGTCCGGCCACAATCCAGCGCCAGCGGCTCAGCAAAGTGGGCTATCTGCGGTGTGACCAGACCGACGGAATCGGGGGGAAACGATGCGGCCATTGTTCTCCTGACCGTGATGATGAGTGACAATAAGTTGAATTTTTCATATAATTCAGTAATTTAAAGCGGATCAATCCCCGGCGGCCATCGTTGTGGGGCGGTGATGCGCCAACGCTTGTCGCGGCTCGTTTCACCGGTCAATAACGTCACCTGGTTTTTCGCCACGCCGAACACGTCCGCTAGAAACGCCCGCAAATGCGCATTGGCTTGACCATCTACCGGCGGGGCGGTGATGCGGACGCGAAATCGATCTGCCTGCAATCCTGCCCACTCATCGCGGCTGGCGCGGGGCTGGACTCGAACTCGCAGAGTCACCGCCGCACCGTCCCAGACATAACCCGCCGCCATCGCCTTAGCGCAACCCGGTCCATAGACCGAGAAAATCCTGCAATAGCAGACTGATGAAGATCAGCGCCACCACCACCAGCATCGGCGATAGATCCACCCCGGAAATCGACGGGATGATGCGCCGGACTGGCCGCAACACCGGTTCAGTCAATTGCGCCAACACCCGCGCCGCCGGATGGTAAGGATCAGGATTGAACCAGCTCAGCGCCACCTGAATGATCACGCCCCATAGATAAATGTTGATCAGTAGCTTGAGCAATTCAGAACGGTGAGCAACAACAGTCCTCCAGCACCAATCGGTTGGCTGAGCAGCAGGGTAATCAGCAGCATCTCGACCGCTTGGAGCGCAAAGGCCAGAACGACCGCTGCCAGGTCCAGCCCTCGATAACCGGGGATGATCCGGCGCAAGGGCACCAGCAGTGGGTTGGTGATGCGCACCAGAAATTGCACCAGCGGGTTGTAGAAATCGGCGCGCACCCATTGCAGCAGAAAGCGCAATATCACCGCCAGGATATAGAAGCCAAACACGGTTTGAACCAGAAAAGCCAAGGCCGTCACGGCTGTCCTCCCAGCAGGTTGCCCAATTCCTCGGAACGGTGGCGTGCGGCTTCCAGCGCCTTGTTGACCAGCTCATCCAGTTGTTCGGTCAATAGCGAGGGCGTTTCCATGATCGCCAGCGAAGCCGCCAGCGACCGGGCAATCAGTCGATCCAGTTGCTCATCCTGGAATACGCTGATCGCCCGCTCGGTCGTACCGCCCGGCGATGTGACTCCGGCGCGGAGAATAGCGACATTTTCCGGGCTTTCCAGCGCCATCTTGGCGGCCCCGAACGCCGTCTGCAACGTGAGCAAGCGTGCTGTCTCCGGCGCCAGACCCAGTTGAATCCCGGTCTTTTCCAAGGCTTCCATCAGCAGGAAGAAATAGGCTGGCCCGCTGCCGGACAGCGCGGTGACGGCGTCCAGCATCCGCTCGCTGTCCACCCACACCGTCAATCCCACCGAGCGCATGATCGATTCCGCCATCTGCCGCTGGCTCTCGTTCACCTGGGGGTTGGCGAACAGGGCCGTGGCCCCGCTGCCCACCAGCGCCGGCGTATTGGGCATGGTGCGAACGATAGCGGCTTCGTAACCCAGCCAGCGGCGGATATCGGGCTCGCGCACGCCGGCGGCGATAGAAATGATCAGCGGTTGCTGCGCTTGGGCAGTTTCGGCCAATTCCTCGGTTACTGGGTGCAGGATTTGTGGCTTAACCGCCAGGATGATGACCTGACCTTTGGCGGCGATTTCACGGTTGTCCAACCCGGTATGGACGCCGAAGCGCCCGCGCAGGAGTTCACGCTGGCCAGCGTCGGGTTCGGCGACCCACAGGTGATCGGGATCAGCGCCACTGACGAGCAGTCCGCCAATCAGGCTACGCGCCATGTTGCCGCCGCCAATGAATGCGATGGGGAGGTCTTTCATCTGCGCCTCATGAGGGTGATATTCGTTTAAGGGTTGGCGCTCAGCAATTGGAGCACTCGCTCGCTGACGCCAGCCAGCCGATTGTCGTTTCGGTAGGTTTCATAAACCTGCTTTTTGCGAGGCGGATCGAACTGTTGATAAAGCGCATAGGTGCCTGGCAAGTTTTCGCGCAACGCTTGCTCGAACGCTGCCTGATCCAGCCCGGTGGCCAGTCGGTCCGTGGCTGCTTCGGTGGGAGAGACATCGGGCGCGACTGGACGGGGAGGCTCCGGGCTAACGAGCAGCATGGTGGCCTGGCGCTTGGCTTCCTCCTCAATTTCACGCAGATAGGCGTCATCCGCACCGAGCAGGAACGGCGCAGCTAACAACAACAGACCGATCAACCTACTGCGCGCAGCGGCTTCGGGCGGGAGAGTGAAGGACAGCATCTTCGGTGTCTCAAGACAGAAAAATGGAGTCGGCTATTCTGCTATAGCATACTGCAAAGTAGCGATTCAGGCGCGGGGGCCGAAGAGCGCCGTGCCAATACGCACCAGCGTTGCACCTTCCGCGACAGCGGCTTCCAAATCATCGGACATCCCCATGGACAGCGTGTCCAGCCCTTCATTATTCAGCCGCTCTTTCCACCCACGTAACCGGGCGAAAGGTTGGCGCTGGGCGGCGAAATCGGTGGCAGGCGCGGGAATCGCCATCAGACCACGCAACCGCAGTCGGGGCAGCCCAGCGACGGCCTGGGCCAGGTCGACCAACTCGCTCTCGTCAATGCCATGTTTACCGGGTTCGCGGTCGATGTTGACTTCCAGACAGACGTTGAGCGGTGGTAGATCATCGGGCCGCTGCGCATTCAAACGCTCAGCGATTTTTAGCCGGTCCACACTGTGCGCCCAAGCGAAATGTTCGGCGATGCTGCGCGTCTTGTTGGCCTGGATGGGCCCGATAAAGTGCCATTCCAGCCCCAGCACCGCCAATTCGGTGATTTTATCCAGCGCTTCCTGAACATAATTCTCGCCAAAATCCCGTTGACCCGCAGCGGCTAAAGCGGCAACGGCGAATGCGGGATGGGTTTTACTGACCGCTAACAGGCGCACCGAGTTCGGCGGACGCTGGAATTGGTGCTCGGCGGTACGAATGCGGGCCAGTACCGTTTGGAAACGGGCCGCAAAATCGATGCGCATGATGAATACTCCGGTAGGCAACTGTATAACGATCACGGTTTTGCAGGATATACTATGAAAAATTTCGTTGCGCAAAACTGACCGCCTTCGGGCTTTTTTTCCATCCCTTCGCGGGAGCGAACGCCGTTATGAACCTTGATGAACTCTTGAGCTTTTCTGTACAGAACAATGCTTCGGACCTGCATCTGTCCGCCGGCCTGCCNCCGATGATCCGCGTGGACGGCGACGTCCGTCGCATCAATGTTCCGCCCCTTGATCATAAGCAGGTGCATGGGCTGATCTACGACATTATGAATGATAAGCAGCGCAAGGATTATGACGAATTTCTGGAGTGTGACTTCTCGTTCGAAATCCCCAAGCTGGCCCGCTTTCGCGTCAACGCCTTCAATCAGGATCGGGGGGCAGCCGGCGTATTCCGCACGATTCCCACGATCATCAANAGCCTGGAGGATCTGGGCTGTCCAGCGATTTTCCGCGATCTCATCGCCGTGCCCCGTGGGTTGATTCTGGTGACGGGACCGACCGGATCNGGCAAATCCACGACCCTGGCGGCGATGATCGACCATATCAACAAAAACGAATACGGCCATATTCTCACCATTGAAGACCCTATCGAGTTTGTCCACCAGAGTCAGCGTTGCCTGGTCAATCAGCGCGAGGTGCATCGNGATACGCTGGGCTTTACTGAGGCGCTGCGTTCGGCGCTGCGCGAAGACCCGGACATTATTCTGGTAGGCGAAATGCGNGACCGGGAGACGATCAGTCTGGCGCTGACCGCTTCCGAAACCGGACACTTGGTGTTTGGCACCCTGCACACCAGTTCCGCGCCCAAGACCATTGACCGTATCATCGACGTATTTCCGGCGGGCGAGAAACCGATGGTGCGGTCCATGCTGTCGGAATCGTTGCGAGCGGTCATTTCGCAGGCGCTGCTCAAGAAGAAGGGCGGTGGCCGGATGGCGGTACACGAAATCATGGTCGGTATTCCCGCCATCCGCAATCTGATCCGCGAAGATAAGGTGGCGCAGATGTATTCATCCATTCAAACCGGCGCTTCCCAAGGAATGCAAACGCTCGACCAGGCGCTGCTGGAGCTGGTCAAAAAGGGGGCGGTCACCCGTGAGGAAGCCGTCACCTATGCCCAGAACAAAGCATCGTTCAAACAGCAGATGGGGTGATTGGGGCGCGTCAGGGGTCAGAGCGCAAGGCTGACCTTACCCGGCCGGGTACGCTGATAAACAACTCGTCCTTCCAACAGGGTATGCGTCACCTGCCCCGGCAACACCCAACCGATAAACGGGCTATTTTGCCCACGACTGCGCAGGTGAGCAGACTCCAGCAAACCCTCCATCTCGGCGTCGAATATGCAGACATCGGCGGTTGCGCCGACGCCGAGATGGCCACGGTCCAGCCCCAGAATCTGCGCCGGGCCGCAGGTCAGCCGTTCAATAACGGTCATCAGTGGCAACACACCCGCCTGCGCCAGATGCAGGCTTAACGACAGCAGGGTGTCCAACCCGGAGATGCCCGGCTCGGTATCGCCAAAGGGCGCCTGTTTAGCGTCGGGTTCATGCGGCTGATGATCTGAACAGATCGCGCTCAATGCGCCGCTGGCCAGGCCGGCCCGCAACGCATCCTTGTCGCGCAACCCGCGCAGTGGTGGGCGAACATGGCAGCGGCTGTCAAAGCCGACCAGATCCATATCGGTCAGATGCAGGGAGTGAACCGCCACGTCGGCGCTCACCGGTAATCCCTCGGCGCGGGCGCGGGCAATCAACTCCACCGAGCGAGCGCTGGACAGCCGGCCAAAGTGAACCCGCACGCCCAGATCGCGCACCAGCTCCAAATCCCGGGCGATCATGCCGGTTTCCGCCGCAGCCGGACGCCGGGCAAGCCCATCCGCGTGGCCACTTGACCCTCATGAGCGAGACCGTGGCCAAGTTCAGGATCAACAGGCGTCAGAAAAACCGTCAAGTTGAACGTGGCGGCGTATTCCAGCGCCCGTCGCAACACCCGGGTATTGACGATGGGCCGACCGCCGTCGCTGACGCCCACACAGCCGGACTCTTTCAACGCGGCCATTTCCGCCAGACGCTCGCCGCGTAAACGATGGGTCAAGGCGCCCAGAGCCAACACCCGGGCCTGACCCGCTGCTTTGGCGCGGCGGCGAATCCATTCAATGACCGCCGGTTCATCAATCGGCGGATCCGTGTCGGGCGGACAGACCAGCGTCGTAATCCCCCCTCCGGCGGCGGCGGCGGTTTCACTGGCAATCGTCGCCTTGTATTCCTGACCCGGCTCCCGCAAGCGGGCGCACAGATCGATCAAACCAGGGCAAACGACCTGGCGGCGGGCATCAATGACTTGTTCCGGGATAAAGCCGGCGGGCGCTTGGCCTAGGCTGGCGATTTTGTCGTCGGCAATGAACAAGTCAGCAACCCGATCGGTGCGATGGGTCGGGTCGATCACCCGGCCGCCTTGAATAACGATCCGCATCAGGCGTCCTCCCCGGCAGACCGGGCCTGATAGCCCAGCGTAATGGACATGATCGCCATGCGCACCGCGATACCGTTGGTCACCTGTTCCAAAATCACCGAGCGCGACCCGTCGGCCACTCGCGAATCGATTTCCACGCCGCGATTGATAGGGCCAGGATGCATGACCATCGCATCGGGATGAGCCAGCGCCAGCCGCTCTTCGGTCAAGCCGTATTGTTGGAAAAATTCCTGTTCCGAGGGTAATAACGCGCCTTCCATACGCTCCCGCTGCAGGCGCAACATGACCACGACATCGACATCGCGCAGACCCTCCCGCAGCCGGTGAAATACCTGCACCCCCAGATTTTCCACCTGGGTGGGCAACAGGGTACGGGGCGCAATAACCCGGAGATCGCCCGTGCCGAGAATGCTCAGGGCATGGATCAGCGAACGGGCCACCCGCGAATGCAGGATGTCGCCAACGATAGCGACCCGCAAATTGGGAAAATCCGGCTTATGGCGGCGAATAGTGAACACGTCCAGCATGGCTTGGGTGGGATGGGCGTGGCGGCCATCGCCCGCATTGAGGACGGCGATATGCGGCTTGACATGGCGCGCGATGAATTCCGCCGCGCCGCTTTGTTGATGGCGCACCACAAACATGTCGCATTGCATGGCTTCGATGTTGCGCAACGTATCGAGCAGGCTTTCGCCCTTCACCGCTGAAGAGGTGGCGATGTTCAGGGTCAGCACGTCCGCCGACAACCGCTTGGCCGCCAACTCAAAGGTGGTGCGCGTGCGCGTACTGGCTTCGAAAAACAGATTAACCACGGTCTTGCCGTGCAGGGTTGGCAACTTCTTGACCCGCCGCTCGGCGACGCCATGCAACGATTCGGCGGTATCGAGAATATCCGTCAGATGGCGACGAGTCAGCCCTTCAACGGTCAGAAAATGCCGCAGACGGCCTTGAGGATCAAGTTGGATGGACAGGGCGCTCATGGTGCGGTCTGAATGAGGAGTTGCAGGGCGTCAGGACCGATCAACTGGACATGGTGGCCTGCGGGCAGTTCCAGGCGGGCGCCCACGACATGGGCTTCAATCGGCAGTTCCCGGCCACCCCGGTCAACCAGCGCGGCCAGCAACACCGAAGCTGGGCGACCATAGTCAAACAATTCATTCAAAGCGGCGCGGATGGTGCGACCCGTGTATAGCACATCGTCGATCAGGATCAGATGGCGGCCGTCCACATCGAACGATAATTCCGAAGGACGAACTTGTGGATTAACCCCGATCCGGCTGAAGTCGTCGCGATAAAAAGAGATGTCCAGCCGACCCAGCGGGGTCGTCACGCCGAGCTGCTGGTGCAGACGCTCAGCCACCCAGACACCGCCGGTATGAATGCCGACCAGCGCCGGATCGGCAATGCCGCGCCGGACCAGCAACTCGCGCAGTTGTCCGGCCATCGCTTCAATCAGGAATTCGGCGTCGCGCATGAAAATTTCCTCTGAACCCCTTCAAAGGGGAGATTGAGCCAATGTTTGGTTAAACCAGCTTTCTAAAATAACCGCTGCGGCTTGGTCGTCCAGTGGAGCACGCCCTTTTCGGCGGCGACGGCCGGCTTGAAATTGGCGTTGTTCCGCTTCCCAGGAAGATAGCCGCTCGTCAATCGTCGCCACTGGCAGACGGAACCGCCCCTGCAGTTGACGACTGAAGCGCAGCGCCGCTTCGGTGATCGCATGGGCCGTCTCATCCGCATGACGCGAAACACCCACCACGAGTCCGTCCGGTCGCCATTCAGCGATCAACCGAGCGATCGCATCCCAATACGGCTCACGGGTCGGCAGAATGCACAGTGGACGCGCCGAGCCGNTCATGGCGCCGCCCACGGCGACGCCGATGCGCCGCTGGCCCACATCGAAACCGAGGGCGATTCGCCAACAGGGAAAATCACGGGGCGATGAGGCAGTAGAGGTCGAGTCCGGCTCGCGCTCAGGCGTGGCCGACATGGGAGGACAACAGGTTTAGATCGATGCCCAGCAGGGCGGCGGCGGCCAGCCAGCGCCGGTTACTGGGCGTATCGAACAGAAGGTTGAAATCGAAGGGGCTCGATAGCCAGGCATTGTCGGCCAACTCCTGTTCCAGTTGACCGGGTCCCCAACCCGCGTAGCCCAAGGCGACCAATAAATGCGCTGGACCTTGGCCACACGCCACGCTTGCAGGATATCGCGGGAGGTGGTGATCCCGATATCGTCGGTTACGTGCAGGGTGGCGTCCCAGTGACCGACTGGATTGTGCAGGACAAAGCCCTGCTCCGGTTGCACTGGCCCCCCATGATAAACCGGGATTTGGGCAATTTCAGGCCGGTCGCTGCTGAGATTCAAGTGCTCCAACAGTTGGCTGAGCGTCAGATTTAGCGGGCGATTGATGACCAGCCCCAGCGCGCCATTGGCGTTATGTTCGGAGATGTAGGTGACAGTCTGAAAAAAGTTTGGATCGGCCAGCGTGGGCATGGCGATCAGAAACTGGTGGCTCAAATAGGTCGGTTCGATCATGAACATAGTATCGGAATTCAGGCCGCCCTTGACAAGCCATGCGCTGGAAAGCCAGGCTCCCTCAACGCGCTCGCACCCGGCCGCCGGGATCGAAACGCCAGGGCGCTTCAATGCGTAGAACATCCACTTGCTGGCGCAAGTCGGGCGAAAAGGGTGGATAGGGCGCGGCTAATTCGACAATGCGTCGAGCCGCCTGATCCAGTTCAGGATGACCTGAAGAGCGAACCACCCGCACCTCCTGCAAACGCCCTTCTGCCTGGATCACCACCTCCAGCAACGGCCCAGCGCTCGTGTTCAATCGCCGGGCGACGTCGGGAAAGTTCATTTCCCCCACGCGCATAACCTTACGCGCCCAGTCAGCGGCATAAAACCCTGCTGCTGACCGGGTATCGGTCAGACTGACTCGCTGGACGCGAACGCCCGCCGATTTTTTACGTTGCTGCTCAATATCCAGGCTGGCGATCTGACCTAGCAGCGCCGTGCTATCCAATCGACCCGGCGCTGGGATAACCCTCCTTTCCACACTTTCTAAACGACGGGTCACCGGTGGCGCGGTGGGTTTTGGCCGCGTAACAGGTGTGACCGGTGCAGTCAATTTCGGCGTCGGGTCATGATCAGCGCCAGGTTTGGATTGGGAACCCGGTTTGGGTAAAAGTTTCGGCGCTGGTTTAGTCACTGACTCAGCGGGTGGTTTCGACGCAGATTTGATCAACGGTTTGGGAGACGCTGGTTTAGTCACTGGCTCAGGAGGTGGTTTCGACGCAGATTTGATCACCGGCTTGGGAGACGCTGGTTTAGTCACTGACTCAGCGGGTGGTTTCGACGCAGATTTGATCAACGGTTTGGAAATTGCTGGCTTTAGATCGGGTGGGTGGGCCGACTCCAGAACAGCGGTTTTCGGCAGGAACGGCTTGGGTTGTGTGGGCGGCAACCATTCCATCAACGCCGGTTCCGTCGGCGGCGCCATCAACACCGGCTCTGGCAAAGCCCGTCGTATCTCGAACTGTGGCGACGCAGGCCGCTGGAATGATCGCCACCCGTCTACTGACACGCCGAATAACAACGCGGCGTGCAGGCCGATCGCCAACAGCAGCGCCAACGCCAGTCGGCCCTGATCAGAGAAATCGCCGCTGGCTCTCACCTTATGCCTCCACGCCAGTCGGCGCTACAACCGCCGTTCAATCGCCGCCATCAAATCATCGCCAATATTCAACCCGAACTGCGCATCCAGTTCCCTGGCGCAGGTTGGACTGGTCACGTTAATTTCGGTCAAATAATCGCCGATGACATCAAGACCGACGAATAATAATCCCATCTCTCGCAGCGTTGGCGCTACTTGCCCGCAAATCCAGCGATCATGTTCGCTCAGCGGCACNCCCTCACCGCGTCCACCNGCCGCCAAATTGGCCCGGGTCTCGCCTGCCTGCGGAATTCGCGCCAGGGCGTAGGGTATTGGCTCACCGTCGATCAGCAGAATACGCTTGTCGCCAGCGACGATTTCCGGCACATAGCGTTGCGCCATAGTCAATCGCCGCCCNTGCCCGGTCAAAGTTTCCAAAATCACGTTCAGGTTAGGATCACCCTCCCGCAACCGGAACACCGACGCGCCGCCCATGCCATCCAGCGGCTTGACCACGATATCGGCCTGCTCACCCAGAAAGGCTTTGAGTNGCTCCGATTGCCGGCTAACCAAAGTTGGTGGACCGCATTGGGGAAAATGCAACGCGAACAACTTTTCATTGGCGTCGCGCAGACTGCGCGGCTTATTCACCACTAGAACGCCGGTCTGTTCCGCCAGTTCCAGCAAATAGGTGGTGTAAATGTATTCCATGTCGAATGGTGGGTCCTTGCGCATCAGGATCACGTCCAGTTCCGCCAGCGGCAACTCTCGTTCGTGGTGAAACGCAAACCAGCCACTTTTATCATCTCGAACACTCAACAACCGGGAGCGCCCGAACGCCTCGCGACCCCGGGCATACAGATCAGCCTGTTCAAAATAATGCAACTCCCAGCCACGCGCCTGGGCAGCCAGCAACATGGCAAACGTCGTATCTTTCTTGATCGTGATCGTGGTGATGGGGTCCATCACTACCCCGAGTTTGAGCGTCATGGTTCTCTGTCCGTCAGGTTGCGGGGAGTTCGCTCCGGAAATCCGGCGCAATGATCGAATGGCGATCATTAGCGAAGCATTACTGATTTCCTCATAGCATCGTAATGAGTAGTATGCTAAATATTGTGTCAAAGAAATCTATCCTCATATTGTGTTTGAACACACATCTGGGGAAATAACCAACAAGAGTATCAAATCTCCTTTGCACTCGACGCAAGCAAAGCGACCCGATTCCCAGTCCGAGAGGATAGCGATGTGGCAGATGCGGCAATAATTTCCCCGGCGGCGTCCGCTTCGTCGCATCCTTTTGACGTGTTGCTACGCCTCGACCAGCGCATTCGCGAGCGAACGCCGGTCAGGGAAACCGGCGCACAATTATCGGAGATTCGCGGACGGCTAGCGTTACGCCTCGCGACCTGGAACCTGCTACTCTCTATGGATGACGTAGCTGAAATTATCCCAGTGCCCCGCACCATCACCCGGGTCCCCGGAGTCAAGCGCTGGTTGTTGGGGATCGCCAATCTGCGCGGCAAGGTGATTTCGGTTTCAGATTTGCGGGACTTTCTAATCGACCTGCCGACCACGCGGCTGCCAGGTAGCCAGATCGTCGTATTACGCTCCGGCGAGTGGGATTATGGCCTGCTGGTGGATGAAATTATTGGCATGAGACACTTCGGACCGCAACATCGACTGCCCTCGCTAGACGGGCTGGAAGCGAATCTGCGCCCTTATGTGATCGAGGCGTTTCTCAACGAGAGTCTGAAATGGTTAGTGTTCAACACCGGCAAGCTATTGTCGGATGATCGGTTTCTGAATGCTGCCAGTTAGGTGGCAAAAACGATGAGAACCGGTTTTTTGGGTAGTCTCCCCGTCGGAAGCACAGATGGGGCCACGGGATTTTGTGCGATGAGAAATAGCAATGCGTAACTCGCAAGACACTTCAACATTAAAAAACTTTTCTGGCGCCTATCTGGGTCTACTGATCGCACTGGTGTTATCTGTTGTGCTGATGGGCGCTATTTTCATTCTGCTGGCGCAACAAAGCGCACAGAACGAAATCCAGTTCAACCTGACCAGTGAACAGCGACTGCTGTCACGCGCCGCCGTGACAGAAGCGCTCGAAGCAGCGCGTGGCAAGGAAAGCGCTTTTGCCCGACTTAAAAATACTCGCGACCGCTTCGAGCAAATTTTGCAGCAACAGCGCAGTAACGGCGCCCCATCGCCGGCGGTGTCACCCGCCTTGGACGAACTGGACAATCACTGGAAACCCATGCGGAGCGAAATTGACCTGATCCTGGCAGGGCGTGAATCAGTAGTGTCGATCAACAATTTCTTGCCACTGCTGGAAAGTTCGTTGACGCAGATGATCACCTTGTCTGACGAGGTCGCAAAAAGTCTGGCCAATAATCGCGTCGATCCCCGGCAGGTCTATCTGGCCACTAATCAATTGTTATTGGGGCAGCGCATCGAAAGCGATCTCAAGCGGATGTTGACCGAAGGTGGCTTAAGCGCCGCCGCCGCCGCCGACCGCTTCAGTCGCAACGTCAATCTGTTTGGTCGAATACTCAAGGGAATGCGCGAAGGTGATTCCCGCATGGGCGTTGAGCGTGTGACTCTTCCAGACAGCGCTGGCAAACTGGCCAATTTGGCCGACCTGTTCAAATCCCTGGAAGCTGAAACTGCCCGGATCGTCGAAAAAGCGCCGGAACTGGTCAAAGTGCAGAACGCCGCACAAGGCGTGACCGACAAGGGAGACACCCTGCTGGAAGGGTCTACCCGGCTGCTGAACGCCTATGCCGCCCAAAGTCGCCAGGTTGATCTTTTCGGCATCCCGCTCAGCTATCCAATCGCCTACATTTTCGGAGCTATCGCCCTGATCCTGCTGTTTATCCTGTTGTACGCACAGAGCCATAGAAGCCGTGAGCAGATCGTCGACGCTGAACAACGCAAACAGGAAACCGAGGAGCAGAACCGCCGGAACCAGGACGCCATCCTGCGGCTGCTGGATGANCTGGGCAACCTGGCCGAGGGCGATCTAACGGTGCANGCCAGCGTGACTGANGATATCACTGGCGCCATCGCCGACTCGGTCAACTACGCCATCGAAGCCCTGCGCGACCTAGTGTCGACGATCAACAACACTTCCGGGTTGGTCGCTGCCGC
>Ga0056914_10002202_pt1 | contig 12639 bp, 7 predicted proteins | sample TNRBio252014_DNA_FD_55168 | JGI IMG/M metagenome (GOLD analysis project Ga0056914, IMG submission 55168) | Wastewater treatment Type I Accumulibacter community from EBPR Bioreactor in Madison, WI, USA - TNR Reactor_6/25/2014_ DNA | ecosystem: Engineered > Bioreactor > EBPR > Anaerobic-Aerobic >...
GGAGCCGCCATCGCCAACTTCGGCAACCAACCGCAAGGCGCCGTGTCGGGGACGGTCTTCAACGACCTCAACGGCAACGGCGTGCAAGACCCTGGCGAGACCGGTCTTGGTGGCGTAACAGTCACCCTGACGCCCACGAGTGGAGGCCCATCAGTGACCACCACCACGACCAGTAATGGCGGTTACCTGTTCACTGCTGTAGCGCCAGGCAGCTACACCGTGACCGAAGCCGATCCCACTGACTTCATCAGCACCACCAATAACACCGTACCGGTGAGCGTACCGTCGGGTGGCGCGGCCACCGCCAATTTTGGCGACCAGCAGCAGGGCACTATCAGCGGTGTGGTATTCAACGATTTCAATGGTAATGGTGTGCGCGACCGTGGCGAACCCGGTATCAGCGGCGTTACGATAGAGCTTCTGGATAGTACGGGTCGCGTTATCGCCACGACCACGACCACCGGTGACGGCCGCTATCTCTTTACGAGTCTCAACCCCAGTACCTACACCGTCCGCGAAACTGATCCGACTGGCTTTGTCAGCACGACGCCCAATACGGGGACCGCGACGGTGCCGCCCGGCGGCATCGCCAGCCCCGACTTTGGCGACCAGCAGATTCGCACCGTCAGCGGCGTGGTGTTCAACGACCTGAACGGTAATGGAGTACAAGACCCAGGCGAACTGGGCATCGGCGGAGTCACTGTTGTCCTGAGGGATGATGCCCAAGGGACCATCCAGACCACCACAACCGGTAGCGATGGCCGCTACCTGTTCAGCAACATCGCACCGGGCAACTACACAGTCGATGAGACTGATCCCAGGGGTTATACCAGCACCACGCCTAACCGTGTGGCGGTGACGGTTCCGCCCAATGGCGCCGCCAACGCCAACTTCGGCGACCAACAATCGTCATCCGCAATTTTCGACCCGCCCTCGGGTCGCAAGACCGTCAATACCGCTGGCTTCCCGGTCATTGAATGGCGCATGGTCTGGATCAACGGCAGCAATACGGCCGCCAATCGGGTGCGGGTCATCGATCCCGTTCCAGTAGGCGCCATTTACGACCCCGACAGCCTGCGTTGCGAAGCGCGAGGCCAATCGACGGTAGCAACCTGCGTCTTCGAACCGGCGAACAATCGGGTCGTTTATGAAGGGAATATCGCGGCTGATCCCGGGGCGCTGGACGAAGCCGACGCCCAAAACGAGGTGGTGATTGTCTTCAGCACCTTGCTTCAGTCCGGTGTCAGCACGGTCGAAAACCTGGCGAGTGCGCACTGGGACCGGAACGGTAATGGCAGTGTGGACGACGATATCACTGGTAACCAATTACCGGTTGAAACCAACAATGGCCAACCCGTCCGGCCACCGGTTGACATTCCATTGCTAGCACCTTGGCTATTTTGGATATTGGCCGGATTGCTAGCCCTTATGGGAGCCATCGCCCATCAGAACAGCGGCTGGTTTAGAAAGATGCGGCGTCAAAATTAAGCGGGTAGAGAAAAATCAGAGTGAATCCACGAGAAATCAGCATTATACGGCCTGCTGGAACCCCGCTAACCACCGGCCTTGCTGATGGATCACTCTGATTGACTGTGGTATCGCCAGTGAGCTAGCTGATGGACGACAGGCAAAAAAAGTCAGGCGCTTGGCCTTATACCTTCCCAATGACCGCAGTTGAGAGAGGGACTGCCGAGGTTTCGCGGTCGGTGCGCCAAACCGAATCAGCCGGTATTCCACAGCCTGTATAGAAATGCCCTATTAGCAATCCGCCCGTGTTAGTTAACCACGGGCGGCGTCAGTGATGAAAATCAGGCTGACTGGGCCACCGTCTCGCTGGCCTGGCCCTCTCCCGCCGTGTTCTGTTTTTCCGGCACGGCAACATAAATCCGCATACCGTAGAAGCTACGAAACACGAAGATCAGGTTGATGATCAGGAATAAAGCCGCCAGGTTCATCGTCAAAACATGCTGGCCCTGAGCCGCGAGGCCAACGGCCATTTCAACGGCCAACAGGCCAAACAGCGTGGTGAACTTAATGATCGGATTCATCGCCACTGAGCAGGTGTCTTTGAACGGATCGCCCACCGTATCACCCACCACCGCCGCCGCATGTAATTCAGTGCCCTTGGCGTGCAACTCAGTTTCCACGATTTTCTTGGCGTTGTCCCACGCGCCGCCAGCGTTGGCCATGAACACGGCCTGATACAAGCCAATGATCGCCAGCGAGATCAGATAGCCGATGAAAAAGAACGGCTCGATAAAAGCGCAGGCCAACGTGCCGAAAAACACCGCCATGAAGATGTTGAACATCCCTTTCTGCGCGTAAATCGTGCAAATTTCGACAACCTTCTTACTGTCTTCCGACGATGCCTTGGTCACTCCATCCAGTTGGATATGCCCTTTGATGAATTCCACAGCGCGATATGCGCCGGTCGATACCGCCTGAGTCGAAGCCCCAGAGAACCAAAAAATGGTTGCGCCGCCCGAGATCAGCCCAAGCAAGAACGGCGGATAGAGCAGAGAAAGCTTGTCGAGATTCTCGGTCAAACCGCCCGTTAACAGCATGATGATCGAAAATACCATGGTTGCCGCGCCCACGACTGCGGTGCCAATCAGCACCGGCTTGGCGGTCGCCTTAAACGTATTGCCCGCTCCGTCATTCTCTTCGAGCAGGTCTTTGGCCACCTCGAAATCAGGCTTAAAGCCGAATTCGCGCTTAATCTCAGCTCGGATGCCCGATAATTGCTCGATGGTGGACAGTTCATAGACAGACTGGGCGTTATCGGTCACCGGGCCATAGCTGTCCACGGCGATAGTCACCGGCCCCATGCCAAGAAAGCCAAAGGCTACCAAGCCGAAGGAAAACACCGCAGCCATAATGACCGCCTTGGTCGGATCGGGATTGATGACCGCCGCCAGTTCGTACTGCGACACCAGATAAGCGCCGGACATCAAGCCAACGATCACCACCCCCATCCAAAAGGCCGAGAAGTTGCCAGCGGTCAAACCGGCCAGAATGTTCAAACTGGCGCCGCCCTCCCGCGAAGCGGTCACCACTTCACGCACATGTGCTGATTTAGTCGAGGTAAAAACCTTGACGACTTCCGGGATCACGGCGCCGGCCAAGGCGCCAAAGGTGATGATCAGCGCGAGTTGCCACCACAGATTCGCGTAAGTCTGCCCAGCAATGGCGATATCGCCAATCAGCAGGTAGGAGACCGCAAAAGTGAGCACCAGCGACACGCCTGAAGTGATCCACACCAACGAAGTCAACGGCGCCTCGAAGTCGAAGCGGGATTGGTCACCATAGCGGCGATAGGCAATCGCTTCGTTAGCCAGGTAGGAGATGCCGGAGGCGACAATCATCATCACCCGCATCACGAAAATCCACACCAGCAGTTGCACCTGCACTGCGGCTTCCGGCACGGCCAGCATAATGAAGCTGATGAGCGCCACGCCGGTCACGCCGTAGGTCTCAAAGCCATCAGCCGTTGGACCCACGGAGTCGCCGGCATTATCGCCGGTGCAATCGGCGATGACGCCTGGATTGCGGGCGTCATCCTCCTTGATGCCGACGATCTTCATCAGGTCGGAGCCGATGTCCGCAATCTTGGTGAAGATGCCGCCGGCGATGCGCAACGCGGCTGCGCCCAGCGACTCGCCAATCGCGAAGCCAATGAAACACTTGCCGGCCAGCGCCGGCGAAACGAACAGCAAAATCGCCAGCATGATCAGCAGCTCAGTGGAAATCAGCAGCATACCGATGGAAATACCGGATTTCAGCGGAATCGCATAGACCGGATAAGCCTGACCCCGCAGTGCAGCAAATGCAGTGCGGCTATTGGCCAGCGTGTTGATGCGGATGCCAAACCAGGCAACACCCAGTGAGCCAGCGATGCCGATCAGCGAGAACGCCAGGATCAACAGCACTTCAAGCATGTCCATGTGCTGGACCCAGCCAAAATAGGCAACGATGACGACAGCGATAAATGCTTGCAGGATCAGCAGAAACTTGGTTTGCGTGATCATGTAGGTCTTGCAGGTCTCGTAAATCAGTTCGCTGACCTCGGCCATTGAGCGATGCACCGGCAGGCGGCTGACCTGAAGGTAAATGACTGCGCCGAAAAGCAATCCACCGACGCAGATCAGCAGGCTCCAGGACAGCAGCGTCGCACCCGAGACGCCGAAGAACTGAGCGAGCGATGCATCACCGAGGTTGGGTAATACCAGATTGGCCTCACTGACGTGAGTGTTTGCCGCGAAAGCCGGGAACGCACTCAGTCCAAGTGCGAGCAGCAGCAGTTGGCATACTATCCACCGGCGTTGCGCAAATGCCAGGGCTGAACTTACGGATATCATATTCCCTCCAAAAGCGACTTGATTCGCTGCCGCCCGGAATGGGCGACGCGAGATCGCTAGCAACCGCCGTGCCTTAAAAAGTGGATTTTATAAGTATTTGTAAAACAATATTTTTTATTTCATAAAAAATGGCGTCTTGTAACAGACGCCACTGGATAAAGGTCCTGATTGTTGATAATCAAACAAGTGAAGGTCGACTTCCCTGCTGGGAGCCCATCGTATCGTGCGCAAAAAAACTCAAAATTCTAGTTTCCGATGCTGGCCATTGTTCGCAGCATGGGGCCAATCGCTGACTTCCTTCATCCTATTGATTCTAAATCATTTTTATAGAAGAATGGCGGTATCCCCGTGGATGCTGAGGGGGTTTGGCTCCGCGCAACATCACTCGCATCGCCACGCCGATCTGCCTCATCCGTCATCGAAAAGGTCGATCATCGCATTTAATTTCATCCATCGAAGACTGCGCCATAGCATTCGGTATCCGCATGTTCAAAATCGCTGATCGTGAAGGGAATTGGCGGCGTACCGCTACTCTTTAACCCGGGAAACGTATTCGCCGGTTCGGGTGTCGATCTTGATCACCTCGCCGCTCTGGACGAATAAAGGCACCCGCACCACGGCGCCCGTTTCCAGCGTCGCGGGTTTGCCGCCGCCGCCTGAAGTGTCCCCGCGTAACCCAGGGTCGGTTTCCACGATGGTCATGATGACGAAATTGGGCGCCGCCACACTCAGAGGCACGCCGTTCCACAACGTCACTTGACAGATCGCCTCTTCCTTCAGCCATTTAGCGGCATCGCCCACGGCAGCGGCGTCGGCGGTCAGTTGCTCATAGCTTTGCTGATCCATGAAATGCCAGTACTCGCCGTCGTTATAAAGATATTGCAATTCCACATCGACGACATCAGCGCCTTCCGCCGTATCGCCCGATTTGAAAGTGCGCTCAATGGTGCGCCCAGTTTTCAGATTGCGCACCTTGACCCGGTTGAACGCCTGACCCTTGCCAGGCTTGACGAACTCGTTCTCAACGATCGCGTAGGGATCGCCGTCCAGCATGATCTTCAGCCCGCTTTTAAATTCATTGGTACTATATGTCGCCATGCGAAACCCGCCTTGTTCTGGAATGTAGGGAGTGATAAACCTTAGTATGATAACTGCAAAGGGGATTTTCCGTCAGACTCCGCTCTGGCAACGGGCGTTAGCCAGCGCCATTCGCGATCCAGCCGAGTTGCTGCGGGAATTGAGCCTTGATCCANCGTTGTTGACCGCAGCGCAAGCGGCGGCAACGCTATTCCCGCTGCGCGTACCCCGCAGTTTCGTCGCCCGGATGCGTCCAGGCGACCCCGACGATCCCCTGTTACGGCAAGTGTTGCCGTTGGCGGCGGAGCTGGAGTCAGCGCCGGGATTTACCGCTGACCCGCTGGATGAGCAGGCAACGCAAGCCGCGCCGGGTNTTCTGCACAAATATTCTGGCCGCGCCCTGCTGATTGTCACTGGGGCTTGTGCAGTGCATTGCCGCTATTGCTTCCGCCGGGAATTTCCCTATGCCGAAAACCAGGCGCACTTTAACGCAGGGCAATCAACGCTCACCTACCTGGCAGGCGATGCCAGCCTTCGCGAGGTGATCCTGAGCGGCGGCGATCCGTTAGCGCTATCTGACCGACGTTTGGGCGAGTTACTCACGGCGCTGGATCACATCCCCCATCTGGAGCGGGTGCGTATCCACAGCCGCCTGCCTATTGCACTGCCTGAGCGCGTCGACGACGGGTTATTAGCGACGCTCGCGCGGACCCGGTTACGGCTGGTCGTAGTGAGCCATGCCAACCATCCGCATGAGATTGACGAAACCGTGGTTACGGCATTGGCGCGACTGGCCAGCATTGGCGCGACCCTGCTCAATCAAACGGTGCTGTTGCACGGGGTCAACGACGCACCNGAGACTCTGGCGGCTTTAAGCGAGAGGCTGTTCACCGCTCGGGTGCTGCCCTACTACCTGCACCTGCTGGACCCGGTGCGCGGTGCGGCCCATTTTGCCGTGAAGGAAAGCGCCGCATTGNCTATCATGGATAGGTTGCGGCAGCGATTGCCGGGTTATCTGGTACCCCGGCTGGTGCGGGAACAACCGGGGCAACTGGCCAAAACTCCGGTGGAGTCAATTTAATGATAGCGTTGTGCTTCCCGTTCAGGTCCTGGCCCCCAACAGAGGTTGGAACGCGTGTCTGATCCTTCCCTTATCAATCTACTTGTCGTGGATCGNTCCCGATCCGATATTGATCACATCGCGAAAACCCTGCGCGGCGATGGCTATCAACTCGAATTGATCCAAACCGACCAAGCTGAAGCCACTCGTAGCGCGATTGATTACCAGCCGCTGGATCTGATCCTGCTGCGCATCGCGGACGAATTGCCTACCCTCGCCGAGATCCGCCTGATGGTGGCCGAGGCCCAGCAGGATATTCCGATCATCGCCGTCATCGATGATGATCACCACGAGGGATGCCGACTGGCCCGGTTGCTGGAGGAAGGCGCTGACAACTATTTCTACCTTGACGACGCTGACCATTTAGTTGCGACCACCCGCAAGGAGTTGCGTCACCTGCGTGATCGCAAGCGCCAACAATCCTTTGAAATCCGCTTCAAGGAAAGCGAAAACCGCAGTCAGGCGTTACTGGAAAATATCCAGGAGGCTATCGCCTACATTCACGAAGGCGTTCATACCTACGCTAATCCAGCCTACCTGCGCCTGTTCAATTACCAGCGTAAAGAAGACCTGGCCCAAATCCAGTTGGTCCACATGGTTCCCCCCGGATACCGGGACGCGCTGAAAAGCGTATTGCGGCGCAGCATCCGCTCCGGCAAAGCGGTTGAACCAGTGGAATTGGTCGGATTACGCAGCAACGGCCAAACTTTCCCGGTGCTGCTGGAATGCGCTCCGACCCGGATGAATGATGAGCCCTGCACCCAGATCATCGTCCGTGACGCGACGCCGGAGAAGAGTCCCTACAACCAGCAACTGGAGGAGTTGCTGAAATTCGACGAGATAACGGGGCTATACAGCCGACGGTTTTTCCTTGAGGCGCTGGAAATCGAGCACGATGGCTTTCTGTTATACATTCTGTTCACTGACCATTCCGCCATCCGTCACGGCATGGGCTTTGAAGCCCTTGAGCAATTCATGCGCGAAGCCGCCGGTCTCTTGAAGCCGATGCTGTCGTCGGAGGACATGGCGGCTTACTTCGCCAGTGAAGTGTTCGCGGTGTATCTGCCGGATCGCTCCTCGACCGACCCACAGGCGCTGGCTGAGTGCATCCGCGAGACCATTGCCAAATACAATTTCAAAATCAATGGCAGACTGTTCACAACGACCTGCTGCATCGGGGTCTACGATGCGCGCAGCAACCGGGAAAACGCCCTTCAGGTTCTTGCTTACGCTGACCGCGCCTGCGAAGCAGCCCGGCAGAAAGGCGGCAATCGGATTGAGACCTACGCGCCGCCTAAAGAGGAGAGTCGGCGGAGTAGCGGCGCCAAGACCGTCAGCGAAGAAGATGAAGCCACCATTCGCTTGATTCGAGAGGCGCTGACCGGTGGCCGTTTCAGTTTGAGCTACCAACCGATCGTCAGCTTCGAAAGCGCCGAGGACGCGCGTTACAAAGTCTATCTGTGCATCGCCGACGACGCTGGCGACCGGCAATCTATGGACAAGCTAGGGGTCGTGGCAGTGCGCTATGGTCTGATGAGCACCCTGGATAAATGGACCGTCATCCGNGGTATGGCGGGGTTGATTGAAATCCAGAAACGCGGGGAGAAACCACCCATCCTNTTTATNCGGTTATCCCAAAATTCGCTGGTGGACAAAGAGTTTCCTGACTGGCTGGCCAAACGCTTCAAGGAGAGCCGACTGGCCTGTTCGCTGCTGGTGTTTGAGATCAAGGAAGACGACGCTGACGAGTATTTCGAGGAAATCCGGCTATTGCAAAGTCGCCTGCGGGAATTGGGCTGCGGCGCTGCCCTGTCCCATTTTGGCGGCAAGCCTCATTCCGACCGTCTGCTCCGAGAACTGGTCCCGGATTACATCAAACTTGATGGCATCCTCATCGAACGGCTGGCCAAAGCCAAGGATGACAATAGCCGCCAGGCGATGGCGGCGATGGCGCAGCAGGCCCATGATCTAAAAACCCGGGTGGTGGCCTCCGGAGTCACGACGGCGCCGCAGATGGCCAGCATCTGGCAGTTCGGCGTCACGCTGGTACAAGGCAATATGGTGGCGGAAGCCAGCGAACAACTGGACTTTGACTTCCGCCAGTACGCTGGTTGAGATTGAAAGTAGCGTCGGCTTGCCGGCCTGAACGCCTATCCTTGCTGACGCAGCGCGGCGATGCGCTCTTCCAGTGGTGGATGCGTCATCAACAACTTGCGCAGGCCACTGCCCAGGCCGCCACGGATGCCGAACGCCGCAATCTGTGTAGGCAACTGCGCAGGCTCATGCAACTGCCGCAGCCGCTCCAGCGCCGCAATCATCTTGCCGCGACCGGCTAACCGGGCCCCGCCCGCATCAGCGTGAAACTCACGTTGGCGACTGAACCACATCACGACCAGCGACGCCAGGAAACCGAACAGGATTTCCATGACCATGCTGGTCAAGCGATAGCCAATACCCGGACCCCGCGACGGATGGCCCCGCGACAATGCTTGATCTACCAGATAACCGATTATCCGTGACAGAGTGATGACAAAGGTGTTAAGCACTCCCTGCAATAAAGTCAGCGTCACCATGTCGCCGTTGGCGACGTGACTGACCTCATGACCGAGCACTGCCTCCACTTCCTCAGCACTCATCCGCTCCAACAACCCGGTGCTGACCGCGACCAGTGCGCTATTGCGATTAGCGCCGGTGGCGAAGGCGTTGGGTTCCGGCGAGGAGTAAATCGCCACTTCCGGCATACCAATCCCGGCGCCCTGCGCTTGGCGGCGGACGGTTTCCACCAGCCATTGCTCCGCCTGGGTACGTGGCTGTTCGATCACTGTAGCGCCAACCGACCGCTTCGCCGCCCATTTCGACATCAGCAACGAGATGATGGAGCCGCCCATGCCGAAAATGGCCGCGAACACCAGCAGGCTGGTGAGATTCATGCCAGATTGGTACAGGAAGCGATCGACACCCAACAACCGGGCGACCACGCCCAGCAGCAGGACCACTGCCAGATTGGTGGCAACAAACAGGACAATGCGTTTCATGGTTGCGCTCCGTTGGAATGATGCTGGCGACTCTATAGCGGCGTTACGGAAAATTTCAAGCCGCCTGCCTTAGGCGGCGACTGGTCGGCGGGTGATCAACATGGCGTCGCCGTAACTGAAAAACCGGTAACGCTGTTGCACTGCATGGCGGTAGGCCTGTCGTATTTCCGCAGGGCCAGCAAAGGCGGCGACCAGCATTAGCAACGTGGATTCCGGCAGATGAAAGTTGGTGATCAGCGCATCCACACCGCGAAACCGGTAACCGGGATAAATAAAAATCCGGGTCTCGCCGGCCCAGGGTTGCAAGACGCCCTGATCATCCGTCGCCGTTTCCAGCGCTCGCGTGACCGTAGTGCCGACGGCGATGATCCGCCCGCCCCGTTTTCGCGCCGCCCGAATGTGTTCACAGGCCACCGCGCTGACCTCGATCCGCTCGGCATGCATCACATGATCTTCCACCCGCTCCACTCGCAGGGGCTGGAAGGTGCCCGCCCCGACATGCAGCGTGATAAATGCCTGTTCAACGCCCTGTTGAGCCAGCCGGTCGAGTAGCGCCGGATCGAAATGCAAGCCAGCGGTCGGTGCGGCTACCGCACCCGGCTGGCGAGCGTAGACGGTCTGATATCGCTCGTGGTCTTCCGTGGTCGGTTCCCGGGTAATATACGGCGGCAACGGTAACCGGCCATGCCGTTCCAGCAACGGCAACCACGCTTCATCACCCTCGACGCCAACTTCAAACAGATCGGCATGACGCCCGAGGACGACGGCGGTAAAGCCGGCGTCGAATTGCAGCCGTCCCCCCAGTTTGGGCGCTTTACTGGCGCGAATTTGCGCCAGCGCCCGTTGCTCGTCCAGCAGGCGCTCTACAAGCAACTCGAACCGCCCGCCGCTGGCTTTGCGTCCGAACAACCGCGCTGGAATAACGCGGGTATCGTTAAACACCAGCAAATCGCCGGGCCGCAGCAATTCCGGCAATTCATGGAACTGGCGGTCATCAAGAGCGCCCGTTGCGCCATCCAGGGTCAGCAACCGACTGTCGCTACGCCGGGCCAATGGTTGCTGGGCAATCAATTCCGGCGGCAAAGCGAAATGGAAGTCCTGGCGATGCACTGGCTCGGCCCACACACGTCGGGTTGACGGCTCATCCTCAGGGCTCTTGTGGAACCCTGACTCTTCTATAAACTCTGAATCTGTCATTCTTGCCATCATGTGGATATTGCAATGCGTAAAATCCTGCTGATTACCGCCGCCCTCTACGCAACCGGGGCGCTAGCCGCTGCTGAGGTCAAGCCTGAAGCGGCGACTCCGACGCCCCCGAACCCGGTCTCTACGGCTCCCCTGAAGCAGCCAGACCTCACGAAACTGCAAGCCGCCCTGAACGGTGAAAAACCCGATAGCGTCGTTCCATCGGCGATTCCGGGACTATTTGAGGTCGTCCTCGGTGGCCAGGTGCTCTATCTCAGTGAAGATGGGCGTTTCGTGCTACAAGGCGACATCCTCGATCTGGGTTCCCGCGCCAATCTGACCGAAAACCGGCGTGGTGAACTACGCGGCCAAGTGATCAGTGCGATTGCCGAGAAAGACATGGTGGTCTTCGGACCTGAAGAACCGGCCAAGTACACGGTCACCGTTTTCACTGATATCGATTGTGGCTACTGCCGCAAGATGCACAGCCAGATGGCCGCCTATAACAAGGAGGGCATCAAGATACGCTATCTACTGTTTCCACGCGAGGGCGTCGGCTCCGAGTCGTTCAACAAGGCCATTTCAGTCTGGTGCGCCGCCGACCGGCAGGAAGCGATGACCAAGGCCAAGCGCGGCGAAGCGGTTGAAAACAAGAGTTGCGACAACCCGGTGCAGGCGCAATACGAGTTGGGGCAAAAAATCGGTGTGCGTGGCACCCCCAGCATGATTCTGGAAGATGGTGAAATGCTGCCCGGCTATGTGCCGCCCACGCAGTTGGCGCAAATGCTGGCGACGGCCAAAGACCAATCCACTGCTCAACATCAGAATGCCGGAACCAAGAGCCAGCCTTGAACGCCGCCATGTTCTTTGGCCAGAAAATCCATCCGCTGAATTTCGATATTCCCGAAGCGCTGACTCTGGCCGGCGACGTTGTGGAACTGAGCGGGCCGAGCGTTCGGCTGCGCATTGACTGCGCTGACATCCTTGCAGGCTGTTGGCGTTTACGGTTCGAGAACGCCTGCTCTGCTGATCAACAACAATATTCAGATGCTGTATTGCCGGAATGGCGTACAGGGCGCCCGGTCGCACCGATGCAGGAAGCTGACGCCGTGCGGTTTGCCACCGCCGCAGGGCGCATCGACCTCAGTGCGGCGCAATTACGGCTGGAACTGGCTGGCTTGACCCTGGAAACGGTTGCGGCAGGCATCGGCGCGTGTGGGGACAATCTGCTGCTCAATTTCGCCCTGTGCGGCGTGGACGGTTGCTACGGTTTCGGCGAGCGCACCCGGCGACTGAACAAGCTCGGCGACAGCGCCGATTGCCTGACGGTGGACGTGGTAGCGGTGTTTCGCCACACCTACGCCCGCGATGACTACGATCCGACCTATGTCGCCATTCCCTTCGCCATCCTCAAAGCCGGCGAGCATTTTCTGGGCCTGTTCTTCGACAATCCGGGTCGCGCCGTGCTGGACGCCGGTAAAAGTCAGCCCGGTGAATTCTGGTATCAATCCTTCGGCGGCGTCACCGATCTTTACGCCCTCGCTGGACCGACGTTGCCCGAGGTCGTGCGGCGTTATGCCGCGCTGACCGGACGAGCGCCGCTGCCGCCGTTGTGGGCGCTGGGCTATCACCAATGCCGCTGGAGTTATCGCAGCGCNGCGGAATTTCGCCATCTGGCCGCGCAATTCGCCGCCGCTGATGTACCGGTCAGCGCCCTGTGGTACGACATTGACTATATGGACCGCTTCCGGCTGTTCACTTGGAACCGGCAAGCGTTTCCCGATCCGGCGGCGCTGAACCGCGAGTTGCAGACCGCCGGCATTCGCGCTGTCACGATTGTCGATCCCGGCGTCAAACGCGAACC
>Ga0056914_10002204_pt1 | contig 12633 bp, 14 predicted proteins | sample TNRBio252014_DNA_FD_55168 | JGI IMG/M metagenome (GOLD analysis project Ga0056914, IMG submission 55168) | Wastewater treatment Type I Accumulibacter community from EBPR Bioreactor in Madison, WI, USA - TNR Reactor_6/25/2014_ DNA | ecosystem: Engineered > Bioreactor > EBPR > Anaerobic-Aerobic >...
TACTTCGAGCCGCTGACCCTGGAGGACGTGCTGGAAATCGTCGCCATCGAGAAGCCGCTCGGCGTCATCGTCCAGTACGGCGGGCAGACCCCGCTCAAGCTGGCGCTGGCGCTCGAAGCCAACGGCGTGCCGATCATCGGCACGACGCCGGAGTCGATCGACATCGCCGAGGACCGCGAACGCTTCCAGAAGCTTCTGAACGAACTCGGCCTGAAGCAGCCGCCCAACCGCACGGCGCGCACCGAAGAGGATGCCCTGCGCCTGGCGCAGGAGATCGGCTATCCGCTGGTCGTCCGTCCATCGTACGTGCTCGGCGGCCGGGCCATGGAAATCGTCCATGAACGCAAGGATCTCGAGCGCTACATGCGCGAGGCGGTCAAGGTCTCGCACGATTCGCCGGTGCTCCTCGACCGATTCCTGAACGATGCCTGCGAGGTCGACGTCGATGCGCTGTCCGACGGCGAAGAAGTCATCATCGGCGGCGTCATGGAGCACATCGAACAGGCCGGCGTGCACTCCGGAGACTCGGCCTGCTCGTTGCCGCCCTACTCGCTCAGCCATGCGGTGCAGGACGAACTGCGGCGCCAGACGCGGCTGATGGCCAGGGCGCTGAACGTCTGCGGGCTGATGAACGTGCAGTTCGCCATCAAGGACCGCGAGATCTATGTCCTCGAGGTGAACCCGCGCGCGTCGCGCACGGTTCCCTTCGTCTCCAAGGCCACCGGCCGCCAGTTGGCCAAGATCGCGGCGCGCTGCATGGCCGGCCGCAGCCTGAAGGAGCAGGGCGTGAGCGGCGAAGTCGTTCCGCCGTACTACTCGGTCAAGGAGGCGGTCTTCCCCTTTGTCAAGTTTCCCGGGGTCGACACCATTCTCGGCCCGGAAATGAAGTCGACCGGGGAAGTCATGGGTGTCGGCACGACCTTCGCCGAAGCCTTCGTCAAGTCGCAACTCGCCGCCAGCGTCAGGCTGCCGGCCTCGGGCAGGGTCTTTCTGTCGGTCAAGGACAGCGACAAGGCGAAGGCGGTCGAAATCGCCCGCCACCTCGCCGAGGCCGGATTCCATCTCGTGGCGACGCGCGGCACGGCGCATGCGCTGGAGGCCGCCGGCCTGCCGGTGCAACAGGTCAACAAGGTGACCGAAGGCCGGCCGCACATCGTCGACACCATCAAGAACAACGGGATTTCCCTGATCATCAACACGGTCGAAGAGAAGCGGCTGGCGATCAACGACTCGCGGTCGATCCGCACCTCCGGTTTGCAGGCCGGGGTGACGATGTTCACGACGATCTGGGGGGCCGAAGCGGCGGCGGAAGGTATCCGCAGTCTTGGCGAACTGGTGGTCTATCCGATCCAGTCGCTGCACAAGCAACTGCACTGAGACAACCCCTGACCGCCGGGCCGCCCCTTCCGGGCGCCGGCGGCATGCCTTTGCTGGAATGAACGATGAGTAAAGTTCCGTTGACCGTGGCAGGCGCCGCGAAGCTGCGCGACGAGTTGCAACGCCTGAAGACGATCGAGCGTCCGGCGGTGATCGCGGCGATTGCCGAAGCGCGCTCGCACGGCGATCTGTCGGAAAATGCCGAATACGATGCCGCCAAGGAACGCCAGGGCTTTCTCGAAGCGCGCATCAAGGATCTCGAGGGCAAGCTGGCCAACGCCCAGATCATCGACCCGCTGCTCCTTGATGCCGACGGCCGCTGCGTCTTCGGGGCCACCGTCGACCTCGAGGAGCAGGAATCGGGCGACGCCGTCACCTACCAGATCGTCGGCGAGGACGAGGCCGATATCAGGCAGGGCAAGCTTTCCTTCGGGTCGCCGATGGCGCGGGCGCTGATCGGCAAGTACGCCGGCGATATCGCCCAGGTTCAGGCGCCGGGAGGCATGCGCGAATACGAGATCATCGACGTCCGCTACGAGTGAACCGGCGTGCGCAAGACTTCCGAAGCCGTCTATTTCGTGGTCATCACCCTGTGGGTCGGCGGCATGTGGGCGATCGGCTACATCGCCGCGCCGGTTCTGTTCTCGAGCCTCGGCGACCGCCAGCTGGCCGGGGTCGTGGCCGGGAAGCTGTTCGCGCTGATCGGCTGGGTCGGACTCGGCAGCGCCGCCTATGTGCTCATCTTCCTGGTCGCCCGCTGTCGCGGGCTGGCGTTGCGGCGCACTGTCTTCTGGCTGGTGCTGGTGATGGCGCTGCTGGCTGCCGCCAGTCAATTCGGCATCCAGCCGCTGCTGGCGCAACTGAAGGCCGACGCCCTGCCGCGCGGGGTGATGGAAAGCGTGTTGCGTGACCGCTTCGCCGCCTGGCACGGGATTTCCAGTATCGTCTATCTCGTCCAGAGCCTGCTGGGTCTGTGGCTGGCGGTCTGGGCCGGCCGCGGGCTGAAATGATCAGCCCTGCAGGCTGCGCTTGGTTCTGCGCGGAGCCGGGGCGGAGCGGCGGGATTTCGTGCTTTTTTGCGCGTCGACCGCAGCAGCCTGGACCGGGGCGGGGCGGTAGATGACCAGCAGCTTGCCGATGTGCTGGACGGCGGTGGCGCCGAGTTCGGCGCAGATCGTTTCGAGAAAGGCGAGACGATCCTCGCGGCGGTCGCCATGGACGCGCACCTTGATCAGTTCGTGAGCGCTCAGATTGACGTCGATCTCCTTGAGGACGGCTGCACTGAGGCCCTTTTCGGCAATCGACACGACGGGGCTCAGGTGGTGGGCGCGGGCGCGCATCGCGCGGAGCGCGTCGGACGATAATTGCAGCATGGCAGACCTTTCGAAAACGGCATTTTAGCGAATGGCCAGAACGAGGACCAGCAAGGCCTGGATGCGCGAGCATGTCAATGACCCCTATGTCCAGCTCGCCAGGAAGGAAGGATGGCGTTCGCGCGCCGCGTTCAAGTTGCTGGAAATCGACGACAGGGACCGGCTGCTGCGCTCCGGCGAGGTCGTCGTCGACCTCGGCGCGGCGCCCGGCGGTTGGTCGCAGGTGGCCGCCAGGCGGGTGGGCGCCGGCGGTCTCGTCATCGCCCTTGATCTGCTCGAGATGGAGCCGGTCCATGGTGTGGACTTCATCCAGGGCGATTTCCGCGACGACGGCATTCTTGCCCGGCTGGAAGAAAGGCTGGCCGGGCGTCGGGTGGGACTTGTAATGTCCGACATGGCCCCCAATATGTCGGGAGTGCCGCTCGTCGATCAGGCGCGGATCATGCACCTCGCCGAACTTGGCCTGGACTTTTGCCGGGCGCACCTGAAACCGGAAGGCGCTTTCCTGGTCAAAGTTTTTCAGGGGACCGATTACGCGGCATTTCTCCATTCGATGCGCGAGGTCTTCCGGAGCGTCGCGGTGCGCAAGCCCGCTGCGTCGCGCGACAGGAGCGCCGAGCTTTATCTGCTCGGCAGTGTGCTGCGATGAGAGTTGTGTAGAATGGCGTCTTTGTCGCTCGACGCTGTCAAAGGAGAGCAAGCTTGAACAACATGTTCAAAAATCTGGCAATCTGGATGGTCATCGGCCTCGTGCTGATGACGGTCTTCAATCAGTTCAGCACCCGCCAGGTCACGCGGAATTCGATCGAATACTCGCAGTTCCTCGATGAAGTCAGGCAGGGCCACATCAGCAAGGTGCTCATCGAGGGCCGCACGCTGAAGGGGACGACCACCGAAGGCAAGCAGATCACTTCCTACGCGCCGCCCGATCTGTGGATGGTCTCCGACCTGCTCAAGAACGGCGTCAAGATCGAGGCCAAGCCGGAAGAGGAGCCGTCCTTCCTGATGAACATCTTCGTCAGCTGGTTCCCGATGCTGCTGCTGATCGGCGTCTGGGTCTTCTTCATGCGCCAGATGCAGGGCGGCGGCAAGGGCGGCGCTTTCTCGTTCGGCAAGTCGCGCGCGCGGATGACCGACGAGGCCCAGAATACGGTGACCTTCGCCGATGTCGCCGGCTGTGACGAAGCCAAGGAGGAGGTGCAGGAACTGGTCGATTTCCTGCGTGATCCCTCGAAGTTCCAGAAGCTCGGCGGACACGTTCCCAAGGGGGTGCTGATGGTCGGCAACCCGGGCACCGGCAAGACATTGCTCGCCAGGGCCATCGCCGGCGAGGCCAAGGTGGCGTTCTTCAGCATTTCCGGTTCCGATTTCGTCGAAATGTTCGTCGGTGTCGGCGCCGCGCGCGTTCGCGACATGTTCGAGAACGCCAAGAAGCATGCGCCGTGCATCATCTTCATCGATGAAATCGATGCGGTCGGCCGCCATCGCGGCGCCGGGCTCGGCGGCGGCAACGATGAACGCGAGCAGACGCTGAACCAGATGCTGGTCGAGATGGACGGCTTCGAAGGTCACGCCGGCATCATCGTGATCGCCGCGACCAACCGCCCCGACATCCTCGATCCGGCGCTGCTGCGTCCGGGCCGCTTCGACCGCCAGGTCGTCGTGCCGCTGCCCGATATCCGTGGCCGCGAGGAGATCCTCAAGGTCCATATGCGCAAGGTGCCGATCGCCGCTGACGTCAGGGCCGACATCATCGCCCGCGGCACTCCCGGTTTCTCGGGGGCCGATCTCGCCAACCTGGTCAACGAGTCGGCGCTGTTCGCGGCGCGTGGCAACAAGCGCCTGGTCGACATGGAGGATTTCGAGAAGGCCAAGGACAAGATCATGATGGGCGCCGAGCGCCGCAGCATGGTCATGTCCGAGGAAGAGAAGCGCAACACGGCCTACCATGAATCCGGACATGCCGTCATCGCCAAGCTGATGCCGAAATCCGACCCGGTGCACAAGGTCACGATCATTCCGCGTGGCCGCGCCCTCGGGCTGACCATGCAGTTGCCCGAGCAGGATCGTTACGCCTACGACCGCACCTACCTGATGAGCCGGATCGCCGTGCTGTTCGGAGGGCGGATCGCCGAAGAGTTGTTCATGAACCAGATGACGACCGGCGCCTCCAACGACTTCGAGCGGGCTACCGCGATGGCGCGCGACATGGTGACGCGCTATGGCATGTCCGATCTCGGGGTCATGGTCTACGGCGAGAACGAAGGCGAGGTCTTCCTCGGCCGCTCGGTCACGCAGCACAAGAACGTTTCCGAGGCGACGATGCAGAAGGTCGACGCCGAGATCCGTCGCATCGTCGACGAGCAGTACGCGCTTGCCCGCAAGCTGCTGGAAGAGAATCGCGACAAGGTGGAAGCGATGACCCAGGCATTGCTTGAATGGGAAACCATCGACGCCGAGCAGATCGACGACATCATGGCCGGCAAGCCGCCCCGTCCGCCGAAACCCTCGCAGAGCGCGCCCCAGCCGTCTGCGCCAAGCGATTCGCCTGGCGCCGCGCCCAGCGCACCGGCGACCGCCTGAGCGGCGCCCTCCATAGCCGAGCCGGGAGCCAACTCCCGGTTTTTCATTTCTGCCATGCCTGAACTTCACTGCGGCGGTTTCCGGCTGCCTCTCGATCGTCCGCTGATCATGGGTATCGTCAATCTCACGCCGGACTCGTTCGCGGGCGACGGCATGGGTTCGGACGTCGGCCGTGCGCTACGTCATGCCCGCAACCAGCTTGACGCAGGCGCCGACATTCTCGACATCGGCGCCGAATCGTCGCGCCCCGGCGCCATTCCGACGCCGGAAGACGAGGAGTTGCGGCGACTGCTGCCGGTCCTGCGCGAGATCGCCGGCTGGGGCGTCCCGGTTTCGGTCGATACCTACAAGCCGGCTGTGATGCGTGCCGCGCTGGCCGAGGGTGCGGCGATGATCAACGACATCAGCGCCCTCGGGCGCCCTGACGCCACGGCCGCGGTCGCCGCCAGCGATTGCGCCGTCTGCCTGATGCACATGCAGGGAGAGCCGGGAACGATGCAGAACGCTCCGCGATACGGCGACGTGGTGGGGGAAGTCCGCGGATTTCTGGCAGCGCGTGTCGCGGCTGCTCGCGCGGCCGGGATCGACGGCCGTCGTCTGGTTCTCGATCCGGGTTTCGGTTTCGGCAAGAACCTCCAACACAATCTTGCCCTTTTTCGGGCGTTGACCGCAACCGGCGTTGATGACCTGCCAATGCTGGTTGGCGTCTCGCGGAAGTCCATGCTGGGCGCGATCACCGGCCGGCCGGTCGGCCAGCGTCTGGCGGCCAGCATTGCCGCAGCGACACTGGCGGCGCTGAAAGGTGCGAAAATACTGCGCGTGCATGATGTGGCGGAAACCCGGGATGCGCTGGCAGTCCTGGCGGCAATCGATGAGGGAGTCGGCAATGAGTAGGAAATACTTTGGCACCGATGGCGTGCGCGGTCATGTCGGACAAGCGCCGATCACGCCTGATTTCGTGATGCGCCTCGGCTACGCGACCGGCAAGGTGCTGCTCGAACGCGNCGTGATGCCGGAGGGCGACCGTCCGGCGGTCCTCATCGGCAAGGACACCCGGCTTTCCGGATACATGCTCGANGCCGCTCTGGAGGCCGGGTTCTCGGCAGCGGGTGTCGATGTCTCGCTGGTCGGGCCGATACCGACGCCGGCGGTCGCCTATCTGACCCGGGCGCTGCGCCTGCAGGCGGGGGCGGTGATTTCCGCCTCGCACAACCCGTATTACGATAATGGCATCAAGTTCTTCTCGGCGCAGGGCACCAAGCTGCCGGACGATGTCGAACACGCCATCGAGGAGGTCATCGANCAGCCGATGGTTTGCGTGGCGGCGGCCGATCTCGGGCGGGCGAAGCGGATCGGCGATGCGCGCGGCCGTTACATCGAATTCTGCAAGAGCACGTTTCCCAACGATCTCGATCTGCGCGGCCTGCGCATCGTCGTCGATTGTGCGCACGGGGCAGCCTACCACACGGCGCCCGATGTCTTCCATGAACTCGGCGCCGATGTGGTTGCCATCGGTGCGCAGCCCAACGGCCTCAACATCAACGACGGATGTGGCGCGACGGCGCCCCGCGCCCTGTGCGAGGCTGTCCTCGCCGAAGGCGCGGACCTCGGGATCGCCCTCGACGGCGATGCCGACCGCCTGCAGATGGTGGACTCCCAGGGGAATCTCTACGATGGCGATCAATTGCTCTACGCGATTGTCCGGAGTCGCGCGAAGCACGGACAGGTCAGGGGGGTCGCTGGAACGCTGATGACCAATCTGGCGCTCGAGCATGCCTTGGGCAAGATGGACATCCCCTTCGCGCGGGCGGCCGTCGGAGACCGCTACGTCCTCGAGATGCTGCAGGACAGAGGGTGGATCTACGGCGGAGAGAACTCGGGGCACATCCTCGCCCTCGATCGTCACACCACCGGGGATGGTACGGTCGCCGCCCTGCAGGTGCTGGCGGCGTTGAGGGAGTCGGACGGCGACCTGGCCAGCTTGCTGGGGGATCTCGAACTCTATCCGCAGAAGCTGATCAATGTGCCGATGGTCAAGGGCTTTCCCTGGCAGGACGACGATTCGATTCGTGGGGCGCGGGAAGACATCGAGAGTCGCCTTTCCGGCAGGGGTCGCGTCCTGCTGCGTGCTTCGGGGACCGAGCCCTTGCTGCGGGTCATGGTCGAAGGAGAGGATGCGACAGAGGTCCTTGAAGCGGCCGAGGAACTCGCCAGGGTGGTGCGCGAGGCCGGCCAATGAGGTCGCAGGATCCCGCGTTTCTTGACCCGCGGACCGGCTGCCCACTATAATTCCACGATTATTCACGCAACCGAACCACCCGCGTGCGCGCNAAGATCCCGTGGCCGGAGGCCGGAAGATGCACGGCTGCCTGCAGCAGCGCGCCGCGTTGCCCGGTGCGGAATCCGCCCGGGTCGGTCGCACTTGCTGATGTNGATGGTGGGCTGATTGTCGGGGCGGCGCGGGTTGCCGGGGGCTTTCTTGCGATTTGCCNTGCGGCAAACTGATAGGCGGAAACATGAACTGGGTTTTTTCTCTTCTTCTGACGGTCCATATCCTGGTGGCGCTGTCGATTATCGGCCTCGTGCTGATGCAGCATGGCAAGGGCGCGGACATGGGGGCGGCGTTCGGCAGCGGCGCCTCCGGCAGCCTGTTCGGGGCGACGGGTTCGGCCAACTTTCTCAGTCGCACGACTGGCNTCCTGGCGGCGGTGTTCTTCCTGACCAGCCTGAGTCTGGCTTATGTGGCCTCGCAGAAGCCAAAAACGACTGGCAGTGTGATGCAGGAAACGGTACAATCCCAGCCGGTTTCGCAACCTGCGGCCATGGGNGGTGAGTCGCCCGCGGCGCCTGTGGAAGCCGGTTCAAAGGCAAAGGAAATTCCGAAGTAACGTAGGGCGGNTTCCCTGGCATGGTCCCTCGCCGGGGTGGCCGAAAAGCAGTGCCGACGTGGTGGAATTGGTAGACACGCTATCTTGAGGGGGTAGTGGCGAGAGCTGTGCGAGTTCGAGTCTCGCCGTCGGCACCAAAAAGGGGGCAGTGGCTTNGAAGCGCTGTGTCGTACAAGAAACTGAATACTGGCGGCGGATCATGGAAAACTACTTTCCAATCCTGATGTTCGTTCTGGTGGGGATCGCNGTCGGCGTCTTGCCGGTTGCCATGGGATTCATGCTTGCCCCGAATCGTCCCGATCCCGAGAAGCTCTCTCCCTACGAATGCGGCTTCGAGGCCTTCGAGGATGCGCGCATGAAGTTCGATGTGCGCTATTACCTGATCGCACTCCTCTTCATCCTCTTCGACCTGGAAATCGCGTTCCTGTTCCCCTGGGCAACGATTTTCAAGGACATCGTCGCGGCGGAATCGATAAAGCTCTTCGGATTTGTCGAGATGCTGATCTTCGTCGCCGTCNTGGTCATTGGCTATGTCTATGCCTGGGCCAAGGGCGCGCTTGAATGGGAATAGGGCTCGATCATGGGTATTGAAGGCGTCCTCCAGGAAGGCTTCGTCACGACGACGGCCGACAAACTGATCAATTACATGCGCACCGGCTCGATGTGGCCGATGACCTTCGGTCTTGCCTGTTGTGCCATTGAAATGATCCACGCCGGTGTTGCGCGTTATGACCTCGACCGCTTCGGCATCGTCTTCAGGCCCAGTCCGCGCCAGTCGGACGTCATGGTCGTCGCCGGGACGCTGACCAACAAGATGGCGCCCGCCATGCGCAAGGTGTACGACCAGATGCCCGAGCCGCGCTGGGTGATCTCCATGGGATCGTGCGCCAATGGCGGCGGCTACTACCATTATGCCTATTCGGTGGTGCGTGGCTGCGACCGCATCGTCCCGGTCGACATCTATGTGCCGGGTTGCCCGCCGACCGCCGAGGCGCTGATCTACGGGATCATTCAGTTGCAGAACAAGATTCGCCGCACCAATACCATTGCACGTTAATTGCCGAGGCTGATTTGCTATGTCCGCCAAGCTGGAAACGCTTAGCCAGAATCTTCAGAAGCACTTCGGGGACAAGCTGAAGGCATTCAAGCTTGACCTCGGCGAGTTGACGATCGAAGTGGCTGCCGCCGACTATCTCGCCGTGATGACTTCCCTGCGTGACGAACCCGATCTCGGCTTCGAAGAACTGATGGACCTCTGCGGGGTCGATTATTCGGCCTACGGGGATGGCAGGTGGTCCGGCCGCCGCTTTGCCGTGGTCTCGCACCTGCTGTCGGTCGCTCACAACTGGCGCCTGCGCGTCCGGGTCTTTGCCGAAGATGACGAGTTTCCCGCGGTGGATTCGGTGACCGGCGTGTGGAAGAGCGTGAACTGGTTCGAGCGCGAGGCGTTCGACCTTTTTGGCATCGCCTTCGTCGGCCATGACGATCTGCGCCGCATCCTCACCGATTACGGGTTCATCGGTCATCCGTTTCGCAAGGATTTCCCGATATCCGGCCATGTCGAAATGCGCTACGACCCGGATCAGGCTCGCGTCATCTACCAGCCGGTGACGATCGAGCCTCGCGAGAACACGCCGCGCGTGGTACGCGAAGACACCTACGGAGATCCCGCTCATGGCTGATATCCGCAACTTCACCCTGAATTTCGGCCCGCAGCATCCGGCTGCGCATGGCGTGCTGCGCCTGGTTCTCGAACTCGACGGCGAAGTGGTGCAGCGTGCCGACCCGCACATCGGCTTGCTCCATCGCGCAACGGAAAAGCTGGCGGAAACCCGGACCTGGGTGCAGTCGGTCCCCTACATGGACCGCCTCGACTACATGTCGATGATGTGCAACGAGCACGCGTACTGCATGGCCATCGAGCGCCTGCTCGACGTCGATGTCCCGATCCGCGGCAAGTACATCCGCACGATGTTCGACGAAGTCACGCGCATACTCAACCATCTGCTGTGGATCGGCTGCCATGCGCTGGACGTCGGAGCGATGACGATGGCGCTGTACACGTTCCGCGAGCGCGAGGATCTGATGGATGTGTATGAGGCGGTCTCGGGCGCCCGCATGCATGCCGCCTACTATCGTCCGGGCGGGGTTTACCGCGATCTTCCCGACACAATGGCGCAGTACCAGGAGTCGACCTGGACCAATGCGAAGAAGGCCAGGGAAAGGAACGAGAACCGCAGTGGGACGCTCCTCGACTTCCTCGAGGACTTCACCAACCGCTTCCCGACCTATCACTCCGAATACCACACCCTGCTGACCGACAACCGGATCTGGAAGCAGCGCCTGGTCAACGTCGGTGTCGTGGCGCCGGAGCGCGCCATGCAGATGGGCTTCACCGGCGCGATGCTGCGCGGTTCGGGAATTGCCTGGGACCTGCGCAAGAAGCAGCCGTACGCCGCTTACGACAAGGTGGACTTCGACATACCGGTCGGCGTCAATGGCGACAGCTATGACCGCTATCTGGTGCGCATGGAGGAGATGCTGCAGTCCAACCGGATCATCCGGCAGTGCATCGAATGGCTGCGCAACAATCCGGGGCCGGTGATCACCGACAACCACAAGGTCGCGCCGCCATCGCGCGAGGACATGAAGTCCAACATGGAGGAGTTGATCCACCACTTCAAGCTGTTTACCGAGGGGATCCACGTTCCGCCCGGTGAAGTGTATGCCGCCGTCGAGCATCCCAAGGGCGAGTTCGGCATCTATGTCATTTCCGACGGCGCCAACAAGCCGTACCGCCTGAAGATTCGGCCGCCGGGCTANGTGCACCTCGCGGGCATGGACGAGATGTCGCGCGGCCACATGATTGCCGACGTCGTGACGATTATCGGTTCCCAGGATGTTGTTTTTGGCGAGATTGACCGCTGATGTTTGCCGCTGAAATCCTCAAGAAATTCGACCGCGAGATTGCCAAGTATCCGACGGACCAGAAGCAATCGGCAGTCATGGCCTGTCTCGCGCATGCCCAGGAAGAAAAGGGCTGGCTGTCTCCCGAAGCCATCGAGGCGGTGGCCTTGTATCTCGGCATGTCGCCGATCGCAGCCTATGAAGTCGCTTCCTTCTACAACATGTATGACCTGAAGCCGGTCGGCAAGTACAAGATCACGGTCTGTACCAACCTGCCCTGCGCGCTGTCCGGCGGCTATCACGCCGGGGACTACGTGCAGAAGAAGCTCGGCATCGGTTACGGCGAAACCACCGCGGACGGCAGGTTCACCCTGAAGGAGGGCGAGTGCATGGGTGCCTGCGGCGATGCGCCGGTGATGATCGTCAATAACCGCAGCATGTGCGGCCACATGCATCCGGAGCAGATCGACAAGCTGCTGGAGGAGTGCAAATAATGGCGATGCTCGGTTCGATCAATGGTGTCCTGATGGAGGGCCTTGACGGCGACAGGACCTGGCGCCTCAAGGATTACGTTGCCCGTGGAGGCTATGCCCAGTTGCGGCGCATCCTCGAAAGCGGGATGTCCCAGGAGGAGGTGATCAGCGAGGTCAAGAAGTCCGTCCTGCGCGGACGTGGCGGCGCCGGCTTCCCGACCGGTCTGAAGTGGTCATTCATGCCGCGCTCGTTCCCGGGCGACAAGTACGTCGTCTGCAACACCGATGAAGGCGAGCCCGGTACCTTCAAGGACCGTGACATCATGCGCTTCAATCCGCATTCGGTCATCGAGGGCATGGCGATCGCCGGCTTTGCCATGGGCGCCAACCGTGGCTACAACTATGTGCATGGCGAAATCTGGGAAATCTACGTTCGATTCGAGGAGGCGCTCGAAGAAGCGCGTGCAGCCGGCCTGATCGGACAGAACATCCTCGGTTCGGGCTTCAACTTCGAACTCTTCGCCCACCACGGCTACGGCGCCTACATCTGCGGCGAGGAAACGGCGCTGCTCGAGTCGATCGAGGGCAAGAAGGGGCAGCCGCGATTCAAGCCGCCGTTCCCGGCGTCGTTCGGCCTCTACGGCAAGCCGACGACGATCAACAACACCGAAACCTTCGCTTCCATCCCGTTCATCCTGAGAATGGGTGGCGAGGAGTTTCTCAATCTGGGCAAGCCCAACAACGGCGGCACCAAGCTTTTCTCGGTTTCGGGTCATGTCATCGCCCCGGCAACTATGAAATCCCTCTGGGCACGCCGTTCTCCACGTTACTGGAGATGTGTGGCGGGATGCGTGGAGGGCGCAAGCTCAAGGCGGTCATTCCTGGAGGATCCTCCGCTCCCGTGATCCCCGGCGTGGTGATGATGGAAACCACGATGGACTATGACTCGATCAGCAAGGCCGGCTCGATGCTCGGTTCCGGTGCGGTCATCGTCATGGACGAAACGGTGTGCATGGTCAAGGCGCTGGAGCG
>Ga0056914_10002205_pt1 | contig 12631 bp, 10 predicted proteins | sample TNRBio252014_DNA_FD_55168 | JGI IMG/M metagenome (GOLD analysis project Ga0056914, IMG submission 55168) | Wastewater treatment Type I Accumulibacter community from EBPR Bioreactor in Madison, WI, USA - TNR Reactor_6/25/2014_ DNA | ecosystem: Engineered > Bioreactor > EBPR > Anaerobic-Aerobic >...
GGTTTAACAGCCTGGTACAAACGAGGCGTCGCGCTTACAAAACCTGAAAATGCTATGGCCATTACCTCCTTTTACGATTTTAAAATGACGGCGCTGGATGGAACTACAGGAATTGACTTTCAGCAATTTAAAGGCAAAAAAGTCATTCTGCTCAATGTAGCCTCTGAATGTGGATACACGCCGCAGTATGCTGACTGGCAGGCTTTCCATGAGCAATATGGCGAAAATATCGTCGTGCTGGGTTTTCCGGCCAATAATTTTGGAGGCCAGGAGCCGGGAACGAATACCGAGATTGGCGCTTTTTGTCAGAAAAACTACGGGGTTACTTTTCAATTAGTTGAAAAAATCAGCGTGAAAGGCAGCGACCAGCACCCGTTGTATCAATGGCTGTCGCAAAAAGACAAAAATGGCTGGAACGACCAGGCGCCTACCTGGAACTTCTGCAAATATGTGGTGAATGAACAGGGCGAATTGACCAACTTTTTCCCTTCAGGTGTAACGCCGGATGATGAAGGATTTAAGAAGGCGGTTGGGTTGTAAGGATCAATCGGGCCAGAGCCCGATGAATAGTAGACACGAGGCCGGAGCCTCGCGCCAACAGAGCGAAGTCGAAGTCCCGCTCAGCTACCGCCTTGCGCCAGCAAGGGGTCAGCGTAGGCTTCGGAAGAAGTTAACACATTGTCAAGAAAAAATCATAGTTTGACTTTTGTCAAACCTATCTCTTTAAAATCGGCTCACCTTTGCCAAACAGCCCGGGAAAAACGACTGATGGTTTAGCCCTGGCTTTTATTGGCATATCCGGTGAACATGAGACATTTTTTAATTCAGGTTTCAGTAATTAGCTTTTTTGGCTCCGCACTCGCTTTTTCAAGCTGTGAAAACAGTGACCAGTGGAGCAATCAGGAAGCTATTCTACTTCGTCAGGCGATTGACCTGGAGCGTCGCCATTGCCAGCTCAAAGCAAGTATAGACAGCCTCTGGGATGCTACAACCGCCCAGTTGGATCGCGTTTTGCCACCCGATTTGCCGCCCGTAGACCGCAATATTTTCCTAAAATCGCGAAATGCTGACCATATCCGGATGTTCATGTCTTTTAAGCAACTTGATCCCAAAGCACAAGCGCTGGTCAATCAGGCAGGACAACAGGATGAAATGCTGGCAGCAGAAGCCCATACCTTATTGCTGCAAAAGCAAAAATTCGAACAACAAAAGAACCAATTTCTGCAAAAAGTAGAGCGGAAAGATTTGGCCGTGAGCCGAATGTATGCCCACCAGTTCAGAACGGCTGCGACCCAGGTATGTCAGTTAGCTCCCAATCATTTGTCAAAATAAAAGTCTCATGTCAAAAACATTACACCGTTTCGGAAAGGTATTTCTGGCCTGGATCCTGATCCTGACCTTTTTTCAGGCTTGCAAACAAGATGAAGATGAACTGTCGGTTAGCCCCCTTGTGGAGTCTTACGACAACGAGGTGGTTTTAAAATGGAATGAATTATTGTTGGAGGTCGAGCGTTTTACGCCCGGCTATCTGCCGCCGGTATCTGCCCGTTCTTTTGGGTATATCGGGTTAGTTGCCTATGAAACGGCGGTACCCGGAATGCCTGCATACAAATCGCTGGGCAACCATTATATCGGATTGGCATTACCGGTTGCCGAGGGGCGCGGCGCCTATCATTACCCAACCGCTTTGAACAGCGCTTACGCGGCGATTGTCACAAAATTGTTCCCTACAGCCCCCGCAGCCCAGCTTTCTGAAATCATCAGCTTACAAAATTATTTCAATCAGAAGTACGAATCGGAGATTTCTCCCGAGTTGTTTGGAACATCGGTGGAATGGGGAAAATCCATTGCAGCGGCAGTTTTCGCCTGGTCGCAATCCGATGCGGCAGGTCGTGAAGGCTATCTTCACAATACTGATCCTGCGTACGTGCCTCCAGGTGGGCCCGGTCTCTGGCAGCCGACTTATCCTAATTATGGCGCGGCGCTTCTACCGCATTGGGGTGATGTGCGCACCTTCGCCGCTACCGCTGATGACCGCTGTGAAGACCCGCTACCATACAGTACAAATGCAAACAGCGAATTTTTTGTGCAGGCAAAAGAGACTGAAAATAAAGTCAACCTGATCAAACAGGGGCTGAATTACGAAGACAAGTGGATTGCAGAATTTTGGAGTGATGATTGCCCTGCCATTACGTTTACTCCGGCTGGCCGTTGGAGTGCCATTGCCAATCAGGTACTCGATGACATTTCAGCCAATCTGGAAAAAGCAGTCATCGTTAATGCCAAAGTTGGCATGGCTGTATGTGACGCCGGAATCCGCTGTTGGGGTGAAAAATACAGGTTTAATTTACTACGCCCGGTTGATTATATCCGGAATGTGATGGGACACGACAATTGGAATACGATCATGTGCCCGGATGGTTCCGGACAGTTTTTTACGCCTGCTTTCCCAACTTACCCCTCCGGGCATGGCACTTTTGGCGGAGCTGCTGCGGAAGTATTAACCGCTGAATTTGGCCACGATTTTGGGATGACCGACAGGTGTCATGAAAATCGTTCTGAATTTATTGGCACCCCGCGTTCCTTCAACAGTTTCTATGAAATGGCACAGGAAAATGCCTATTCCCGACTGCCCATTGGCGTCCATTTTCGGATGGATGCAGAAGCTGCGCTTGATTTGGGGTATAAAGTTGGACGCAGGGTGAACAATCTTCCCTGGAAATAGAGGATCAAGGGAGTTCATCTCCATAGGTTAATATAAAACTATTGCATGAGCCATCCGGATTTTGGGTGGCTCATTTTTTCGTTTAAGCAAGGGGTATTGCTGCATTTTTCATACCTTGGCAAGTCATTGAACGACCTGGTCGTGGTGTAACGGGGCATCCCAATATTCGAAAATTAACGCTTTCCTGTAACCTGATACAATGACCGATCCTAACCTGAAAATTGCCCGGATCACGCAGCCTTTCCTGTTTCAGAATAATTTCATTCTGACCGATCTTCCAGTCAGAGACCTTTTGAAATTGAAGGAAAATGCCAAACCCGAATCCGGAAAACGCGGCCATGCGTTGTTCCGACAGGGCGCTTTTCCAACAGGTGCGTATTGGCTGCTGTCCGGGAAGGTTAAAATTTTTCAGGAAACGCCGGATGGCCAACGTCAGACGCTGTATATCTATTCCAATGGTGATTTGATAGGCCACCGGCAGTTGATCGCTGAAGAAGTACATCCTGTTTCCGCCGTATTATTAGAAGATGCCACGATCAGGTTTATCCCGGGCGACACGTTTCGGGAACTACTCAATACTTCGCCATTTTTTGCCAGAAATATGCTTACCGCCTTAGCCCGGGAGTTTACGGTATGGATGAACCGCATGACGATCTTTATCCAGTTTTCCGTGCGCCACCGGCTGATTCTTGCGCTTTTGATTCTACACGAACAATATCGCCACTCTGGAACACCAGGGGGCGTTGTCACAATTACCCGCAGCGAATTGGCCGAATACGTTGGGGCTTCTTTAGAAACGGTGGTTCGGACCTTGAATACGCTGAAATCCATTAATCTGGTTCACATCAACGGACGGCGTATCCTCCTTCCGAATGTTGCCGGGTTGATGGATATTCTGGAAGGCGAAGGTGTTTAACAGGCTTTGTAAACTTGCCTATTTCTTCAAAAACTCCTCTACAAACGCTTTCAATTCCTCCCCGTGTAAATTTTTAGCCACTACTTTCCCATTTCCGTCAAGGATAAAATTAGCCGGAATGGTGGAAATGCGCAGCGCCTCCATAAACGGAGTTTCGTCGCCGGTCAGGTGCGAAGCGTGGGGCCACACGGCGCCGTCTTTCGTGATGGCATTGCGCCAGGCGCCTTCGCTGCTGTCAATGGAATAGCCGATGATTTGGAGGCCGTTTTCGCGATAAGCAGCCCAAAGTGGTGCCAGCACTTGCTGGTTTTCCCGGCGGCAGGGCACGCACCAGGATGCCCAGATATCCAGAATTGTCAGTTTTTCACCCAGCAACGTTTTTAAAGCAACCGTATCCCCGCTGCTCATGGGAAAGCGGAAGTCCGGGATGATCGCGCCCACCAGTACAGGCAGGGCATTGGCTTTTTCGCAAAGTTGCATTACAAATGGGGCATCAGGGTACAATGCAGACCACTTTTGGCATTGGCCGTGCAAAAATTCGGGCACGCGCTCGTAGTCGTTTTGCAGACTGACCCAGCGGGTGGCGACCAATGCTGCCAATACAGCGTTGGTTGAATCGGCGAATGCCATCAGTGGCGTTTGAAACTGGCGCACCGCGTTTTCTTGTTCCATCAGGTGTTCCTCGTCGGGAGCCTGGGTCAGTTGATCTTTCCACTGGCTGAAAGCAGCGTGCCGGATGTTGCGCAAGGTTATTAAGGTGGTGATGTCCGAATCCGGGCTGGAGCCCGGAGAATAAGAGGCACGAGGCAGAGCCGTCGCGCCAGCTTGAGGCGTCGCCGTCGCGCCAGCTTGAGGCGTCGCCGTCGCGCCAGCTTGAGGCGTCGCCGTCGCGCCAGCGGAAGTTATGTTGAAACTTGCCTGAAATCTGTCTGATTCAGCGGTAAACGAGATGGGAAGGCCTGGTGTGACTACGATTGGCATGTAATTGGCCAGCAATGGATCTTCATCAAGCAATTGATTGGCGTACCGACTGCCTGCGGGTTGCATTGCTAATTGATACAAAGCCGGCGTGTCGGCATCCGGGATGTTTTTAAAAGCAAACCGGCCATCCGAACCGATTTGAGCGGAATCAACGACCAAGCCGGTATAGTTAGCGGCAATTTCAGAAAAACTTCGGGGCATGATCAGGTAAACCACTGGATTCCAGCCTTCTTTCATCGTGATGTTTCCGGAAAGGAGCGGTTGGGTGCTGCAACTGGAGCAGGTAAATAGCATTCCGGAGAGGAGGAATGCGGTGGAGAAGGGATTGAGGCGCATAGATAGATTATTGAATAGCTGTTTGATAAGTAAGCGTAGGATAAGTGACAAAGGTAGGCGAAGCAGCGCGATTTAAGTTTGATAGAAATCAACTAAAAATATGATGAAAATCATTCAGGCTTGTTTGCGCTCCGTGCAATTTTGAAACAAAAACGATGAAACAGAAGCTTGATTATAATAGACTTATTTCGCTTGGAGCGCTCGTGGGATTGATTGGTTACCTCCTGTCAGGGCCGGTTGCATTTATGATTGTGCGCCTGATCAAACCTCAACCCCCGTGGGTTTCACCAGCGGTATTTGTAGAAAATTATGGTACGATTCAGGATTTGCCCTTTTACTTCGGTTTTCTTTTGATTGGAGGTATGTTGATGCTTGTTGTGGGGCACTACCTGAATTTTAGAGATAACGATGAAGAGAAGAAATTTCACTTGTTGGTTGCGCTGGGGTGGACTATTGTGTTTTGTACCCTGATTTCATTCAACTATATCTGCCAGACCACTTTTGTACACAACCTTGCTTTGAACTACAAGCCGGAATACGATGCAGCTATAGCCATGTTTTCGATGTCGAACCCCTTGTCGTTTTGTTGGGCCAACGAGATGTGGGGGTATGCATTTTTAGGCATTGCCACCTGGCTAATGGCGGGTTATTATGATGGGAAAAGCCACTTCATCCGCTGGCTGTTGATCTCCAATGGGGTGGTGAGTTTGCTCAGCGCCATCTGGACTATGGTTGATGTGAATTGGGTAATGACAAACGTTGGGCTTGTCGCCTACTTCGTATGGAACGTGTTGGTGATTGTAATGATGATTGCGATGTATAGGTACGCTAAAAGACTATTGATTTTTCGGTGAAGCGCTCATTTGGAACCATCCTGATTTGGAAATGCAAAAATCAGTCCCAGCGTTATTTGTACTTTCAGTTGGTGAAAATCCTTATTGCTCAAATTATTGTTTTGTGCAATGTGTAACTAAAATTTTCCCCAATTTCCACTTTACTTCAAAGACTTTGAAAGTACAAAAGAAACCACAAAAAACAGCCAACACATCGCATAGCAGGCAATCGGCAGAATAAACGTCAGCAAGCTAAGGGGAATAAGGAAGATCGTCCAAAAAATGACGTTTGCGAGGATAAACTTCCGGGCGTGTTCGGAAGGCATGTAATATTTCGCAAACATTAAATTGAGCGCAGCAACAAATAGCGTAAACAACGTCATGCTCAACGAAAAGAAAAAATACAGATCGTACATAGTTTGATTGACACCGCTTAGGGTGTACGTCATCATGAGTTCGAAGAGCTGGCGTTCGGTTTCGTTTTCTCCAACAGGTTTTTGAAGCAGGCTCAGGCTATGCAGCAACGCTGTGACGACAAGCGCCCAGGAACCGGCTTTGAACCAGAATTTGTAATTTTTTAGCATGTGAATTTCGTTTTGTATCACAGAGAATAACAAACTTTAAACAAATATAAGCTCAGTTTTTTGAATTTTATTGGTTTCCTACAACCGATTCCTCCCGAAAAAAACCTTCGCCTGTTCTATGCCCGCAGCATCTGCCAGCACATCGCCGGGACGATTGCCATAGCCCGCCAGCACGCCGCCCCAGGGCATTTCCATGTAGTCTGCCGACATGCGCAACATGCTCACCAACGGCGCTATAAGCCGTTCATCCCCTTCGTCGCTGTACGCGGTAACGGCCCAAGCGGTTTTGCCGACCATACGTTTCCGAAAATCGGCGCCGGGTACCCGGAACCAGGCCGACCAGTAGTCGAGGTAAAGTTTCATGGAAGCAGACACGCTGTACCAATAAAGCGGCGTGGCGAATACGATATCGGTGGCAGTAAGGGTTGCGTCAAACAGAATTTTTTCATTCCCAGCGGATTGCGGATAAACGCCGACGGTATGGCGAATATCCTCAAAAGGCGGCAGTGGGAGGTCAAGCAGGTGCAGCCATTGTTGCGGCACGTCAGCAGGAAGGTATTGAGCAGCCTGGCGGGCGAGTTGTTCCGTATTGCCGTTGCGGCGGCCGCTGCCGAGTAAAAAAAGAAAATTTCGTTGCATGGAATCCAGTATTGATAATTAGACTTATTGTGATAAAGAACGCCTGAGCGAAAAATTTGGATCGTTGGCGGACGACAAAGACATCATCATACTTGACATTCAAGACGATTATAAATATATGGACGCTGAACTGATTGAGGTACTGGAGACTTCTGTCTCACCTTATTTAGATTAGTGATGCCTAAGGAAACTCTGTGTCAGTTTCTGAATCGAGTGGCAAAATTGAGGCAACACCTGCGGCTGCTTACAAACTAAAATGAATCCGCAATCACTTGGACGCCTGGCGCAGTGTCGCAGATTTCCTGCGGAAATGACAAATCAATGATGTGTTTGGTAAAGAGGATGTTTTTAGTTGGAGCACAAAAGCAACATTATACACAACAAGACAATAGTGGATATATTGAAGGTTCACCAAGGTGTCCAATAACTACTACCCTAAAACGCAAAAAGGCCATCCGAAGATGGCCTTTCCTAGTCGGGGCACCAGGATTTGAACCTGGGACCCTCCCGCCCGCAGAGCGGGATACGCTACCGAGCTGCGCACAAACGAAAAAGGCCATCCGAAGATGGCCTTTCCTAGTCGGGGCACCAGGATTTGAACCTGGGACCCTCCCGCCCGCANAGCNGGTGCGCTACCGAGCTGCGCTACGCCCCGAATGTGTAAGTTTTTTGAGGGGTCTCTATTGCTTGCGGTGAAGGCGGGATTCGAACCCGCGGTACCCCTTGCAGAGTACGTCGGTTTAGCAAACCGGTGGATTCAGCCACTCTCCCACTTCACCGGGTGTATGCCCTTTTCCAAAAGCGAACGCAAAGATACACATCAAGATCGTATTTGCAAGCAGGGCGAAATAATAATTTGATCAGAGAACGTAAAAAAGCGAGGGAAAAGTTCCTTCGCTTTTTTAACCAATTGAAAATCAGAACAGGGTAGGGGCTTCCTACTTATCGTTCAGGCTCATTTTTATTTTCTTTTCTAAGTCGGTCACCGTGTCTTTGAAGATCGCGTCGGTTTCCATCAGGTCCTGCACCGTTTTGCAGGAGTAGATCACCGTGCTGTGGTCGCGGCCACCAAACATCTCGCCGATGCTTTTCAGCGACTTGTCGGTCAGCTTTTTAGCGAGGAACATGGACAACTGACGAGCGATGACAATGGAGCGTTTCCGCGTTTTGCCCTGGATTTTGTCCATGGTGACGCCAAAATGCTCCGCGACGAGCTTCTGGATGAAGTCCAGTGTAATTTCTTTATTGATCTGGGATACGAAGTTCCGGATCACCTCTTTGGCTAATTCCAGGTCAATTTCCCGCCGGTTGAGCGAAGACTGCGCGATGAGCGACACCAGCACGCCTTCCAACTCGCGGATGTTGTTCTGGATATTGTAGCAGATGAACTCGATGACGTTGGAAGGCAGTTCCACGCCTTCGCGGTTCATTTTCGATTCTAAGATGGCCATGCGCGTTTCGAGGTCGGGCGCCTGAAGGTCGGCAGACAAGCCCCATTTGAAGCGCGAGATCAGGCGTTCTTCCACGCCTTCCATGTCTTTTGGAGGGCGGTCGGACGTCAGGATGATCTGGCGGCCATTTTGGTGCAACTGGTTGAAGATATGGAAGAAAATTTCCTGCGTTTTTTGCTTGTTGGCCAAAAACTGAATGTCGTCTACGATCAGGACTTCAACGGTTTGGTAGAAATTGATGAAATCATTGACGGCGTTGTTTTTGATGGACTGAATGATCTGGCTTGTAAATTTCTCTGACGAAACGTACAACACCGATTTATTCGGAAATTTATCCAAAATGTCATTGCCGATGGCATGAGCAAGGTGCGTTTTCCCCAGCCCCACATCGCCAAAAATCACCAAGGGGTTAAAAGAAGTGCCGCCCGGCTTTTTGGCAATAGCCAAACCCGCGGAACGCGCTAAACGGTTGCAATCGCCTTCAATGAAATTGTCGAACGTATAGCTTGAGTTCAGGTTAGGATCAATCCGGAGTTTTTTGATGCCTGGAATGACAAACGGGTTTTTGATATTCTCCATATCAATCATGCCCGGGGCGTAATGCTCGCCATTTTTTGCGGAAACGCCGTTGGTGGTGCTGTGCCCATTGCCATTGCTATTGCCGTTGGCTTTGGCCATTTCGTTCACCGAAGCGCCCATCAGGATCTGGTATTCCAAACGGCCACGATCCCCCAGTTCTTTGCGAATGGTTGATTTCAACAAAGAAACATAGTGCTCTTCTAACCACTCGTAGAAAAACTTATTCGGCACTTGAATGGTCAATGCAGTTCCATCCAAGCGAACAGGCCGGATCGGTTCGAACCAGGTTCTGAAGCTTTGTTGATTTACACTCTTGCGAATGGCGTGCAGACAACTATCCCACACTGTAGCATGATCTTTTATCATTGCACAGACAGCTAAAAAAATGAAAAAATAACCTTTACGCAATAGAGTATCAGTAAGCCGGAACGTATGAAACCGACTTTCGCCTTCCAGAAGGGCTTAAAAATATATCGCTATTATGAGTCACCCGTTAAACCTCCTTTCGGTAGGAGCGGGCTACAAAGATGAGCTAAAAAAATCAAAATCGGAAGGTATAATTGACCTTTTTTAGACATTTTTTTTTCACTCAATCAAGTGTCAATGACTTGCTGAAATAAGCCTGATTGTCAGCAAAAAAGGGAACTTTTTGGAGATCAACCGCTTAGGGAATGGGTATGGATTACTATGGGTATATTACTCCCTGATATAGTGACACCCGTTTCCGCTTTTCATCAAAAAAGAAACAATTGTGATGTGTATCTTTGGGGATATGGTACGTTATCCATTCACGTGTCATTTTTAACCGGTTAATCAACACGGCATTATGGGAGGTAAAAAGGTATTAGCAATCGCAATTTTATTGTTATCCATAGTCTATGGAGTTTGGCAATTTTGGCCAAAAGAAGACAGGGCGCAGCAAAGTAATCTGTTGACCACCGTCAAGCGGGGCAAGTTCCATGTGAATGTGACGGCTACCGGGGAACTCAATGCAAAGCGCTCTGTAAAGATCAAAGCGCCGCAAGGGATGCGGATGGCTCAAATTTATGAGACGACCATTTCGGATTTGGTGCGGGAAGGAACCGTNGTAAAAGAAGGAGACTATGTAGCCACCTTAGACCGGACGGAGTTGGCCAANAANATCAGCAACCTNCAAACCGAAATGGAAAAAATCCAAACCCAGCTCGACCAGGCCAAAATTGATACGGCCATCGAGTTGCGGGGNATGCGCGATGAATTGGTCAACATGGGCTTTTTGAAAAAAGAAAAGCTGCTTCACGTCGAGCAAAGCCGGTATGAACCGCAATCCGTCATCCAGCAGGCGCAACTTGACATGGAGCGCACGGAACGGGATTACGGGCAGTTGTTGCTCAAATACGACCTGAAAAAACAACAGGCTGTAGCCAAAATACAGGAAATCAACGCGCTGCAAAAGCAAAACCAGATGCAGATGGGGATTTACAACCAACTTTCCGGTGAGTTTACCATCATGGCCCCAAAATCGGGGATGGTGATTTATGCACGCGGCTGGAATGGAAAAGTAGAACCTGGCTCCCGAATTTCTGCCTGGGATCCGGTTGTCGCCGAATTGCCCGACCTCACCGATATGATTTCCAAAACCTATGTGAATGAAGTAGACATCAGCCGGGTGAAAATCGGGCAGGAGGTGAAGCTGAAAGTGGACGCTTTTCCCGATAATGCGTATTCCGGAAAAGTGATCAAGGTGGCTAATATCGGGGAGCAACTCCGCGGCTACGATGCCAAGGTCTTTGAAGTCGTCGTCCAGGTGAATGAATTAGATTCTATTCTGAGGCCGGCGATGACCACCAGCAACGAAATCCTGACCGATACGTATGATAATGTACTGTCTGTTCCGATAGAAGCCATCCAGACCGACAGTCTCTCCTTTGTATATAAGGAGCAAAACGGGCGCATCGTTCGCCAGGAAGTGATCACCGGCATCAGCAATTCGGATGAGATCATCATCGAACACGGGCTTTCTGAAGGCGAAAAAGTATACTTGTCTCTGCCAGCCAACGGGGCTGACGCGCCTTTTGAACCCATCGCCGCCGACATCAAAGAAAAGATCCGCAAAAAACAGGAAGCCGACCGGAAAGAACGGGAAGCCAAAGCCAACGAACGAAAGAAAGGGGTGGAAAACTACGATGTTCCCACAGAAAGTGGCGGAGACGGGATGTTTATCATCATCGAATAGCATAATGGTATGATGAATCGAATTTTTTTTCACCTCCGGCTGGCCTTGGAAGGGATCAGCGCCAACAAACTCCGCGCTTTCCTGACCGCGTTGGGCATTGTATTCGGAGTCGGCGCAGTGATCGCCATGCTGGCCATCGGCTCGGGCGCGAAGCAGGCCATCCTTGAACAGATGAAGCTGATCGGCGCCAATAATATTGTGATTAAATCCATCATCCCTTCTGAGGGCGACGAGACCGATAACAAAGCCAATCAAAGCGCGTCGGGCAACAACAACAATGCGAACAAAGACAAACTCCCCTGGTCGCCGGGGCTGACGCTGGCCGACCTCGAAGGCATTGCAAACGTTACGCCAACCGTTGGAAAAATTAGTCCGGAAATTGTCGTTCCGGTCAGCGTTATCCAGTCCGGGCGATTGGAAAAATCGCGCTGCGTGGGCGTTACGAATACCTTTTTTGAATTGAATCAATTGAGGGTACAAAAAGGCGCTTTATTCAGCAAAGGGCAGATCGAATCCGGGAAACCGGTATGCATCATTGGCAAAAATATTCAGACGCGGTTTTTTGGTACGGAAGAAGCGCTTGGCAAACAAATCAAGTGCGGCCAAAACTGGTTCACCATCATCGGCATCTTAGAAAAGCGCGTTGCCAGTGAAGAAAGCCTGAAAAGCTTAGGCATCCGCGATTACAACGACGATGTTTACATCCCGGTAATGACNGTGCTGCTCCGGTTCAACAACCGCGCNTTGATCACCAAAAGTGATGTGGGCCGTGGCGGCTGGGACGATGAGGAAGAAAAAGACAAAAATTACCACCAACTTGACCGCGCCATTGTGCAAGTGACGGAATCTCAAAACCTGAGGGCAACCGCCGATGTGATTGCCCGTATCCTGAAGCGCCGCCACCACGATGTGCTGGATTATGAAATTGAAGTCCCCGAATTATTGCTCGAACAGGAGCAAAAAACGCAGGGGACCTTTAACCTCGTGCTGGCCGTCATTGCCGGAATTTCGTTGCTCGTCGGCGGCATCGGCATCATGAACATCATGCTGGCTTCCGTGCTGGAGCGGATCAAAGAAATTGGCCTGCGCCGTTCATTGGGCGCAACCCGCCGCGACATTATTTTTCAATTTTTATTGGAAGCAGTACTCATCAGCCTGTTCGGCGGCGTAATCGGAGTGATACTGGGCATTGCCTCGGCGCGCCTGATTGCTTCCCAGGCGGATATTCCAACCGTAATTTCCGGCTGGTCCATTTTATTGGCTTTTGGCGTCGCAGCGGTTATCGGCATTGGATTTGGTCTGTTCCCGGCGCGTAAAGCGGCGATTCAGGATCCGATCAAGGCGCTTCGGACGGAATAATCATTGATGATTG
>Ga0056914_10002214_pt1 | contig 12602 bp, 10 predicted proteins | sample TNRBio252014_DNA_FD_55168 | JGI IMG/M metagenome (GOLD analysis project Ga0056914, IMG submission 55168) | Wastewater treatment Type I Accumulibacter community from EBPR Bioreactor in Madison, WI, USA - TNR Reactor_6/25/2014_ DNA | ecosystem: Engineered > Bioreactor > EBPR > Anaerobic-Aerobic >...
CTTCCGGGGTTGGGTACCTTCTCCACTTCCACTTTCCCCCGAATTGCATTCGGGGCTAATCAAATTTGACCCTTTCAGGGTCGTTTACGTCGTTAAGGAACGCCGCAATAATAACTTCCCGATTTGGGCGGCGGCTTTTTTCATCGGACTTCGTTGCTTCGTCGGTCGCGTAGCTAAGGCTATGCTCCCTTCTCGCGCCTCGTCCGATAAAAAAATCCTCGCGCCGAAAACATGAACTTATTATTGCGACGTTCCTGAAATTGTTAAATTGAGGTTACGGCAATTTGCAGGTTCGGTAAAACCCATTGCTTTAATTTATCTTGCGTCTTCCCGCTGNNCCGGAGGTATACTTCTGCCTTTTTCAGCAGTCTGTCGAAGGAGCTGTGCGGAGAAGCGCGCAATTTGTTAATATTGNCGGACTTATTNTTCGATGCTTTTACAAATGCAGGAAAACCAACACATACCGGACGATTTGTTGCGGCGCTTTAAATTGGGCGACTCAACTGCGCTTAAGGTGCTCTTCCAGCAGCACTATGGGTTGGTTTGCCGCACCATCAGCCGCTTCATTTCCGATCAGGTATTGGTGGAAGACCTCGCTCAGGAGGTTTTTCTGCGTTTTTGGGAAAAGCGGGGGCAGATCGAGATTACCACTTCTGTTCCGGCCTATCTGCGCCGCATGGCCATCAACGAAGCCTTAGCCTGGCTGCGCCGAAACCGAGGCTTCGACCAGGAAGAACTGACCGCCCAAACGCCTTCCGGCGTCAGTGCCGATGGCGAGGCGATGTTCCTGCACAACGAATTGAACCTCAGCATCCACGAGGCCATAGACGGCTTGCCGCCTAAATGCCGTGCCGTATTCCAACTCAGCCGGTTTGAAGAAATGACCTACCCCGAAATTGCCCGACAAATGGGCATCTCCGTCAAAACTGTCGAAAATCAAATGGGCAAAGCCCTGAAAATTTTGCGCGAACGGCTGAAAGGGTACTTGCAGGTTTGAAGGCGCGATCATTTATTTTACTGATTCAAATACATCATTTTCACCTCATAAGCGCCGTTCATCACCACTTTTTCACCTTCTGCGATGCCTTTTAAAATCAAAGTCCGCGTACCGTCGTCGGCGCCTGTTTGTACGTAGGCCAATTCGTATTCCTCAGGGCCGTGTTTCAAAAATACAGCCGTTTTGCCATTGATTTCTGTCAGCGCGGAGTTCGGCACCGTGATTTGCCGCGAGGAACTGTTGTCCAAAGCTTTTACCGTGACAAACTCCCCGATTTTGAATTCTCCGCGCGGNTTGTCCATTTCAAACANCACCCGCTGGCTCTGGTTGCCGGGGTTCATGTTCTGCGCCTGCGAAATCAGCCGCACTTCTGCNCTTTTGTGGTCGTCGGTGGAGCAGGTGACCAAAAACTTATTGCCTGCATGAACCACCGGCGCATCCCGGTCGTATACCTGCGCCTCTACATATACCTTGCTGAGGTTGGTGATGGTAAACAAGGATTGCCCGGCCACTACTTCCGCACCAGGGGTCAGGGTAAACGGCCCGAGGATTCCATCTATGGGGGCGGTTAAAGTCAGGGTACGGCCATTGGCTGCTGTATTCGCGCCAAGCGCTTTGCTTTCCAGCGTTTGCAACTCCGCCAAAGCCGCGTTGTAATTCGCTTCGGCAGCCTGAACATCGCGGCCTGCGGCAATGTCTTCGATCTTTTTCAACCGCTCGTATTCCCGTTTGGTAGCCGTCAACCGCGTTTTTGCCGTTTCGATCTGCACCGCCAGACCGCTGTTGTTGGCAGCAATGTCAACCTGATCGGGGGTGCTAACGGTTTGTTGCAACACCGCCAGCGTTTGACCGGCGCGCACCGTTTGGCCAACACGGGCGCTGACCCTCGTAAGGCGGCCATTTTGCGGGGCAACAACCACACCAAGGCCACCGGAAGCCGGAACAATGGTGCCGAACATCGTGGTTGCCGACTGGTAGTCGCCGATTGCGATGGGTTGGGTCAGTATTTCAAATAAAAATTGCGTTTCTTTTGGCGCATACACCGACTTGCCGTAGCCGCCACCGCCCTGTTGTTTCGGTCCGTGTTCTTCTCCATCATGCGCAAAAACCGGACTCCAGTTGGGCGCGGAAATCCAGGCGCTTGCCAACAACAAGGCCACCGTCAAAACCCGGCTTCGGCGACGGCTGACAAACCACACCACCAAGCCGCCTACCAGCAGGCCGCCGACAAACCATAGCCAGGAACCAACCGGTTCTTCGTGCGCGTGAGCTTCCTCAGCCGTCGGGAGTTTTTCGCCGGCTTTCACGCCTGTTATGCCAATGAGGTCAGCGCCGTTCGGGTGATTGATTTGCACATTCAGGGTGTACGTTTTGTTTTCAGGGAAAGTCGCATGCAACTCATAAACGCCCGGCGAAAACGGCTCTACTTCAAATGTCAACTGAGGGTTTTCCAAAGTACTGACTTTAAGTTCCGCTTTGTCAATTGGCCGGTTGCTTTTGTAATCCGCTACGTACAACATCAGGTGCGCCTCTGCCCCCGGAATGAGTTCGGGGTAATAAAGCGTCAGTTCGTAGCGGTCCGACTGTCCGTATTTGGTGAAGTGGTCGTTTGCCACGCCGGGATCCGATGGAATTTCGTCGCCGTGCGCAACAGCCATTCCGGGTAACACCGCAAGGAACAGGGCAAGACCGAATATCCGGAAGCAAAAAGTGGGCAATTTCATAATCTTTAATTTTATCAAATTGATAATCATCATTTTAAATCATTAGACTTGTTGCGATGGGTCAGCTTGGTGGGAAAAACGAGCTATTTTTCTTTCAATCATAGCCTTTTTTGAGGAGCATAGCCCTGTTCTGTAACGAAAAAAAGGTGAAGAGTGAAAGGAAAAGAGCCGTTTTTAACCCAAGATGATCCCATCGCAACAAGTCTATTGTCCTGCAAGATACAGGTGTTGAATACGAGCCGTTTCAAAAGCCTGTATCTGAACCGCGTATTCGCGCTGGATGGCAAACGCTTCGTCAAGCGTCTTCAGAAAAGTAACATAATCGGTTTGCCCGGCGTCGCGCATTCGAAGCACAGCGGAAATCAACGCACGGCTGCGTGGCAAAGCTTCCTGTTCGTAATAACGCACAAATCCGAGCGCCGTAAGCGCTTCCAAATCCGTGCGCTGGAGTTGGAGCGCTACGGCCTGGCTTTGCGCTGCTGCGCGGGCAACGGCAGCCTGGCTTTCGGCTTTGGCGGTATTGACCCCGGCCCGGTATTGCCCCACCCATAAAGGCAGGCCAATGCTGGCGCGGAAACGGTAATCTATCGGAGTTTCGCGTTCTCCCTGATTCATGTAGCCGATTGAAAAATTGGGCAAAGCTTTGCTTTTGGCCAAAGCCACCTGCTTTTCTGCGACTTGCACGGCTTGTTGTTCATACAAAACCGCCGGGTTTGCACCCAGACCGGAGCTAACTCCCAAACTGGTCGTATCGGGACGAAGCGGTAGCAGCGTGCCCAAATCAGCCAATCCGGTCATGATTTTCAATTGCCCGGTCATTGTCATCAATAACTGTTCGGCTGCGAACCGCTCCCGGGCAACCTTGCCTGCTTCGTTCTCAACCAATGTTTTTTGCAAAAAATCAATCTCCCCTGCCTCAAACTGGCGGGCGGCTGCAACGGTAATGGCCTGATACAAGCTATCCCGCGTCTTCCATTGGCGGCTTTGATAATCCGCAACCTGTGCATCTAAATACATCGTACGCACAGTATAGCGCAGGCCGTTTTCGCTAATGCGTTGTCCGGCCTGCGCAAGCGCCGTTTCTGCTTTTGCGACCTGTTTTTGCCGGGCGTAAACGGTCGGAAACTCAAAGGATTGCAAGACGCCGACCGCATAAAATTGCCCGGTCGGGCTTTCTGCGTTCAGTTCCGGGTTGGGCAGGTTCAGGGCTGATTTTTCTGCATATTTTTTGGCCTGCACATCGAAAGCGGCGGCTTTGACGAGCGGATGGTTTTGAAGGGCGGCGCGGATGGCGGCATCGGGGGTAGTTTGGGCAAGACCCGAAAGCGTAAGAAAAAGCAACCAGGTCAGGATTTCTATTTTTTTCATACTTTTGTAGTGAAATTGCCAGATAAAAAGGACTTCAATTATACGTGATTTTAAACCAGTCCGATGGTGTCGGGATTGAAATCCTTTAGTTGCTTCCCGTTCATTGTAATTAATGAATAATGAATCAAATAGATGAAAAAATTGCCGCCGCAGTAAAAATAGTTGCCCGAGAATTTGATCCTGCAGCTGAAGTAATACTTTTTGGCTCCCGCGCTCGTGAGGACGCTCGCCAGGATTCGGATTATGATTTTCTAATCCTGCTGAATTTGCCTCTGGACTTTCATTTGAAAGAGAAGATTTTAAATCGTCTCTACGAGGTCGAACTTCAATATGATTGTGTACTTGGTACATTGATTGAAAATTACGATTATTGGCAAATGCTTGAAAACACACCTATTTTTTCTGAAATTAAACACGATGGCATCGAAGTATGAGTTTCACGAAAGAAGATATCGTCAATTATCGCCTCGGACGCGCCCGTGAGACCTATTCAGAAGCAGAACTTATGCTTAATGGCAAAAAACTGTTTGCAACTGTCAATCGGCTTTATTATGCAGTTTTTTATGCTGCCTCTGCCTACTTTGTACAACAAGATCTCAAGGCATTTACACACTCGGGGCTTAAAAGCGCTTTCAATAAAGAGTTGGTTTTGACAAACAAAATTCCAACTTCCGATGGACAATTATTTAACCAGCTTTTCTCATTTCGCCAAGATGGCGATTACAAAGACTTTGTACAATTCGAGCAAGCTCAGATTGAACAGCTTTTCCCTCGGGTTAAAACACTTATTGACTTACTTGAAAATCTCATTATTAGTGAACTAACCTAAGAAATCGTGTTGACTTTTTTTTCGAAATACCCTTCCACCGCCTTCCTCCCCCACACCCAAAATACAGTTGGCGTCACCACCATATCCAGCAAAGTAGAAGACAGGAGGCCACCCAGAATTACCGTCGCTACCGGGTATAAAATCTCCTTCCCGGCTGCCTGCGCGTCCAAAGTCAGTGGAATCAGGGCCAAGGCCGCCACCAATGCCGTCATCAGCACGGGCACAAGCCGTTCGAGGGAACCACGTATAATCATCTGTTTATCAAATTTTTCTCCTTCATGCTCCATCAAATGCAGGTAGTGTGAAATCATCATGATTCCATTGCGCGAAGCGATGCCGGTCAAAGTAATAAAGCCCACCAGCGTTGCCACAGAAAAGGTGCCCCCCGTGATCCAAACTGCTGCCACGCTGCCAATCAGCGCCAGCGGGATGTTGAGCATGACCTGTACCACAATACGCCAGGAGCGGAAGTGGGAAAATAAGACCAAAAAAATGCCCAGCAACACAAAAATACTCAGGATGCCAATGAGTCGGGACGCCTCCTTTTGCGCCTCAAACTGACCCCCGTACTGGAGGAAATAGCCCTGCGGCATGGTGATATTTTCGCCCACCGCTTCCTGAATATCGGACACCGTGCTGCCGAGGTCTCGCCCCTGTACATTGCACGAGACGACGATGCGCCGTTGGCTGTTTTCGTGGCTCACCGAATTGATGCCTTTTTCATACTCAATGTGCGCCACGCTTTCAAGCGGAATGAGCAAACCTTCCGGCGTATGGATTTGGGTGTTTCGGATGTTCTCAAGGTTTTCGCGGTCTTCGGCCACAGCCCGCAGCAACAGATCGAACGTTTTTTGGCCGTCTAAAATTTGTGAAATGACTTTGCCTCCATACAGCACCTCCAGGTCGCGCGCCACTTCGCCGGTTTGCATCCCGTACCGTTGCAGCGCAGCGCGATCCAGCCGGATGGTCAATTGTGGAACCAGCACCTGTCGTTCCACCTGCACGTCCACCGCGCCGGGCACGGTTTCTATGGTTTCTTTGATTTGTCCGGCCAATGCCCGGATTTCGGTCAGGTCTTCGCCAAAAACTTTGATGGCCACCTGCGCGCGCACGCCGGAAAGCAGGTGGTCGAGTCGGTGTGAAATTGGCTGCCCGATGCTCACCGACACCCCGGCAAGGTTGGAAAGTTGCTTGCGAATGTCGGCGATAACTGCTGTTCGGGGCCTGGCGTCTTCGTACAGTTCAACTTCTACTTCCGAGTTGCTGACCGGTTCCACGTGTTCATCCAATTCGGCGCGACCCGTTCGCCGGGCGGTGTAGCGCACATCCGGCACCCGCAGGATCAGTTTTTCCGCCACTGTACCGATTTTGTTACTTTCTTCCAAGGAGGTTCCGGCGGGTGCATAAAGGTTGACCGTAAAACTACCCTCGTTGAACGGCGGCAAAAATTCTGTACCAAAGCGCGTGATCATAAAAACCGCGCCAATAACTAAGGCAATTGCCGAGCCAATGACCACCCTTGCGTTTGCCAGGCCAAAATTCAGGAGTTTTAAATCCTGTCGTTTTAGCCAGCGCACGAGGCCGGATTCGCCCGCTTCCTTTCTAAGAACGGAGGGAGCCAACAAATAACTGCACAACGCCGGCGTAACCGTCAGCGACACCAGCAGCGATGCCAAAATTGAGGTAATGTAAGCAATACCAAGCGGAGCAAAAATGCGCCCTTCGATGCCCTGCAACTGGAATAAAGGCAGGAACACCAGTACCACAATAATGGTGGCGTAAACGATGGAATTGCGTATTTCTCTTGATGCGTCATAAACCACTTGCAGCGCAGGTTTTGGACTCCCGTTTTCCTTGTTTTCACGCAATCGCCGGAACACGTTTTCCACATCCACAATGGCGTCGTCCACCAATTCGCCGATGGCAATGGCAAGACCGCCAAGCGTCAGGGTATTGATGGAAATATCAAACCATTGGAATACCAAAGCCGTAATGACCAAGGACAATGGAATCGCCGTCAGGGTAATCAGCGTTGTCCGGAAATTGAGGAGGAACAAAAACAACACAATGACCACCAGGATAAAACCGTCGCGCAAGGCGTGTTCCACATTGGTCAATGCGTTTTGAATGAAGTTTTTTTGCTGGAAAACTTTGGCATTCAGGCGCACATCGGGCGGGAGCGAAGGTTGCAGTTCTGCCAAAGCTTTTTCGATTTCGTCGGTCAGGGTTATGGTATTGGCGCCGGGTTGTTTTTCGACGGTCAAAATAACGGCTGGCTTGGCATTAACGCTGGCATCTCCGCGTTTGATGGCTGCGCCAAACTGCACATCCGCAACCTGGCTCAATAAAACAGGCGACCCTTCGCGGTTGACCACAACGGTTCGTCGCAGGTCTTCTAAGTTTTTGGCGCGTCCCAGCACCGAAATGAGGACTTCTGAGCCGTAGCGGTTGAAAAAGCTGCCGCTGGCGTTCAGGTTGGCATTTTCCAAAGCACGGTCCAAGTCTTCAAGCGTCAGGTTGTACTGCTTCAGCTTTGCACTGCTGACCAGCACCTGGTATTGCAGCCGGTCACCGCCAATGGGAATTACCTGCGCCACCCCTTTAATCGCCAGCAGCCTGCGTCGGATGGTAAAATCAGCTAAGGTGCGCAAATCCGATGCCGTGCTGAGGGTCTGTCCGGTTGCGCTGTCTGCTTCGGCGGTCACCCCTACGAGCATAATCTGCCCCATCACCGATGAAATCGGCCCCATCACCGGAGTAATGCCCGCCGGCATTGGCACCGTCGTTAATTTTTCGGCCACAAGCTGGCGGGCGCGAAACACATCCACGTCCCATCCGAATTCTACAAACACCAGCCCGATGCCCCGGGAAGAGGAGCTGCGTACGACTTCCACCCCAGGCGATCCGTTCAGTGCGGTTTCAATGGGCAAAACTGCCTGCACTTCGATTTCTTCGGGCGACATGCCACCGGCTTCGAGAAAGACCGTCACGCGGGGCCGGTTGAGGTCGGGCAGCACGTCAACGGGCAGGTTGACGACCGTCCAGGTTCCCCACACCATCAGCAGCGCAGCGGCAGCTACCACAAAAAGGCGGTTTTGGAGCGAAAATTTTATTAAAGCATTGAGCATATATCTATCTTTTATTGCTTACCCATCAAGGATTTCCAGTCGGCAATGCGCGTTTTTAAATTTGCTACTGCATTAGTCATATTTCCTTTTTCACCTAGGGCAACAGCACGTTTTGCCGCCTCAATAGCCAGCTTGTACTCCTTTAAATCCGCCAGAATTTTTTGCGCCAGATTGGGGTAGTTAAAATTTTCACCGTCCAATTTTTCAGCGGCGCTAATCCATTGGGCAGCTTGTTTCAGATCGCGCCCGGTGGTGTGGTAATACGAAGCAGCCTGGTACAGCAAATTCGCGTTTTGTTCTTTGTTTTCAATCAGCCGTTTCTGTATTTCCGTCATAATGTTCTCATCCGCTGGGCTTTTTAGCGGTATACGCACCAGCGTGTTTTCCCAAATCAGGTTCAGCGAAGCATCCCCCCGGGCAGTGAAGTCGTTGATTTCCACGGTAAATGTTTCATGAAATCGTTCCGTTTTTATGGATTTTACTTTAAACCGGTAAATATCTTTTTGGGCATCATATCCAAATGCGCCGTGCAGCGTTGCATCTGAATTCAGGATGATTGTCCACTCCTTTTCCGAAGGAATAGTAAAAAGGGAGTACTTTCCCGGTGGTATTTTTTTGTCTCCAACGATTACATCCTCTTTAAATTCAAGGGTGGTGCAGTCGCCTGCTCCTGTGCGCCAAAGCGAATCAAAAGGCACAAGCTCACCGAATATTTTGCGCCCCCGCACTAATGGGCGGCCATAGGAAAGCAATATCTGACTGTTACCAAAATGCTGTATGACCGACGCTTCAGGGCTTGGCGTGGGTGTTTTGAAATTGAGGATTGCCGGTTGCTGAGCATTTGCCGAAAGTACAAGTGCAGCAAACAGATGTATTAATACACTTTTCATGGGTGAGCATTAAGGATTGCCCCGGGCTTATATTTTTCAAAAAGCCCGGAGCAAATCAACCTGTTAAATATTTACCACTATTTCGAATCTGTGCAGGATTTGGTTCCTCCGGCCGCGCCCGTGCGGTCATACTGGCAACAGCCGTGCAGATTATTGTAGGCTTTGTCGTCTGCCTTATAGCCAGCATTATCATAGCCCGCTTTCGCAACAGCCTTCTGAATAGCATCCACTGAGGTCTTTTTAGCATTAAAGCTTACTTCGAGCGTATCGGTTTTTACGTCCCAATCCGCAGTCGTTGCTTTAGCGCCAAGCGCAGCTTTTTCAATGGTCTTTTTGCACATGCCGCAATTGCCCAATACCAGAAACCGAGCAGTTTCCAGTTTGTTGGCAACCGCCTCCGCTTTCTTCACCATCATACCCCTCGATTTAGCTTCCGCAGTCGTAGGCGTTGCATTTGCTTTAGCCTTTGAATCGGCGGAACAAGAAGCGCTGGCTTTTGAGACGCCTGCCGCGCAACAGGCTTTTTTCTGCGTAACAGGGGCTGGAGTGGACGATATCTCCTGAGCGATAGCCGCGTGGCTTAAAAATGCCATCAAACAAAAAATTATGAAATTTTTCATGTTTTGTAAAATTGAGTGTGATAAAATAAGTAAACCTGTTCCGGTTAATGTCCGGAATGCGCATCGCCTTCTTCGTGGTCGTGACCATGATCATCGTGGTTGTGTTCTTCCGTGCCGGGTTTGCCGGCTGTAACCTGGAGTACAAAATCAGCAGTGTGTACCTTGCCGCCGGTCTGGAATTGCAGCCATCCGCGATACAAGCCGGGTTCTGTGAAAGTGGTATGAATGTCTAATTGCCCGCCTTCAGCTGAAGGATGGGTGTGTACAAACGCTTTTGAATTGGCTTCTACAAGCACTAAGTGTGCTTTTTCCCCTAGGTAGTTTTCAAAGGTAGCAGGGTCAATGGCTTTGCCGCCTTGCTTGATGATTACCGGAATATGTTGCGGGCTACCCGTTGTGAATCCGGCGCCATCATGCCCGGTTTCCATGGTCAGCGTGTATCCATCTACCGTTGAAGTCATTTTGGGTTGGGTGTACGCGACGGTTTTGGCAGGCGTACCCGCCACGTCGAGTCCTATTTTATTGACCTGATTCAGCGCGCCGACGGGCATATAATCGGCGAAAGCCCAATATTTGCCACCCGCATCGAAGCGCGTTTCGTTGTGTCCACGGCCATTGGTGAAGTTTTCACCTTTGCCCAACACTTTAATCTCGTAGGCGCCATTAGCCTGGTACTCCGGATGGATGTGATCGAACCACGAGAGGTCGTCGCTCACTAAGATCAGGTGCATTTTTTTCTCGTGGACAAGGTCCAGCGGAACAGGAGCGCTTTCATTCCCTTTGATTTTGGGTGTAAATGACAACATGCCTGGTTTTCCTGCTTCTAATTGTGGCGGATTGGCTACAAATGCCGTGAAATATTCGGCGGCATTGCCTGCAACTTCCGCTTTCATCGGTTCCAGGTTCATGTTACACACCGGGCAAGTGCCGGGCTGGTCATAAGTTTTGCCCTTTTCGCAGTTCATCGGGCAGATGTATTTCGTGCCGGATGCAGCGATTGCAGTAGTTTGTTCGGATGGTTGGTTGTTGCAGGCCGGGAATATGGTGAGCAACAGCGCGAGCGCAAAGCCCGCAGTAAGGATATTTTTCATAATGATTGATGAATAAAGGTGATGAATCGCTTCGACTCTGTTCGTTGAGCCAACCCGCTTGTTTCGACTCCGTTCGTTGAGTTTACCCGGTCGTTGAGCGGAGTCGAAACGACCGGGTAAGCTCAACGAACAGCAAACGCAGTGGCAAAGCACAGCAGCGCGCGAAAGCGATTCAAATAATGAAAGTGTTTTGCAATAAAAAGGGCATACGTCGGGCTGACGTTGCATTATGCACTCAATTGTGGTGGTTGCCAAATGGGTAAGTAAACTTCTTCCGGCATGTGCTGGGCGAAGTAGAACGCCTGCCGCAGGGTGGCGCCACTGGTAGCGGAAAGGGCAAACGGAATTTCTGCAAGCACGACAACGGTGTGGCCGCCCGGTATAGCGCCGCAAGGACAAGTACAGCCTTTGCCACAGCAACCTCCCTGATCGGAGCATGTTTTCCCGGGGTGATTTTGCGTGCAAGTTTGCGTTTCTTCTTCTGCACAATGAGCCGGTTCTTCAACAGGCTTTTCTTTACAGCACATTTTTTCGGAAGCAACTGCTTTTTCTGCCGCATCGTGATTGCCGCAAGCCAGCAGCTCGTTCACCGGTAGCACCGTGAGCAGGCTGAAGCAGAAAATTAATATGCTGGAAAAGTATCTCATGAATTTGACAACAAAGTTAAATATTATCCGTGAAATGCCCTTGTTTTCAAGTCTTTTTGTTTTCAGTTACTCTGTAAACACCTGATTTGCAATTCAGGTCAAATCTTTTTTCAGCAACTGCGCATTTATGGCCACCACAATGGTGCTTAGACTCATCAACACCGCACCCAATGCCGGACTTAACACAAACTGCGGGTATAGCAAGCCTGCCGCCAGCGGAATGGCAACTACGTTGTAGCCGGTAGCCCAAAACAGGTTTTGCACCATTTTCCGATAGGTCGCTTTCCCAAAATTCACCAACCCCAATACATCCGAAGGTTTACTGTCGGTCAGGATGATGTCTGCTGTTTCGGCAGCTACGTCCGTACCGCTTCCCACAGCAATGCCTACATCTGCCTGCGCCAGGGCTGGCGCATCATTCACGCCATCGCCGGTCATGGCCACGTATTCGCCTTTGGCTTGCAGGTCTTTTACGATTTCGACTTTTTGGTGGGGAAGCACTTCTGCAAAGTAGCCATCCAATCCCAGCGTTTCCGCAACGGCCTTTCCAACTTTGGCGTTATCGCCGGTGGCCATAAAAACTTTGATCCCCTGCGCTTTCAATTGCTGCACTGCATCGGCTGCATCGGCACGAATTTGATCGGAAAGCGCAAGAAAGCCCGCCAATTTTTCATTTTCCAGCACAAAAATGATCGTTTCAGCGTCCGAACCGGCAGCTTCCAGCGGTACTTCGATATTTTTTTCTTTCAAATATCCGGGACTGACCACATTGATTTGTTTCCCCTCTATCTCGCCGGTGATGCCTTTCCCGGTGATGGATGCAAAGTTTGACATGGGGGGCAAACTCAGCCCGGCAGTTTTGGCCGCAGCCACCAGGCCCTGTGCAATCGGATGCTGACTCTCTTGTTCCAGTGCGGCAGCGGTGGCAAGCAGGCGATTGTCATCGTATTCCGCCAAGAGCGGCTGAATGCGGGACACGCCAAATTTACCTTCAGTCAGCGTCCCTGTTTTGTCGAACACCATAGCTGTGATGCGACGGGCATTTTCAAAAGCAGTGCGGTTGCGGATGAGCAGCCCCCGACGGGCGGTCATTGCCGTGGAAATCGCAACTACCAACGGAATGGCCACACCCAGAGCATGTGGACATGAAGTGACCATCACCGTCACCATGCGCTCGAGGGCAAAAGCGAAGGTTTGCCCTTTGAGAAGCCAAATCGCGAGCGTGCTGAAGCCCGCGCCCAACGCAATGTAGGTCAACCACTTGGCGGCGCGGTCTGCCAGGTGCTGGGTTTGCGATTTTGCAGCCTG
>Ga0056914_10002225_pt1 | contig 12550 bp, 22 predicted proteins | sample TNRBio252014_DNA_FD_55168 | JGI IMG/M metagenome (GOLD analysis project Ga0056914, IMG submission 55168) | Wastewater treatment Type I Accumulibacter community from EBPR Bioreactor in Madison, WI, USA - TNR Reactor_6/25/2014_ DNA | ecosystem: Engineered > Bioreactor > EBPR > Anaerobic-Aerobic >...
TCCGGGGCGCGACGGTCGCGGCGATCACCACGTTGGGGTTCACGAGCCATGATCGATCCTTAGAACTTGAGGCCGGCTTCGCGCGCGGCTTCGGCCAGGGCCTTGACCCGACCGTGATAGATGTAGCCGCCGCGGTCGAACACGACCTCGGTGACGCCTGCCTTCTGGGCACGCTCGGCGATCAGCTTGCCGATCCGGGCCGCCGCATCGACGTCCGCACCTTTTTGCTTCTTGCCCTTTTCGCCTTCCAGCGAAGAGGCCGACGCCAGGGTCTTGCCCTCGGCATCGTCGATGATCTGGGCCGAGATGTTCTTGTCCGAGCGGTACACCGACAGACGCGGACGACCGTTCGCCAGAGACTTCAGGCGGCGACGATTGCGCTCGGCGCGGCGCTTGGCGATTTGAAGAGGAGAAAGAGCCATGGCTTACTTCTTCTTGCCTTCCTTGCGACGCACGGTTTCACCGGCGTAGCGGACGCCCTTGCCCTTGTAGGGCTCCGGCGGACGGATCTTGCGGATCTTGGCGGCGACTTCACCGACGACCTGCTTGTCGATGCCCGCGATCTTGATCTCGGTCTGCTTGGGCACCGCGAAGCTGACACCGGCGGGCGGGTCAATATCGACGTCGTGCGACAGGCCCAGCTGCAGCGACAGGGCGTTGCCCTTCATGGCGGCGCGGTAGCCGACGCCGACCAGCTCGAGCGTGCGCTCGAAGCCTTCGGACACGCCGGTGACCATGTTGCCGACCAGCGAGCGCGACAGACCCCACATCGAGCGGGCACGCGGGGTGTCCTCACGCGGGGCCAGCGTCAGTTCGCCGTTTTCCAGCTTCATCTCGATTTCAGGGGCGACCGACCAGGTCAGCTCGCCCTTGGGGCCCTTCACCTTGACGGTCTGGCCATCGAGGGTGACTGTGGTGCCGTTGGGCACGACGATCGGCTGTTTTCCGATACGGGACATCTTAGTAGACCTTGCAGAGCACTTCGCCGCCGACATTGGCTTCGCGGGCGGCGGCGTCGGACATCACGCCNTTGGACGTCGACAGGATCGAGATGCCCAGGCCGTTCTTGATCGGCTTGAGATCCGAGATCGACGAATAGACGCGGCGGCCCGGCTTGGAGACNCGGCTGATCTCGGCGATGACGGGCTGGCCGTCAAAGTACTTCAGCTCGATTTCGAACTGCGGGAACTCGCCGGGNTTTTCCACGATCTTGTAGCCGCGGATGTAGCCTTCGTCGGCCAGCACATCCAGGACGCGCTGACGCAGCTTGGACGCCGGGGTGAGCACCGAAGAGCGCTTGCGGGTCGCAGCGTTCTTGATGCGAGCGATCATGTCGCTGAGGGGATCATTGATCATCATGGTCGGATCTCCTCTTACCAGCTCGACTTGGTCATGCCGGGGATCTGGCCCAGCGAGGCCAGTTCGCGCAGCGCCACGCGGCTCATATGGAGCTTGCGGTAGTAGGCGCGCGGGCGGCCGGTGACTTCACAGCGATTACGGATGCGCGTCGCCGAGCCATTGCGCGGCAGGGCGGCGAGCTTCAGACGCGCTTCGAAGCGTTCTTCCAGCGGACGCGATTCATCGTTGGCGATGGCCTTGAGCGCAGCGCGCTTGTCGGCTTGCCGGGCGACGAGGGCCTTGACGGCTTCATTACGGTTGATGGCGGACTTCTTAGCCATGGATCTCTTCCCTTCCCGTCCCTAGTTCGTGAACGGGAACTTGAACTCGGCGAGGAGAGCCTTGGCTTCCTCGTCGGTCTTGGCCGTGGTGCAGACGATAATGTCCATGCCCCACATCTGATCGATCTGGTCGTAGTTGATCTCGGGGAACACGATGTGTTCCTTCAGGCCCATGGCGTAGTTGCCACGGCCGTCGAAGGACGTGCCCTTCAGGCCCCGGAAGTCCTTCACGCGCGGCAGGGCGATCGTGATCAGACGGTCCAGGAACTCATACATGCGGTCCTGACGAAGGGTGACCTTGGCGCCGATGACCATGCCTTCGCGCAGCTTGAAGCCGGCGATGGAGTTACGAGCCTTGGTCGCCACCGGCTTCTGGCCGGCGATGGCTTCCAGGTCCTTCATGGCGGCGGCGGCCTTCTTGGAGTCCGCCACGGCCTCGCCGATACCCATGTTCAGGACGATCTTGTCCAGCTTGGGAATCTGCATCTCGTTGGAATAACCGAACTTTTCGGTCATCGCCTGACGGATGCGGGCCTGATAGTCGCCCTTGAGGCGCGGGGTGTATTGAGCGTCAGCCATTGATGGCGTCCCCCGTGGTCTTGGCGAAGCGGACCTTCTTGTCACCNTCCAGNCGGAAGCCGACGCGGGTCGGCTTGCCCTTGGCNTCGACGAGCGCGACGTTCGACAGGTGGATCGAGGCTTCCTTGTTGACGATGCCGCCCTGCGGGTTACCCGCCGACGGACGNGTGTGGCGCTGGACGACCTGGATGCCCTGNACGACCACGCGGTTGTCCGACGGGATCACGCGCAGCACCTTGCCGGTGCGGCCCTTGTCCTTGCCGGTGAGGACGACGACGTCGTCCCCCTTCTTGATCTTGGCGGCCATTACAGGACCTCCGGAGCGAGCGAGATGATCTTCATGTGGTTCTTGGCGCGCAGCTCGCGCGGAACCGGTCCGAAGATCCGGGTTCCCACCGGCTCATTCTGCTTGTTGACGATGACGGCGGCCGAGGTGTCGAAACGGATGACCGAACCGTCCTTGCGCTGGATGTCCTTGGCGGTGCGAACGACGACGGCGCGCAGCACGTCCCCCTTCTTCACGCGACCGCGCGGGATGGCTTCTTTGACGGACACGACGATCGTGTCGCCCACCGAGGCGTAGCGGCGCTTTGAGCCGCCGAGCACCTTGATGCACATGACCCGGCGCGCGCCCGAATTATCGGCAACGTCCAGGTTAGTTTGCATCTGGATCATGGGATCAGACCTTCTCTAACTCGTTCAGGCCGAGGCCTTGGCGTCGTCGCCGGAATAGACTTCCCAGCGCTTCAGCTTCGACTTCGGGGCACACTCACGGATGCGGGCCACATCGCCGACCTTCAGCGAGTTGGCTTCATCGTGGGCGTGGTACTTCTTGGACTGGCGAACAGTCTTCTTGAACAGCGGGTGCAGCAGGGTGCGCTCGACCTTGACGACGACGGTCTTGTCGCCCTTGTCGGAAACGACCACGCCTTCCAGAATTCTCTTGGGCATCGGCTTTCCTTTAGGCCTGGCGCTGCTGGCGCTGCAGCGTCTTGATGCGGGCGATGGTCTTCTTGACCTCGCCCACGCGGTGGGTCTTCTCCATCTGGCCGGTGGCGGCCTGGAAACGGAGATTGAACTGTTCCTTCTTCAGCGACAGGAGATCTTCCTGCAGCTGATCGGCGGTCTTGCCGCGAAGATCGGTGATCTTGGTCATGGTCCGATCCTTTCCTAGTGCTCGACCGCGACGCCGGCGTCGAGGCGGGTGACGACCTTGGTACGAACCGGCAGCTTGGCCGCGCCCAGGCGCAGGGCTTCACGCGCGACATCGTCCGGCACGCCGTCGATCTCGAACATGATGCGGCCCGGAGCCACGCGGGCGGCCCAGAAGTCGACCGCGCCCTTGCCCTTACCCATGCGGACTTCGGCCGGCTTGCCGGAGACCGGCACGTCCGGGAAGATGCGGATCCAGACGCGGCCCTGACGCTTCATCTGGCGGGTGATCGCGCGGCGGGCCGCTTCGATCTGGCGCGCCGTGATGCGCTCGGGTTCCATCGACTTCAGGCCGTAGGAGCCGAAGTTCAGCGAGAAACCGCCCTTGGCCGAGCCGTGGATACGGCCCTTGAACGCCTTGCGGTACTTGGTTTTCTTGGGTGACAGCATGACCTAGTTCTCACGTCCCCGGTCGCGACGCGGACCACGATCCCCACGGGGACCGCCGCGCTCACGGCCTTCATTCGACGACGGACCCGAGGCTTCCTGGGCCCAACGCTTGTCCTGGGCCATCGGGTCGTGCTCGAGCACTTCACCTTTGAACACCCAGACCTTCACGCCGATGATGCCGTAGGTCGTCTTGGCTTCGGTGAAGCCGTAATCGATGTCAGCGCGCAGGGTATGCAGCGGCACGCGGCCTTCGCGGTACCATTCCATACGGGCGATTTCGGCACCGCCCAGGCGACCCGAGACGTTGATCCGNACGCCCTTGGCACCCAGACGCATGGCCGACTGCATCGCGCGCTTCATGGCGCGACGGAAGGCGATGCGGCGCTCGAGCTGCTGCGCGATGTTCTCAGCGATCAGCTGGGCATCGGTTTCCGGCTTGCGGACTTCAACGAGGTTCAGGAAGACCTCGCCTTCGGTCATGGCCGAGATTTCCTTGCGGAGCCTCTCGATGTCCGCGCCCTTCTTGCCGATCACGACGCCCGGGCGGGCGGCGTAGATGGTGATGCGGCACTTCTTGTGCGGGCGCTCGATGATGATGCGCGACACGCCGGCACCCGACAGACGCTCCTTGAGCCACTCGCGCAGCTTCAGGTCCTGGTGCAGCAGACGGGCATAGTCATGCCCNCCGGCGAACCAGCGGCTGTCCCAGGTACGGTTGACGCCGAGCCGCAGCCCGACCGGATTGACTTTCTGACCCATCAGGCGGCCTCACCCAGCTCGCGCACAACGATGGTGATCTCGCTGAACGGCTTTTCGATGCGCGAAGCCCGACCGCGAGCGCGGGCGGCGAAACGCTTCATCACCAGATTCTTGCCCACGAAGGCCTCGGCCACGACCAGAGAGTCGATGTCGAGGTTGTGGTTGTTCTCGGCGTTCGAGACGGCCGAATACAGCGCCTTGCGGACATCCTTGGCGATGCGCTTGCGGCTGAATTCCAGCTCGTTCAGAGCCTTCTGCACCGGCAGGCCGCGGATCGACTGGGCCACCAGATTCAGCTTTTGGGGGCTGATGCGGACATTGACGACCTTGGCGCGGGCCTCGGTCGCACCGACGCGACGGGAGTTCTTGGATTGGGCCATCGGTTACTTCCTCTTGGCCTTCTTGTCCGCCGCGTGGCCCGGGAAGTTCCGGGTCGGGGCGAACTCGCCGAACTTCATGCCGACCATGTCCTCATTGACCAGCACGGGAATGTGCTTCTGGCCGTTGTGGACACCAAAGGTCAGGCCGACGAACTGCGGCAGGATGGTGGAGCGACGCGACCAGGTCTTGATCACGTCCTTGCGGCCCGAGGTCGAGGCGGCGTCTGCCTTCTTGAGCAGATAGCCATCGACGAAGGGACCTTTCCAGGCGGAACGGGTCATCGCTTACCGAGCCTTCTTCGCTTTGTGGCGGCTACGGATAATGAACTTGTCCGTCGCCTTGTTCTTGCGGGTCTTGCGGCCCTTGGTCGGCTGGCCCGTCGGGCTCACCGGGTGGCGGCCACCCGAGGTGCGGCCTTCACCGCCGCCGTGCGGGTGGTCGATCGGGTTCATGGCAACGCCGCGAACGTGCGGGCGGAAGCCCATGTGACGCTTGCGACCAGCCTTGCCCAGGTTCTGGTTCATGTGGTCCGAGTTGGACACGGCACCAACCGTCGCCATGCAGCCGTCAAGAACCATCCGCAGCTCGCCCGAGCCCAGACGGATCTGGGCGTAGCCGGCGTCGCGGCCGACCAGCTGGGCGTAGGAGCCGGCCGAACGGGCCATCTGGCCGCCCTTGGCAGGCTTCATCTCGATGTTGTGGATGATCGTTCCGATCGGCATCGAGCGCAGCGGCATGGCGTTGCCCGGCTTCACGTCAGCCTTCTCGGCCGCGATCACATGGTCCCCGGCCTTGAGGCGCTGCGGAGCCAGGATGTAGGCCTTGTCGCCATCCTCATACGAGATCAGGGCGATGAAGGCGGTCCGGTTCGGATCGTACTCCAGACGCTCGACCGTGCCGACGGCGTCGAACTTGCGACGTTTGAAGTCGATCTTGCGGTACAGGCGCTTGGCCCCACCACCCCGGAAGCGAACGGCGATACGACCGCCGGCCCCGCGTCCGCCCGACTTGGTCAGGCCTTCGACGAGGCTCTTTTCCGGACGCCCCTTGTGGAGTTCCGAACGGTCGATCAACACCAGGGCGCGNCGGCCCGGCGAAGTCGGATTGAAGGTCTTCAGAGCCATGGTCCTAGAGCCCCGTGGTCACGTCGATGGACTGGCCGTCGGCCAGGGTGACGATCGCCTTCTTGACGTCCTTGCGGCGTCCCTTGATGCCGCGGAAGCGCTTGGTCTTGCCCTTCTGCACCAGGGTGTTGACCTTGGTGACCTGGACCTTGAACAGCGCCTCGACGGCAGCGGCGATCTCGTCCTTGGAGGCGTCGTCGGCCACCTTGAAGACAACCTTGTTGTGCTCCGAAAGCACGGTCGACTTCTCAGTGATCACCGGCGCCAGGACGGTGTCGTAGTGGCGGGCGGTTGCCGCCGATTGGGTCTGCTTGGGGGCCATTATGCGGCTTCCTTCTCAGACTTGGCCTCGCCCGCGAACCGCGCGTGGACGGCGTCCACGGCGTCCTTGGTCAGGACCAGCTTCTCGGCCCGCAGAATGTCATAGACGTTCAGGCCGGCATTCGGCAGCACGTCGATGTGCGGGATGTTGCGAGCCGCCAGGCCGAAGTTCTTGTCGACTTCGGCACCGGCGATGATCAGCGCCTTGGTCCAGCCCAGCTTGCCCAGCGTGGTACGCAGGACGGCGGTCTTGGGATCCTTCAGCGTGGCGGCGTCCAGGATGACCAGGTCACCCGACAGCGCCTTGGCCGACAGAGCGTGCTTCAGGGCCAGGGCCCGGACCTTCTTGGGCAGGTCGATCGCATGCGAGCGAACGACCGGACCGAAGGCGCGCGAACCGCCGACGAACTGCGGCGCACGACGCGAACCGTGACGCGCACCGCCGGTGCCCTTCTGACGATACATCTTCTTGCCGGTACGGCTGTTCTCGTTGCGGGTCTGAACCTTGTGGGTCCCGGCGCGGCGCTTGGCCAGCTGGTAAACCACACAACGCTGCAGCAGGTCCGCGCGGATCTCCTTGATCCCGAAGACGTCGTCGTTCAGCTCAATGTCGCCGGCGGCCTTGCCGTCCAGCTTGGTGACGGAGAGTTTCATCAGGCTTCGTCCCCGTTGGTTTCAGCGGCCGGAGCTTCTTCGGCCGGCGTTTCCGCCGCAGCCTTCGGAGCCTGGCCGGCCTTCTTGAACGCACCCGGGACCGGGGCGCCTTCCGGCAGCTTGCTCTTCACCGCGTCACGGACGTTGACGTAGGTGCCGTCGTGGCCGGGGACAGCGCCCTTGACCAGGATCAGGCCCCGCTCGGCGTCGACGCGGACGATGGTGAGGTTCTGGGTGGTGACGGTCTCGGTCCCGTAGTGACCGGCCATCTTCTTGCCCGGGAAGGTCCGGCCCGGATCCTGGCGGTTACCGGTCGAACCNTGCGAGCGGTGCGACACCGACACACCGTGCGTNGCGCGCAGGCCGCCGAAGTTCCAGCGCTTCATGGCNCCGGCGAAACCCTTACCGATGGTCTCGCCCTGGATGTCGACCAGNTGGCCTTCGACGAAGTGATCGGCGGTCAGCTCGGCNCCGACGTCGATNAGGTTGNCNTCNGNNACGCGGAACTCGCGAACGACGCGCTTGGGCTCGACTTCAGCCTTGGCGAAGTTGGCGCGCTCGGCCTTGGTGGTGTTCTTGGCCTTCTTGGTGCCGGCACCCAGCTGCAGCGCGACATAGCCGTCACGCTCGGCGGTGCGCTGGCCGACGACCTGACAGCCGTCCAGCGAAAGCACGGTGACGCCGACCTGCTGGCCGTCGTCGGCAAAGATGCGGGTCATGCCCATCTTCTTGGCGATCAAACCGGTGCGCATCGCTTAGCCCCCCAGCTTGATCGAGATGTCGACGCCGGCCGAGAGGTCGAGCTTCATCAAAGCGTCGACGGTCTGCGGGGTCGGGTCGATGATGTCCAGCACGCGCTTGTGCGTGCGCATCTCGAACTGCTCGCGCGACTTCTTGTCGACGTGCGGCGAGCGGTTGACGGTAAACTTCTCAATCAGCGTAGGCAGCGGAATCGGGCCGCGCACCTGGGCGCCCGTTCTCTTGGCCGTGTTGACGATCTCGCGCGTGGAAAAATCCAAGACGCGGTGATCGAAGGCCTTCAGCCTGATGCGGATGCTCTGATCCATATCGGTTGTGTTCCCAGATGCGGCGGACCGCGTCCTCTAGACTTTTCAAAGACCGGAGCCCTCAGGCCGAAGCCCTCAGACACGCTTTCCGCAAAAACGATCGGCCCACGCGGAAGCCGCGAAGGCCGTTGAAATCCCAAGAAGCTGCAAAGAACAGTGACTTAGGTCGTTCTTGCGGACCGCGTCTGCCCCCGAAGGGACACAGCCGATCCAACAAGAGGCGCGCTTATGCCGTTCGATTCCGAATCCGTCAAGCGCGCCGAACGCGAATTCTCACTCGGATTGCGCCCATCCCATCGGATTGAATTCGTCGTGGGCCGGCGGCACGGCCAACCGGCGACCGGCGGTATCGTACTGAAGCACCACCGTGCAGGAATCCGGCGCCGCCTGGGGCTCGCAATAGATGTGATGGACCTGGACACGCACCTGACCCTCCCCGAGGGTCTCGACGCCAAAGGCATTGGCGTCGAACACCTGCACCAGGCCGTCCGGCGTCGAGACGAACAGGCGCTGGCGACAGCCGCCGGTTCCGCACCACTGGGCCGAGCTGGCTTCGGTGTAGTCCATCAGCCAGTCGGCCTGGCCGTCAGGGCTGACGGTGATGGGCGTGATCATGCCGCGCGGCGGCTCCGTGACCAGGGGCGGTCGGTCGGTCGGGCTGTTGTCATCGTCATAGACCCGGTTGATGTCGCGGATCGCGATCCAGGTCAGCCCCTCGGGCGGTGTCTGGTCGGATGTGGCCGCTCCGGCCAGCTGCATGGCGTCGCCGGCAGCGCGCGCCGCACCGCCCCCCTCGTCGCCGGCGTCCGACGAGGATCCCCCGCAAGCCGGCACCGCCAGCAGGGTCAGGCCCAGGCCCAGGCTCATGGAAAGGGCACGCAGCATCGTCACAGGGTTTCCGCCATGGCGGCCATTTGCCCCCGCCCCGGACCCGGCGCAACCCATGAAACCTGACTCGACCGACCGACGACCGGACGCTAGCTGCCGATGTGAAGCTGTCCCGACCCCAGGATCGCACGGTCCACCTCGCCGGTAACGCGCGTGACCGTGACGTCACCCGAGCCGGCAATCGAGGCGCTCAGGCTGGCGGCGGTTCCGCGGAAGACGACGTCCCCGCTTCCGGCGATCGCAACATCCAGAGACGAGGCCTGACCGCCCTCGATCCGCACCGAACCCGAACCGCCGACGGCGATGTCGGCGGGGCCTCCGACCGAGGCCAGGACCACGCTGCCTGAGCCACCGATGGCAACATCGGTCGCCCCACCGATAGCCCCGGCCAGGATGCTGCCGGACCCCCCGATGGCGAAATCGCCGGATCGGGCCGTCCCGGCGCGGACATCGCCGGAGCCGCCGACCGAGATCGACAGCTCACCATCGGTATTGCCCACCGACCAGTCGCCACACCCCCCGGCCGCCAGCTCGGTGCTGCTAGAACGTCCGATGGCCCCCCAGATGGCCCCCGAGGCATTGATGCGGACGTCACGGGGCGTGCGAATGACCACCAGCGGGGCCTGGGACATCTCAATCGTCCCGTGGTCGCGAACCGAAACCCGCACCCCGTCCGGCATCTCCATGGGGTTGCCGACGAAGTCCCGGGTGTCACAGGTCTGGATCCGCCGGCGCAGACCGCCATCCAGGCGCACCTCGTCGCCCCGGCGGCTGACCTGGATGGGCGGCAGGCCGGAAGTGCCGGGCTCGACCGTCACCTGAATATCCGGGCGATCCTCGGGGATGACGACGACGCGAGCCACCGCATTCTCGATCTCGACCTCCTGGGCGCTGGCCGTCGAGGCCACGGCGGTCGAGGCCAACAGCGCGCCAAGCACGATTGCGGAATGAGCCAACTTGAGCACGATGTGACCTCCGGTCAGGAAAGCGATGTCCTGACCGTGCGACCGCCGGGGCCCGAAGTCACTTTAAATCGAGGTCATGACATGGCTGTCATGAAGGACCGGATCTAGCCCCGCACGGTCCCCGCGCCGTCCGCCGATCCGGCATCCGGTTCGAAGCTGCGCTCAAAATCCATCAGCCGGCTCTTGACCGCGCCCGTCCGCTTCAGCGCCACCGCAGCGGCCCACCTGGCGGCCAGTCCCGGGGTCGAGAGGCGGTCCGTCGCCCTGGGCTTCAGACCGCGGGCGCGCATGGCCCCATGCGTGAACAGCGCCCCGTTGCGGAACCGCGAGCCCCAGGTCTGGAAGTCCATCGACAGGGACACACAGAAGGCCGACAGGTTTTCCACGCGGTGAGGCGCGAACAGAGGCCAGGTCAGGGCCTGGCCGGGTTCCAGGTCCACGACCTGGGCATCCGCGTCNAAGGCCTGGCTGTAAGGGAGTTCCTCGGTGGTCTGACGCATGACGATCTGTTCCATCGCCTGTTCCGGCAGATGCGCCTCNTCGCCGGGATAGACCCACAGCCGCTTGCGCCCNCGCATGTGNAACAGGANCACTCCGGCCGGGTCGAAATGGTAGGGCACCCGCGCCTTGGGTGACGACAGGATCAGCTGNCCCGACAGGGTCGTGGGCCGAAGGCCCGGATAGCCGGCCTTGATCGGCTCGAAGGCCCTCATCACCTCAGCCCACAGGGCCGGGTGGGCGGTTTCGACCCCACGCAGATTGACCCAGAGCCGGCCCGTCTGGATGGCCGCCAGCAGGTCATCACCTGACGAACGCCCGCGCGCGCCGGTACGCAGCGACACCTGGCCCTCGTTGTCGTAGTCATAGAGGTTGATGTCGAACAGCTCAGCCGGATAGCGGTCCAGCAGCTCGGCCAGGGCCCCATCGCTGACAAGGCCGCTGTCGGCGATGCGGTGATCGAAGACGCGGGGCTCGATGATCGGGCCGGGGTAGCGTGTGCTCATGTCAGGCGGATCCCGATTGTGAAGGTGAGGCCAGTCTTTCCACACGGGTAGCGGCGGCCACAGCGGCCCCGCGCCAGCGCCCGACGGTGGTTGTCTCGCAGGCTTCCACGACCGCCCAGCGACGGCGCAGGCTGTCTGACAGCCGCCGGGCCGGCCCGACCGAGACGCCTTCCAGGGTGCGGTTAGCCAGGCGGCGCCAGCCGGTGCGGAACACCGTCTTTTCGGTCACCCATTCCTCAATGTCGCAGAAGTACTTCTTGTAGTACTCGCCGGCGAAACCGAAATCGAAGACCGTGAAGCCGTCCGCCGACTTCAGGCGCATGGTGTCCTGGCTCAGCAAGATCCCGGGCGAGCAACGTGCGGCATCGGCAGCATAGGACGGGAACCAGAAATGATAGTGTGAGCCGCCATAGAGGCTGAGCTCCAGAGCCGCCGGGCGGTCGCCGGCCCACAGAACGGCCATGGCGGCCCCGAAGTCGGCCTTCGGCTCCATCATCAGGGCCTTGAGCACATCAACCGTCCAGCCGCAGGCGAAAACGTCGTGGCGACCGGTGCGGCGATACTGGTCCCGCTTCCACGCGATCAACTCATCCAGGCGAGCCGGATCTCGGACATCGACCTCGGTCCAGACCTCACCCTCGCGGTCGCGGGCCAGCGAGCGGCGGGCNCGCTCCTTGTCCTTGAAGAATTTGGCATGGGTCTCGCGGCGTTCGGAATAGTAGGTGTCCCANCCNGCGCGCAGGTCAGCCCTCAGGACCTGGCGGTTCGGGCCTCCGAAGTCNGCCGGAACCCAGCCGTTGACCGTCAGGCTGTCGGCCTTGAGCAACGCCGGCATGGAGGCCAGCAGCGGGCGCTGCTGATCCTTCGCCAGGATCAGGCCGTGGTAGTCGTTCATCGGGGCACCCAGTGGATGGGCGGTGCGACCGCGCATCTGGTGCGGGAAAAAGCCCACCACCTCGCCACCTCGGCGCAGGATCGCGACCCGCGCGTCCGGAACGACACGTCCGGCGATCTGGGTGAACTCCGGCCAGAAGAACGGGGTGTCATACAGGGGGTCCGACTGTACGAAGCGACGCCACAGCGCCACCTCCGTCTCACCGAGTTCCTCGGCCCGGATCAGATCTACCTTCAGGTCCATCAGTCCCTTCCTTTGGGACCATCCTGTACGAGAGGCGTTTCAACGTGGTTCATCCGTTTGGTAAACGGGTTCTTACAGCGCGTGGCCGGCGGCCCAGTCCCGCTCGAAGTTGGCCAGCCGGGCTTCGAACGCCCATTGCTCGCGGGCCTTCGGGCTCGCACCCAGAAGCACCTGACAGCTCGCCGTCGCGTCACCGTCCATCTGTCCGGCACAGGCCGAAACCATCTGCTGATAGCGACCGGGATCCTGCCATAGCCCCTCGCCGGGCAGAAAGCTGAACGCCAGGGCGTTGCGGGCCGAGGTCACCAGGTCCTCATAGGTCGCTCCAGTGTCGAACACGGCCCGGGCATATTCATTCGACAGGTCCGATCGCGAGATCCCCGGATCAT
>Ga0056914_10002228_pt1 | contig 12540 bp, 10 predicted proteins | sample TNRBio252014_DNA_FD_55168 | JGI IMG/M metagenome (GOLD analysis project Ga0056914, IMG submission 55168) | Wastewater treatment Type I Accumulibacter community from EBPR Bioreactor in Madison, WI, USA - TNR Reactor_6/25/2014_ DNA | ecosystem: Engineered > Bioreactor > EBPR > Anaerobic-Aerobic >...
CCGCTGCATGCGGCGCGGCTGGCGCGCGAACTGGAGATGAAGCGCATCGTGGTACCGCGCAACCCGGGCATCTGCTGCGCGCTCGGGCTGCTGCTCACCGATCTGCGTGCCGATTTCGCCGCCACCAGCCTGACGCTGCTGAAGCCGGGCGTGGAGGCGAAGATTTCCGGCCTGTTCGAGGGGCTGGTGCAGCAGGCGGAGCACTGGTTCGCCGAGGAGGGCGTCAGCGCCGCCAACCGCTCGGTGCGGCGCCTGGTCGACATGCGCTATGCCGGCCAGAACTACGAACTCTCGATCGAGGTGCCGGACGGGCCGATCACCTCGGCCACGCTGGAGGCGCTCGGCGCCGGCTTTGCCGCCGCCCACACCCGGCTCTACGGCTATGCCGCCGAGGATGAGCCGGTGCAGATGGTCACCTTCCGCACGGTGGCGACCGGCGCGGTGCCCAAAGCGCAGTTCCGCCCGCAGCCCGACGCCGGACCGGACGCCAGCGCCGCCATCGTGGGCACGCGCGAGGTCTGGTTCCCCGAGACCGGCGGCTATGTTGCCTGTCCGGTCTATGATCGCGACAAGCTGAAATCTGGCAACCGCTTCATGGGGCCGGCCATCGTCGAACAGATGGATGCGACCACGGTTCTGCTGCCGGGCATGAGCGCCACGGTCGAGCCCTATCTCAATCTCATTCTGGAGTTGCAGTGATGTCGAAGCCCGTCACGGTCGATCCCATCACCGTCGAGGTGATCGGCAGCGCCTTCTCCTCGATCACCGAGGAAATGGGCGAGGCGCTGGTGAAAGCCAGCTATTCCACCAACATCAAGGAGCGGCGCGACTGTTCGACCGCGCTGTTCGATCTGGAAGGCACGACGCTGTGCCAGGCCGAGCACATCCCGATGCATCTGGGAAGCTTCATCGGCATCATCCCGCACATCCTCAAGCGCCATCCGGTTTCCGAGATGCGGCCGGGGGACGTGTTCGTGGGCAACGACGCCTATGAGGGGGGCGGCACGCANCTGCCCGACATCGTNCTGGCCGAGCCGATCTTCCACGGCGGCGAGATGGTGGCCTGGGCGGTGAACACNGCGCATCACGCCGATTTCGCCGACCGCGGCCATGCCCACATCTATCAGGAGGGCATCCGCATTCCGCCGATCCGGCTCTACCGCGCCGGTGAACTGGCCAACGACGTGCAGGAACTGATCCTGCTCAACTGCCAGGTGCCGCGCGAGCGCCTGTCCGACCTTCGGGCCCAGATGGCGGCGAACCGGCTCGGCGTCGAGCGGGTGCAGGCGCTGTGCGACAAGTACGGCCGCGACATCGTGCTGGCGGCGGGGCGGGCGCTTCAGGATTACGCCGAGCGCAAGATGCGCGCCGGCATCCGCGCCATTCCCGACGGGACCTATGCGTTCTCCGACTATTTCGACAACAACGAAGTGCCGGAGGGGCTGAAGTTCTCCGTCGAGATCACGGTGAAGGGCGACGAGATGCTGCTGCATTTCGAGAGCCCGCCGCAGGTGCGCGCCGGCTTCAACATGGTCTACACGGCCCTGCTGTCCACCGTCTATTACGCGGTGAAGACGGTGGTGGACCCGACCATTCCGCCCAATTCGGGGCTGGCCCGTCCGCTGACGGTGACGGCAACCGAGGGGACGGTGCTCAACTGTGTCCATCCCGCCGCCGTCAACGGCCGNATCGCGCCGTGCCAGCGCGTGGTCGACCTGATCCACGGCGCCCTNGCCGTGGCGGTGCCGGACAAGGTGATCGCCGCCTGCTCGGGGGTCTGCGCCTCCGCCACCTTCATCGGCACCAACCCGGAGACGGGCAATCTCTGGGTCTATCTCGAAACGATCGGCGGCGGGTCTGGGGCGCGTGCCACCAAGGACGGGCTGGACGGCGTGCATGTGCACATGACCAACACCTCGAACCTGCCGGTCGAGGCGCTGGAGGTCGAGTATCCGCTGACCATCCTGCGCTACGAACTGGTCGACGGCTCGGGCGGGGCCGGCAAGCATCGTGGCGGCATGGGGCTGCGGCGCGTCTACCGGGCCGAGGCGCCGTGTCGGGTCCGGGTCGACAACTCGCGCATCTCCTCGCGTCCCTGGGGTCTTGCCGGCGGCGGCGAGGGCTCGAAGAGCGCAGTGATCTGCTCGGGCGGGGCGGCCGAACTGCAACGCGGCGATGGCGCCTTGAACAACGGGCACATGGTTGACATCATCACTCCNGGAGCGGGCGGTTATGGCCCGGCATCCGAGCGTGATCCGGTGGCNGTGGCGCGCGACATCAGGGAAAAACGCTTTCTGGGCGCCTGAGGCGTGACGGGGGCAAGCGGGAAAGGGGCGNCATGCACTGGCTGATCAAGCGACTGGCAACCTCGGTGCTGCTGATCTGGGCGGTGGCGACGCTCGTGTTCATGGCAATCCACATGATTCCGGGCGATCCCGCCGACCTGCTGCTGAGCCAGCACGGTACGGCCGCCGACCCCGAGGCGGTGAAGAACCTGCGCGCCAAGCTCGGGCTCGACCAGCCGCTCTACGTCCAGTACGCCCGGGCCATGACCGGGATGGTGCGGGGCGATCTNGGNAATTCGCTGCGCGACGGCACGCCCGTGGCGCAGCAGATCGCCCTGCGTCTGCCGCGCACGCTCGAACTGATCGGCGCCGCCGGGCTCATCGCCGTGCTCATCGGGGTGCCGCTCGGCATGCTGGCGGCGGTGAACCGCGGCCGGCTGGTCGACCGGATCATCTCGCAGGTCGCAGGCCTGTCGCTGGCGGTGCCGGTGTTCGTCATCGGCACGCTGCTGGTCATGCTGTTCGCGCAGACGCTGCGCTGGGTGCCGGCGGGCGGCTTCGTGCCGTTCAGCGAAAATCCGGTGCAGCACCTGATCCTGCTGACCATGCCGGCGCTGTCGATCGCTGTCGGGCTGGCGGCGATGATCACCCGCATGACGCGCACCGCGATGCTGGATGTGCTGTCGCGCGATTATGTGCGCACGGCGCGGGCCAAGGGCCTGAGCAACCGGACGATCCTGGTCCACCACGTGCTGCGCAATGCGCTGGCGCCGGTGGTCACCGTGCTGGCGCTGCATCTGGGCGCGCTGCTCGGCGGCACGGTGCTGGTCGAATTCGTCTTCAACTGGCCGGGGCTGTCGGGCTTTCTGGTCAGCGCGGTCGGCGCGCGCGACTATCCTGAGGTGATCGGCATCATTCTGGTCATTTCGGTGCTGTTCGTGCTGCTCAACCTTCTGGTTGACGTCATTTATGTGGTGCTCGATCCGCGGGTGCGGCAATGAGCCGGCGGCTTCCCTGGATCGCCATCACGCTGGTGCTGGTGCTGATCGTCCTGGCGATCGCGGCGCCCTATCTGCCGCTTGAAAATCCGCTGCGCATGCGGGTGACGCAGCGCATGGCCGGCCCGTCCGCCGCGCACTGGCTGGGACAGGACGAGTTCGGCCGCGATGTGCTCTCACGCCTGATCTGGGGGGCACGCGCCTCGCTGACGGTGGCGTTCGCCTCGGCGCTGCTGGCGGCCATCGTCGGGACGGCGCTGGGTATTCTCGGCGGCTTCCTGCGCGGGCCGGCCGAGTGGCTGACGATGCGCTCGATGGATGTGCTGCTGTGCTTTCCGCCGCTGCTGCTGGCGCTGCTGGCGGTCGCCTTCGTCGGCCCCGGGGTGGTGACGCTCATTCCGGTGCTGGCCTTCATCTTCGTGCCGGGCTTCACGCGGGTGGCCTATTCCGGCGTCATCTCGGTGCGCTCGCACGATTATGTCGAGGCAGCGCGGGCGCTGGGCGCGCGGCCGATGCGNATCATGGCGCTGACCATCCTGCCCAACATCGGCGGTCCGGTGCTGGTGCAGTTCTCGCTGGCGGTGGCCGCCGCCATCGTGCTCGAATCGGGCCTGTCCTTCCTCGGCCTCGGTGTTGTGCCGCCCACCCCGTCGTGGGGGGCGATGATCGGCGCGGCGCGGGCGACGATGAACCAGCAGCCGCTGCTGCTGGCCTGGCCGTGTCTGGCGCTGACGCTGACCATCCTGATCATGAACCAGATCTGCGACGGGTTGCGCGACATGTTCGATCCGCACCACGCCACCGGCCTGTGGCGGCCGGGGCGGACGCCGGTGGACGGGCCGCACGAGACGATCGAGGAACCGGCGCCGCTGCTGGCGATCAATCACCTGACGCTGTCGGTGCTGTCCGCGGGTAGCGGCATCCAGCCGGTGCGTGAACTCTCGCTGAGGCTGGAGGCGGGCAAGACGCTGGCGATCGTCGGCGAATCGGGGTCGGGCAAGTCGCTGACCGGGCTGGCGGTGATGGGCCTGCTGCCGCCCGCCATCCATGTCACGGCGGGGGCGATCAGGCTGGCCGGTCAGCCGGTGCTGGATCTGAACGAAACGCAGTTGCAGGCGCTGCGCGGCAAGACCGCGGCGATGATCTTTCAGGACCCGATGAGCAGCCTCAACCCGGTGCATCGGGTGGGGGAACAGATCGCCGAGATGATCCTCGCGCATCAGGCGGTGACGCCCGAGGAGGCGCGCGCCCGGGCGGTGAAGCTTCTGGCCGATGTCGGCATTCCCGATGCCGAGGTGCGGGCGAAATCCTATCCGCACGAGATGTCGGGCGGCATGCGCCAGCGGGTGATGATCGCCATGGCGATCGCCAACGATCCGGTGCTGCTGATCGCGGACGAGCCGACGACGGCGCTGGACGTGACCATTCAGGCGCAGGTTCTCGAACTCCTGGGCGAGATGAAGGCGCGGCGCGGCGTGGCGATGATCTTCATCAGCCATTCGCTGCCGGTGGTGGCCGGCATCGCCGACCGGGTGCTGGTGATGTATGCCGGCGAAACGGTGGAGGAGGGGCCGGCCGATGACATCTTCCGGCGGCCGCGCCATCCCTATACCGCCGCGCTGATCGCCTGTGCGCCCGATGCCTCGGGTGCGCCGCCCAAGCCCATCGAGGGTGTGGTGCCCTCTCCGGCCGAAATTCCGCCGGGCTGTGTGTTTGCGCCGCGCTGCGCGATGAAAATCGCGCAATGCGAGGCCGAGCGGCCGGATTTCGCCGAGGTTTCGCCCGGTCATCGGGCGCGCTGCCATCGCTGGAGGGAGACGTGAGCGACATTCTGGTGCGCGCCACGCGCCTCGACAAGACCTATACCTCCGGGCCGGCGCTGGGCCTGTTCGGCGAAAAACGCTCGGTGCGCTCGGTCTCGGGCATCGATCTCGACGTGCGCCGGGGCGAGGTGATCGGACTGATCGGCGAATCGGGCTCGGGCAAGTCGACGCTCGGCCGGCTGCTGCTCGGCCTGATCGAGCCGACCGCCGGCACGGTGGACTTCGACGGCAAGCCGCTCAGCGGCTCCTCACCCGCCGAATTGCGCGCCCTGCGGCGCCGCATGCAGATGATCTTCCAGGATCCCTATTCCAGCCTCGATCCGCGNCGCACGGTGGGCGATCAGATCGCCGACGGGCTGGTGATCCATGGGCTGATGCCCAAGGCCGCGCAGGGNGCCGAGGTGGACCGGCTGCTGATGCAGGTGGGGCTGAAGGCCGAGCATGCCGGCCGCTATCCCAATGCCTTCTCCGGCGGGCAGCGCCAGCGCATCGGCATTGCCCGGGCGCTGGCGACAAAGCCCGATTTCCTGGTGGCGGACGAGCCGGTGTCGGCGCTCGATGTCTCGGTGCAGGCGCAGGTTCTGGCGCTGCTCGCCAATCTCAAGAGCAGCCTGGGCCTGTCGATGGTGTTCATCAGCCACGATCTGTCGGCGGTGCGTCACCTGTGCGACCGGATCGTGGTGCTCTATCTGGGCAAGGTGATGGAGCAGGGGCCGACGGCGGAGGTCTATGCCCATCCCAAGCATCCCTATACGCGGGCGCTGATGTCGGCGGCGCCGACCTTGCAGAACGCCAAGTCCCGGGTGCGCGAAATCCTGATCGGCGATCCGCCGAGCCCGGCCAATCCGCCCTCGGGCTGCGTGTTCCGCACCCGCTGCCGGATGGCTGCCGAGGCCTGCGCCAAGACCGTGCCGCCGCTCGACACGGTGGGGCCGGCGCATCAGGCGGCCTGCCTGTTCCCGATGGAGCCTAGAGCAAGTTTCTTTTAGACGGAATCATTCTGCGGCGATGGATTTTGGTGAAGGGCCGGGAAATCGCCGATGAGCATACCCCAGGTATGGTCGAGGCGATTTTCTGGAAATTTCGCCAAAATCCATCCCGCCCTTCGGGTTGTCGTGCGGCTGGCGCCCAGTTCGGACGTCGGCTCGACCGTATCGCGGGATACGCACTTCGCCGTCGTCCTTCTGGATCGCCTACCCGCACGCACAACAGAATTGGTTCCGTCTAAAGGAAATTTGCTCTAAGGCGGGCTGAGCCGGCGGGCGATGTCGGCGGCGATGGCCTCGACCGAGCCGGTGATCGGCACCGAGAGGGCGTTTTCATCGGCGGCGGGAACCTCCAGCGTGGCGAACTGGCTGTCGAGCAGCGCCACGGGCATGAAGTGGTTCTTGCGGGCCGACATGCGCTGCCAGATCAGTTCCTTGCTGCCGGCGAGGTGCACGAACAGCACCGGCTCGCCCGCCGTGGCGGCGATGCGGTCGCGATAGGCGCGCCTGAGGGCCGAGCAGCCGCCGACGACGAAACCCGGCCGGTCGGCCATGGCGCGGGCCAGACTTTCCAGCCAGGGCCAGCGGTCGTCGTCGGTCAGCGCCGCGCCGCGGCTCATCTTCTCGATGTTGGCGGCGGGGTGATAGCTGTCGCCATCGAGAAATTCGCCGCCCATCAGGCCCGCCAGCGTCGCGCCGACGCTGCTCTTGCCCGACCCGGCCACCCCCATGACGACGACGAGCCGCGCCGGCTGTGCATTCTGGCTCATCGATACTCCGGCGGTTGATCGAAGGCCTGTTCAGGNCCTCGGGCTTCATGATACGGAGACAACAACCACACTCGTCATACAAGTCAACTGCGGCCTTGNCGTCGCATGGGAGAGAGAGCCGTGAGCCATACCGCCAAAGCCCGCATCGGCCTGATCGGACTGGGGACCATGGGTGCGAATCTCGCGCTCAACATCGCCGAAAAGGGCTTTCCGATCGCTGTGTACAACCGCACTGCGGCCAAGACCCACGCCTTTCACGCCGAGGCGGGCGCGCTGGCCGGCAGGATCATCCCCTGCGACAGCCTTGAAGCGCTTGTCGCGGCGATCGAGCCGCCGCGCGCCATCATCCTGATGGTCACCGCCGGGGCGGGCGTGGATACGCAGACGGCGGCGCTGCGGCCGCTGCTTGAGGATACCGACATCATCATCGACGCCGGCAACGCCAATTTCCACGATACGAATCGCCGCGTCGCCGCCGCCAAGGCGGAGGGCTGGCCGTTCCTCGGCGTCGGCGTGTCGGGCGGCGAGGAGGGCGCGCGCCATGGCCCCTCGGTGATGGCCGGCGGGCCGCTGGCGGCCTGGGAGCGTGTCGCCCCGGTGTTCGAGGCGATCTCGGCCAAGCACGAGGGCGAGGACTGCGCCGCGCGGCTGGGCGATGCGGGGGCCGGGCACTTCGTCAAGACCGTGCACAACGGCATCGAATATGCCGACATGCAGATGATCGCCGAGGTCTATGGCCTGATGCGCGACGGNATGGGCATGGCGGCGGGGGNCATCGGCACGGTTCTGGCCGACTGGAACAAGGGCGTGCTCAACTCCTACCTCGTCGAGATTTCCGCCCATGTCGCGGGCGCGAGCGACCGCTCCACCGGCCAGCCGATGCTCGATGTCATCCTCGACCGGGCCGGACAGAAGGGCACCGGGCGCTGGACGGTGATCGAGGCGCAGCATCTGGCCGCGCCGGTCTCGGCCATCGAGGCGGCGGTGGCGGCGCGCAACATGTCGGCCGGGCTCGACGACCGCGCCAAGGGGGCCGGGCTGTTCGGCAGGCATGAGGCGCCGCGCCTCGGCATCGGGCCGGAGGTGCTGGAAAAGGCGCTGATCGCCGGCAAGATCATCTGCTACGCACAAGGCTTCGGGCTGATCACGGCGGCGGCCAAGGAGCAGGGCTGGACGCTGGACCTGCCGACGATCGCGCGCATCTGGCGGGCGGGCTGCATCATCCGCTCGACCATGCTCAACGACATGGCCTCGGCGCTGGCCCGCGCGCCGGAGGCCAACCTGATGCACGCCGAGCCGTTTCTGACCATGCTGCGGCAGACGCAGGGCTCGCTGCGCCAGGTGGTGGCGATCGCGGCGATGCACGCCATTCCGGTGCCGGCGCTGTCGGCGGCGCTGTCCTACTTCGACACGATGCGGCAGGTGCGCGGCACGGCCAACATGATCCAGGCGCAGCGCGATTTCTTCGGCGCGCACGGGTTCGAGCGGACGGACAAGGCCGGCGATGGCTTCCACGGCCCGTGGGGCAGCGGGCTGAAAACGAACTGATCAGCCCGCCGGAACCGGGGCCAGCCGACCGTCGACGACATGGATGCGATGGTCGGCGGCGGCGGCGAGGTTGAGATCGTGCGTCACCATGACGATGGTGGTGTCATGGGCGGCCACCAGTTCGCGGAAGATGGCGAGCACCTGTGCCGTCGACGCGCTGTCGAGGTTGCCGGTCGGCTCGTCGGCCAGGATGACGCGCGGCGTGTTGGCCAGCGAGCGGGCGATGGCGACACGCTGGCGCTGGCCGCCGGAGAGCTTGTCGGGCGTCTTTTGCAGATGACCGGCAAGTCCGAGGCGTTCGAGCAGGCCGGCGGCATGCTCGCGCATCCGGCGTTCGGGCATGGCGGCCAGCGCCCGCATCGGCAGCATGACGTTTTCCAGCGCCGAGAACTCCGGCAGCAGGAAGTGAAACTGGAAGACGAAGCCGAGCGAGGTGAGGCGCAGGCGGGCGCGCGCGTCCTCATCCAGCCTTGCGGTGGACTGGCCGGACACCAGCACGTCGCCGGCGGTGGGGGCGTCGAGCAGGCCGAGCAGATAGAGCAGCGATGACTTTCCCGAGCCAGACGGGCCGGTGATGGCCACCATGCCCCCCTCTTCGATGGTCAGGTCGATGCCGTCGACCAGAGTTACCGGCACGGGACCGGGAAGCACCCGCGTGACGCCGCGCGCCGTGATGATCGGGCTGTCGCTCATGTCGCCCCGCGGATGATGTCGACGGGATAGACGGCGGCGGCCTTGCGGGCCGGCAGGAAGCCGGCGATGATCGACGAGGCCATGGCCACCGCGCTGGCGCCCAGGTAATGCCAGCCCGAATAGATCACTGGCAGCGAGGTGGCATCGGCGAACGGCGTGCGAATCTCCACAAGCGAGAGACCCCAGGTCATGAAATAGCCGAAGATCGAGCCGAGCACCGCGCCGAACAGGCCGATCATCAGTGCCTCAAGCACGAAGATGCGGCGCACGGTCTTTCGCGGCAGGCCGAGCGCCTTCATGATGGCGATGTCGCGCGTTTTCTCGTGGGTGATGGTCGAGACGATGTTGTAGGTGCCGAAGCTGGCGACCAGCAGGATGGCCCCGACCACCGTGAACATGATGACGTTGCGCACCATGAAGGCGCTCATCAGGTCCTCATTCGCCTCCTGCCAGGACAGCGACTTGTAACCGACCTGCGCCTCGATCAGCTGGGCGATGGTGCGCGATTCCATGGCATCGTCGAGATGCACGCGGATTTCGTTGATCAGCCCGGTCTGTCCGGCGAGGATCTGGGCGGTGCGGGTGAGGGTGTAGATCTGGCCCTCGTCCACCGCCTTGACGCCGGAATGGAAGACCCCGGCGATGCGTGCATCGAGCGGTGTGCCGGAAACGGGGATGAGCGCGACGGTGGTCCCCGGCTTGAGACCGAGCTTGGCGAGCAGCCCGTCGCCGACGATGATGCCGTTGGGGATGGAGTTGAGGAGTTCGAGCGAGCCGATCCGCATGTTCTTGGGCAGCGAGGAGACCTTCGGCTCGCGCTTGGGATCGATGCCGAGGATGGTGGCGCTCATGTCGCGGCCGGCATAGCGGACGATGGCACGCGTGGTCACCGAGGGGGCGACGGCGCCGGGCACCCAGGCCTCCAGAGCGGCGATCAGCGCCAGCGGGTTCTTCAGCCCGGGGCGCAGTTCCTCGGGCCGCAAGCCGCTGATCGCCGCCGCGGCATAGGCATCCTCGGCCGGCTGGCGCGGCACATGGCGCTGCTCGTCCTTGACGCTGACATGGGGCAGGGTATCGACCAGCGTGGTGATGAAATCGCGCTGGGAGCCGACCATCAGCGAGGCCATCATGATCGAAAACCCGACGCCGGTGGCGATGCCGAGCGTTCCCACCAGCGTCTGGCGCAGGCGGTGGCGCACATGCGTCCAGGCGATGTGGATGACGAGGTTCATTTCGCCGCCCGCTCGATGATGCGGATTTTCGCGCCGTCCTTCAGGCCGGGCGGCACCGGGGCGACAATCTCCTCGCCCTCCTTCACCCCGCCGGTGATCTCCAGCGCGCGCGTGCCTCGGATGCCCACCGTCACCGGGCGGCGGCGCACCGTTTCGCCGTCGCGCACGAAGACGGCGCCGCCGCTCAGCGCCTCGGCCGGAACGGTCAGCACATCCTTCTTCTCGCGGGCGACGATGTTGGCCTCGACGCTCATGCCGACGCGCAGGGGCGTATCATCCGGCAGGGCGAGATAGAGCCGGAAGGTCTTCTTCACCGGGTCACCCTTGGGCGTGATCGAGGCGACGGTCGCCGGCAGGGTGCGATCGGGGAAGCCGTCGTTGCGCAGCATCACCACCTGCCCTTCGACGACGCGCGCCACATCCTCCTCGTTGACATCGCTGACCACCTGCAAGGGGCGTGGCTTGCCGACCCAGAACAAGGGTTCTGTCGTTCCGGCGATCTCNCCCACCTGTCCGTCGGCGCGCAGCACGATACCGTCGATGGGNGCGCGGATGCTGTAATCGCCGAGCCGGGCGGTGGCGGCGGCGATCTGCGCCTCGATCTGGCCAAGCTCGCTCTGGGCGCGCTCGTAGGCCTGAAGCGAGGCCGAGCCGCGGGCGATCAGGCTGCGCTGACGTTCGAGTTCGTGGGTCAGGAAGCTGCGGCGGGCGTCGAGCTGGGCGAGTTCGGCACGCGGGGCCTTTTCGTCCAGACGGGCCAGCACGTCGCCGGTCACCACCGGCTTGCCCTCGCAGCGGCAGTGCGATTCGATGCGGGCGCGGACGGGTGAAATGACCTTGGCCCATTCGACAGGCTCGATTGCGCCGGTGCCGTAGACGACCTCCGCCGCCGTGCCGCGCTTGACCGTCTGGGTGAGGACAGGCGTGCCCTGATTCAGCCAGAACCATGCACCTGCCGCCACGGCAGCCAGTCCGGCAGTTCCAACGATGCGACCAGCCCAACCCATGCGATGCTCTCCTTGCGAACCCTGTATAAGCGGTTCCGCGGCAGCGCGCATTGCTGAATTTGAAGCGCCTGTCCCGATCCGCTCGGTTGCCCGCATCGCGAAAAGAACTTGTGAACACTGTTCATGCATGATATGAACGTTGTTCATGACACTGCCTGATCCCACCTCCCCGTCTCCGACGACAGAACGGCGCGCCGGCCAGCAAGCCCGGCTGGTCGCTGCGGCAGAGCGCCAGATCGCCGCAGGCGGGCTGGTCTCGCTCAAGGTGCGCGCGCTTGCCGCCGAAACCGGCGTGGCGCTGGGCGCGGTCTACAATCTCGTCAGCGATCTCGACGATCTGATCCTGCGCGTCATCGGCCGCACGCTGGAACGGCTCGACGCGGATCTCGCCGCCGCGCTGGACGGGGCGGCGCAGCGACCGCCTGCGGCACAGCTCGAAGCCATTGCCTGCGCCTATCATCGCTTTGCCCTCGCCAATCCCAGCCTGTGGCGGGCGATGTTCGAATATCAGACCGACAAGGCGCTGCCCGACTGGGCGGTGACCAACCAGACACGGCTGTTGCGCCATATCCGCGGGCCGCTGGCGGCTCTGCTTCCCGATGCCGGGGAGGGGGAGATCGGCCGTCTGGCGCTGACGCTGTTCGGCGCGGTGCACGGGGTGGTGGCGCTGGGGCTCGAGGGCCGGGTGGTCGGCGTGCCGGCCTCCGATCTCGAGGGGGAAGTCATCCGGCTGGTGCGGCTGGTCACAGCCGGCCTGAGGCTTGGCGAGGCGCAGCCGTGAGCCAGTCGGAAAGCACGTTTGGCTGTTGTTGCCGCAGCATTAACCCGCGGGAGAGGCCGGCGCTGCACAGTGCGCCTGCCGCCCGCATAACCGCCTGATTCTGAACCCGGAAAGCCGTTCCATGTTGTCACTTCTGCTGTCCCGCAAATTCGGGCCGTTGTTCTGGACGCAGTTCTTTTCAGCGTTCAACGACAACTTTCTCAAGAACGCCCTGGTCTTCCTCATCCTCTACAAGCTGAGCGGGCCGGATGCNGAATCGCTGGTGACGCTGGCCGGCGCGATCTTCATCCTGCCGTTCTTCTTCCTGTCCGGGCTNGGCGGGCAACTGGCCGACCGGTTCGACAAGGCGCGGATGGCGCAGCGGCTGAAATTTGCCGAAATCGGCGCGGCCGGGCTGGCGGTCGCCGGGTTCTGGCT
>Ga0056914_10002242_pt1 | contig 12474 bp, 11 predicted proteins | sample TNRBio252014_DNA_FD_55168 | JGI IMG/M metagenome (GOLD analysis project Ga0056914, IMG submission 55168) | Wastewater treatment Type I Accumulibacter community from EBPR Bioreactor in Madison, WI, USA - TNR Reactor_6/25/2014_ DNA | ecosystem: Engineered > Bioreactor > EBPR > Anaerobic-Aerobic >...
CACGCGCAGCCAGTATGCCGTGAAATACGCCCTGCACGTGGTCGGCGAAGCGGCGGGCAAGGTGCCGCCCACCATTCGCCGACGTTTCCCGCAGGTCCCCTGGCAACAGATCATCGGCATGCGGAACCGCNTGGCCCACGACTATCTCGGCGCCCGCGTCGACATCGTTTTTGCGACGGCGCGAGACTTTGCACCCGTCTTGATTGCCGAACTCGAACCGATGATTGCTCAACTCGAAGCCGATCCCGAGCGATGACGGCGCCAAAGCCGACCTTGACGGCTCGCGTCCGAAATCGGCGCGACCGGGATAAAAGCGCTCCACACGACGGCTGCCGCGTCGGCAGAGCGTGGCGACGCCCGGCACAGCCCTCGTCCGCTGGCACAGATCGTGCTTCAACCGGTGGCGGCAGATGCCGGCGGTCAGATGCGCCGGTGCGACCAACTGCATGCGGCGGGTAGCGCTTGTACCTGGGCTACGCGGGCTTCGGGTTATCCCAAATGCGTCGGTTCGGATGCGGGTGCGCCCGCTTCGAAACGTTCGGCGCTGCCGGCGGCGAAGTCGCCTAGCGGTTGCCGCCCGGCACCCACAGCACGTCGCGCATGCCCCGCTCGTTTTCCCAGCGGGCGAGGACGAACAGGTGGTCGGAGAGCCGGTTGGCGTAACGGATGGCGGCCGGGTTGACCGCTTCCTCCAGGGCCAGTGCACAGATCAGGCGCTCGGCCCTGCGGGAAACGGTCCGCGCCAGATGCAGGTAGGTGGACGCCGCCGACCCTCCCGGCAGGACGAACGAGGTGAGCGGCGCCAGTTCGGCGTTCATCGTNTCGATCTCGCGCTCCAGCCGTGCGACCTGCGCGTCGATGATGCGCAACGCCCCTTGCGCCTTGCGNCCGTCTTCCGGCGTGCAGAGATCGGCCCCCAGATCGAACAGGTCGTTCTGGATGCGTGCCAGCATCGCGTCCGCCTCGCCTTGCGCCTGCATTCGGGCGAGGCCGACGACGGCATTGGTCTCGTCCACCGTACCGTANGCTTCGACGCGCAGAGCGTGCTTCGGGACGCGGGATCCATCGCCGAGCGACGTTTCGCCGCCGTCGCCGCCACGGGTGTAGATGCGGTTGAGCGAGACCATGTGCGCTGCGCTCAGGCGATCTGCATCAGGACGATCAGGCCGAACAGCGCGACGGCCACGCCCTGGCAGACGACGCGCGCGGTCATCAGTTTGTTGGAATACTTGGCGTTGGCCTTGGTGTTGAAGCCGAAGGCGACCACGCCTGCGAAAAGCACGCCCAGGGTCGCCAGCATCGCGACGCCGAGCAGCACGGGGAGAATCGTTTCCATCACCTTGATATAAGGCGAACGCCAGCCGCCGTCACCGAAGAAAACGCGAGCCCGAGCGGCGCGGGACGCCTCACATTCGAAAGCGGGGGCCGTCGTCCGCCCCGCCGCNCGGGCTCACGTGGATACGAGCGGGGCGATCGCACGCAGTCGGAGCGGGGAGGGCGTCGCAACGCGGGAGGTCGGGGGTCCCGCCGGCTCGGGCGGGACCCCCTCGTCACTTCAACCGGCCGGCGTCGGGTCGCCGGCGGAAGGATCGGCCAGGGCGAAACGCTCGTCCGCACGATCCGAGGCTTCGGCCGCGGGACCCGCGCCGTGCGTTTGTCGAAGGTCGCGAGCGGCGCGGTGAGCGATGCTGTCAGAAATCGAAGTCTTCATCTCGATCTCCCATTGACGGACCTGTGTCGGCAGCCGCTCGTGTTTTGACCGATCGCGAGGAGCGGCTGCGGGAGCGGCACCCACTGCGACGGCGGCGGCGATTTCGTTCGGCCACCGATGTCGGGCGGCCGGGCATCAAAGAACGTCAGAAGCTCCAGCGATCCTGCGGTGCGACGAAAGGCCGTCCCAAATCCCCGGACCACTCCGCCACATCCCGCCGCAGTTCCACCGGCTGTCCACCCGAACCCTGGGTCATGAACGTATCCGGTACGACGGCGAAAAATACGGGATCGACACTGTCTCGTTCGATGCTGTAGATAGCGTTGGTCAAGACGAAATACTCCTGCCGTTGATCACGAACGGGGTCTCCTTGCGCCGGGGCGGAGTGTCGTAACCACTCCGTCCCAACGCCTGCCATCTGGACCGGCATTCCCGCAAAGTCAACATGGCCTCTGCCGCGCAGAATTTTTGTGGTCCCGAAAAACCGCCGTCCAGATGTCGCGCGTCCAGACCAAAACAATACCGTCTTCATGGGCTTGCGGCTCCCCGCCGGGTTCTTGTCGGGCCCGTGTGCGATCCAGTCGCGATAGCGCTGCCGCGAACCCATGTGTGATATNATTNCAACACATATGTTCATGTCAGGCGGGTACCCGAGCANGGAATTACCCGCGTCCGGACCGGAGATTTGCGCGAGGCCGAATGGTTTCGCCGCCCCTCCAGGACGTGGGCACCCGTGGTCCGATCGGATGGACGGCGAGGATGATGACACGTCCAGGCAGCCGGGTCGGTGATGCCGAAGGTGCCTGATCCGACCATGAGCGACATCCCACGAGGCGACTGGATCGATCGGTGGATGCCGTCTGCGCTCAGGCCCTATCTTCGGCTGGCGCGGATCGACCGGCCGATCGGCATCTGGCTGCTGATGCTGCCGTGCTGGTGGAGCGCGGCCCTCGCCACGACCGGCTGGCCGGATCCGTGGCTGCTGCTGTTGTTCGGGCTGGGTGCCGCCATCATGCGCGGCGCCGGGTGCACGCTGAACGACATCGTCGATCGCGATTTCGATGCGCAGGTGGCGCGCACCGCGGGCCGGCCGATCCCCAGCGGCGCCATCAGTGTCGTCCAGGCCGCCGCGTTCACGATCGGCCTGTGCCTCGCCGGTCTGNTCGTCCTGCTGCAGTTCAATACATTTACGATTCTCCTGGGGGCGTCGTCGCTGCTGCTGGTCGCGGTGTACCCGTTCGCCAAGCGGTTCACCGACTGGCCGCAGGCGGTGCTGGGGCTGACGTTCAACTGGGGCGCGTTGCTCGGCTGGGCGGCGGTGNGCGGCGACCTCGGCTGGCCCGCCGTCGTCCTCTATGCGGCAGGGTTGCTTTGGACCCTGGGCTACGACACCATCTACGCTCACCAGGACAAGGAGGACGACATCCTGATCGGCGTGAAGTCGACCGCACTCCGCCTGGGGTCGCGAACCAAGCGCTGGTTGTGGGTGTTCTACGGCGGGACCGTCGTGCTGCTCGCGCTTTCGGCGGCGCTCGCCGGCGTGTCGTGGGCGTTCTATGCGGTGATGCTCGCGGTGGCATGGCACTTCCGCCGGCAGATCGTCCACCTCGCTCTCGACGACCCGCACCGGTGCCTCNCCACCTTCAAGTCCAACGCCGGNGCGGGGCTGATGGTGTTCGCGGCGATCGTCGCCGGACGGGTCGTGGGATGACGTGATCGGCGACCCCGCGGCGATCGAGGCGTTCATCCGCGAGAANACGCAGATCGTGTCNCCGCCGCTCGTGCCCGAGCTGCGATTGCGGCTGGCGACGGAGATGGTCCCCATCTGGCAGGCCAGCGAAACGACGCTGGANGAAATCGGCATCGAGCCGCCCTACTGGGCCTTCTGCTGGCCGGGAAGCCAAGCGCTGGCCCGATTGCTGCTGGACGAGCCCGAGCGTGTCGCCGGGCGCAGGGTGCTCGACTTCGCCGCCGGATCGGGCCTCGCCGCCATCGCCGCCGCACGCTCGGGCGCAACCGGCATCGCCAACGAGATCGACCCCGTGGCGATGGCGGCCATTGTAATGAATGCCGCGCTCAACGACGTTTCCGTCGCTCTGGAACCGGGGGACCTGACGGCTTCGCATCAGGGACGCTGGGACGTGGTCCTGGCGGGCGACGTCTGTTATCAGCGCGGAATGGCGGAGCGCGCCGTGGCTTGGCTGCGCGGGCTGGCGGCAGCAGGGAGCGAAGTGCTCCTGGCTGATCCGGGCCGGAGCTACCTGCCGGCACATGGGCTGGAGGCGGTCGCCCGGTACACGGTGCCGACGTCCCTCGACCTCGAAGACCGGGTGAACCGCGAGTGCGTGGTCTGGCGAGTCCAGCCCTGAACTCCGCGCGCCGGACGCCCGGGCGCGGACATCCGCGCGGCGTTGACTTCCGATGCCCGACTCCGTATACCCCAGCCTTCCCGAACCGGAGATCCTTCGTGAAGCGGACGTATCAGCCGAGCAAGATCATTCGCAAGCGGCGACATGGGTTTCGCCACCGCATGGCGACCGTCGGTGGCCGCCGGGTGTTGGCGGCTCGACGCAAGCGGGGACGCAAGCGCCTCTCCGCCTGAGCCGTCCGTGACGAAGCCTGTTCCCCGCCTGAAGCGACGACCCGAGTTCCTGCGCGTGGCGCGCGACGGGCGGTCGTGGGGCAGGCCCGGCCTGGTTCTGCAGGTCTTGTCGCGCGGCGACCNGGACGCCGTCTCGCCGGCGGCGGATGCGATCCGCGTCGGCTTCACCACCAGCCGCAAGGTTGGCAACGCCGTGGCCCGCAATCGCGCCCGTCGGCGCCTCCGCGAAGTGGCGCGGATGGTGCTGCCGACCGACGCGGCGTTCGGCCGGGACTATGTGTTGATCGGCCGGCCGGCGACGATCGTTCGGCCGTTTTCCGAGCTGGTGGCGGATTTGCGTGCGGCTCTGCGCCGCCTGGGTGCGGAGCGCCGACCGCCGGTCGCAGGCGCGGCACCGGCTGCTGCTGGCGAAGGGAGTTCGCCTGCGNCGGAGCCGCGTTCGTGAGCCCGGCGGCGACGGGGCTTCGGTGCTTCGTCTACGCCTATCGCTGGCTGCTCTCGCCGATCCTCCCGGCAAGCTGCCGCTACACGCCGAGTTGCTCCGCCTACGCGCTCGATGCGCTGCGATCCTTCGGCGCTGTCCGTGGCGGATGGCTGACCGTCCGACGGCTCTGTCGCTGTCATCCGTGGGGAGGCTCCGGATACGATCCGGTGCCTGCAANCCCGGAGAGCGGCGATCGTGACGATTGCCAACATATTGTCTCCGCAAGGCGACGCTGAGCGCCTGGAGCCGGAACGCACACATGCTCGAAAACAAGAACCTGCTGCTGGCGATCGCAGTTTCGATGGTGATCCTGCTCGGCTTCAACTTCGTCTCGGAGAAGCTGTATCCCAAACCGGTCGCGCCGCCGCCGTCGACATTGTCGCAGCAGACGGCTCCGTCGGCGACCGGCTCACAGGGCGTGGCCCCTCCGGCCGCTCCCGCGGCCGGCATCGCTCCNCCGGGATCCCCGGCCGCCCTGCCGTCGACGAGTGCTGCCCTCGGCCGGGCGCAGGTGTTGCAGGCGGGCCCCAGGGTGCGGATCGAGACGCCGAGCTTGCACGGATCGATCGCGCTGATCGGCGCACGCGTCGACGACGTGACGCTCGCCAACTATCGCGAAACTCTGGACCCGTCGAGCCCGGAAATCGTCCTGTTCTCGCCGCAAGGTGCGCCCGACGCCTACTTCGCGGAGACGGGGTGGGTGGCGGCCGGCGGCTCGGCCAGCGTGCCCGGCCCGACGACCCGATGGACCGCGGACAACACGACGTTGACNCCGGAGCAGCCGCTGACGCTGACCTGGGACAACGGCGAGGGGCTGCTGTTCACCCGGGTGTTCTCGCTCGACGAGAATTANATGTTCACGGTGCGCCAGAGCGTCGAGAATCGCGGGAGCGAGGCGGTATCCCTNTCCCCGTATTCGCTGGTGAGCCGTTGGGGAACGCCGCCGACNAGCGGCTTTTTCATTCTTTTCGAGGGTCCGCTCGGTGTATTCGACGGCACGCTCAAGGAGGTCTCGTACAAGGATCTCCAGGAGAACGGCGTCGTCACGCAGCACACCACCGGCGGCTGGATCGGCATCACCGACAAGTACTGGCTGTCGGCGTTGATCCCCGATCAGCAGCAGCCGGTGACCGCGCGCTTCGTCTTTCAGCGGGCATCCGGGGACAATCAGTATCAGGTGGATTTCGTCGGCCCGCAGCAGCGGCTCGAACCGGGCGGCACGATCACCGACGCAAGCAAGCTGTTCGCCGGCGCCAAGGTGGTGACGCTGATCGACAGGTACGAAGAAACCTATCAGATCAAGCGCTTCCACATGGCGATCGATTGGGGCTGGTTCCGCTTCCTGACACGACCCGTCTTTTACATCCTCAACTGGATCCACGGGCTGGTCGGTAACTTCGGCATCGCCATTCTTCTTTTGACCGTCGGTCTGAAACTGATCTTCTTCCCGCTCGCCAACAAGTCGTACAAGGCGATGAGCCTGATGCGCAAGCTGCAGCCGGAAATGACGACGCTGCGCGAGCGGTTCGCCGACGACAAGATGCGNCTCAACCAGGAGATGATGGCGCTGTACAAGCGTGAGAAGGTCAACCCGGCCTCCGGCTGTTTGCCGATCATCGTCCAGATCCCCGTGTTTTTCGCGCTGTACAAGGTACTGTTCGTCACCATCGAGATGCGGCATGCGCCCTTCTACGGCTGGATCCGCGACCTTTCCGCGCCGGACCCGACCTCCGTCGCCAACCTGTTCGGCCTGATTCCCTGGGATCCGCCGCAGTTCGCGATGATCGGCGCGTGGCCGCTGATCATGGGCGTGACGATGTTTCTGCAGCAGAANCTGAACCCGCAGCCGCCGGACCCGATTCAGGCGAAGCTGTTCATGATCCTGCCGGTGGTGTTCACCTTCATGCTGGCNCACTTCCCGGCCGGACTCGTCATCTACTGGACGTGGAACAACGTGCTGTCCATTCTGCAGCAATGGGTGATCATGCGGCGGATGGGCGTGAAGATTTGAGCGCCCGCCCGTCTGCGTCTCCCCGCGGCCGATGACCGCAGGCGAGCCGGCTTCGACCGACAGCGGGGAGGTCGATACCGCGCGGGTTCAGTGGCTGGAGCGCGGCCGGTGGCTGTTCGCGCAGGATGCAAAGTTCNCCGCCGGGGCGGCGGCCCTCGAACAGATACCGGACGGNACGCTCCCGGAGGTGTGCTTCGCCGGGCGCTCCAACGTCGGCAAGTCCAGCCTGGTGAACGCGCTCACCGGGCGCCGGACGCTGGCCAAGGTGTCGCACACGCCGGGGCGCACCCGGCAGATCAACTTNTTCGATCTCGGCCACCGCCTCGCTCTGGCGGACCTGCCGGGCTACGGCTATGCCCAGGCCTCGAAGCAGCAGGTGGCGAACTGGACGCGCATGGTCGAACTCTATCTCGTCGGCCGGGTGCCGCTGCGCCGGTCGCTGCTGCTGATCGACGCGCGGCACGGCTTGAAGGACGTCGATCGGCGGGTGATGGCCATGCTGGACAAGGCTGCCGTCGTCTATCAGGTGGTTCTCACGAAAATCGATCAGCTTCGCCCGGTGGAGCTGGACGACCGCGTGGGCTCGACCGTCCTCGAACTGTCCCGTCACGCCGCCGCCCACCCGGAAGTGATGCCGACCAGCGCCGAGAAGGGCCTCGGCATCCCGGAGTTGCGCGCGCAGCTCGCGGCACTCGCCAGCTGGCGCGAATAGCGCCCGGCCGCCCCGCCCGCCGGTAGAACGTCCACGCCCGGGCCGAAGCTGCGGCACGTCGGCGTCACTGAATCTTTCATAACCTCCCCAGATCGATGTTGACACCCTGCGTCTATCGACATAATCTCTATTCACACGATAGACATTACGGTGTTGGGAGACGGAGGCAATGGGAACAGGGGGTTCGAAATGGCTTCGGCGAGGGTTGCGCGGCGGACCTGTTGCAGGTCGGCGCAGCCACCGGAGNCGCCCCCTCCTTGCCGCTGGTCTCTATTACTCAAATGAGGTAGACTCAATCAGTCACCTCGATGGGAGGACAGAATGACCGCCATTCGCCGTCGTATCGTCGACCAAGCTCTGGAATGGTTGCCGCGCACCGCAGAGCGAGCCGCCCCGCGGGTCGTGCTGGAAATTCTTCCTGGGGTGTTTCGCTTGCCGGTTCCGGCAAAGCCGCGGCCGACGGACTCCGAGGAGGGGGGCGTGGGCCAGGGCGCCGCACCGGCACCGCAGAACCCCGAGGCCGAGACCCTGGGCGACGTGCTGGTGCAGATCGGTGAGCCCGGCGTCCTCCGTGAGGACGTCGTCGGAACCTCGGCCGACGCGTACGATCCGTCCGAGGATCAGCCGGCACCGTACGCCTGGGCAGGAAAGCTGATCTGCGCGGTCACCGCGGCGATGACCGCCACCGGATTGGNGATGCTCGTGATCTGACGCCGCCGCCCGGCATCACGCGGACCGACGGCGCGGAAAGTTTGACGCAGCCGGAAACCCGATGGCGGGATGGTGAGTTATCAATGGCGACTCTCTCCACAACTCCGGCGAACGCGCACTCCGCTCGTTCGCCGGCCTTTTTCCCTGGTGCCGATGCCGGATCGCCGGCGTGTGGCCGCAGCGGAGAGACATCATGACCGACCAGTCCTTCAGCATCGCCATCATCGGCGCCGGCTTCAGTGGCGCGCTGCTCGCAGTCCAGCTTCTGCGGCGGTGCCGGCCGGGTGATCGCGTCTACCTGATCGAGCGGCGCGCCGGATTCGGTCGGGGCCTCGCCTACTCGACCAACAACCTCAATCATCTGCTGAACGTTCGCGCCGGCAATATGAGCGCGTTCCAGGATCAGCCGGGGCATTTCGTCGACTGGCTCCGCCAGCACGGGCCGGATGCCGCCGACCGGCAGGCGGATGCGGATTCGTTCGTTTCGCGCCGGGTCTACGGCAGCTACGTCCGCAGCCTGCTGTGCGAGGAGCTTTGGGACGGCGGCAAGGGGCGAAATCTGTATCTCGTTCCCGACCAGGCGGTGGCACTGAACGAGGATGCCCGCGGCATCTCGCTCACCGTGGCCGGCGGAACCTGCTATCGCCTGGACATGGTGGTCCTCGCCGCCGGCAACCTTCCGCCGGACGAGACGCGCGGCGCCTACATCGGCGATCCCTGGCATCCGGCAGCCACCGCGGAACTGCCGCGGGAGGCGTCTGTGCTGCTGATCGGCAGCGGCCTGACGATGGTGGATACGGTGCAGTCGCTGCTCGATGCNGGCCACCGCGGGATGATCCACGTTTTCTCGCGCCGAGGCNTGGTGCCGCACGCNCACGCGCCGGCCCGGGCGTTGGAACTNTCGGCCGCCGACCTGCCGCGAACCACGTCGATCGTGCGCCTCATGCGCTGGCTGCGGACCCACGCCCGCGCNGCAGAGACCACGGGTCGGGACTGGCGCTGCGTCGTCGACGGCCTGCGCCCGCANATCCAGGACCTGTGGCGGCGCCTGCCGCTGGAGGAGCGTCGGCGGTTCCTGCGGCACCTGCGTCCATGGTGGGAAGTACACCGTCATCGCACGGCACCCGCGGTGGCGGCGCGGCTGCAGGCGGCCATCGACCGCGGCCAAGTCCGCATCGGTGCCGGCCGCGTGGTGTCGATGACTCCCGACGAGGTGTCGGTGACGGTCCAGGTGCGCCGCCGCCGGTCCTGCGCCGTAGAAACGTTCGAGGTGGCGCGCGTCATCAACTGCTCCGGGCCGGAAACCAACTTCGCCGCCTGCCGGGAGCCGCTCATCCGCGATCTGATGGCGCGCCGTTTCGTCCGCCCCGATCCGCTCGGGCTCGGCCTNGAGGTGAGCGAACAGGGCGCACTGCTGAACGCGGTCGGCCAGCCTTCGCGCCGGCTGTTCGCAGTCGGGCCGGTGACACGCGGGACATTCTGGGAAATCGTCGCTGTCCCGGACATCCGCCTGCAGTGCGCGCGCCTCGCCGGCCATCTGGTCTCGACGCTCGAGGGGATGCCGCGCGCGTTCGAACCCGGTCGCCAAGCCGCACCGGAGGTGGCCGCCGCCTCAGCCGGGCGGCCGGTGCCGCAGCGCGTCCCGCAGCGCCTGCCGATCCTGGCCCGGCCGCAAACCCGCGGTGCATGACGCTGGCCTCGGCCGGGCTGCGGGCCTNGCCGATCGGCGTCGGGAGTTCGACGAGCCTTGCGGGAACCGGTGGCGGGCGATAAGCACTCGGGCTGACGATAACGGCCGGGTCGAGTGTTGCGTATGGAGTACATCGTTCACGGTGACAGTGCAGACTGGGAGGTGGTGGTCGGGCTCGAGGTGCATGCCCAGGTCATCTCACGGTCCAAGCTGTTCTCGGGCGCCGCCACCGATTTCGGCGCGGAGCCGAACACGCAGGTGAGCCTGGTCGATGCCGGCTTTCCCGGCATGCTGCCGGTGTTGAACGGGCTGTGCATCGAGCAGGCGGTGCGCACCGGCATCGGCCTGAANGCGCAGGTCAACCTGGAGAGCGTGTTCGAGCGGAAGAACTACTTTTATGCCGACCTCCCCGCCGGCTACCAGATTTCCCAGTACCAGCGGCCGCTGGTGGGCGAGGGGAGCGTCACCATCGATCTGCCGGACGGCAGGAGCAAGGCGATCGGCATCGAGCGGCTGCACGTCGAGCAGGACGCCGGCAAGTCGCTGCACGACCAGCATCCGCGACTGACGCTCATCGACCTCAACCGGGCCGGCGTGGCGCTGATGGAGATCGTCTCCCGGCCGGACATCCGCAGCCCGGAAGAGGCGGGCGCCTACCTGCGCAAGCTGCGCGCCATCATGCGCTACCTCGGCACCTGCGACGGCAACATGGAGCAGGGCTCGATGCGCTGCGACGTCAACGTCTCGGTGCGACCGGTCGGCGAGAATGCCCTGCGGACGCGGAGCGAGGTGAAGAACGTCAACTCGGTGCGCTTCGTCATGCAGGCGATCGAGCGCGAGGCGGAGCGGCAGGTCGCNGTCTACGACGGCGGCGGCACCGTCGTGCAGGAGACGCGGCTTTACGACTCCGGCAAGGGCGAGACGCGCTCGATGCGCGCCAAGGAGTTCGCCCACGACTACCGTTACTTCCCGGACCCCGACCTGCTGCCGCTGCGGCTCGATCCGGCCTGGGTCGAAGCCATTCGCGCTTCGCTGCCGGANCTCCCCGACGAACGCAAGCAGCGGTTCATCGACAGCTACGGCATGACCCCCTACGACGCCGCGGTGCTGACCGCCGAGAAGGAGGCGGCCGAGTACTTCGAGGAGGTGGCGAAGGGCCGCGACGGCAAGCAGGCGGCGAACTGGGTGATCACCAATCTGTTCGCCGTGCTCAACAAGCAGGGCCGCGGCATCGCCGACTCGCCGATCTCGGCCGCGCACCTCGGCCGGTTGCTCGACCTCATGGCGGACGGCACCATCTCCGGGCGGATCGCCAAGGAGGTGTTCGAGTTCATGGCCGAGGGCGGCGGCGACCCGCTGGCGATCATCGAGGCGAAGGGCCTGAGGCAGATCACCGACGCGGGCGCGATCGAAGCGGCCGTCGCCAAGGTGGTCGCGGACAATCCCGGGCAGATCGAGCAGTTCCGCGGCGGCAACGAGAAGGTGCTGGCNTGGCTCGTCGGCCAGGTGATGAAGGCGACCGGCGGCAAGGCCAATCCCGCTCAGGTCAACGGCCTGCTCCGTAAGCAGCTGAGCNCCTAGTTCCAGGGGTCGGCGGCTCTGTTCAGCCGCCCTTGGTTCCGTTGCTGCGAAGCTGGAATACCGCCTGCTCGCCCAGCAGGTTGGCGAGTGCGAGGCCGGAGCCGAGCCGGCGGGGCGTGCCCATCTGGTCGAGNAACAGGCCCCGCTCGATGCGCACGTCCATCTCGTGGCAGAGAGTGACGAAGTCGCGGATGCTGCACAGGTGGATGTTGGGACTGTCATACCATGCGTGCGGCAGCACGTCGCTCACCGGCATCCGGCCGCGGGTCAGCAACCACCAGCGCAGCCGCCAGTGGGCGAAGTTCGGCATCGAGACGATGGCGTGCGTGCCGATGCGCAGAAGCTGTNGCAGGGTGGTGCGCGGCGAGCGCATCGCCTGCAGCGTCTGGCTCAGCACGACATAGTCGAAACCCTGGTCCGGATAATGGAACAGGTCGGTTTCCGCGTCNCCTTGGATCGCGGACAGGCCGGCGGCCACGCACGCGTTGACACCCTCGCTGGAGAGTTCGATGCCGCGGCCGTCCACTTGCTTGAAATGCGCCAGATAATCGAGCAGGGCGCCNTCGCCGCAACCGACGTCCAGCACGCGCGAGCNGGGCTCGATCATGTCCGCGATCAATTGCAGATCGACGCGGATGCTGGGCCGGTCGGAGGTCATCCTGCAGGGGAGGCCGGCAGGCCGTGGTGCTGCGCCGCACCGGCGAGAAAGCCGCGCAGCACCCGGTGGAAGTCGGGCTCGTCCAGCAGGAACGCGTCGTGGCCGTTGTTGGAGACGATCTCGGCGAAGCTGACGTTGGCGGCGACGGCGGTCAGCGCCTGGACGATNCGCCGGCTCTCCACCGTCGGGTACAGCCAATCGGAGGTAAAGGANATCACGCAGAACCGTACAGGCGTCCCGCGGAACGCGTTCGCCAGCACGCCGCCGTTCCGCCCGGCCATGTCGAAGTAATCCATCGCGCGCGTGATGTACAG
>Ga0056914_10002244_pt1 | contig 12467 bp, 10 predicted proteins | sample TNRBio252014_DNA_FD_55168 | JGI IMG/M metagenome (GOLD analysis project Ga0056914, IMG submission 55168) | Wastewater treatment Type I Accumulibacter community from EBPR Bioreactor in Madison, WI, USA - TNR Reactor_6/25/2014_ DNA | ecosystem: Engineered > Bioreactor > EBPR > Anaerobic-Aerobic >...
GGGTCGAGGCGGAGGGGGTTCGGCGGGCGCTGGCGCGTGGCGGGACGGCAGACGTCCGCGTTGCCGTCTTCGATGGCGCGGTGTGGCCGGCGTTGGACCCCCAGACGCTGGCGGTGCTTGATCTGGACGATACGATCCCGGTCGTGACCAAAGCGGATCTGGGTCGGGTCGTTGCTCCGGCAAAAATCGCGGGTGATGACGCTACGGTCGTCTGCGCCCTGTCGGGCGCCGGGCTGGACGGACTTCGGGCGCGGCTGGAGACGATGATCGGGAGGGCGTGTTCTGGTGAAGGTCCAACGCTGACACGCCTTCGACACCGCCGCGCCCTGGAGGTGTGCGAGGGAGCGCTGGATCGGGCCGCGGGGGCTGGGTCCTGCGAGACATTGGCGGAGGACCTCCGCGTCGCATCCTTTGCGTTGGGCGCGGTTGTCGGCCGAGTCGGGGTCGAGGATGTTCTCGATGGCATCTTTCGGGAGTTCTGCATTGGGAAGTGAGAACGCGGTGTTTCACGTGAAACGCCCAAGGCTCACGGCGTGACAGCGGCATACGACGTCATCGTCGTNGGCGGGGGCCACGCCGGCTGCGAGGCGGCCGCGGCCGCGGCCAGGCTCGGTGCACGTACGCTTTTGCTGACGTACGACACGGCGCGGATCGGCGAGATGTCCTGCAATCCGGCGATTGGCGGGCTCGGCAAGGGACAGATCGTCCGCGAAATCGATGCGCTCGATGGCCTGATGGCCCGCGCAGCCGACCGTGCCGGCATCCAGTTCCGTATGCTCAACCGCTCCAAGGGACCGGCGGTATGGGGGCCGCGGGCGCAGGCGGACCGGAGCTTGTACCGCGCCGCGATTCAGGATCTCCTCCACCAACAACCGNGGCTCGAACTCAAAGGGGTGGCCGTAGACGACGTGCTGTTCGATGCACATGGACGTGCCGCGGGCGTGCAGACAGCCNATGGCTCGCGTCTCAAAGCGGGCGCGGTGGTATTGACCACGGGGACATTCCTGCGCGGAGTGATGCATGTCGGCGAAGCGACCTCGGAGGGCGGCCGTGTCGGCGAGGNTGCTTCGGTCGGGCTTTCGGACGGCTTGCGACGCGCAGGGTTCCGGCTTGGACGCCTGAAAACGGGAACACCACCGCGGCTGGACGGACGGACGATCGCCTGGCATCGTCTGGCTGTGCAGGAAGGCGACACGCCGCCGACACCCTTCTCGTTTCTGAACCACGGAATCGCGACGCCGCAGGTGGTGTGCCACGTCACCGCGACGACACCGGCGACGCATCAAGTGATCCGCGANAACCTGCATCGGGCGCCGCTGTTCTCCGGGCAAATCCGTGGCACCGGGCCGCGATACTGTCCGTCGATCGAAGACAAGGTCGTGCGGTTCGCCGGTCGTGACCGGCATCAGATTTTCCTCGAACCAGAGGGATTGAGCGACACGACGGTCTATCCGAACGGGATCTCGACGTCGCTCCCCCACGATATTCAGCGGGCGGTGGTAGCCAGCATTCCCGGGCTGGAAGCCGCCGAGATTGTCCGGCCTGGTTACGCCGTGGAGTACGACTTTGTCGATCCGCGCGAACTCAAGCCGACGCTNGAGGCGATCCGCGTGCCTCGGCTGTTTCTCGCNGGCCAGATCAANGGGACGACGGGATACGAAGAGGCGGCGGGCCAGGGCATCGTCGCCGGGGCGAACGCCGCCCTCGCGGTGGCGGGCTCCGAGCCGCTGGTGCTGGACCGGGCAGAAAGCTACATCGGCGTCATGATCGACGATCTGGTCACGCTGGGGACCGAAGAGCCGTATCGAATGTTCACCTCGCGCGCCGAGTATCGGCTCAGCCTGCGGGCCGACAATGCNGACCGNCGCCTGACCGAGCGGGGCGCGGCTGTCGGCCTGGTCGGCGCCGAACGCCTGCGGGTATTCCGTCGCAAGGATGCCGACGTATCCAGGGCGCGGGCGCTGGTCGAAGGGGCCGTGACGACGCCCTCGCGGCTGGCGGAGTTCGGCATCCGCGTCAGCGAAGATGGCGTGCCCAGGTCGGCCTGGAGGCTGATGGCCGATCCGAGCGTGACGATGGCGGCGCTGCAAGCGGTGTGGCCGGAGTTCGGCGGGTTTTCTCAGGAGGTGGCGGGCGCCGTCGAGAACGACGCGCGATACCAGGATTACGTCAGGCGCCAAGAGGGGGACGTGGCGGCATTCCGGCGCGACCAAGCACTTCGGCTGCCGGAGGACTTGAACTATGCCGCGATCGGCTCGTTATCGGCGGAGGTTCAGAGCAAGCTCGATCGCTCGCGGCCGGCGACGCTGGCGGCGGCAGCGCGCGTCCCTGGCGTCACGCCCGCGGCGCTGACGGCGCTGCTGCGTTACGTCCGCCGATCCAAGGAGGCCGAAAGGTCCGACGAGACAGCGGCCCGTTTCACGTGAAACAACCGCTCGGAGCCGATGGCTTCGCCCGCCTGACAGGCGCCGATCCGGCGCAGATCGAGCGCTTGACGGCGTACTTCGCGATCCTCGAGCGATGGCAAAGCCGCATCAATCTCGTCGGGCGGTCATCCCTGGCCGATCCCTGGCGCCGCCACGCGCTGGATTCGGCGCAGCTCGTCCCCCTCCTGCCACCGCGACCGGCCCGCCTGGCAGATCTCGGTACCGGCGCCGGCTTTCCCGGCCTCGTGTTGGCGATCCTGAGCGACATCGAGGTCACACTCGTCGAAAGCGACCTGCGCAAGTGTGCGTTCCTCGCCGAGGCTGCGCGCGCGACCGGCTCCGACGTGCAGATTCGCCCCGTCCGCATCGAATCCGACAGCCCTCGCGCCTTCGATGTCGTCACCGCACGCGCCCTGGCGCCACTCCCTCATTTGCTGGGGCTCGCCTGGAAATGGGTCGCTCCACAGGGGGTTTGCCTGCTCCTCAAGGGCCAGGCGATCGAGGGTGAATTGACCGATGCGGCGAAAACCTGGAAGATGCAGGCGGCGACGATCCCCAGCCTTTCCGATCCGTCCGGTACGGTTCTGAAGGTCGAACAGCTCCGTGAGCGCGATGACCGCTGATTCTGTCAAGCCTGGCCCGCGCGTAATCGCCGTCGCCAACCAGAAGGGCGGCGTCGGCAAGACGACCACCGCCATAAATCTGGGCACTGCGCTGGCGGCGATCGACAAGCGCGTGATCATCTTCGACCTCGATCCGCAGGGGAACGCATCCACCGGCCTGGGGATTCCCGCCGCGGACCGGCGGCCCGGGACCTATCAGGCCCTGATCGGCGAGCTTCCGCTCGAAGCGACGATGCGACAGACAGCCGTGCCGAACCTGCGTATCGTGCCGTCCGGCGTCGATTTGTCCGGAGCCGAGATCGAGCTCGTGAACGCAGAGGACCGGGAGACGTTTCTTCGCCGGTCGCTCGCGCGTCTCGACGGACCCGCCGACTACGTGCTGATCGACTGCCCGCCCGCCCTCGGGCTGCTGACCTTGAACGCGCTGGTCGCCGCCGACGCGGTGCTGGTGCCGCTGCAGTGCGAGTTTTTCGCGCTGGAAGGCATCAGCCACCTGACGCGAACGATCGAACGCGTCCGGCGCACCTTCAACCCGGCGCTGGAAATCCAAGGCATCGTGCTGACGATGTTCGACTCGCGAAACCGCCTGTCGGAACTGGTCGCCACCGACGTTCGCGCCCACTTCGGCGCCAAGGTCTACGACACCGTCATCCCGCGCAACGTCCGCGTCTCGAAGCGCCCTCCCATGGCCGACCCGTGCTGATCTACGACATCGCTTGCGCCGGCTCGCGCGCATACCTGCACCTCGCCGGCGAAGTCCTGCGCCAGGAGCGTGTTGCGTGAACGCGCCGGATCCCAAGCGCCGCGGCCTCGGGCGCGGCCTCTCCGCGCTTCTCGGCGAAGACGTCGAGGGCCCTGTCCCTGCGGGCGGGCCGCGCTCGCCGAATGCTCTGCCGATCGAGCATCTGCGGCCCGGGCCGTTCCAGCCGCGAACGAACATGGATCCCGCGGCCCTGCAGGAGCTCGCCCAGTCGGTCGCCGACAAGGGCGTGCTGCAGCCGATCCTCGTCCGCCCGGCGGACGACGGCACGACCGGCTACGAGATCATCGCCGGCGAGCGGCGCTGGCGGGCGGCGCAGCTCGCGGGATTACATGAGGTTCCGGTCGTCGTCCGCGATCTCGCCGATCGCGAGGCGCAGGAGATCGCGCTTGTCGAGAACCTGCAGCGCCAGGATTTGTCCGCGCTCGAGGAGGCCGAAGGCTACCGTCGCCTGATGCAGGATCACGGGCACACGCAGGAGGACCTCGCGGCCAGTATCGGCAAAAGTCGAAGCCACATCGCCAATACGATGCGGCTCCTGGCGCTCCCGGAGGAGGTCAAGGCGCTGCTCACCGCCGGCAGCCTGTCCGCCGGCCATGCCCGCGCGCTGCTCACGAGCGCGGAGCCTGAAGTGCTGGCGAAGGCGGTGGTGGCGCGCGGCCTCAACGTCCGCCAGACGGAAGCTCTGGCCTCGGCGTCGAAGGGTGCCGGTGGGCATGCCGCGGCTCCGGCGCCGGGAAAGGACGTCGATACCGTGGCACTGGAACGCGACCTGGGGACACTCCTCGGCATCCCGGTGGAAATCAGGTTTCGCGGCGGCGGCGGCGCGCTGGTCCTCAGTTACACGACGCTGGATCAGCTCGACGATATCCTGCACCGGCTGACGCAGGGGGCACGCGGGCGCCGGGTCGAGCCGAGCGGAGAATGAGGGCGACCGAGCCGACCCGCTTTGTCTCAGCCCCTTCGCCCGTCGTTCGCCAGCCCGGCCACGCGCAGCAGCGCCCGGTGGCACAGCAACCCCTGCGGCGCGCGTGTCGCTTTGCACAGCAACTCCGCCTCGGCGAGGGTGGCGAGGCTCGACGCGAGACGCTCGATGCTCCATGCCTCGGTCTGCCGTCGGAACTCGGGCTGAAGGCGAAAAAACACGGCCGGCTTGAGCGCATCCATTCCCTGCTTCGTCGACCCGCCACCGGCGATCACCGTCCGAGCCTGCAGGATGCGATGCAGGTGCCGGGCGACGGCGCGGAGGATCGGAATGGCCGAGGCACCCTCCGACCAGGCCTGGGCCAGGCCGAGATCCAGNGCTGCGAAGTCCCCGCCTGCCGCGGCATAGGCGACGGTGTCGAGCGACAGGCTTCCGGCGCCGCAGACCACGGCCTTGACGTCGTCCGCCGAGATCCGGCCGGGACCCCCCATGTAGAGCGCCAGCTTCTCCAGTTCCTGTCGCGTCAATCCGCGATCCGCGCCCAGGTGANCCTGCAGCAGATCGGCGGCCTCGGCGCTGACCGTGAGCTTGTGTGCGGCGAGATCGTCGACGAGGACGCGCTGCAGCGTCTCGCCCTCGTCGAGATAGCACGCCAGCGCCACCGCCCGGTCGGCCGACTCGAACAGTAGGCGCAAGGCGGAGCGTGGGCCGAGTTCTCCGGCCTCGACGATGGCGGCGCCGTCGGCGACCTCCGTTTCCAGCAGCGTNCGGACCGCCGGGACGATGATGTCCTTGCCGTCGCGGACGCGGACCACACGGCGGCCGCCGGAGAAGGCCGGCGTCGACACCTCGTCCGCGAGGCGCGAGCGATCGTCTTTGAGGGTGTCCACCGGGATTTCGACGACGCGGAACGGATCGCTCGGCGTCTTGGCGATCGCCGTGACGATGCGCGCGGCCCGCTCGCGGACCAGTCCCTGGTCTGGCCCATAGACCAGCACGGCGATCACCCGCGGGTCGGGATTGCGAAGGAANCCTTCGATCCGCTGGCCGGCGAGCTTCACGACGGCGGGNTGGCGGGGAGGCTCATCGAAGCCGGGGCAGCGGCGGGCATCGCGGTTGGCGCCTTGGAGAAATAGCCGGCGAGCCGGTTGCGGATTTCGTAGGCGATCTGATCGATGGCCCGGGACCGGGCGTCGCCGGTCGAGACCACGGTCGAGAAGTCGTTGTCGAGCAGGTTGTAACCGCTCACCGCCCGACTGGTGGCGGCGAACACCGGGCTTCCCGCGGCGTCGTCGACGAGCTGGTACGTCGCCACCATCTCGACATTGGCGCGGGTCGCGAAGCCGCTTCGCTCGACCGCGAAGGAGTCGACGGTCTCCTTCAGCGTCACGACCAGGGTGTAGCGCCGGCTGGCGCTTTCCGACGCGGGGTTGAGCAGCCGGTTGAGTTGATTCCTCAACAGCTGGCCGGAGCGGTCGGGGATCAGGCCGACCGAGACGGTCGCGAGGTCGGCNGCCACCGGCGACGCCTCGGTGCCGCGGTCGCCGTACATCGGCCGGAAGCCGCAGCCGGGTGCGCTCGCGAGCGTCAGCCCGACGGCGACCAGGGCACACACATGCCGAAGGCGGCGGGTCTCATGTGCCATCACACCACCACGTTGACGATTCGGTTGCGAACGACGACGACGCTGCGCGGGACCCTGCCGTTCATCGCCAGAACGACTTTCGGCAGCGCCAGAGCGGCGGCGCGCACGTCTTCGTCGGCGCTGTCCCGCGCCAGGTCGAGGGTGCCGCGGAGCTTGCCGTTGACCTGCACGCCGACGGTGATCCGATCGTCCGTGAGCATGGCGGGATCGGCGATGGGCCAGGGCTGCTCGGCCAGGAGGTCGCCGTGCCCGAGCCGCTGCCAGAGTTCCTCGGCGAGGTGCGGCATCATCGGGCCGATCAGCCGGGTGATGGTCTCCAGCGCAAAGCGGCGCACCCAGGCGGTACCGGCGTCGCCGGCGGGGTGGGCCGCAACGCGATTGGAGCATTCGCGAATCCGCGCGATCGCCCGGTTGAAGCCGAACTTCTGCAAGTCGTCGGTGACCCGGTCGATCGTCCTGTGAACCTCGGCCAGCGNTTCCCGATCCGCGGTGCCCAGCGTCGCCGGCATCGGCGCCCCGACCGGCGCAACCTCGTGTTCCGGTTCGTCCACCATCCGCCACAGGCGGTTGATGTACCGCCACGCACCTTCGATGCCGGCGTCGGTCCATTCCAGGTCGCGCTCCGGCGGGCTGTCGGACAGCATGAACAGCCGGGCGGTGTCCGCACCGAAGGCCTCGATGATGCCTTCCGGATCGACGACGTTCTTCTTCGATTTCGACATCTTCTCGGACCGCCCGGCCGTCACCGCCCGGCCGTCCGGTCCGATCGGCGGGCCGTCGCCCCCGCGTGTCACCTCGTCGGGCGACAGCCAAGCGCCGTCGGCGTCCCGATAGGTTTCGTGGCAGACCATGCCTTGGGTCATCAGGCCGTCGAACGGTTCGCTCAGGCTCAGATAGCCGCAGCGCTGCAGCGCCCGGGTGAAAAAGCGGGAATAGAGNAGGTGGAGAATCGCATGCTCGATCCCGCCGATGTANTGGTCGACCGGCAGCCAGTAGTCGACGGCGCGCTTGTCCAGGCCCCCGGCCGCGTCTGGCGAGCAGAATCGCGCGAAGTACCAGGAGGATTCGAAAAACGTATCGAACGTGTCGGTCTCGCGCAGCGCGGCACCGCCGCAGGCCGGGCACGTCACGTGCTTCCACGTCGGATGATGGTCCAGCGGATTGCCGGGCCGGCCGAACGCCACGTCCTCCGGCAGCAGAACCGGCAGGTCCGCCTCGGGCACGGGGACGACGCCGCACGCGGCACAGTGGATGATGGGGATCGGGCAGCCCCAGTATCGCTGGCGGGAGACGCCCCAGTCGCGAAGGCGCCACGTCACGGCACTTTCGCCCGAACCGCAGGCGACGAGCCGCTCCGTCGCCGCCAGCTTCGCGGCCGCCACACCGAGGCCGTCGAGGAAGCCTGAATTGATGAGCCGGCCGTCGCCGGTGTACGCCACATTGCCGACCGAGAACTGGTCCGGCTCGACATCGGGCGGCGCCACCACCGGCCGGACCGGCAGCCCATAGGCTCGCGCAAAGTCCAGATCCCGCTGGTCGTGCGCGGGACAGCCGAAGATCGCGCCGGAGCCGTACTCGGTCAGGACGAAGTTGGCGACGTAGACCGGGAGTTCCCACGACTCGTCGAAGGGATGCAGCGCCCTGAGACCCGTGTCACGGCCCCGCTTCTCCTGCGTCTCGATCGCCGCTTCGCTGGTGCCGCCGCGGGCGCACTCCGCCAGGAACATCGCGAGCTCCGGGTCGCCCGCCGCGCGCTCGACCGCGAGCGGATGNTCGGGCGCGATCGCGCAGAACGACGCGCCGAACAGCGTATCCGGCCGGGTGGTGTACACCTCCAGCCGATCTTCCCNGCCCTTCAGGCGGAAGTGGACGCGGGCGCCCTCCGACCGGCCGATCCAGTTCTCCTGCATCAGCCGGACACGCTCCGGCCAGCGGGGCAGGTTGGACAGGCCGTGGAGCAGCTCTTCGGCGAAGGCGGTGATGCGCAGAAACCACTGGGACAGGCGGCGACGCTCGACCAGCGCACCGGAGCGCCAGCCGCGGCCGTCGATCACCTGTTCGTTGGCCAGCACCGTGTTCTCGACGGGATCCCAATTGACCCACGCCTCGCGGCGATAGACGAGCCCCTCGCGCAGGAAATCGAGAAACATCTTCTGTTCGTGGCGATAGTACTGCGGATCGCACGTGGCGAATTCGCGATCCCAATCATAGGAAAGACCCATGCGCCGCAGCTGCCCGCGCATCGTCGCGATGTTCTCGCGGGTCCAAGCGGCCGGATGCACGCCGCGTTGCATGGCGGCGTTCTCGGCGGGCAGGCCGAATGCGTCCCATCCCATCGGGTGCAGCACGTTGAAGCCTTGCGCTCGCTTGAAGCGCGCGACNACATCGCCCAGCGTATAGTTGCGAACGTGGCCCATGTGAATCCGCCCCGAAGGATACGGAAACATTTCGAGCACATAGTATTTCGGCCGGGAGGCGTCTTCACGCGCGGCGAAGCACCGGCGCTCTTCCCAGACCGCCTGCCATTTCTTTTCCGTCTCTGCGGAATTATAGCGGGCCATCGCGTCTCGTCACTGGAGTCTCGGGAGCCGGACGGCGATCGTACGGCACGTCGCCGAAGTGCTGAGCGCTACTGCAGCGTGTCGAACCGAAGCTGCCGCGCCCGGGTGAGGATGGCGTCTTCGATCCGCGTGTTCGCCGCCTCGGGAACGGACGCGTCCTGCCAACCGCCGACGTCCTGCACCTGCCGGAACACCGCCACCCGCACGCCGTCGGCGCGGAGCGCACGCCCGAGAATATAGACGTTCATCTTGAAGCGTTCCTGCGGCGTGTCCGGCATCGCGTACCAGTCGGTGATGATGACTCCACCGAACGGATCGGCCGAGTTGACCGGCATGAACGAGATCGTATCCAGGCTCGCGCGCCACAGGAAACCGTTGACGCCGATCCCGCCGCCGCCGCCGCCGTCCGGCTGGCCTTGAGTGTTGGACCCGAAGGTCAGCCCGGACTGGCCGAACATCGAATCGCGTGTTTGATACGGCGTCGAGTCGCCGCGGGTCCGATTCGGGTAAATCCCTTCCGGCTGGACCGACCCACAGCCGGCCGACAGGGCGCCGAGAAGTCCCGCCACCAACAACGCCGCGGTTCGCGCCCGAGGATACTCACGCATTGTCCTGAATCCTTTCCGCNGAGTGCTCGTAAACCTGGGGGCCGGGCGTGTCAACGGCTGCCGACCCGNCCAGCTTGTGGCGTATTGGGCACAGTGCTGACAAATTGGCACACCGACGCGGCCGCGAGAGTTGATCACCCGAAATCACCGTGTCTTGATTGGCGACATCGCCGATGCCGACGGCAAGGGAGCGGTCGGCGAGGGAGAGCGACGGAACTCTGCAAGAACGCGAGGGTACGGATGAAAAAGCTACTGTACGCGACGACCGCGCTGACAGCCGCGGCTCTGATCGCAGGGGCGGCAGGGGAAGCCGCAGCGCAAACAGCGCAAACGCTGCCGCAGACCGGTGCNTCACCGTCNCCTTACAAGGAGCAGTTGCCGGCCCCGCCNCCGACCACGGTCCCGGCCCCGTCGACCTCCTACGTNTCGCCGTCGGCNCAGCGCATCAAGCTCGGACTGAGCGGTTACTTCCAGCAGTGGGGCGTGGTCACNGACCAGAGCTACAAGATCCGTCCTACTCCGGGCGCCAACAACAACAACAAACAGACCTCGCTCGTCGATCAGAAGCACAACTCCGAAATCTGCGTGATCGGCCAGACGACGCTGGACAGCGGCCTGACCATCGGCGTCAACGTGCAGATCGAGGCCAACACCGAAGGCGATACGGTCGACGAATCGTACCTGTTCCTGCAGTCGCCGACCGCCGGCCAGATCATCGTCGGTGACGAGAACAACGCCGGCTACCTGCTGCACGTGACGGCTCCGGACGGCGGCGTCAGCCTCGACTCCGGCGATCTCTGCAACATCCGCGCCTTTGAAGCCGGCACCGGCACGCAGCCGGCCGGCTACGGCGGTCTCGGCGCCAACCTGTTCGATTCGCCGACCTGCACCACCAACCTCCGGATCAACGATAACGACTCCGGCAAGTTCACCTACATCACGCCGCGCTTNGCCGGCTTCCAGGCGGGCGTCTCGTATATCCCGAACCTGGAGGCAGGCGGCGACAACAACAGCGCCCTGACTCAGATCGGTACCGGTGACGGCGGCCGCAACTCGGGTCTCAGCAACGGCGTCGCCGGCGGTCTCAACTTCACCGAGGTCTTTGACGGGTTCGGTGTCCAGGCCTCGGGCGGTGCGATGTGGGCAGAGTCGCTCTCCGGCGGTGCCAACGGCTCGAACGCCAATCTCATGGCCTACAATGCCGGCGCGCAGTTCAGCTTTGCCGGCGTCAGCCTCGGCGGCGGCTGGCTGTACGTTCCGCAAGGCCAGCGCAACACCATCACGGCGGCTCAGGCCGCCGGTACGGGCGCTCCCGCGGGCAGCGCGGTGCGGTCCAACGGCATGAGCTGGACAGCGGGCGTCGCCTACGAGTTCGGCCCTTACAAGGTCGGCGTCGACTACATGTATGGCGATAACAACAAGACCACCGCCGGCGGCAAGGACCGTATGGAGCAGGGCATCGTCAGCGGCACCTACACGATGGGCCCCGGCATCCGGCTGGTCGGCGGCGTTTTCTACTACGATTGGCAGGAAGAAAACCGCCTGTCGGAAAACAACGGTGTCGGCGCCCTAACCGGCCTCAAGCTCGCCTTCTAAAACAACAACAACGTTTGTTCACCCTGGAAGGGCGGCCTTCGGGCCGTCCTTTCCTTATCCCCGCACGTGGGGAGCGAACGCGCGGCGGGTCGCGAGGCCGAGGTGACACGAATCCTCTGGCTCGCCTCATTCCCAAAATCCGGGAACACTTGGCTGAGAGCGTTTCTCGCCAACTACTTGGCCGACTCCCGCACCCCCGTCGACATCAACACGCTTCCCGACTTCGCCTTCGGCGATATGCGCAGCGAGGCCTACGCGCAGATCGCGGGCGAACCNGCGGCCGGGCTGTCGTGGGAGCGCATCAACGCGCTTCGCCCGCGAGTGCACCACCTGTTCGCCGCCGCCCGGCCCGGGTTGGTCTTCGTCAANACTCATACACTGCTGACGACCNTCGCAAGAGTGCCGACCATCACTCCCGAGGCGACAGCGGGCGCTTTCTACGTCGTGCGCAACCCGCTCGACGTCGCCCTGTCGTTCGCCGATCACTACGGGCTGACGGTCGCCGAAGGGGTTGAGGCCGTCTGCTTCCGTGAACTGCGCATCGAAGCAAAGGCGGGCCACATCCCGCAGCCCATCTCGGACTGGACGACGCACGTCCAGAGCTGGCGGCAGGCGCCGGGCCTCGGCTGCTGCGTGCTGCGCTACGAGGACATGCTGGCGTCGCCGCAGCGCTCGTTCGCGTCGGCTGTCGAGTTCCTCGGGCTGAAGAAGGACCGCGAGCGCCTGCAGCGGGCGATCCGGCACTCCAGCTTCCGTGTTCTCGCCGAGCAGGAACGGCAGCGCGGCTTTGTCGAGCGCTCGCGCAATGCCGAGCGATTCTTCCGGCGCGGCGCGGCCGGCGGCTGGCGTGCGGAGCTGACGCCCGAACAGGTGGTGCGAATCGTCGAGGCGCACCGCCCGCTGATGGCGGAGCTGGGCTATGTCGACGCCGCGGGCAACCCTGTGGCCTGAGCTCGGCGGGCGCATTTCCGCTCGCGGCGGAGTGCGCTACCCTCCCGTAGAGACGCAGCCGGCGAAGGCGGGCGAAATGCAGCGACGAGGCCCAGGGTCGAGCCCGGCCGGGAAGGCCGGCGGCAAGGTGGGGGCGACGGGGCTTCTGGCGCTCGCCGTCGCGCATCACCGCGGCGGGCGTCTCGGCGAGGCGGCCGCGCTCTATCGGAAAATTCCTGCGCGCGACGCGGGGTATCCGGATGCGCTGCATCTTCTCGGCCTGATCGAGCACGCGTCCGGCCGGCACCTTCAGGCGCTCGCGCTGATCGAGCGCGCGATCGGGCTGCGAGACGGCATCGCCGCGTATCACGTCGCTCGCTCGGTGGTGCTCTC
>Ga0056914_10002247_pt1 | contig 12454 bp, 9 predicted proteins | sample TNRBio252014_DNA_FD_55168 | JGI IMG/M metagenome (GOLD analysis project Ga0056914, IMG submission 55168) | Wastewater treatment Type I Accumulibacter community from EBPR Bioreactor in Madison, WI, USA - TNR Reactor_6/25/2014_ DNA | ecosystem: Engineered > Bioreactor > EBPR > Anaerobic-Aerobic >...
GATGCGCTATCCCCCCTCCCTGCTCGATGACATCCGCGCCCGGCTACCGGTTTCGGTGGTGGTGGGGCGGCGCGTCAAGCTGGGCTGTCGCCGTTCAACCAGGAAAAGACGCCCTCGTTCTTCGTCAACGACCAGAAGGGCTCGTTCTTCGATTTCTCCTCGGGGCGCAATGGCGACATCTTCAAGTTCGTGATGGAGACCGAGGGGCTGAGCTTCCCCGAGGCTGTGGAGAAGCTGGCGGCGGAGGCCGGGGTGCCGCTGCCCAAGCTCGATGCCGAGGCCGAGCGCTTCGAGGAAAAGCGCAAGGGTCTGGTCGAGACGATGGAGCTGGCGGCGGTCTTCTTCCAGCAGCAGTTGAAGGAGCGGGCCGGCACCGCGGCGCGCGAGTATCTGCGCGGCCGCGATCTGTCGCCGCAGGTGCAGGCGGACTTCCGCATCGGCTATGCGCCGGGCGAGCGCTTCGCCCTGCGCGATCACCTCGCGGGCAAGGGCGTCGCCATCGAGACGATGGTGGAGGCGGGGCTCCTGATCGCGGGCGATGATATTCCGGTGCCCTATGATCGTTTCCGCGACCGGGTGATGTTCCCGATCTCGGACGGCAAGGGCCGGGTGATCGCCTTTGGCGGGCGGGCGCTGCAAAAGGATGCGCAGGCCAAATATCTCAACAGCCCGGAAACGCCGCTGTTTCACAAGGGCGCGACGCTCTATAACCTGCACCGGGCGCGCAAGGCGGCGCATGACAAGGGCCAGCTGATCGCGGTCGAGGGCTATGTCGACGTGATCGCCATGACGCGCGCCGGCTTTGCCGAGACGGTGGCGCCGCTCGGCACGGCGCTGACCGAGGAGCAGCTTGCCCTGATGTGGCGCATCGCGGGCGAGCCGATCCTGTGTTTTGACGGCGACCGGGCCGGCATCAAGGCGGCACACCGGGCCATCGATGTCGCTTTGCCGCATCTGGCGGCGGGGCGGACGCTGCGCTTTGTCTTCCTGCCCGGCGGGCAGGACCCGGACGAGATGTTGCGCGCCTCGGGGGCGGAGGCTGTGGCGGCGGTGGTGACGCGGCCACAGTCGTTCGTCGATGTGCTGTTCCAGCGCGAAAGCGAACGCGAGCCGCTGGATACGCCCGAGCGGCGGGCCGATCTCGAAAAGCGCCTGCGCGATTGCGTTGGGCTGATCAAGGACGAGGTGGTGCGCCGGCACTATCGCGAGGCGATCGAGGAGCGTTTGCGGGCGCTGTTCCAGCCGCAGCGGCGCGGCACGGGCGGGCGCGGCGGGACCGGCGCTGGCCAGCCGGCGCGCGGTGGCGGCGCGGCGCGGCGCGGCCGGTTCCAGCCCGGCCCGCCCTCGGCGAAAACGCCGGTGATGGTGAGTTCACGGTTGACGCAGACGGCGCTGTTCTCCGATGCCGCCGGGCCGAACGCGCGTGAGGTGGCGCTGGTGGTGGCGGCAGTGAACCAGCCGCTGATCGCCGAGCGGGAGGCGGAAACGCTGGCCCATCTCGACATTCGCGCCCGGGCGCTGGTGCGGCTGCGCGACATCGTGCTCGACTCCATCAGCCACGGCGAGCATCTCAGTGCCGGCGATCTGCGCGCCCGCGTTGTCGATGCCGGGGCGGGCGAGGCGCTGGCGCGGGCCGAAGCGCATGTGGTGCCGGGCGACAGCTGGGCGCTGGCCGGAGGGGAGGCGCATGAGGCCCTGACGCGCTGGCAGGAAGCGGCGCACTTGCATATCCGGGAGACCGACCTACCTAAGGAACTGAAGGAAGTCGGGGAAAAAGTGGCGCGCGACAGCGATGAACTGGCTCTCGATGAGCTTTATGGGCTTGTCCGCAGACGGGAAGTGTTCTAGCAGCCAGACTAGCGGCCGGGCCTGTGCCCGGAGTCCGCACTTTTTTGGTGTCGCCCGGATTGCCGGAAGAGCAACAGCCATGACGGATCGCAAGGTCGGTCATGGATAAAGACTCATTAAGCCGAATGCGCGTAAGGCTGTGCCAGACGCGGCGGCGGTTGTGAAGGCGGAGCGCTTCCCCAGGCTCCGCACCGTGCGACAGACTAGACGGGATTCGTGATATGGCCAAGCAGCCGGTGAAAAAAGACGAGGCACAAGCCCAGACGGGCGAAACGCCGGACAGCCCGCTGCTCGACCTCTCCGATGCCGCCGTCAAGCGGATGATCAAGCTGGCCAAGAAGCGCGGCTTTGTCACGCTCGACCAGGTGAACGAAGTCCTGCCCTCCGAATCCACCTCGCCCGAACAGATCGAGGACATCCTGTCGATGTTCTCCGAAATGGGGGTGAACGTCGTCGAGAAGGAAGAAGCCGAGGAGGGCGAGGCCGCCCCCGAGAGCGACGACGACGAGGGGGATGTCGAGCCGGCCGACACCGGCGCCAAACTGCCGGTGAAGGCCGAAACGCGCGAGCCGGTGGACCGCACCGACGATCCCGTGCGCATGTACCTGCGCGAGATGGGCTCGGTGGAACTGCTGTCGCGCGAGGGCGAAATCGCCATCGCCAAGCGCATCGAGGCCGGCCGCGAGGCGATGATCGCCGGCCTGTGCGAAAGCCCGCTGACCTTCCAGGCGATCATCATCTGGCGCGACGAACTGGAGGAGGGCAAGGTCCTCCTGCGCGACATCATCGACCTTGAGGCGACCTATGCCGGCCCCGATGGCAAGCAGGCGCCGAAGGTTGACCCGCCAGCCGACGATTTTCTCGATACGCCCAAGCCCAAGGCGGCCAGCGACGACGAGGACGAACCGCGCCAGCCCGAACCGGAGCCGGAAAGCTTCGACGATGAATTCGACGGCGGCGTCTCGCTGTCGGCCATGGAAGCCGACCTGAAGCCGCGCGTGCTGGAAACATTCGGCCGCATTGCCGACAACTACAAGAAGCTGCGCCGCCTTCAGGATCAGGACATCGAGAACAAGCTCGCGTCCACCAAGCTGTCTCCGGCCCAGGAGCGCAAGTACAAGAAGCTGAAGGAAGAGATCGTCGTCGACGTCAAATCTCTTTCGCTCAACCAGAACCGCATCGATGCGCTGGTCGAACAGCTTTACGACATCAACAAGCGGCTGATCGGGCTGGAAGGGCGCCTGCTGCGCCTTGCCGAAAGCTATGGCGTCGATCGCGGCGAATTCCTGAAGAACTANCAGGGCTCGGAACTNGATTCGAANTGGCTGATGCGNATTTCGAAGTTCACGACGCGCGGCTGGAAGGACTTNGTCGCCAAGGACATCGAGCGCATCAAGGAATATCGCGGCGAGATCCAGACGCTTTCGGCCGAAACCGGGCTTGAAGTATCGGAATATCGCAAGATCGTTCTGATGGTGCAGAAGGGCGAGCGCGAGGCCCGGCAGGCGAAGAAGGAAATGGTGGAGGCGAACCTCAGGCTCGTCATCTCGATCGCCAAGAAATACACCAACCGCGGCCTGCAATTCCTCGACCTGATCCAGGAAGGCAACATCGGCCTGATGAAGGCGGTGGACAAGTTCGAATACCGCCGCGGCTACAAGTTCTCGACCTATGCCACCTGGTGGATCCGGCAGGCGATCACCCGNTCGATCGCCGATCAGGCCCGCACCATCCGCATTCCCGTGCACATGATCGAGACGATCAACAAGATCGTCCGCACCTCGCGCCAGATGCTGCACGAGATCGGCCGCGAGCCGACCCCGGAGGAGCTGAGCGAAAAGCTGGCGATGCCGCTGGAAAAGGTGCGCAAGGTCCTCAAGATCGCCAAGGAGCCGATCAGCCTGGAAACGCCGATCGGCGACGAGGAGGATTCGCACCTCGGCGATTTCATCCCCGATCCCAACGTGATGCTGCCGATCGACGCGGCGATCCAGTCCAACCTGCGTGAGACGACGACGCGGGTTCTGGCCTCGCTGACGCCGCGCGAGGAACGCGTCTTACGCATGCGCTTCGGCATCGGCATGAACACCGACCACACGCTGGAGGAAGTGGGCCAGCAGTTCTCGGTGACGCGCGAGCGCATCCGCCAGATCGAGGCCAAGGCGCTCAGGAAGCTCAAGCACCCGAGCCGCAGCCGCAAGCTGAGAAGCTTCCTCGATAATTGAGGATAAGATGGACTTTTTTCAGGGTGTGGTCGAAACCTATCTTCGTGCTGACCGCGCTCTTTTTCTTAATTCACAGTTTTGCCTACAGATAAATGATGCCCCCAATCCAGACAGGAGTGGTCTGCATTGGTATGTAGATGTTGTTGCTATTGATTTTCGAAGTAAACAGATATTTTTGTGTGAAATTAGCTATTCAAAGGGTTTGAGTGATTTATTCAAGCGGCTCATGGCTTGGCGTAAACATTGGCCAGAAGTGCGAATTGCATTAAGTCGCGATGCATTTTTGCCTGGCTTTGATGTGCGTCCTTGGGTATTTATCCCGGAGCGCGAAATAGGTCGTTTTGTAAAACGTTTTCCCCCCAGCGATTTCATCGATCAGCAGATGCCTTGTCCTCGTTTAACAAACTTGGAAGCGGTAGTACCTTGGGGCTATCGATCATGGAATAGACTGGGCGAACCGGAAAAATCAACTTTAGTGCCTGAGGCCATGCGGTTTTAGGGGGCGCTCAGGAAGCTCAAGCACCCGAGCCGCAGCCGCAAGCTGAGAAGCTTCCTCGATAATTGAGGGTTGCGCCGGCTCATTGACGCGCGCCGCCGCCAGCCTATCCTCTTCCCGCCATGAGGAGGGTTTCATGAGGCTGTGTATAGCGCTTATGCTGTTGGCTTCCGGATCGGGCGCGTTCCCGGTTCAGGCTGACCCTCTGACGCCCGTCTACACGTCCATTCAGAACTGCACGCCGCTGCAATCGCTGGCGCTGCCGGGGCGGGTGATCACCCGCACCGATGCCACTGCGGCGAGCCGCTGTCGCGGCGTGGCCGGCTATGATCTTGCGGTGGTGGAAGAGGACCCGCGCAGTTGGCTGGCGGTGCTGGCAGGCGGCAGGGCTTATCCGCTCTCCGTGCCGATGGTGCAGACCTTCACGCTCGGCCATTTTCCCGGCATAACCGAGACCAAGCTGGTGGAATGGCGGGTGAATGCCGCCGGTGCGCCGCACGCCTTCATCGTGCGCGTGCATTATCAGGCGCCCGATGCGCCGGCCAACGCCGCCTCGGCCCAGCGCTCGACGCTGATGGTGTTCGACCTGCGTGCCCTGCCGCCGCGCCTTCTGGGCATGAGCCCTAACAACGACACGGCGCGGCGCATGGCGGATGGCGAGTGAGGGGGCCTGAATTCAGGCCCATTCAATTGATTTGGACATGAGTTCGAAGCAGCGGCTGTTGATCGCCCATTCATAGAAATCCGACGTGGCGGCCGGGCCTGTCATGCGCAGCACGAAATAGGCGCCCTTATTCTCGGCGACCAGAATGCGTGCCTCAACCTCAAGCCCAACAGCGGTCTTCATGGAGTAGGCGACAATGCGCCCGGGCTCGGCGCGCAGTCCAACCCCTCCGTCGACGTTGGCCATTTCCGACACGAAGCCGAGACCCGCCTCCTGCAATTCGCGATAGACGCCGCGAAAAACCTCATCGTAGCTGGCGACGCCACCGGGCAGGATCAGCTTGGCACGGCAGATGCCGACGACCGCGCCGGCCTTGTCCGTGCGCACGAAATCCATAGCGTGACGGTGGTTCTGGCCAGAAGCGGTGATCTGGGCCGGCCACGAGGCGGGGGCAAGAAAACGCACCTTCCGATCCAGCACCTGAAAGGCGAAGGGTTCGACAAAGGCCTGTGTCGGCGCTTCCGTCGGCTCGAACGAGCGGACCATGAGATTGAATGCCCCGGCATAACGCTGGGCGTCGTCTGCCCCGCAAATCGCCTGATACAGGATCAGCAGATCACGCTGGATGTAGGCGGCGACAAAGGCGGCGAGGTTGACACCGTTGACCGATAGCAGCATCGGGCCGCGCGCGGCCTTGCCGCCGAAATCCTCGATTTTTTCGCTGAGCCACTTCTGTATCCGCGCATAATGGATCAACCAGTCAGTGGCTGAAATCTCGTGTTCGAGTCGGACCGCCTGAATTTGCAGGGAGGCTTTGGGGTCGGTGGGGGACTGAAGCACCGCAACCGGCGTGAGCTTCTCAGCCGTGGGGGGCGTTTGCGACATCTGCACCACGCTCCAGCCCTGGGGAACGATCGAGCGGAAGCTGAACGGTGTGGCCGCGTTCACGGTCATTTCCGCAGGCTTCATCAGGGCGCGCACCCTGGCGACATCGCCGATGTCGAGATCCTGAATCACGTCAGCCATGATGGTTCAAACTCCGCAATCGACGCGCGCCGAGCCCACAGCCGGTGCACCAGACGCCAAACAGGCTTCAATAGACGCCCACCAATACTTTCAATCCGGCCATTGGACCAAATCCAAGTTTGGCGCCGGCTTCGGCGCCAAAGACGCCGTCGATCTTGCCGATCTTGCCCTCCACTTTTGCCGCTGCCGCGATACCGGCCTCGCCCTTGACGCCAAACATCACGCCATGATCCCACGCATCGGTCAGGCTGCCCCATTTGGATTCGGGCGAGACCGTGCGAACGATGGCGCCGACGGTGTTGTCATAAATCGATTTGGGCGAGAGGTTGACCGTGCCCTTGCCCGAAACCTTGACCGCGCTGGCCTCAACCCCGGCTTCTGCCATCCCTCCGGTGAAGCCGTCCTCCTTCTTGAAGCCGACGTTCAAATCTCCGCTGACTGAACCGACTTCAAGCGATTCCTGATGGCGCAGAAGGTCACCATGGTCTCCACTCTTGTTCTCCATGGTGAGCGCGGCCGCCTTGCCCTCGAAGAAGGCGCCGACATGGATGTCGCCCATGCCATTGACCGAACCGCCGACCTTGGCGCTCCAGTCATAGACGCCGGCGCGTACCTTTTCGTTCTTGGATTTCCACAGTTCGTTGTCCGAACCCGCGACCTTGTACTTGACCTCGACCTCGAAGGCCTTGCGCAGGTCCTTGACCAGTTTGTCGTAGGCATCCGCGAACGTGCCAGGTTCGCTGGGCTTGTCCTTCATCGAACCGTATTTCTTGGTCCAGAAATCCGGTTTGAATTCGTCCAGAAGCCCGCCCTTCTTGCCGTAGGTAAACAGTTCGAGTTCCTGCTTGAGCGAGAACTCCCAAGGGCTTTCCTTCTTCTCGCCTGGCTTGGCTGGGTCTGCCGGGGCAGCGGGAGCCCCCGGAGCCGCCGGCCCGCCGGCATTGGCGGCCTTGGCCAGCACCAGTGCGCTGCCGCCGCCGATGCTGCCGCCGCCGGCATCGCCGATCAGCACGTTGGGCGCGCCGGTGACGATGGTGCCGCCGTGCATGGTGGTGTCGCCCAGGCGCGCGGCGGGAAGGTTGTTGACCAGCACGGTCGTCGAGCCCTTGACGATGACATCAAGCGGGCCGACGCAGACGCATTTGTCTGAAACGCGGGCCTGCGGCATCGAACAGGTGATGACATTGACCGAGCAGGGGGGAATGATCGGCCCGCCGACATGCGGCACGGGCGGTGTTCCCGGCGTCACCATCGGGCAGACGTGCATGTCGGTGACGCGTGCCGCCGGCTGGCCCATTCGTCCGGTTCCCTCGTTCCCGTTGCGCCGCTTGTGCGCCTATCCTGTCCCAACCCCTCGTCATTGCAAGTAAATTGTAGGCCTGTGCCACGGTATTCGGGCATTGCATCGAGGGCGGGAGCGATCGCTCCTCAGGTCGCGTCGCCACTGATCCAGGCAACCGCCATCACCGAGCCGGCGGAGGGGCGGAGCAGGCTCACCGCCTCCTCGATATGAGCGCCCGAGGTGGCAACATCGTCCACCAGCAGCACCGGGCCGGAGACCGGATGGGCCAGCCGCAGCGGCGGGCGCCGGATGTTGGTTTTCGGGTGGGACGAGCCTTTGAGCGGCGGGCTTTCAAGAGCCTGAACCACGGGCACCTGCATGGCAAGCCCCAGGGCGCGGGCGACCTCCAGCGACAGACAGGGGCCGCTGCGGGTGTGGCCGCAGGGCACGGGCACGACGGCGCGGAAGGCGGTCATGCCGAACAGGGCGCCGACCTCGTGCAGCATCTCGGCGGCGATCAGCCCCGGCATCGGGGGCGGGATGTTGGCTTTCAGCGCCTTCAGGGCCTTGATCTGCCAATCGCGGATGGCGGAGCGCCATGAGCGCAGGGCAAGGTAGTGCACATCCTTGCGGGCGCGGATGGCGCGGCGGGCGATCAGTGTTTCGCGCAGGAAGGCAAGGGAGGGTTCGAGCGGGGGTGGCGCATGGGCGATGCGGCCATCGAGATCGGCGGCGCGCCGATTGAGGTCAGTGATGTCGCGTGCGGTGACGATCAGGAAATAGTCGCGCGTCTCGATCGGGCTGAAGGGCGAGGCGTTGACCTGAAACACCTGCTGCGGCTGGCCGGGCTGGCCGGTCACCACCTCGAAGTCCGGCGTGGACATGTGCCTATCCAGCGCATGCCGGTAGAGCATCGACTGGGCATCGAGCATGGGAAGGCCGAGACGGGCGGCGGCGGATCCGACAAGGCGCTCCACCGGAAGGCCGATGATGTCGCACATGCTCTGGTTGGCTGCGCGGATGACCAGANCGGAATCGAGCAGTGCCGTCGCCGTGGCGGCCTGTGCCACCTGGTCGCAGGCCTGATGGAGCGACAGCGCCACCGTCACGTCCGAAGTGGGGTCGGTGAGCAGGGAGGCGAACAGCTCGAATTCGGCCCGGATCAGGGCCAGCGTATCGTCGAGCAACTGGCGCTTGCCGGTGTCGGGCAGGTCTCCCGGCCTGACGGAGGCGGCGATGAGCGTCAGCGCATGATCGGGACCGCTGTGCACCGCGGTGCGCAGGCAGAAGCCGATGCGCTCCAGGCCGAGGAAGGGAGCATTGGCCTGCAAGTCGGGCTTGTGCGTGGCGTCGGCCACGGCCAGTTCGTCGTCGCGGCCATAGCCCGAGGTGGCGATGTCCCAGACGCGGCTGTGCAGGCGGATGTCGGCGCCAGAACTGGCGATGATTCGCTTGGTCTTGCCGCTGATCAGCGACAGGACGGCGACATCGGCCTGAAGCAGGCGGGCAACCATGCCGCAGAGCCGATCAAGCGACTGAAGACCCGGCAGGCTCGCCTCATCGAAACCCCTGTCGTCCTGCCCCAGACCGTGCCGACTTTCGCTGCCCCCGGTCGTCACACCGCCACCCCCGCATTCCCCTCATCACAGCCACAGGCCGCCACCCGCGCCTGGACACTTTCCTCGCAGGCTGCAACATGCCTTACTCCGCACAGGGTGCAGCCTGACTCGCGGCACCGCAGATAGCAAGGTGAACCATGGCGCTCGGTGGATTTCTGGGACGATTGTTCGGTGGCGCGCCGGCGGCCGAAAAGCCGGCCCCGCAGGAGGAGTACAAGGGCTTCACCATCCGCGCCACGCCCTATCGCGAGGCCGGGCAGTTCCAGATGTGCGGGGTCATCTCGAAGGAGATCGACGGCGCGCTCAAGGAACACCGCTTCGTGCGGGCCGACCGCTTCCCCGGCGAGGAGGAAGCGGTGAGCTTCACCTTCCAGAAGGCCCGGCAGATCATCGACCTCAGCGGCCCGCGCCTGTTCTCCTGAGCCCGTCTCAGCTCGCCTTGCGGCCGACAAGGCGGATGGCCTGGGCGCTGCGCACCGCCTTGAGGCGGGCGAGGGCTTCGTTGGCCTGCGAGATCGCCAGTTCGTCCAGCGGGGTGATGTTGGAGGGGCTGGCGGGGCGTCCGAAGTGGAAGCCCTGGAGATAGCTGCATCCCTCGGCCACCAGCGCGCGGCTTTCCTGCGCCGTTTCCACCCCTTCGGCGACGACATCAATGCCGAGATCGCGGCCGAGCGTGGCAACCGCCCGCACCAGCGCGGCGTTGATCGGGTTGGAATTGACGCTGGAACAGAACGAGCGGTCGATCTTGATCTTGTCGAAGTGGAATTTCTGAAGATAGCTCAGCGAGGTGTGGCCGGTGCCGAAATCATCCAGCGACAGGCGCAGGCCGAGCGCGCGCAGGCGGGCGAGCGTTTCGAGGGTGCGCGCATCTTCCTGAAGCAACGCGGTCTCGGTGATTTCCACCTCCAGCCGGTGCGGCGCCAGCCCGGTTTCACGCAGGGCCTGTTCGAACACGCGGATGAGGTTGTCGCTGCGCAACTGGATGGGCGAGACGTTGATCGAGGTGTGGATGTCGGGCGGGAAGGTCAGGGCCTGCCGGCAGGCGGTGCGGATCACCCATTCGCCGATCGGGTTGATCAGGCCGGTGGTCTCGGCGATCGGGATGAATTCGGCCGGCGAGATGAAGCCGCGTTCCGGGTCGTTCCAGCGGATCAGCGCTTCATAGCCGATCGGCAACTGGCTCTGGGCCTCGACGATGGGCTGGTAGTAGAGTTCGAATTCCTCGTTGGCGATGGCGGTGCGGAGCCGCCCCTCGATCGCCTTGCGCTCGACCAGCGCGGCATCCATCTCCGGCTCGAAGAAGCAGACCGCGCCGCGGCGGCAGTCCTTGGCCCGATAGAGCGCCATGTCGGCGCGGCGCAGCAGATCCGAAACGCCGAGGCCGTGTTCGGGCGAAACCGCGATGCCGACGCTGGTGCCGATGGTGACGCGGCCATCCTCAAGGTCGTAGGGTTTGGAAATGACGCGGACGATCTCGCCGCCGATTTCGGCCGCCTCCAGCCGGCCGCTGACGCCGGAGAAGGTGACAGCGAACTCGTCGCCGCCAAGGCGCGAGCACAGGCCGCGCTCGCCGATGCAGTCGGACAGGCGGCGTGCGACATGGCGCAGCAGTTCGTCGCCGGCGTGGTGACCGATGGTGTCGTTGACTTCCTTGAAATGGTCGAGATCGAGGAACATCACCGCGACATGGCCGCCGGGTGGGTTGTCCTTGAGCTTGCGGGTCAACACGTCGGTGAAGCGCGTGCGGTTGGCCAACCCGGTCAGACCGTCATGCTCGGCCTGATGGTTCAGGTCCTCGACCAGCATGCGGATGGCATGGTCGGTGCGCTGGCGGTCGTCGTCCGATTCCTTGTAGCTCTCGCTGATCAGCGAAAACAGGCGCTCGGTGTCGACCTCGCCATCCTTGCGGCGGCAGCGCGCGATCTGCCGTGTCAGCAGGCGGTGCAGATCGGTCATCAGCCGGCCTCGGCGAGGGTCATCACGGTCATGGTCTGGTTGCGCAGTTCGCACAGGCCGGTGGCGGCGTGCGGCGCGATCTCGCCGTAGGAGTAGAAGCCGAGGGTGGAGAACCGCTCCGGCAGGCAGGCGCCGGCCGCTTCGATCTCGCGCACCACGCGCTGGCCCATGACCAGACGGCGCCCGATGCAACTGATCATCAGCGATACGCCCCCGGCAGCATCGGGCAGACCGCCGACGGCGGGCTCGACCATGCCGCTGGCCTGTTCGGCAGCCTCGGCGGCGCCGTCGGCCAGACGGTTGAAGTTCGAACGCATCAACTGGGTGGTCCAGCCCTTCGGCATATCACCGGCAAAGGTCATCGTGCGCTGTTCGCGATCGATCGACAGGATGGTGCGCACCAGTTCGTGGCCGGCGATGTCCGGGTTGCGGATCAGCAGCGGATAGCGCAGGGCGGAGCCGGGCAGGGCGGCGATGTCCTCGGGGCCGAGGTAACGCTCATAAAGATCAAGCGCCGGGCGGCCGTCCAGTTCGAGCAGGACGTTGCCGCGCGAACGGGTGATGGTGCGGATCGGGCCGAAGGCTTCCCAGCCGCCCTCGCTGCCATAGCCGATGCGGATCGACTTGCCGTAAAGGCCGATGGCGGCGATCACGCCCGGACGGGGCAGGCCGCCGATGCCGACGCGCGTTTCGGCGAAATTGGCGCCGTCGCCGGCTAACCCGCCGCAAACCGGCACGGATTTGCCCAAGGTCTCGCCAAGCCCGGCGGCAAGCTCGCTGCCGTTGACGTTCAGCCCGTCGGAGAGCACGACGACGCCGGCAAGATCCGGCGCGGCGAGTTGCTCGGCCAGAGCGCGGGCACAGGTGCGGCTGTCCTGGGCGCTGGCGATCTCGACGCTGGCGGGGCGGATGCGGGTGTGATCGAACTTGATGGCGACGGCGTTCACCGCCTCGTCGCCGACATCGCGCGCGGCGATCTGGCCGCCGGAACTGCATCCGAACAGCAGGGCGCCGCCATAGGCATCGGACAGGGCCTTGTGCCAGGCGTTCGAGCCGAGAAGCTCGCGCGGGCCGAAATAGAGGACCAGATCGGCGTCGCCGGCGGCATCCGCCGGGCGCTGCAAGCCGTGTTCGGCACTCCAGGAAAGCTCATGCGTTTTCATTGTTATTCCGCTCGCAAGGTCGGCTGAACACGTTTTGGTTGCATGAGTATCAAATGGGCAGATTAAAAGACTCTTGCCCGGCGCGGCCCGCGCCCCCCAGAGCCGGACGATTTGGTGAATGATCTCCTGCGATTGTGCCGAGAATGCCGTTTTTTGGATGGATATCGCGCATGCG
>Ga0056914_10002256_pt1 | contig 12431 bp, 12 predicted proteins | sample TNRBio252014_DNA_FD_55168 | JGI IMG/M metagenome (GOLD analysis project Ga0056914, IMG submission 55168) | Wastewater treatment Type I Accumulibacter community from EBPR Bioreactor in Madison, WI, USA - TNR Reactor_6/25/2014_ DNA | ecosystem: Engineered > Bioreactor > EBPR > Anaerobic-Aerobic >...
CAGTTGAGCCGTGTCCTGCGCCTGCTCGAGGACTCGCCCCAGGGGCTCGTCTTCGGGGTGCCGGCCGCGGCGCCGGGGCCCGGCGAACCCGGGTTTACGTCGGGCGGGGGGCGCTGACATGCGCCGCCTCGTGATCGCCGCCGGCTGCCTGCTCGTTGCCGCCTGTTATTCAGCCGGCAAGAGGGGAGGGGATAGTGCGCCGGCCATCTATGATCTTGGTCCGCCGGTGCCGCACGCGGGGGCGGTGCCCGGGCGCCGCGAACTGGCGGTCGAGGTGCGGGCGCCGCTGTGGATGGACTCGATGGGCATCGAGTACCGTCTCGCCTATGACGAGCCGGCGCGCCTGCGGGATTACACCCGGGCGCGCTGGGCCGGACCGCCGGCACAACTCATTCAGCAGCGCCTGGTGCAGCAGTTGGGCATGCGGCCGGCGGGGCAGGGCAGGACGCGCTGTGTGCTGCGTATCGACGTCGACGCCTTCGCCCAGGTCTTCGATGATCCGGCGACGAGTCGCGGTCAGCTGCTGGGCAGGGCGCAACTCCTCGATTCGACACGGGCGCTCCTGGCGATCCACGAGTTCAGGATCGAGAAGTCCGCGTCAAGCGCTGATTCGCGCGGCGCTGTTGCCGCCCTGACCGCGGCAGTCGATCAACTGGCCAACGAGCTGGTGGCCTGGGAGGAGTCGGCGTGGAGCCAGGGCAAGGGTGCCGCCTGTTCAAACTGAGACGATATGGTCGGCGATCCGCTGTTTCAGGTCTTCAGGGTGGTCGTCGAAATGCGTGTAGTGCATCAGTGACAGCCCGAAGACGCAGGCATAGAGCAGCAGGCTGCGGCTCTTGGCCGCGGCGTCCGTCATCCCGGCGGCGACGAACAGCTTGCGTGTGCACTCCAGTCGATAGAGATCGACCGCTTCGACGACTGTCGCCGCTTGCGGGTCATGGCGGGCCCAGTCGCGGACCGCGAGTTCGATGGCCATCCCCTTGCGATTGCGGCTGGCGCCATAGACCTCAATGGCAAAGTGCAGCTGTTCGCGCTCCCTGCCCGGGGTCACCGACGTGGTTTTTTCGATGTCGCGGATGCGGCCTTCCTTCCAGTAGTCGAGCATGGCCGTGAGCAGATCCTGACGGTCCTTGAAATGCCAGTAGAAGCTGCCCTTGGTGACGCCACAGCGTTTGGCGAGAACTTCGATGCGAAGACCGCCGAGGCCATCGCGGGCCAGCACGTCGATGGCGCTTTCGATCCAGTTCCCGCGGTCGAGCTGCGCCCGCGGACTCGCCAGTTTGCGGCGGGCCGGGCGGCTCCGGGGGTTGACAGAAGGGCTTTCCATACGCTACCGTATGCGCTCCATACGAAACGGTATGGTCATTGTGCGCAATGCTGCGGACTCTGTCAAATGGATGGCAATCTGTAGTAAAAAGGCACTGACAAGATCAACTGACCGGAAAGGAGAGCATTGTGAAGATTCTCGTCCCCGTGAAACGGGTAGTGGACTACAACGTCAAGATCCGCGTGAAGGCGGACGGCACGGGTGTGGATCTGGCCAACGTCAAGATGAGCATGAACCCCTTTGACGAAATCGCCGTTGAAGAGGCGGTCCGGCTCAGGGAAGCGGGCGTCGCCACCGAGGTCATTGCCGTTTCCTGCGGGGTCGCGGCCTGCCAGGAAACCCTGCGCACCGCCATGGCGATCGGCGCCGACCGCGGCATCCTCGTCGAAACCGATGTCGACCTGGAGCCGATCGCCGTCGCCAAGCTGCTGAAGGCCATCGGCGACCGGGAACAGCCGCAACTCGTCATCTGCGGCAAGCAGGCCATCGACGACGACGCCAACCAGACCGGGCAGATGCTCGCCGCGCTGGCCGGTTGGCCGCAAGCCACCTTCGCCTCCAAGGTCGTCATCGCCGGCGGCAAGGCCACGGTCACCCGCGAAATCGACGGCGGGCTGGAAACGCTCGGGATCTCGCTGCCGGCGGTCGTCACGACCGACCTCCGGCTGAACGAGCCGCGTTATGCGACGCTGCCGAACATCATGAAGGCCAAGAAGAAGCCGCTCGATACCGTCAAGCCGGCCGAACTCGGTGTCGATGTTGCTCCCCGCCTGACCGTCCTCAAGGTCAGCGAGCCGCCCAAGCGCTCGGCAGGCGTCAAGGTTGCAGACGTCGCCGAACTCGTCAATAAACTCAAGAACGAAGCCAAGGTGATCTAAATGACCATTCTCGTTATCGCCGAACATGACCACCAGAGCCTGAAGGCCGCCACACTCAATACGGTTGCAGCAGCCGGGAAGATCGGTGGCGAGATCCACGTTCTCGTCGCCGGCAGCAACTGCCACGGCGCCGCCGAGGAAGCCGCATCGCTGCTGGGCGTCGCCAGGGTCAAGGTGGCCGATGCCGCCCACTACGCAGCCCAGACCGCCGAGAACCTTGCCGCACTGGTGATCGCCAATGCCACGGGCTACAGCCACATCCTCGCCCCGGCCAGTCCCTTCGGCAAGAACATCCTGCCGCGCGTCGCGGCGCGACTCGACGTCGGCCAGATCTCCGAAATCAGCGGCATTGAATCCGCCGACACCTTCATCCGTCCGATCTACGCCGGCAGCGCGCTGGCCACGGTGAAGAGCGCCGACCCGGTCAAGGTGATCACCGTGCGTGTCACGGCCTTCGATGCGGTCGCCGGCGGTGGCTCGGCGCCGGTCGACAGCATCGCTGCCGCGGCCGATACCGCGCAGACCGCGCTGATCAGCCGCGAACTGAGCAAGTCCGAACGCCCCGAACTGGGCGCCGCCAAGATCGTCGTCTCCGGCGGCCGCGGCATGGGCAGCGGCGAGAATTATCACAAGCTGCTCGAGCCGCTTGCCGACAAGCTCGGCGCCGCCCTCGGCGCCAGTCGTGCCGCGGTCGACGCCGGTTTCGTGCCCAATGATTATCAGGTCGGCCAGACCGGCAAGATCGTCGCGCCCCAGCTCTACATCGCGGTCGGCATCTCTGGGGCGATTCAGCACCTGGCCGGGATGAAGGACTCGAAGGTGATCGTCGCCATCAACAAGGACCCCGATGCGCCGATCTTCCAGGTCGCGGATTACGGTCTCGTCGGCGACCTGTTCGAAGCGGTTCCGCAACTGGAGGCAGCCGTCGGCTAGAATGGCCGCGTGAATCTGCCGGATACTTTGCTGGGCGAGGGTTGGTACTGGGCGGCTTGGGCTGTCTGGCTGCCAATCTTCGCCCGCAGTCTGGTCAGGGCGCCGTGGACCTTGCTCAGGGAGCCGGAGCAGTTGAATGTGTGGCTCGGCATGATCGTNCTGCTGACGCTCCTGTGGAGCCTCAAGGCGGGGGTCAAGCCCGGCCTGTCGCTGCATCTTCTGGGGGCGACGGTGTTCACCCTCAGTTTTGGTCATCACCTTGCGTTCATCGGCCTTTCGCTGGTCGTTCTGGGGATCACCCTGAATCGCGATGCCGGGTACTTCGCGTTTGCAATCAACGCACTCCTGATGGCGGGTGGCGGAGTGATGATCAGTCAGGCCATCCATCGGCTGGCCCTGGGCTTCCTGCCGCGGCATTTCTTCATCTATGTCTTCGTCAATGGTTTCCTCGGGTCGTTCCTGATGGTGTCTGGCGTGGGTGTCGCCGCTACGTGCCTGCTGGCGGCTGCCGGCGCGTACGAATGGGACTATCTGGCCAGCGAGTATCTTCCCTATCTCATCCTCCTCGGGTTTTCGGAAGCCTGGCTCAGTGGCATGCTGATCACCCTCTTCGTGATCTATCGGCCGGGTTGGGTTGTGACTTTCGACGATTCAATTTATCTCGCCAACAAATAGGGACTACAATCCGCAAAAAATTCATGTCATTGGGGTCTGAGACGGTGAAACATTCCATATTTCGTTCTTCGCTCGTTGCCGCGCTGATCGCGCTGTCGGGGGAGGCGGCGGCCATCGGCCTTGGCGAACTCAGAGGAAGGGTGGCGCTGGGCGACAAGCCGCGCTTCGAGGTCGATATCCTGGGTGCGCGGGCGGCTTCGCTGGATTCCGGCTGTTTCCGGCTCACGAAGCCCGCCGGCGACGATGATCTGCCGTGGTTGAAGCAGGCGACGTTCTCGGTTCGCAGGGGTCATCCGCCGGTTCTCGAGATCCGCTCGAACGTGCCGCTGGCCGATCCGGTGCTCTCGGTGGCCGTCTATGTTGCCTGCGGGCATGACGTTGTCCGGGAGTACGTCGTTCTTGCGTCACCCCCGCTCGGCCGCACGCTGGATCCGTCGCCCCGGGTCAGGGCGCCGGCGGCGACACCGGCGACGACGCCGGCACCGCGGAGGGAGGGGCGAGCAGCCCGGCCCGCAGCAGATCCGCAGGCGGCGGTTGCCCGTCCGTCAGCGGCGCCAGTTCCCGTAACCAGTCAGCTGGTCGAGCCCGCGAAGGTTCCGGTCACGCTTCCGGTCACGCAGCCTGGCGGCGCGCCGCCGGATGACAAGATCAAGAGCATGGAGGCGACGATTGGCGAGTTGCAGCAGCGCGCGGCCGAGCTCACGCAGAAGCTCGAACTGGCGGCCGCGACTCCGGCCGCCGGGCAAGCGCCTCCGCCGGAGGTCAAGCCGGCGCAGCCGGCGCCGGAGGCGGCCGTCAGGACAGTGCCGGCCGAGGTTGGCGCCAGCGGCTCGAACTACACCCTTCTCGGCGCACTGGTGGGTGCGCTGCTGGCCCTTGCTGGCTGGCTGTTCTGGCGGAATTCCCGCAGGCGTGCCGATGGCGGTGTGGCCGGCAGGGTGAGCGCGGACATCGAGGTCGACCCGCAACGCAAGGACGAGCGGGAGGAACGGGGCGGCGCCGACCTGCCGGTGGACCCCGTTGCCATGGGGATGCCGATGAAGCTCGATGTCGGCGCCGAGGCGCCGGTGGCGGCGGCGCCGGCTGCCGGGGCGCCGTCCCGGCTGGACTCGATCATGTCGGTTTCGGCGGCTACGGTCGACGAGCATTTCGAGGCCAATCCGGTCATGGAGCTGGCTGAAATCATGCTCTCCTTCGGGCGCGTCAAAGGTGCGGCCCAGGCGCTTCAGGAGTACATCGACAGCAATCCGCAGGAAGCGCTCAAGCCATGGATCCGGCTCATGGAAATCTACCGGATGGCAGGATTGCGCAAGGAATTCGAGAAGGTCGCCCGCGACCTCAACAGGAATTTCAACGTCGAGGTGCAGCGCTGGGAGCAGACGGTCGAGCCCGAGAGCGCGGGGCCGGTTGACGTGATTCTCGATACCGAGCCGGTGGCCGCGGGCAACCAGCTTGCCGGCGGCAAGGTCGAAGGCATCGAGGGCATGCCGGCGATCACCGAACAGGTTGTCCTGCGCTGGAACGACGGCAGCGTCATCGACTACATGAATCTGCTGCTGCGCGACAATCGCGGCGGCACGCGCCTGGGATTCTCGCTGCCGGTGATCAGCGACATCCTGTTCCTGGTCGAGTTGAAGGAAGTGTCAAACAAGATTGAAAAGGAGACGACTGCATCATGAGTGAATATCTGGCCCCACTGAAGGACATCCGGTTCGCCATGCAGGATCTCGCCGGTCTGGATCAGATCGTGTCGCTGCCGGGTTGCGAGGAAGCGACCCCCGATGTGGTCGATGCCATTCTCGAAGAAGCCGCGAAGTTCGCCGGAGGCGTTCTTTCACCCCTCAATCATGTCGGCGACCAGGACGGCGCGAGGTGGAAGGACACCGTGGTTACCACCTCGCCGGGTTTCAAGGAAGCCTATCGGCAGTTCGTGGACAACGGCTGGAACGCGCTGGGTTGCGACCCCGAGTTCGGCGGGCAGGGACTGCCCCGATTGCTGTCGACAGCGGTCAGCGAGATGTGGAAAGCGTCCAACCATGCCTTCTCGCTGTGTCCGATGCTGACCCAGGGAGCCATTGAGGCGCTGATGATCGCCGGCAGCGACGAACAGAAGGCGGCCTACCTGCCGAACCTGGTCTCCGGCGAATGGGCGGGGACGATGAACCTGACCGAACCCTCCGCGGGTTCCGATCTGGCGGCGGTGCGCAGTCGCGCCGAGCCGGTCGGCGACGGCACCTACCGGATCTTCGGCCAGAAGATCTTCATCACCTACGGCGAGCACGACATGACGGAAAACATCATCCATCTCGTGCTGGCGCGCACCCCCGGTGCGCCGGACGGCGTCAAGGGCATCTCGCTGTTCGTCGTGCCCAAGTTCATGCTCACGGCGGATGGCCAGCCGGGCGAGCGCAACGATGTCTACTGTGTTTCGATCGAGCACAAGCTTGGCATCAATGGCAGCCCGACGGCGGTGCTGGCTTTCGGCGACCACGGCGGCGCCATTGGCACCCTGGTCGGCGAGGAGAATCGCGGCCTTGAATACATGTTCATCATGATGAACGCCGCCCGCTTCAATGTCGGCCTGGAAGGGTTGGGCGATGCTGAACGGGCGTATCAGCGTGCTGTGGCCTATGCCCGCGAGCGCGTTCAGGGTGCCGAAGTCGGTGTCCGTGGCGGTCCGAAGGTGCCGATCATCCGTCACCCCGATGTGCGCCGCATGCTGATGTCGATGCGTTCCCGCATCGAAGCGATGCGGGCGCTGGCCTACGTCACCGCCGCCGCCCTCGACAACGCGCAGCAGAATCCGGACGGGGCGGCGCGCGCTCGGGCGCAGGCGTTCGCCGACCTGATGATCCCGGTGGTCAAGGGCTGGAGTACCGAGAGCTCGGTCGACATCGCCTCCCTCGGCGTCCAGGTGCATGGCGGCATGGGCTACATCGAGGAAACCGGCGCCGCNCAGCACCTGCGCGATGCCCGCATCACGACGATCTACGAAGGAACGACGGCGATCCAGGCCAACGATCTGATCGGCCGCAAGATCGCCCGTGAGCAGGGCGCCACGATCCATGCGGTGATCGCCGACATGCGGGANGCCGCCGCNGCATTGGACGGCGATCTGGCAACGGTCGGGAGCCGTCAGCTTGCTGCGGTCGACGCCCTGGAGAAGGCGGTTTTGTGGATCGTCGCCAATTTTGCCGGTGATCCGAANGCGGTTCATGCCGGGGCGGTGCCCTTTCTCCACCTGTTCGGCATCGTTGCCGGCGGCTGGCAGATGGGGCGGGCGGCGGTGTTGGCACGGGCCAGAAGCGCGGCCGGAGACGGCGACCCGTTCTGGTCGGCCAAGCTGGCGACGACCCGCTTCTTCGCCGANCATTTCCTGACCCAGGCNGCCGGCCTGGCGGAGTCCGTGATCGGCGGTGCGACAGGCGCGCTGGAGATGGCCGACGACAGCTTCTGACGAATTCCCGCGTTTTGCCCGAAAGCCCGCGAGTGTTGTTATAATCGCGGGCTTTTCCACCTTGCCCCACCGCTTTCGCATGGCGGGGGGTTCATCCCGTAAGGAGTTTGCATGCGTCATTACGAAATCTGTTTCATCGTCCATCCGGACCAGAGCGAACAGGTGCCCGGCATGGTCGAGCGCTACCGCGCCATCGTTGGCGCCAGGGGCGGCAGCATTCATCGTCTGGAAGACTGGGGTCGCCGCCAGTTGGCCTACCCGATCCAGAAGATCCACAAGGCGCACTACGTCCTGATGAACATCGAGTGCGACGGCGAGACGCTGCGCGAACTCGAGCATTCGTTCAAGTTCAACGACGCCGTGCTGCGCCATCTCACGGTCAAGATGAAGGGTGCGGTGACGACTCCCTCCCCGATGATGAAGGAAGAGAAGTCGAGATCCATGATGCCTGGTCAGCCAGCTCCGGCCGAGCCGACCGAAGCGGCGGCTGCCTGAACCCGGTTCGCGCGGGAAAGACGGCTGAACCGTATCGAACTCTCGGGAAAGCTGGTCGAGCGCAAGGCTCTGCGCTATACGCCGGCCGGGGTGCCGGTCAGCGAGGGATGGCTGCAACACAGTTCCAGGCAGACCGAAAGCGCTGCAGAGCGCCTGGTGGATGTGGAAATCGCCGTTGTGGCCCTGGGCGAACCCGCCCGCTGGCTGCACGCGGTACCCCTCGGCGGGGCAGTCAGTGTGACTGGTTTTCTGGCAGCCAGGAGCCGCAACAGCAAGACGCCCGTGCTGCATGTGAATTCAATCGAATTTTTGGAAGGAAATGAAAATGGCTCGATTCTTCAAGAAGAANGAAGATGACAAGAAAAAGAAGCGCGGCGGCGGTCTCTTCAAGCGCCGCAAGTTCTGCCGTTTCACGGCGGAAAAGGTCGAACAGATCGACTACAAGGATGTNGATGTCCTGAAGGANTACATCCAGGAAAACGCCAAGATCATGCCGGCCCGGCTGACGGGGACCAAGGCGGGTTATCAGCGGCAGCTGGGCGCCGCGATCAAGCGCGCCCGCTTCCTGGCCCTGCTGCCCTACACCGACAACCATCAATAATTCCCGGGGAGACGAAACATGCAAATCATTCTGCTCGAGAAGGTCATCAACCTCGGCAACCTTGGCGACATCGTCAAGGTCAGGGACGGTTANGCCCGCAACTTCCTGATCCCGAAGCACATGGCGAAGCGNGCCACGCCGGCTGCCNTGGCCGAATTCGAGGCCCGGCGCGCCGAACTGGANAGGGTCGCCGCCGAGAAGCGCGACGCGGCTCAAGGCGTCGCCGACAGGCTGGCCGGCGTCTCGGTTTCGGTCGCCCGCAAGGCCGGCATGGACGGTCGGCTGTTCGGATCGGTCGGCAATGCCGATGTCGCCGAAGCGCTCAAGATTGCCGGCTTCGAGGTCGACAAGTCGGCCATCCGCATGCCGGATGGCCCGCTCAAGACGATTGGCGAATTCCCGCTCGACGTCGTGGTACACGCCGACGTGACGGCCAGCATCACCGTGGCGGTGGTCTCCGGCTGAGGCGGATCGTCCATTGCGCCCGAAGGCCCCGCGGTTGCGGGGCCTTTTTCACTTAAACTTGGCCACATGAATCAGCGCCTGCAGAAAAGCCCCGTCAGCGACTCCGCGCTTGCCCAGTTGCGGGTGCCTCCACACTCGATCGAGGCCGAGCAGTCGGTCCTCGGCGGCTTGCTGCTCGACAACCAGGCCTGGGACCGGATGGGCGATCTGGTCAACGACGGCGACTTCTATCGCGACGAGCATCGGCGGATCTTCCGGCAGATTCGCAACCTTCTCGAAAAGGCCAGGCCCGCGGATGTCGTCACCGTTGCCGAAGCCCTCGATGCCGCTGGCGAAGGCGATCAGACCGGCGGGCTGGCCTATCTGGGGGAACTTGCCGCGAATACGCCGTCGGCGGCAAATATCCGGCGTTACGCCGAGATCGTTCGCGAACGGGCTGTCTTGCGCCAGCTGGTCGCCACGGCCGACGAGATTGCCGCCGATGCGCTGAACCCCCTCGGGCGGGATGCCGAAACGCTGCTCGACGAGGCGGAATCCAAGATCTTCGCCATTGCCGAAGCCGGCGCAGGCCACGCCGACGGTTTCGTTCACATCAATCCCTTGCTGACCCAGGTCGTCGAGCGCATCCAGGAGCTGCACGACCGCGACAACCCGTCGGACATCACCGGCATTCCCACCGGCTATGTCGATCTCGACCGGATGACCTCGGGTTTGCAGGCCGGCGATCTCATCGTCGTTGCGGGAAGACCGTCGATGGGGAAGACCGCCTTCGCGCTGAACATCGCCGAGAGTGTCGCGGTCGACACCGGGCTGCCGGTCGGCATCTTCTCGATGGAAATGGGGGGCACGCAACTGGCGATGCGGATGCTGGCGTCGATCGGGCGCCTCGATTCGCATCGTGTGCGAACGGGACGTCTGACCGATGACGAATGGTCGCGGCTCTCGTTCGCGCTTGGCAAGCTGCATGAGGCGCCCATCTTCATCGACGAGGCCGGCGGGCTGACCCCGGCCAACCTGCGCGCCCGGGCGCGACGGCTGGCGCGCCAGCACGGCGGCAGGCTTGGCCTACTGGTCATCGACTACATCCAGTTGATGACCAGCAATCGCCAGGGCGAAAACCGGGCTACCGAAGTCTCGGACATTTCACGGGCGATCAAGTCGCTGGCCAAGGAACTGCAGGTGCCGATCGTTGCCCTGTCGCAACTCTCGCGCAAGGTCGAGGAGCGCAACGACAAGCGTCCGATGATGTCCGACCTGCGCGAGTCGGGCGCCATCGAGCAGGACGCCGACGTGATCCTGATGATGTATCGCGAGGAATACTACAAGCCCGACACGCCGGACAAGGGCATTGCCGAAGTGATCATCGGCAAGCAGCGCAACGGACCGACCGGCACGGTCCAGCTGACGTTCCTGGGAGAATACACGCGCTTCGAGAGTCTGGCCGGCGCCGGCTCCGGGCGCCCCGGTCACTGACTCGTGGTCAGGCCATTCCATTTCCAGATCGATCGTGACGCGAGGACGAGCCGCCGACCGAGCAAGCAGCACGGCAAGGCGAAGTCGGCAAAGTCACGGTTGGTTTGAGGATGGAATCAGAGGTCGGCGCGACGGCGTGCGCTGATGGTGTATTCGAAGCCGGCGGGGTCGGTTCCGTCGCGCAGCGCTCCCCGCGATTCGAGTTGCGGGAGGAGCAGGAACGGGATCCGGGTCTGGCGACCAGGCAATTCGACATCGGTTCCGACGTTGAAGGCGATCCAGTTCATTTCCCAGACGCCGAACAGTATCTTGCGCAACGACACCAACTTGCTGTCGCGGTCGGACAACCCTTCGATCGCCATGGCGCGCCGGACATCGCTCGGATCGACCGGAATCCAGCCAAATCCCGGAATGTAGAACTCGGCCCGGACGTGCTGCGCCCGCGTCGCATCTTCACCATTGAGTCCCAGACTGCGGAAGAGCCGCGAAGCCCCGACGCGCAAGCCGTAGACGCAGCGCGCCGGAATGCCGATGGCGCGGCAGAGCGCCACGAACAGGCCGTTGATGTCCGCNGAGCGCCCGCCATACTTTCCGCGGATGAGTTGCTGGTTCACGTTGCCGCCGCCACAACCCGGCAAGGCGACATCGTAGATCGTATTGTCCACGACCCAGTCATAGATCGCCTTGGCCTGGGCCACCGGATCCTTGATCCGGCCGACGATGCGTTCGCCCAGCTGGTGGGCGAGGCCGTCGTTGGGAAGGGTCTGCGACGACTGAAGGTTGCGCCGGAGAATGTCCTCGCGCTCGGGAGCGACCGTGCGCCTGGATACATCGAAATGGCGGTCCGCCGTCATGACCAGCGTCCTGATCTGGAATCGTGCGTCGTTGCCGTCGGCCCATTCGGAATGAAACACCTCGAGGTCCCCGTCGGGCAGCCGGCGCATCGTCGAAAGCCTGGGATTGCCATCCCAGCTGTGGCCAAGGGTGCGCTGGAAGAGGGTGTCCTGATTGAGCGGCAGCGGCAGCCACAGGCGGGTCTGCCCCGATGCTCCCTTGACGGTGACGCTGGTCGCAACCTCGAAGGTCTGCCAATTTACCGGTGGTTCGGCGGCCTTGACCGGGGGCAGGCGAGTGGCGGACGTGCCCTGGGGCGGCTTTTCGGTAATCGGATCCTCGGCGGTATGGGCGACCGGACCCTGTGGCCGGGTCGAACGGGTGGCGGGCTTGGCGCTGCTGCGGCTCCCCGATGGCTTTCGCGAGGCGGGTTTCGCTGCCGCCTTGGCATCGGACTTCTTCTTTGCGGCCATTGCTTCGCCCGAAAGCAGCGAGAGGGCAACGGCAGTGGCAAGGAAATCACGGCGTTTCAATGCTTCCTCCGGCGGAGACAGCCCGTGGCTGAAACGACAAGGCCGTGTCCCTGACACGGCCCCTATGAGTTGTTGGTGCGCATTATAACACCTCGGCAGCGTGGTCAGCCAAGCGGGAACGCTCGCCGCGTTGTAACGTTATGTGACCGGAGTGCCGCCAACCCTTGAAGCGGTCGACCACGTAGGTCAGGCCGGAACTGCCCTCGGTCAGGTAGGGCGTATCGATCTGCGCGATGTTCCCGAGGCAGANCACCTTGGTGCCGGGGCCNGCCCGGGTGATCAGTGTCTTCATCTGCTTGGGCGTCAGGTTCTGCGCCTCGTCGATGATCAGGTATTTCTTCAGGAAGGTGCGGCCACGCATGAAGTTGAGCGACTTCACCTTGATGCGCGAGCGGATGATGTCCTGGGTCGCCGCCTTGCCCCAGTCGCCGCCGTACGGGCTTCCGGGATCCTCGGTATGCGTCAGCACGTCGAGATTGTCCTCGAGCGCGCCCATCCACGGCGCCATCTTCTCTTCCTCGGTTCCGGGCAGAAAGCCGATATCCTCGCCGACCGGCACCGTCACGCGGGTCATGATGATTTCGGCGAAGCGCTTGCTTTCCAGGACCTGGGTCAGGCCGGCGGCGAGCGTCAGCAAGGTCTTGCCGGTCCCGGCCTGGCCGAGCAGGGTGACGAAGTCGATTTCCGGGTTGAGCAGGAGGTTGAGCGCGAAATTCTGCTCGCGATTGCGCGCGCTGATGCCCCAGACGGCATTCTTCGG
>Ga0056914_10002269_pt1 | contig 12369 bp, 13 predicted proteins | sample TNRBio252014_DNA_FD_55168 | JGI IMG/M metagenome (GOLD analysis project Ga0056914, IMG submission 55168) | Wastewater treatment Type I Accumulibacter community from EBPR Bioreactor in Madison, WI, USA - TNR Reactor_6/25/2014_ DNA | ecosystem: Engineered > Bioreactor > EBPR > Anaerobic-Aerobic >...
CGCTGGCGACTCTGGTGCTGACCTGCGCCATCATCATCACCCGCAAGCTGTTCTCGCTGCCCGAGCGCGCCGCCCGTCCGGTGGCGGCCATGGACATGCCTNTTGCGGAGGACGAGGCGGACGACCTGCCGGTCGAGGTTGCCGCGCCGCGCCGGTCGGTCAACATCCGCCGNCCCGCCGCAGCATCGCCGCCCGAGGCCGTGGCNGANGCGCCGCTCGCCCCCGCCGCCGCGGCTGCCACGCTCGAAACGCTGCTGGCCTCGCGCACTCGGGCCAGACCGGATNCNCCGGCCCCGGCCGCGAGCGCCGAGCCGCCCCATGCCCGGCCGCGTCCGGCANCGCGTCCGGCCCGCGCGCCCGAACCGCTGGCCCCGCTGGCAGCCGATCTCGCCACCATGAAGCCGCAGGGCAGGGGCCTGATCGTCGGCTGCCATGCCTATGGCACGGATGTGCTGGCCGCCGCGACCGCGCTGCCGCTGGCCCGCCTGCTGGCCCTCAAGGGCGGCACGGTGCTGGTCGATCTTGCCGGCGCCTCGGTCGATATCGACGCCACCGTGGCCGATCTCAACCCGGTCGGCATCTGCGATGTTCTGGCCGGCGCCGGCACCTTCGGCGAAGCGATCCACCGCGATCAGGCCTCGCGCCTGCATGTCATCCCGTTTGGCGTGTCGGGTCTCGATGCCGATCTGGTGATCGAGCCCGCCGCCCCGGTGTTTGGTGCCATGCTCGATGCACTGGCGCAGACCTATGAGTTCATCGTGCTCTCGGCCGGGCCGCTGGGCGATGTGCTGGACGATGCACTGCCGCTGGCGGATGCGCTTCTGATGGTCTCCAGCCGCGATGATTCCGACCGGGGCGTGTCGAAGGCATTCCTTGAGCTTGACGCCATCCGTCCGGGCTGCGTCACCATCGTGGTCGAGGAGCCGGCGGTGCCCGCCCCGCGCCCGGCCAACGATCGCATCGCCGCGCCGCAGGAGTCCGTGGCGCAGGTCTGATCGGCTTTCCTCAGCTCCGGGCCTTCAGCGCCCGGACCCGAGCGATCAGGTCCTTGCCGAGGTCCGATTGCTTGAGTGCCCGCTTGGCCCGCATCGCGGCGGCCAGCATCACGCCTGCCGCCCGCCCGGCGAAGGTGACCGGCACGAAACTGTCGCTCACCGGCTCTGGTTCTGGGCAGATATGGTCCTTGTAGCGCGCTTCGCCGACGCCAAGGTCGAAGGTCGCCAGCCCGCGAGCACAGGCCTCCGCGATCATCCGGTTCAGCAGCACCTCGCCGGGGCTGTATTTCGCCGCTTCCGCATCGCCGCCGAAGGCCGTGATCACCCCGGACATCCGCCCGCCGTGNGTCACNGTNCCGAAGATCGCGATCGGCTGGTCGCGCAACATCAGCGCGTGCAGGTCCATCACCGCGGCGCCGGTTTCGATCCCCTCCGTCGCGGCACGACGGAAAAAGCGCTGGATCTCCGCCCCGGCGAAGGGGTTGTCGATGCCCTGCTCGGCAAATCGGCTGGCGCGCAGGCTGAAATAGCGGTCGAGAATGGCGTTCGCCGTGGCGTCATCTTTCGCCCGTTCATAGGCCAGCGGGCCGAGTCCGGCGAGCCTGGCCTCCTTCTGGCGCAGCTTGCGGCGCGCATCCTTGGACAGAAGGCCCCGGAACAGCGCGTCGCTGTCGGCTTGCAGCGTCAGCTTGCACCCCGCCGACGGGCTCGGCTGGCTGTCGATCAGGGCGAGAGGATTGGCAAAGCCCTGCCAGGCCGCCGGCTGGCTGGTCAGCGCGAACAGGTCGATGCCGCCGGCCCGGCCGATGGCCTGAAGCAGTTCGTGCATCTCGCACGCCGACAGGCGGGCCGCCTGGGTGCTGCACACCGGCATGTTGAAATTGCAGTGCGGCCCGCCGATGAACCGGGCGATGCGGACCGGACCGGAAGAGGTGACCGACAGCGGCAGCAGCAACAGCGGNGCTCCGGNGCCATCGCGCACCAGCGCCAGCGCGNCGCGGGCGCCCTCCCGGGCCTCCACCTCGTCGAAGAAGCGTTCGAGATAGCCGATCTGCTGGTAGGGCGTCGCCTGCCCCTCGGCCTGAAGCTGGAGCCAGGGCGCACGGACCTCATCGAAACGCTCGGCCACGGTGACGGTCATGCCGGTCGTGGTCTCCTTGCCGGGTGCGTCGGTATCGATCGGCAAGGTGGAAGTCAGGGCGGCCAGAGACATGCGTTTCGTCCATTGCGGTTGCGCGCTATACTGGCGGCAAGGGGGCAAGGATTCGTCAATGCCGGGCCGGCATAAGGTCCGGACCGTCAACTTTGCCGCTCTATGGTGGATAATGGGTAACCTGCGCTACGCCGCGATTTCCGCCGCGCTGAAGGCCTTTCACGCGGTCGGCGGCGACCGTCTGCTGGCGCCGCTCTTTCGCGGCAAGGGCGTCATCCTGACGCTGCATCATGTCTTGCCCGGCGGTGCGGGGCCCTTCGATCCCAACGGCATTCTGGAGATCACGCCGGAGTTTCTCGATACCCTGATCGGCTTTCTCAAGGCGCGCGGCTACGATCTTGCCCGCATCGAGGAGGTGCCGGCGCGGCTCAGGTCCGATGGCCCGCCCTTCGCCGTGCTGACCTTCGATGACGGCTATCGCGACAACGCGGCCTTCGCCCTGCCGGTGCTGCGCCGCCACAATTGCCCGTTCACGCTCTATGTCTGCACCGGCTTTGCCGAGGGCACGGCGCCGCTGTGGTGGCGCGATCTGGAAGAGGCGATCAGNCATTTCGACAGCTTCACNGTGCCCTTGCCGGGCGGCANGCAGCGNTTTGCCGCGCGCACGCCGGAGGAGAAATCCGCTGCCTTTTCCGCCGTCTACTGGGCGCTGCGNCAGGGCCCGGAGGATCGCTTGCGCGCCACCATTGCCGACCTTGCNGCCAGCGCCGGCATCGACCCGCTCGACCGCACCCGCCACCTGTGCATGACCTGGGACGAACTCCGCTCGATGGCCGCCGATCCGCTCTGCACCATCGGCGCGCATACCCTGACCCACCCGATGCTGGCCAGGCATGGCGAAGGGCTGGCGCGCAGCGAAATTGCCGAGAGCAAGCGCATCATCGAGGCGGAGATCGGCCGNGANGTGCGCCATCTCTCCTATCCGGTCGGCGATCCCACCTCGGCCGGCCCGCGCGAATTCGCCCTTGCCCGNGCACTCGGTTTCGAAACNGCGGTGACCACCCGCCCCGGCGTTTTGCATCGCGAGCACGCCCAGCACCTGACGGCGCTGCCGCGCATCTCGATCAACGGCCTGTTCCAGACCTTGCCCTATACCTCGGCGCTGCTCTCCGGCCTGCCGACGCTGGCGCAGAACCGCTTGCGCAAGCTCAACGTGGGCTGATCACTCCCGCCCCATCCAGGAGATCAGCGGCATCATCGGCAGCACCCAGGCCAGGCCGGCGACGGCGTAGAACGCGAGCTTCTTGAGTTCACCGGCGTCTTTCAGGATCGGTTCGGCCAGCACCATCACGCTCAGCGCGTAGACGATCACGAAGACGATCATGATCACCGTGCCGATGAAGGATCTGGTCCGCCGCCTCATGCCTGTCCTCCCGCGCCTTGTCGCGCCCCGCCCGGAGCGATATGTGCGGGCGGTGTTCCGATCAAGAGGATTGTCGCCGATGCGTGCCGCAACCGCCCGTCCGACCGATGCCCTCGGNCCCGCCGATGTCGACAGCCCGGCGGTGGCGCGCTGGCTGTATGCCGTGGCGGCGCTGGTGTTCCTGATGGTGCTGGTGGGCGGGGCGACGCGCCTGACCGGNTCGGGCCTGTCGATCACCGAATGGCGGCCGGTGACCGGCGCGATCCCGCCGCTGAGCGCTGCCGATTGGGCGGCGGAATTTGAAAAATACCGTCAGAGTTCGCAATATGCCTTGCTGAACAAGGGCATGAGTCTGGGCGAATTCCAGTTCATCTACTGGTGGGAGTGGGGCCATCGCCAGCTCGGCCGCTTCATCGGCCTTGTCTACGCGCTCGGCCTTGTCTGGTTTGCCGCGCGCGGCAGCCTGAGCCTGCGCCTCGGGGTCATCCTGTTCGGCATGGGCCTGGTGCTTGGCCTTCAGGGCGCCATCGGCTGGATCATGGTCGCCTCCGGCCTGCAACCGGGCATGATCGCGGTGGCGCCGGTCAAGCTGACGCTGCATCTGGGCTTTGCCTGCCTGTTTCTCGCCAGCCTGATCTTCGTGGCCGTGCGCATCTCCGGCCCGCGCGACGCCGAGCCGGGCCCGCGCGGCGCCATCCTGCTGCTCTGGCTGCTGATCCTCATGCAGATCCTGCTCGGCGGGCTGGTGGCGGGCTCGCGGGCCGGGCTGACCTACAACACCTGGCCGCTGATGGACGGGGCCTTCNTTCCGCCGCTGGCCAAGCTGTTCGTCGTCACNCCCTGGATCGAGAACTTCGTCGACAACCCGACGCTGGTGCAGTTCAACCACCGCATGCTGGCCTATGGCGTGCTGGTGGTGGCTCTGGTTCAGGCCGTGGCGCTGCGGGCCCGCTATCGGCGCGCCCCGGTGGCGCTGCGGGCCGTCGGCCTGTTTCATGTGCTGGTGCTTCAGGCCGCGCTCGGCATCGTCACGCTGCTGCTGTCCGTGCCGCTGTGGGCGGGCCTCGCGCATCAGGGGCTGGCCATGCTGGCGCTCATTCAGGGAACGCGCCATCTCGCCCGTGTCGGCTGAAAACGATCCCGGTTTCAGAGACTTTCGCCTTGTTTCGGCACGGTCCGATGACTAGTGTCGACCCAATGCGGGTTCTACATCGCATCAGGAGGAGCACTTTAATGACGTCGACCAAACGCGGATTTCTGTTTTCGGCCCTGACCGCCGCCATGCTGGCCGGTTCGGCCGTGGCCGCCAGCGCCCAGATGGAACTCAAGATCCTGGCGCCCGCCGCTCCCGGCGGTGGCTGGGACGGCACCGCCCGCTCGATGCAGCAGGCGATGACCGCCGCCGGCATTGCCAAGAACGTGCAGGTGACCAATGTGCCCGGCGCCGGCGGCGCCATCGGTCTGGCCCAGTTCGTCAACACCGCCAAGGGCGACGGCAACCAGATCATGGTCAACGGCTTCGTGATGGTCGGCTCGCTGATCACCAACAAGTCGCCGGTCAACCTGTCGATGGTCACGCCCATCGCCCGCCTGACGGCCGAGGCGCTGGTGGTGGTGGTGCCCGCCGCCTCGCCGATTCAGGACGCCAAGCAGCTGGCCGACGCGATGAAGGCCGATATCGCCAAGGTCACCTTCGCCGGCGGCTCGGCCGGCGGTGTCGATCACATCCTTGCCGCGCTGATCGCCGGCACGCTCGGGCTGGATGGCTCGAAGGTGAACTACGTGCCCTTCGCCGGCGGCGGCGAGGCGCTGGCCGCGCTGCTCTCGGGCCGGGTGACGGCGGGCATTTCCGGCTGGGGCGAGTTCGAGGGCCAGATCAAGGCCGGCAAGCTGCGCGCCATCGCGGTCACCTCCAGCGCCAAGCTGCCGGGCAACCCGACGCCGACGCTGAAGGAGCAGGGCATCAACCTCGAACTGATCAACTGGCGCTCGGTGGTCGGCGCGCCGGGCATCAGCGCCGATCAGAAGAAGGCGCTGTCCGAGGCGATCGACAAGATGGTCAAGTCCAAGGAATGGCAGGACGTGCTCAAGCAGCGCGGCTGGGACGATGCCTATCTGCCCGAGCCGGCCTTCGGCGAGTTCCTGAAGACCGAGCAGGTCCGGGTCGAGGGCGTGCTGAAGGCCGTCGGCCTCGTCAAGTAAAGTGGACCAGACGGCGCGGGCCCAATGTCCGCGCCGCTCCGGCCGGGCCGGCCGGCACCAACAACCCGCGCGCTGAACGCGGGAACGAGGGGAGGGGGCGATGAGTGAATCGTCGGGAACCACTGGCCGGCAGGACCGCTCGGCCGTGGTGGTGGGCGTCCTGCTGCTGCTGCTGGCCGGTGTGCTGTGGTATGACGCGGAGAACCTCAACCGCGCCGTGGCCTATGGCGTCGGCCCCGGGGCGATGCCCAAGGTCATTGCCGTCGGCCTCGCCATTCTCGGCGCCCTCTCGGTCCTTTCCGGGGTCAAGGGCGAACGCTTCGAGATCGAGCAGACCGACTGGCCNGCGGTGCTCATCATCATCGGCGGCTTTCTGGTGCTGACGGCGGTCATCGGCCTGAACGGCGGCTTCATCCCGGCGATGACGATCCTGTTNGCCGTCACCTCCTTCGCCTTCGGCCGCCGCGCCGTGCTGGTCGATCTGGCCCTCGGCTTCGCCCTGGCGTTGCTCACCTATCTGCTGTTCTCCAGGCTTCTGGCGCTGTCCCTGCCGCAGGGTCCGCTGGAACGGCTGTTCTGAGGGAGGCGGCGATGGACTCCTTCTATGCTCTGCTTCAGGGCTTCGCCCTTGCGCTGACCCCGGCCAAGCTGATGTATGCCAGCNTCGGCGTGCTGCTCGGCACGGCGGTCGGCGTGCTTCCCGGCATCGGCCCGGCGGTGACGGTGGCGCTGCTGCTGCCGGTCACCTTCAAGCTTGATCCCTCCGGCTCGCTGATCATGTTCGCCGGCATCTATTATGGCGCCATGTACGGCGGCTCGACCACCGCCATCCTGATCAACACGCCCGGCGAGAGCGCTTCGATGGCGACCTCGCTCGAAGGCTCGCTGATGGCGAAATCCGGCCGGGCCGGCCCGGCGCTGGCCACCTCGGCCATCGGCTCCTTCGTTGCCGGCACCATCGCCACCGCCGGCATCGCCTTCCTGGCGCCGTGGATGGTCCAGCTTGCGGTGCAGTTCGGCCCCGAGGACTATTTCGCCCTGATGGTGCTGGCCTTCATCACCGTGTCGGCCACCTTCGGTGATTCGCCGCTCAAGGGCATGATCTCGCTGTTTTTGGGGCTGGCTCTCGGCTTGATCGGCATCGACAAGCTGACCGGCCAGTCGCGCCTGACGTTCGGCATTCCCGAGTTGCTCGACGGGGTTGAGGTGACGACGCTGGCGGTCGGCCTGTTCGCCGTCGGCGAGGCGCTGTTCGTCGTTTCGCAGACGCGCAAGGCGGAGGAACTGCTCAAGCTGTCCGGCTCGCTCTGGATGACGCGGGAGGACTGGAAGCGCTCGTGGAAGCCGTGGCTGCGCGGCACCTTGTTCGGCTTTCCGATCGGCGCCCTGCCGGCCGGCGGCGCGGAAATCCCGACCTTCCTCAGCTATTCCACCGAAAAGCGCCTGTCCGACCGGCCGGAGGAATGGGGCACCACCGGCGCCATAGAAGGCGTCGCCGGGCCGGAGGCCGCCAACAACGCCTCGGTCGCCGGAACGCTGGTGCCGCTGCTCTCGCTCGGCCTGCCCACCTCCGCCACGGCGGCGATCCTGCTCGCCGGCTTCCAGCAATTCGGCCTCAATCCGGGCCCGCTGCTGTTTGCCGAAAATCCGCAGATCGTCTGGGGCCTGATCGCCTCGCTGTTCATCGCCAACGTCATGCTGGTGATTCTCAACCTGCCGCTGGTCGGCCTCTGGGTGCAGCTGCTGAAGATCCCGACGCCCTGGCTCTACGCCGGCATCCTGATGTTTGCGGCCATGGGCTCGATTGCCACCAAGGGCTCGGTGGTGGAGCTGCTGATGCTCATCGTCTTTGGCCTGATGGGCTTTTTGATGCGGCGCCACGATTATCCGGTCGCGCCGATGGTGGTCGGCCTGATCCTTGGACCGATGGCCGAAAGCCAGTTGCGCCGCGCCCTTCAGATCAGCCTCGGCGATCCCCTGGTGCTCGTCCAGTCGCCGATCGCGGTGGTGCTGCTTCTGGTGGCGCTGGTGGCCTTCGTCGCGCCCTTCGTGATGAAGCTGAACCAGTTCAAGGCCAACGAGGACTGATCCCGTATCGCCGGCCGCTGCCGGTCGGCGGCCGGGTGTTCCTCAGCGCCCCTTCTCGCGCTGCGCCTTCCTGAGGGCGCGGCGGTAAAGCGTCCATTCCTCGATGCGCCGCCCGTTCGGCAGCACGCAGATGCCGATCGTGCCGCGCGCCGTGGCTTGAAATTCCAGCCGCCCGCCGACGGCGATGCAATAGGTCGAGGCCGGGTTGGCGATCGCGGGCAGGGGGCTGGCCACCATCTGGGCGGCGATCAGCGCGGCGCTGAACAGCATGGTGATACTCCGGGGATCAAATGCGAAATGGCCGGGTTTTCCCGGCCATTTCCTTGTGTGCGTGCGGTGGGGCTCAGCTTGCCAGCGCCTGATCGAGGTCGGCGATCAGGTCCGCCGCATCCTCGATGCCGACCGAGATGCGCACCACATCCGGACCGGCGCCGGCCACCGTCTTCTGCTCGTCGGTGAGCTGGCGATGGGTGGTCGAGGCGGGGTGGATGACCAGGCTGCGCGTNTCGCCGACGTTGGCCAGATGCGAGAACAGCTTGAGGTTGGCGACCAGCTTCAGGCCGGCCTCATANCCGCCCTTCAGGCCGAAGGTGAACACCGCGCCGGCACCCTTGGGCGAGTATTTCTGGGCCAGCGCATGATANTTGTCGCCCTTCAGGCCCGGATAGCTGACCCACGCCACGGCGGGATGCTTGGCCAGATGCTCGGCCACCGTCAGCGCGTTGTCCGAATGGCGCTGCATGCGCAGCGGCAGGGTCTCGATGCCGGTCAGCAGCAGGAAGGCGTTGAACGGCGACAGCGCCGGGCCCAGATCGCGCAGGCCGAGCACGCGGCAGGCGATGGCGAAGGCGAAGTTGCCGAAGGTCTCGGCCAGCACCATGCCGGAATATTCCGGGCGCGGCTGGGTCAGCGACGGATACTTCTTGCCATACTTCAGCCAGTCAAACTTGCCGCCGTCGACGATGACGCCGCCGATCGAGTTGCCGTGTCCGCCGAGGAACTTGGTGGCGGAATGCACGACGATGTGCGCGCCATGCTCGAACGGCCGGATCAGGTAGGGGGTGGCCAGCGTGTTGTCGACGATCAGCGGNATGCCGGCCCGGTCGGCGATCTTGGCGATGGCCGCGATGTCGGTGACGACGCCGCCGGGATTGGCGATGGATTCGATGAAGATCGCCTTGGTCTTCGGCGTGATCGCCTTTTCGAACGAGGAGAGATCGTCGGTGTCGGCCCAGACGACGTTCCAGTTGAACTTCTTGTAGGCGTGGTTGAACTGGTTGATCGAGCCGCCGTAAAGCTTCTTGGCGGCGACGAATTCATCGCCCGGCTCCAGCAGGGTGTGGAAGATCAGGTGCTCCGCCGCATGGCCCGAAGCNACGCCCAGCGCCGCCGTGCCGCCTTCCAGCGCCGCGACGCGCTCTTCCAGCACNGCNGTGGTCGGGTTGGTGATGCGGGTGTAGATGTTGCCGAACGCCTGAAGCCCGAACAGCGAGGCGGCNTGGTCCACATCGTCGAAGACGAACGAGGTGGTCTGATAGATCGGCGTTGCCCGCGCGCCGGTGGCCGCGTCCGGGGCCGCGCCCGCATGGACCGCAAGGGTGTTGAAGCCGGGGGTGCGCTCGCTCATCGCGTTTCTCCTGTCGCCGTGTGCAAAGACGGGGAAAGCTAACGAAGAACGTTTCGTTCGTCAAACAGAACGTTGGCCCTGCCCTGCGACACGACTGCGCGGGTGAGGGCCGGCTCAGCGCGCGGTGATCGCCGTGCGCAGGCCGATCGGGTTGGCGACGTAGTTGAGCGCCTCCATGCCGTGGCCAGAGCCATGCACGCGCACCGTGCCATAGCCGAGCAGCCGGCCGGGAATGGTCTGCGTCACCTCGACGCTCTCGACCTGGTTGATATTCATCTCCGCCGTGTCGCGGGCGATGAAGCCGACCTTCTGGATCACCCGCCGGTCGGTGACCACCACCTCGGTGATCCACTGGATGAACAGCGATTTGAGAAACCGGAACAGCCCGTAGAGCAGGAACGGCGCGCCGCCCAGCGCCGCATAGCCGCCGAGCACGGCGCCGTCGCGGTCCAGCCCATGTGCAAGGATCGAAAGGCTGAGGCCCGCCACCAGCCAGAACACCCCGGCGATGTGCATGATCCAGTGCAGCCGGCCCTCGAAGGTGATCGTCTCGTCGGGTTGAAGCACGCTGCGGGTATACCGGCTCATCGGACGCTTCCGTTGGTCAAGGCGTTAGGAATATAGTCCAAGTTGCTGGTCGGGGCAAGCCCGCTGCCTCACACCTTGCGCCAGATGCTCAGTTTCTGCGCGCCCTTGCCGTGCAGCTGCGGCCGCTTGGCCGAGATCATCCGCGAATTGACCCCGGTCCAGCCGATTTCGCCGGAGAGCCGGCCATATTCGATCTTCGGGCAGCGGTTCATCACCACCTTCACACCCCGCGCCTCGGCCTTGGCTGCCGCTGCNTCGTTGCGCACGGAAAGCTGCATCCAGATCACGCGGGGCAGGGGATCGAGGGNCAGCGCCTCGTCGACGATGCCCGCCGCCGCTTCGGAATTGCGGAACACCTCGACCATGTCGAGCGGTTCGGGAATGTCAGCCAGCCGGGCATAGACCTTCTGCCCCACCATCTCGCTGCCGGCTCGCCCGGGGTTGACCGGAATGACGCGGTAGCCGCGTTCGAGCAGGTATTTCANCACGAAGAAGCTCGGCCGCGCCTCGTTGTCGGAGGCGCCGACCAGCGCGATGGTCTTGGTGTCCTTGAGGATGCCAAGGATGAAGCTGTCAGGATAGCTGTCGTGATCGGTCATCAGGCTCATCTAGCGCGTTCCTACTCCCCCCGCCACTGTGGCGTGCGCTTCTCGATCAGCGCGCCGATGCCTTCTTCCGCATCGCGCGCCAGCATGTTCTCCACCATCACAGCGGCGGCGTACGCGTAGGCGGCGTCGAGNGTCATCTCACGCTGGGCATGGAACGCCTGCTTGCCGATCTTCAGCGTCAGCGGCGATTTGGCGGCGATGGTGCTGGCAAACTCCCGCGCCTTGTCCATCGCCTCGCCGGGGTCGACGACACGGTTGATCAGGCCCATCCGCCAGGCGTTTTCCGCCGTCACCATCTCGCCCAGAAGCAGCATTTCCAGCGCATGCCTGGCCGAAAGAGTGCGCGACAGCGCCACCATCGGCGTCGAGCAGAACAGGCCGATATGCACCCCCGGCGTGCAGAACCGGGCATTGGTTCCAGCCACCGCCAGATCGCAGGAGGCGACGAGTTGTGCCCCCGCCGCCGTCGCCGTGCCCTCCACCGCCGCGATCACCGGCTTGGGCGAGCGCGTTATGGCGGTCATCATCGTCGCGCAGCGGGCCATGATCGCGGCGAAATAGGCCCGGCCGCGATCCGCATCGGCCCGGTGTGCCGTCATCTCCTTCAGGTCGTGCCCGGCCGAGAACACCGGCCCGTTGGCGGTGAGGATGACGGCGCGCACGCTTTCATCGGCGGCGATGTCGGCCATGGCGCCGGTCAGCGCCTCGATAAGCGCCTCGTTCAGGGCGTTGCGCGCCTCCGGCCGGTTCAGCGTCAGGGTGGCGATGCCGTCGGCGTCGCTGCGCAGCAGGGGTTGGCTTTGAAGCGTCATCGTTTAAGTCTATCCCATCCTGTGAACCCGTTCGAGGCCAGTCTAGATGTCGAAGAAGCCGATCCACAAGCCCGCCCTGACCACAGCGGAAATGACCNAGTTCCTCGAAGAGGTCTTTCCCGAAGTGATGAACAAGGGCAGTTCGATGGTGGTCGAGGAGGTNGGCTACGGCACCTGCCGCATCCGGCTGAAGTTCAAGGCCAGGCAGCTCCGGCCCGGCGGCACCATCTCCGGCCCGACGATGATGGCGCTGGCCGATTTCTCGGTCTATGTCGCGGTGCTCGCCGCCCTCGGGCGGGTGCCGCTGGCGGTCACCACCAGCCTCAACATCAACTTCCTCAAAAAACCCGAGCCGAAGGACCTGATCGCCGACTGCCGGCTGTTCAAGATCGGCAAGCGCCTCTGCGTCGGCGATGCGATGATCCGGGCCGAGGGTGATGACGATCTGGTGGCCCATGCCACCGCCACCTATTCGGTGCCGCCCGATCGCGGCGGCGCGGTCGAGGGGCTGTCGCCGCCGGTGTAACGCCGCCGCCTCCGCCTTTTATGGCGGAGTGGTGGGGAGCCGGCGCGGGGCGAAGGCTGCGGCCGGGTCCCGTCCGAAGCGCTTCTGGTAGGTAACTCTTTGCAATTGCAGGACAAAGCATTGCCTTGTCCCCGCGCCGCGACGGGCTACGGCTTGCTCGGAACGCCCCGGCGGAACAGTCTTTCCGCCGCATCAGGGTGGCAGCCGGCCGACCCGAACGCCCGCTTGGGCCGTCCCGAGGTGCAGCGTGCGGTAACGCCGCGCCCCGGGCCGTCGGTTCCCGCCCGCATCGAACCGCCGCGGACGCTTCCCCTTGGGCGGGAACGCGAAGGCAATATAGGAATATA